>Ga0066661_10001046_pt1 | contig 10682 bp, 8 predicted proteins | sample GraSoiAngelo_110_FD_66454 | JGI IMG/M metagenome (GOLD analysis project Ga0066661, IMG submission 66454) | Grasslands soil microbial communities from the Angelo Coastal Reserve, California, USA - 14_0903_12_30cm | ecosystem: Environmental > Terrestrial > Soil > Grasslands | place: USA... | reverse complement strand
CGGTTGGTCGCCCCAGCCCGCGGAGCGCGTGGCTGCCATGCAGCAAGGCGCGATCGACGACGCGCCGCCCCGCGCGGCCGACGTGGCGCGCGCGGTCGAGCTGCTCGTGCTGGCCGCACCGCCCGCCGCCAACCTCGCACTGCTCGCCAACCTCAAGCCGCACCTCGGCGCCGGTGCGCTGGTCACCGATGTCGGGTCCGTAAAGCGGGCGATCGTCGCCCGGGCGGACGAACTGGGGCTCGGGCGCCGCTTTGCCGGCGGGCACCCGCTCGCGGGCACCCACGCGCACGGCTTCGCCGCCGCTCGGCTCGACCTGTTCACCGGCGCGATCGTGTACATCACGGCGACGCACGACGGTGACGGCGCAGCGCGCGAGGTCTCGCATTTCTGGGAAAGCGTGCTCGCAGCGCATCCGGTGCGGATCGACGCGGCGGAGCACGACCGCCAGCTCGCGCTCACCAGCCACCTGCCGCAGGCGGTGGCGTCTCTCTTGGCCCACCACCTTGCCCGCGCCACGCCACCCGGTGCGACGTTCGGCCCAGGGGCACGCGACGCCACGCGCCTCGCCGCTTCGGAGCCGGCGCTCTGGACCGAGATCTTCCTCATGAACCGGGACGAGCTGCTCCCGGCGCTCCGCTCCCTGGAAGAGCCGCTGGGCGAGCTCGAGCGCGCGCTCGAGACGGGAAACGCACCGGCCGTCACCGCGTGGCTCAGCCGCGCGGCGCAGTGGCGCCGGCAGGCCGACGCGTGAAGGTGCGGGGCAGCGTCCGGCCCCCGGGCGACAAGAGCATCTCACACCGCGCCGTGATGCTCGCCGGGCTCGCCCGCGGCACGAGCGAGCTCACAGGCTTGCTGACCGGCGCGGACGTCAAGAGCACCGCGCGGGTCCTGCGGCAGCTCGGGGCGGACGTTTCGTCCGTGCGCGACGGGACGACGGTGACCGTTCACGCGTCCCGCATCTCGCATCCCGCCTCCCGCCTCGACTGCGGAAATTCCGGCACGACCGCCCGGCTCATGCTCGGCATCCTCGCGGGGCAGCACTTCGCGGCGACGCTCACGGGAGACGCCTCGCTGCGCCGCCGGCCCATGCGACGGGTCACCGAGCCGCTGCGCGCCATGGGAGCGCGAATCCAGGAGAAGGGCGGCGACGCGCTGCCGCTCACGATCCGCGGCGGCCGGCTCCGCCCCCTTACCTACACGACGCCGGTCGCGAGCGCGCAGATCAAGAGCGCGCTGCTCCTGGCCGGGCTCACGGGGAACGTGGGCGTCACGATTCGCGAGCCGTATCGCTCGCGCGATCACACCGAGCGGCTGTTCGTGCATCTCGGGTTGGGACTGCACGAGCGTGACGGCGCGATCGTGTACGAGCCGTCCCCTCCTGGGCGTCGTGGCGTCGTACCGTCGTTCCATCTGTCGGTCCCGGGCGACGCCTCTTCGGCGGCCTTTCTCGTCGCGGCCGCCGTGCTTGCCGAAGCCGGCGAGCTCGTCATCGAAAACGTCGGGGTCAACCCGACCCGCACCGGATTTCTCGTGGTCCTCGAGCGTATGGGCGCGCACGTGGAGCGGGTGAATCTCCGCGACGAAGGGGGCGAGCCGGTCGCCGACCTGGTGGCTCGCCCGGCCGCGCTCCGTGGCACGGAGGTGAGTGCGGCGGACGTGCCGACGCTGGTGGACGAGGTACCGGTGCTCGCCGTGCTCGCGAGCCGGGCCGCCGAGGGAAGCGAGACGGTATTCCGCGAGGTGGGCGAGCTGCGGGTAAAGGAAAGCAACCGGCTCGAGCTCATCGCGACGAACCTGCGCGCCGTGGGTGTGGAAGCGGAGGCACGTGGCAACGACCTGTTCGTGTGCGGCACGACGCGACGCCCCAGCGGCCGGGTCGACACGGCGCGCGATCATCGCCTGGCCATGGCGTTCGCGGTGCTCGGCACCGTGCCGGGAGCCAAGGTTCGGCTCTCGGAGCGTGCCTCCGTGGGGATCAGCTATCCGCGGTTCTTCCGGGACTTGAAGCGGATCGGGGACGTGTGATTCGCGTGATCGCGATCGACGGCCCGGCCGCTTCAGGCAAGAGCTCGACGGCGTCGCTCGTCGCACGCCGGTTGGGATGGGTGCACCTCGACTCGGGAGCGCTGTATCGGGCCATCACGCTCGGCGCGCTCGACAACCTCGGGGAGCGGGGAGCCCCAACGGAGTCCCTGACGGTCCCGGGGAGCGGTTCCCCCTGGTCCGCGCAGCAGATCGTGGCGCTCGCTGAAGACCTGCCTGTGCGCCTGGTCCTGGTAGACGATGTGTTCCGCCCCGAGGTAGCGGGCGTGGACGTGGCGCAGGCGATCCGCTCCGAGCGCGTCACGCAACGCGTCTCTGAGATCGCCGCCATTCCCGAGGTGCGCCACTGGGTCAATGTCCAGCAGCGCGAGGCGGTGCAGGCTCACTCCCGAGGCGTGGTGGTGGACGGCCGCGACATCGGGACCGTGGTGTTCCCGGACGCCCCGCTGAAGGTGTTTCTCACGGCGAGTCCGGAGGAGCGGGCACGGCGGCGTCTGGCCGAGCGGGGAGGGGGGGGAGGCGGCGAGGCCGAGGTGCGCCGGGAGGCCGAGCTGCTGGCGGCCAGAGACCGCGCCGATTCGACCCGCGCGGTGGCGCCCCTCAAAGCCGCCGCCGACGCCGTGGTGCTCGACACCACCCGGCTCTCGCTCGAGCAGCAGGTGCAGGCGGTCGTGGCGCTGGCGCGGACGCGGCTGCCCGGCTAGGTTTGGCGTCTTGTGTTCCGGAGTCCAGGGGATCGTCCCCGGGCCCCTTGGTCCAAACCCGCAACCGAACCGGTGTCCTGAATGCTGGTAGATACGGAAAACCTTCCCGAGTCGAAGCCCGAAGCTCCCGCACCCGCTCCCACTCCCGCTCACTCCCAGCTCCGCGTTCGCTCCGACCTGCACGAGGAGTACTCGTCGGACGAAATCGCGAAGATGACGGAGCTGTACGAAGGCACGCTCTCCAACATCGAAGAAGGCGAGATCGTCAAGTCGAAGGTGCTGCGGGTGACCGACACCGCCGTGATTCTCGACGTCGGATTCAAGTCGGAAGGCGCCGTGCCGATCGACGAGTTCAAGGATGCGCGCTCGCTCAAGGAAGGGGACGAGGTCGAGGTCTTCCTCGAGCACCTCGAGGATCAGGAAGGCGCAGTCGTCCTCTCGAAGAAGAAAGCCGACTTCATGCGGGTCTGGGAGCGGATCCGCGAAGCCCACGAGAAGGATGAGGCGGTCTCGGGTACGCTCGTCAAGAAGATCAAAGGCGGTGTGGTGGTGGATCTGATGGGAGTGGACGCGTTCCTCCCCGGCAGTCAGATCGCCCTGCGGCGCGTGCCCAATATCGACGAGCTGCTGGGTCAGAGCTTCGAGTTCAAGATCATCAAGCTGAACAAGCGGCGTCGCAACATCGTGGTGAGTCGCCGCGTCCTGCTCGAGGCCGAGCGTAAGACCAAGCGCGACGTCCTGATGAAGGAGCTGCAGGTCGGCCAGACGCGGAAGGGCATCGTCAAGAACATCACCGACTTCGGCGCCTTCATCGACCTCGGGGGCGTGGACGGCCTGCTCCACATTACCGACATGAGCTACGGCCGGGTATCGCACCCGTCCGAGATGGTGCACATCGGCCAGGAGGTCGAGGTAAAGGTTCTCGACATCGACTGGGAGCGCGAGCGCATCAGCCTCGGCTTGAAGCAGCTGCAGGCATACCCCTGGAAGAACGTCGCCGCGAAGTACCCCGTGGGCACGCGCGTACAGGGCAAGGTGGTCTCGATCACCAACTACGGCGCGTTCGTCGAGCTCGAGCCGGGGATCGAGGGGCTGGTCCATATCTCCGAGATGAGCTGGACGCGCAACGTGCGGCACCCCTCGAAGATCGTGTCGATCGGCGAGACGATCGAAGCCGTGGTCCTGAAGGTGGACGAAACGGAAGAGAAGGTCTCGCTCGGCATGAAGCAGACCGAGGAAGACCCCTGGATGGCGCTGCCACAGAAGTACCCCGTCGGCATGCGGATCAAGGGCAAGGTGCGCAACCTCACCTCGTTCGGTGCATTCGTGGAGATCGAGCCCGGCATCGACGGGCTGATCCACATCTCCGACATGTCGTGGACCAAGCGCGTCCAGCATCCCTCCGAAGTCGTCAAGAAGGGCGACGAGGTGGAGGTCCTGATCCTGAACGTGGACGCCGAGAACAAGCGGATCTCCCTCGGTCTGAAGCAGGCGCAGGAAGACCCGTGGCTCAGGATCGGCGAAACGTATCCCGTGGGCACCGAGCTGCGGGGCCGCGTGCTGCGCCTCATGGACAAGGGCGTGGTGGTGGACCTGGGAAGCGATATCGAAGGGTTCGTCCCCATGTCGCAGCTCGGCATCGCCGACATCCAGAATCCGGCCGACGCGGTGAAAGAGGGGCAGGCGGTGGAGCTCAAGGTGCTGGAAGTCGACCCGATCCATCATCGGATCGTGCTGGCAGCGACCGGCTGGCCCAAGGAGGAAGGGGCGCCGGAGCCCGCGAAGCAGGAAAATCAAGACTAGACGCGAAAAGGCTAGACGCACAGACGCGTAGACGCACAGGGGAGAACAGATGTGAGGGGTGGGAATTCCTGCTCCCTCTCGCTGTTTTCCCCTGCTGCGTCTGTGCGTCTGTGCGTCTAGATTGTCGCCATGACTATGCGTGAGAAATTGGAGCTGCTCCAGCAGAAGCGCGCCGAGGCCGAGCTGGGCGGCGGCGCCGACCGTATCGCGGCGCAACACGACAAGGGCAAGATGACCGCCCGAGAGCGGCTCGACGCGCTGCTCGACGCCGGGACGTTCGTGGAGCTGGACCGGTTCGTCACGCATCGCTCGACCGACTTCGGCCTGGCGGACGAGAAGTACCTGGGCGACGGGGTCGTGACGGGCTACGGGCGGATCGAGGGGCGGCTGGTGTACGTGTTCTCACAGGACTTCACCGTCTTCGGTGGCTCGCTCTCCGAGGCGCACGCCGAGAAGATCTGCAAGGTGATGGACCTGGCGCTCAAGAACGGCGCGCCCATGATCGGCCTCAACGACTCGGGTGGCGCGCGCATTCAGGAGGGCGTCGCGTCGCTCGGCGGCTACGCCGACATCTTCCTGCGCAACACGCTCGCCTCAGGCGTGGTCCCCCAGATCAGCGCCATCCTGGGTCCGTGTGCCGGCGGCGCGGTGTACAGCCCGGCGATCACCGACTTCGTGTTCATGGTGCGCGGCATCTCCTACATGTTCGTCACGGGGCCGAGCGTCGTGAAGACCGTGACCCACGAGGAGGTGGACTTCGAGGGGCTGGGAGGCGCCGACGTGCACGGCGGCACATCGGGAGTGGCGCACTTCGTCCACGATTCGGAGCTCGAGTCGCTCGCGGCCATCCGCCGGCTGATCACCTTCATTCCGTCGAACAACCTGGACGACCCGCCGATCCGCCCGAGCACCGACCCGGCGGACCGGCGTGACGAGGAGCTGCTCGGCGTGGTCCCCGATGAGCCGACCAAAGCGTACGACATGCGCGACGTGATCCGGCGCGTGGTGGACGACGGGGAGCTCCTGGAGGTGCACGGAGACTTCGCGGGAAATCTGCTGGTCGGCTTCGCGCGCCTCGGGGGACGGCCGGTGGGCGTGGTCGCGAACCAGCCCGCGGCACTCGCCGGCGTGCTCGATATCAATGCCTCGCTCAAAGGCGCACGGTTCATCCGGTTCTGCGACGCGTTCAATATCCCGCTCGTCACCTTCGAGGACGTGCCGGGCTTCCTCCCCGGGGTCGCGCAGGAGCACGGCGGGATCATCAAGCACGGCGCCAAGCTGTTGTTCGCCTATTGCGAGGCGACCGTCCCCAAGCTCACGGTGATCACCCGCAAGGCGTACGGTGGCGCCTACGACGTGATGAACTCGAAGCACGTCCGAGGGGACTACAACGTCGCGTGGCCGACGGCGGAGATCGCCGTGATGGGCCCGAAGGGGGCCGTGGAAATCCTCTACAAGGACGCAGCGAGCGAGGCGCGTGAGACGGAGTACCGCGAGAAGTTCGCCCATCCGTATCTCGCCGCCGCGCGCGGCTACGTCGACGACATCATCGATCCGCGCGACACCCGGCCGCGGCTGATCGACGCGCTCGCGACCCTCGCCACCAAGCGCGACCGGAATCCGCCGAAGAAGCATGGCAACATCCCTCTGTAGCGCGCTGGTGCTGGTGACGCTGCTGCAGGCGCCACCCCCGCCCGCGGCGGATTCGCTCGCCACGCTGCGCGGCCAGACTGAGCGGGACTCGAGCGACGCGCAGCTCTGGCTGCTGATGGGACGCGCGTACCTGGGGCTGGGCGTGGAGGCGCACGGCGCGACCCACCGCTCGAGCGAGGACAGCGTCTGGACCCGCGCCGTGCTCGACACCGCGGAGGCGGCCTTGGGCCGGGCGGCGGCGCTCGCCGGGCCGCTGGGCTCGAGCGCCGTGGGCGACAGCGCCCGCGTGCTGCGGGTCGGCGCCTGGGCCGCGCGCTCCTGGCTCGGGTGGGAGACCGGCGGTGTGGGCGCCGGCGTGGAGACGTGGGGACCGCTGCCGATGGACCTGCGCGTCCCGCCGGTGCTGGACGAGCTGGGTGAGAACCTGCTGCGGGCCTGTCCCGCCGGGGGCGTCCTGCTGACGGCGGGCGACGCGGATTTCTACGCGGCGTGGTACATGCGGTTCGCCCGTGGCTTGCGGCCCGATCTGCTCGTCATCCCCCTCGCCGCGTGGCGATCCGATGCAGTCCTCCGTGCGCGACTGGCGGCCGACCTGAAGCTACGGGCCCGCACGGGCGCCGACGCCTGGCTCGGCGAGCTGGTGCGGCGGCGCCCGGTGTGCGTGAGCATGGCGTTCGAGCGGCCGCCCGAAACGCGTCCCCGCATCCGCTGGGAGACGCGGCCGCTCGTGTGGGTGGCCGGACCAGAAGGGAAGAGCCCGCGGGTCCCGCCGCGCGACTTCGTGTTCGGGGCGCTGCGCGTGGCCCTCGACGCAACCGACCCCTGGGCCGAGCCCGCGCTCGCGGCCTACACCCGGGCCGCGCGCGCCACGCCGGCGCTGTGCGAGGCGATGGCGACGTTCAGAGTCGCGACCGACGTGGCGGCGTGCCGGCGATGAGCGACGTCGTCCGTCATCCGTCGTCCGTCGTCCGTGACGCCCCAACGGATGACGGATAACGGACGACGGATGACTACGATCAAACGAGTCCTCGTCGCCAACCGCGGCGAGATCGCGCTGCGGATCATCCGCGCCTGCCACGAAGAGGGCCTCGAGGCGGTGGCCGTCTACTCCGAGGCCGATCGCCTGTCGCCTCATGTGCGCGCCGCCGACCTCGCCGTGCCGCTCGGGCCCCCGGCCGCGGCCCAGTCCTATCTCGACATCACAAAGCTCATCGCCGCGGCGCAGGGCGCGGCGTGCCAGGCGGTGCACCCCGGGTATGGGTTTCTCTCGGAACGCGCGCCGTTCGCGGAGGCGGTGGCGGCGGCGTCGCTCGAGTTCATCGGACCGCCGGCGGCCGCCATCCGGGCCATGGGCGACAAGACCGAAGCGCGGCGCCGCATGCAGCAAGCGGGCGTGCCGATCGTCCCCGGCACCACGCGTCCGCTCGCCGACCACGTGCAGGCCCGACCCGAGGCGGCCCGGCTCGGCTACCCGGTGCTCCTCAAGGCGGCGGCGGGGGGCGGCGGCAAGGGCATGCGCCTGGTACGGGAAGAGGCCGAGCTCGAGGCGGGATTCGAGGCGGCGGCGAGCGAAGCGCTCAAAGCGTTCGGGGCCGGCGAGGTGTACCTCGAAAAGTATCTCGAGCGCCCGCGCCACATCGAGATCCAGATCCTGGCGGATTCCTTCGGGCGGGTGGTGGCGTTGGGCGAGCGCGAATGCAGCATCCAGCGCCGCCACCAGAAGCTCATCGAGGAAGCACCCTCCGTGGCCGTCACGCCGGCGCTGCGCCGCCGCATGAGCGATGCGGCCACCGCCGCCGCGGGCGCCGTGGGATACCTGGGGGCGGGCACGATCGAATTTCTGCTCGTGCCGAGCGGAGAGTTCTACTTCCTGGAGATGAACACGCGACTCCAGGTCGAGCACCCGGTGACCGAGCTCGTCTACGGGGTCGACATCGTGCGCGAGCAGCTGCGCGTGGCCATGGGCCAGCCGTTGCGCGTGCACGCGGGCACGCTGCAGCCGCGGGGCCATGCCATCGAGTGTCGCATCACGGCAGAGGACCCGTTCAACGACTTCCTTCCGGCGACGGGCGTCGTGCGCTACCTGGGGATTCCCGGTGGCCCCGGAGTTCGGTGGGACGGCGGGATCGAAGCGGGCAACGAGGTCACGCTGTATTACGACCCGCTGATCGCGAAGCTGATCGTGTGGGGAGAGACGCGCGGCGTCGCCCTCGAGCGGATGCGACGCGCGCTGCGCGAGCTGGCGATCGTCGGCATCCCGTCGTCCCAGGCGTTTCACCTCCGGGTGATGAATGACCCCGAGTTCCAGCGGGGCGACATCGACGTCACCTACCTCGAGCGCGCCGGTGCGCGCCTCCTGGTCGGCGAGCTGCCAGCCGCCCTGACCCGACCCCTCGCGGTCGTGGCGGCGCTGTTGGCGCAGGAGCAGCGCGCGGTCGCCCCCCCAGCGGCACCGTCCGTGCGACCGCCCGAGCGCCCGTCCGCCTGGGTCTTTGCGGCGCGCCGCGAGGCCCTGGGCGGATGAGCGACGTCGTGGCGATCACCGCGATCGCTGCCGGTGGCGAGGGCGTGGGTCGGCTCGCAGACGGGCGCGCCGTCTTCGTCGCGCGCACCGCCCCGGGCGAGCGAGTCCGCCTGCGCGAGGGTGTGAAGCTGCACAAGAGCTTCGCGCGCGGGGAGCTCGCCGAGGTCGTGGCCCCCGGCGCGGTGCGCGTCACGGCGTCGTGCCCGCATTACGTGCAAGATCACTGCGGCGGGTGCCAGCTGCAGCACGTCACCTACGAGGCGCAGCTCGCCGCCAAGCGGGCGATCGTGGGGGACGCGCTGCGGCGGATTGCCAAGCTCGACATCGGCGACCCCGAAATCGTCGAGGCCGTGGAGGAGTGGCGGTACCGGGCCAAGATCAGCCTGGCGGTGAAATCCGCGGGACGGTCGGACCCTAAAGGACTCCCTGTCGGTCGCGGCCGGACGGTGGGACTGCACCCCTACGACCGGCCCGCGTCGGTGTTCCAACTGATGGATTGTCACATCGCCGATTTTCGCCTGATGGCCTTATGGCGGGAGCTGCGGCCGCGTCTCGACCTGCTGCCGCCGCGGCTCGAGCGACTCACGCTGCGGCTCGACCGGGAGGGGCGGCGCCACGTCATCGCGGAATCGATGGGCGAGCCCTGGCGTAACCCGGATGCCCTGCGCGGCGAGCTCCCCGACGGCGACAACGTGATCTGCTGGTGGCAGCCGGTGGATGGCGCGGCGCGCGTGGTCGGGGGGGGCCCCGTCACGGGATTTCCCGCGACGGCGTTCGAGCCGGTCAATCCCGAAATGGGCACCATCGCGCGCGGCTGGGTCGTCGAGCAGCTGGGCGACGTCCGGGGTGCGGTGGTGTGGGACCTGTATGGAGGAATCGGGGACACCGCCGTCCTGTTGGCGGAGCGCGGTGCCCAGGTGGTGAGCGTGGATGCGGATGAGAAAGCCATCGACTGGGCGCGGCGGCGCGCTGCGCCGCGGCCGGTGCGGTTCATCGCCGGGAAAGCCGAAGACGTCTTGCCCACGCTGCCCGAGCCCAGCGCCGTGGTCGTGAACCCGCCCCGGGCAGGGCTGCATTGGAACGTCACTTTGCGGCTCACGGGACAGCCGGTTAACCGGTTGATCTACGCGTCCAGCGACCCGGCGACCCTGGCCCGGGATCTACACCGGCTGAGCGCGAACTATCGCGTGACGGCGGTGCGGGCGTTCGACCTGTTCCCTCAAACGGCGCATGTCGAGACCGTGGCCGTGATGGAGGCGGCATGATACGAACGTGGAACGCGGAAGTCGGAACGCGGAACATTAGTGATACGTACGCTCATCGAGCGACCTTCCATGTCTGTTCCGCGTTCCGACTTACGACTTCCGCGTTGGGAGGGGGGGGGTTGCCGTGAAGTACTTCGTCACCATCGGTCCCCAGACCATCGAGGTGGAGGTGGACGGGTCCCGCGTACTCGTAGGGGGGGAGCCGTTCGAGACCGATCTCGCCCCCGTTTCGGGGACGCCGCTCTATCACCTGCTGCTCGGTGGTGAGTCCTGGACCGTGGCGGCCGAGCCACTCGAGGGTCCCGGCCGGTGGGCATTAGGGCTGGTGGGGGAGCGGGTGGAAGTCGCGGTGCAGGACGAGCGAGCTCGCGGGACCGCGGCTGCGAGCGGGAAGGACCAGCGCGGTGGCGACGGCACCGTGCGCGCGCCGATGCCCGGCCTGGTGGTGCGGATCGAGGTCGCCGAAGGTCAGCAAGTGGACGCCGGGACCGGACTGGTCGTGGTCGAGGCGATGAAAATGGAAAATGAACTGCGCGCGCCGCGATCGGGGACGGTGCGGACGGTGCACGTCGCGGTCGGCCAAGCGGTCGAAAAGGGGGCTTCGCTCGTGACCCTTGCGAGCCCGGAACCCTCGGGTTGACAGGCCCTTACGGCCCGGGTATAGTTCGCGGCTGTCACCGACCGGGCTTC
>Ga0066661_10001043_pt1 | contig 10695 bp, 10 predicted proteins | sample GraSoiAngelo_110_FD_66454 | JGI IMG/M metagenome (GOLD analysis project Ga0066661, IMG submission 66454) | Grasslands soil microbial communities from the Angelo Coastal Reserve, California, USA - 14_0903_12_30cm | ecosystem: Environmental > Terrestrial > Soil > Grasslands | place: USA... | reverse complement strand
CAGGCTGTCCAGGAGGCTTTTCACGATCATGTGGTGCGCGTTCGTGAGGTGGCGCATGCTGTGGTGATCTATCGTGCGGATTATGTGCGAAGGGGTACCGGTGGGCATGTGGGGGTGATTAGCGCCGGAACATCTGATATTCCAGTAGCGGAGGAAGCGGTTCTCATCGCTGAAGAGATGGGATGCCGGGTCACCTGTATCTATGATGTGGGGGTTGCGGGTTTGCACCGTCTCATCGGGCCGTTGCATGACCTGCTTGCTAACGAAGTGGATGCCATTGTGGTCGCTGCTGGTATGGATGGTGCTTTGCCTTCGGTGGTAGCAGGGTTGGTTCCTGTTCCTGTTATTGGTCTCCCAACGTCGATTGGCTATGGTATGGGCGGCAAAGGTATTGCCGCTTTGCTTTCGATGTTGCAAACGTGTGCGCCGGGTCTCTCGGTGGTCAATATCGATAATGGCATCGGCGCGGGCATTACCGCCGCGTTGATTGCCAATCGGGTGGCGCAGACGCGAGAACATCAGTCGCAGTAGGGAAGCAGCGAGATGTTCTAACTTGAGAATGTCTCACCGCGTCGTATGTTGGGCGAAAGTGGGAGTACGAAGTTTAAGAGAGGCGGGACTTTCTATGGCAAACAACAAACGTGGACCAGAGCCGGGCTCGCAAAAAGCGAAGCATGGCGGTCAAGCTGTACGCGAGAAGTACGGACCTGAGTTCTACTCAAAGATCGGTAAAAAGGGCGGCGACACGGTCAAGGAGAAGCGTGGACCCCAGTTCTATGCCGAGATTGGGAAGAAGGGTGGTGAGTCTACGAAGCGTCAGCAGGGCTCAGAATTCTATTCCAGGATTGGAAAAAAAGGTGGTGAGCGTGGACGTACTATCACTAGCAACAAGGAGTAGCTCTGTTCCTATCCGGTGGTTGTAAGCTTGCAGCGGCCTGGTTCCCAGGTCCGTGCCACTGGGAACCAGGCCACGGCAGGCTCTTTATGTTGTTCTGCTATTACTCATCGAAGCGTTTTAAAAACGGTGGTACATCGATGGCATCGTCATCGACGTCCGCCTGTTGCCGCCTGAGCATCTCCTGACGGCGACCCATGCCGCGAATGCCGCGCAAGTCGCTCAAGCTTCGCTGCTGCCTCGCAGGTGGCCCCGGCTGCTGAACCGGGGGCGGCATCCGTGTGGGAGGCGGCGATGGCGGCATATTCTGTCCCATCGGGCGTGGTTGTGGCGTAATCGGGCCTTTGGGAGTTGCTCCCACTGCCCCTGCCTGACCTATTACGCTGCGCGCCCCTGACTGCTCCAGGCGTATTGCCTGAATTCTCGCCGTTGGTACTTCTTCCATACCTGCCGCGATCAAAGTAACGCGCATAGCGTCTTGCAGCGATGGATCGATCACCGCTCCGAACGTAATATCCGCCGAGCTATCAATCGATTCGCCGATGAGCTCGGCAACCTCATTGACTTCGAAGAGTGTCATATCCTCGCCGCCACTGATATTGAAGAGGACGCGTTTGGCCCCGCGAATCGTGACATTGAGGAATCCGCCCGCAATCGCTTCCTCGGCGGCTCGCTGGGCGCGATTGCGCCCCTGGCCCTGACCAATGCTCATTAACGCCGTCCCGGCCTCGCGCAGCACGCTCCGCACATCTGCGAAATCCACATTGACCATTCCTGGCACATTGATGACTTCTGCGATTCCCTGTACCCCCTGGCGTAGCACATCATCAGCGATCTTAAACGCTTCCGACAGGTTGCGGTCGCGGTCCACTGTACTCAACAGGCGATCATTGGGGATAGTGATCAGGGCGTCGATTTCCGAGCGCAGCTCTGCCAGTCCCTGTTCCGCGATACGCCTGCGACGCGTCCCCTCAAAGGTGAATGGCAGCGTGACGATCCCGATGGTGAGGGCATTAAGCTTTTTGGCAATCGAGGCCACAACCGGCGCGGCCCCTGTGCCGGTGCCTCCGCCCATACCTGCAGCGACAAACACCAGGTCGGCATTACCCAGAGCGGCGCGGATCTCAGCGGCGCTTTCGCTGGCGGCGCGCAATCCTATTGCGGCATTGCCTCCAGCTCCCAGCCCTTTAGTCTGGTGCTGCCCCAGGCAAATGCGTTGGGGGGCCTGCGAGATTGCCAGGACCTGAGCGTCGGTGTTGAGGGCCATAAAGCGCACTCCTCGCACGCCAGCATGAATCATACGCCCAACGGCGTTCATGCCGCCTCCGCCAATGCCCACCACAGCAATATCAACGGCGTGCGGTTGCTGAAATTTTGTCGAGAAGTGGGAGCGAGAAGTCATGGTATCTTCATCTGTGTAGCGCTGATTCCGATCAGACCGGATACGCTCGTTACGCTTCTGCATATCCTTCCCTTCCACCTCGTGCCGCAGAACAGCCCACTGGTCTTCTGGCTCTTCATACACGTCGGGCCTGGCCTCGGCCTTTTCCGCCCACTGCTCAGACGGATTGCGCTTATATGCATCATGCGACATTGGCTGCATATACACCCCCATTTCCTCTCTTACAGAGATGATGGCACAGCTACCTTTTTATCGGCAAGTGCCGCCGCCGTTTTTGGTCGAGGCTAGTCAGGTTGAAGCGCGTTACCTGTTACAGGCTTCTCTCCCTGAACACAGGGTCCCTGACGGTAAAAAGTGTTTCTACCCGCATTGTAACAAGGGTGTCAAGGGTATCTGTTATAGTCGATCTTGTTTCAAGGCGGGGTGCTCGCCTCTATTATGAATAACGTACGAAAACAAGAAAAGCGGTATAAGCTGGGGGGATATGATGGCATAACGGCTATACCACTTCGGAGGTTGGCTGGAGGAACGGGGACTACGCAGGATTGCTGCCCCTGCCGAAGTGGTATGACGGCCTCTACTCTTTCTTAAGAGAGAAAGTATCCGTGCCAGCTTTAGCGGCTTTCTTCTCTTTTTGAGCTTCTTTCTTTTGTTTGTTGGATTTAGGGGGCGCTTTCTGCACCTTCCTTTGTTCTTTATTTGCCACGATCTGTACCTCCTAATCTCGTTGTGCAGGTGACTACAACGATTATGCATACTACCATTGTAACAGATTATTTGACGAGAGGGGTAGTACAGGCTCAAAATCTTTATGAACGTTGAGACTGCTCAAGTAGCCTTCGTTCTTCGTAAGTCGCCAACGCATGCGTGATCATGCGCAACACGTTGCCAATGTCCATCGGCTTGCGCAGCTGGTAGATCCCGCGCTGTTCAAGCTCCTTGACCGGCAACGTCGCGCTCATCATGATCGTCGGAATGTCCCGCGTCTCCTGAGACCCCTGAAGCCGATCATACAACTCTAGCCCATTAAGCCCGGGGAGGCGATAATCGAGCAATAAAAGGCAGGGATGAAGGTCTGGGATGCGCTCTAACGCAACCTGGCTGCTATCTACAGTCTCCGTATGATAGGGCGTTTCCTCCTCAATCAGTTGTTGAAGAAAACTTGCGATAGCTGCATCATCCTCAATAATAAGAATTGGTGTGTTGTATGGGCTCTGTGCTGCTGGTGGAATAACTTCCCCTGGCATATAAAAACTCCTCTTACCTATTATGGATGAGAAAACAACGTAATAATATATTTTACTCTAACGAATATGATAGAAGATCGGTGACGAACCTTTAGAGCAAATCTGGCACATGCCCAAAATTATCTTCTATCTTAAAAATAACCAATTTAGCGCCTGTTATGCGATAGAGCTATCTTTCCAGCGGCGGCCCTGCCGGAGGAGGAGGGGCAGAAGGCAGATAAGCTGCGAAGGCTTCTAGTAGCTCTCCAGGCGTCTCCGTTTTCCTATATTTGAGCCCGCGAAGACACAGATATGACGCATACAGATTCCTTTCCATCTTAAGGAGCAAACAAAACAACCTCTCTATGAGAGGAGTACAGTATGATAGTAGCACATTCTGGCAAAGAAGGATATAGGTAAGATGTCCGGTCGCTATAGTCAAGCTGGCTGAATATCTGCCTCAGGGCTTCTCACCAGACGTCGCGGGCGCTGACAGCTCGCGCCTTCGGCGCTCACACGGGAGAGGAAGGTGCTGGCGCTGGGCCGCGCCCAGCGCCAGCACCTTCCTCTCCCGAACGGCTCGCTAGCGAGCCGTTCTGTCTGATATGTTGTACAATAGACAGGTGCAACGACTTGTACTTTTACCCACATTTTATCCTTCTACCTGGTTTTGTTCAATTTTTTAGGAGTGTGATGATACAGGCGCTTATTTTCGATTTTGACGGTCTCATTCTGGATACGGAATTCTCTGCTTATCAATCCTGGCAGGAAATATATCAGGAACATCAATGTGATCTTCCTCTAGAACAGTGGGCCAGGTGCATTGGCGGGGCTGCGCATCTCTTCGATCCCTGCGAATACCTGGAAACGCTGCTGCAGCGCCCGGTTGAGCGTGAAGCGCTGAGAGCCAAACGTCGCCAGCGGCATCTGGAGCTTATTGCCAGCCGTGCAGCTCTCCCTGGCGTGGAGGTGTACCTGGCAGACAGTCGTCGCCTTGGCTTCAAGCTTGCGGTCGCTTCAAGCTCATCAAGCGAGTGGGTTACCGACCATCTATCCCGACTCGGCCTGCTTGACTACTTTGACGCTCTGCGCTGCGGCGATAGCGTTACTCATAAGAAGCCCCATCCTGAGCTCTATCGCTCGGCTCTGCATGATCTGGATGTGACAGCCGATCAGGCAATTGCGCTGGAAGATTCGCCCAACGGCGTGCTGGCGGCGCAACGCGCTGGCATTTTCTGCGTTGCGGTCCCTAACGTGATTACCGGCCAGTTGCTGCTCGATCATGCCGATCTCCGGCTCTCCTCGCTGTCCGAGCTACCGTTAGAGGACTTGTTAGCGGAGGTTGAGAAAAGGAAATCTTCTAATCTGGCCGATAATGCTGTGATCTAACGTCCTGTTTGTCTTTCTCCTGGAGCATAACTATGATTATCTCCGCCAGCTATAAAACCGACCTTCCCGCCTTTTATGCAACGTGGTTTATGCATCGCCTGCAAGCAGGCTACTGCAAAATGGTTAATCCCTACGGGCGGCAGATCTATACCGTTGATCTCTCTCCCAAGCAGGTGGATGGCTTTGTCTTCTGGACCAAGAACATTGGCCCGTTCCTCAAATACCTGCCGGAAGTGCAGCAGCGGGGCTATCCCTTTCTCATTCAGCACTCCATCAACGCTTATCCCGTCGAACTGGAAAACAGGGTGATTAGCTATAAGCAGACCATTGAGCATATGCGGCAACTGGCGCACGAGTATGGGGCCGCGCGGCTCATCTGGCGCTACGATCCCATCATCTTCTCGTCGCTAACCCCCATTGACTGGCACCGGCGCAATTTTGAGCTGTTGGCAAAGTCGCTGCAAGGCACGACCGACGAGGTGATTATCTCGTTTGCGCAAATCTATAAGAAGACCGGGCGTAATATGGATATTGCTGCCAGGGCGTCCGGTTTTAGCTGGAATGAGCATAAAGTGGAGCCGGAAATCTTTGTAGCTCAAGGACGCGCCCTTGCGGCAGAACTGGCGCAGGTGGCCGCAGCGTATGGGATGCGCTTGAACATCTGCTCGCAAAAACAATTTCTGCTTGAGGGTATAATCGGGGAGGCTCGCTGTATCGACGCGGATCGCCTTGAACGCGTCGGGCGACGGGTGATCCCGGACAGAAAGAGGCAGGTGGGTAGCCGCAAAGAGTGTGCCTGTTTTGCCTCAAAAGACATCGGTGAGTATGATACCTGCCCTCACGGCTGCGTCTATTGTTATGCCGTGCAGCACCGCGAACTGGCCTTGAACCGCTATAAAGCGCACGATCCGCAGGGCGAGTTTTTGTTTCCTCCGTCTGGTTATACGGTGGATGAAAAGCCCGATCTTGGCCCAAAGAAGTGGACGACCTTGCCAATGTTTTCCTCCTGATTGGCCCATGATAAAACCGGCCCCTCGTGCTAGAATTATTGGTACCATCAGATTTTATTTTGCAGTAGATAAATATCAAGAGGGAATCGCTATGGGATTAACTATTATCCAGGTAGATGCATTTACAGATAAGCCGTTCGCGGGCAATCCTGCCGCCGTGTGCGTGTTGCCTGAGCCGCAGGACGAACAGTGGATGCAGAACGTTGCGCGGGAGATGAATCTCTCCGAGACGGCATTTCTCACGCGCCAATCGGATGGTTTCAACCTGCGCTGGTTTACGCCAGCCGTCGAAGTTGATCTCTGTGGGCACGCCACCCTTGCCAGCGCCCATGTCCTCTGGGAAACGGGCCACCTCAAGCCCGGCGAACAGGCGCGCTTTCATACCCGCAGCGGCCTGCTCACAGCCGACCGCAGGGACAATTGGATCGAAATGAATTTCCCGGTCAAGATGGAAGAGCCCGCCACCGCTCCTGCTCATCTGTTGGAGTCACTGGGCGTCTCAGCAAGCTATATCGGGAAAAACCAGTTCGATTATCTGGTGGAGGTCGAAGCAGAGGCCATTCTGCGCCGCATCACCCCCAACTTCTCGCTGCTGGAGCAGGTGCAGGCGCGAGGCGTCATCGTCACCAGTCGCGCTGACACCGCAGGATACGATTTTGTCTCGCGCTTCTTCGCTCCCCAGGTCGGCGTCAACGAAGATCCGGTAACGGGATCAGCGCACTGTTGCCTCGCCCCCTACTGGAGTCGCAAGCTTGGCAGGACCGAACTGACGGGCTATCAAGCCTCGCCCAGAGGCGGCGTTGTGCGCACCCGCATAGACGGAGACCGCGTCTATCTCGGCGGCCTGGCCGTGACTGTGCTGCGAGGGGAACTGGTGTAGGTTGTAGTGATGGGGGGCAATCGACGACTCGGACTGTGTATAAATATTCCGTACATGTAAATACTTACATATGAGTATTTACATGTACAGCGATTTGTGGCAAGATGGCGGTGTTGCGCTTGTAGCTCAGTGGATAGAATGCTTTGATTTCACTGGGTTGGATGCGTATCTTACTGTTAAGAAATTGTTGGAAGAAAGGCAACAGTAAATGAAGCCAGCTACAATAGTCGGTGCTACAACAGCATATACCATAAATAAATTCTTTCTAGATGTTTGGGCGTCATTCACCTCTAACACATTTCGTCCGTCAACGACCATCACCCTTCAACCGGGTCAGACAACTTTGACTACTCCGCATCCTGTGAGAACAGATATCGATCTTGATTTAGAGAGTGAAACGCAATGGCGTGATATTGCTAATACCCCTCATGTGCGACATGAATTGCTTCGTCTTGCCTCAGAGGCTAGACAACAAGCAGCAGCAGGAGAAACTGAAGAAGGCGGCTTTGCATTTGAGGGCAAAACAGACGGACAAAAAAATTTCGCGATACCTTCGAATGAAGGCTCAAGACTGCTCTGCAACGCCGTTGACATCCATGCTATAATCAGAATACGCGCCTGTAGCTCAATGGATAGAGCGACTGACTTCGGATTAGTAGGCTGCGGGTTCGAGTCCTGCCGGGCGCGCTAGATCTCATAATCTTTTGCCCATGTTATCCCAGATTCCTGGTTATTTTTTGTCTTCTTGAGTCGAAGACGTATTTCCGCTCCATTAGTGAATGCTTGTACAGGAACAAGATAAACCTTTCCTATTTCCGCGCAGTATACTCCAAACCACTCTGCCTCCCCCAGTAACCCTTTCTCACTCTACGATTTTCTTCTACCCTTCCTCCATTGATGTAACCATTAAATGCAATATATGCCTCATCTGGTGATAACCTTGCAGTTTTACATTGGACACGCATAAGTATAGGAAGCTCGCTTCTGAATCCCTCATTGTTTGCCATCAATACGAAAGCCAGATCATAAGGTAAGGAAGGATCAAGCGGCTGTAGTACTTCGTATCCGATTTCTACTAACCTCTGTGCGACCGCAAGGTGAGTAGAGACCTCTTCGTTGAGTTGTTTTTCCCGTTTTTATGTCTTTTGATCCCTTTGGAAGTGTATTTTCACACGACATCATTCGTTCTATCCTTTATGTCAAATTTGAATACTATGTTGTTGGTGATAGCTAACCTGTTATGCTCAATCTGTATGGATTAACATTTTTTCATGTTTTATCAAACATGTTTGATAATCCATAATTGAATATATTCTAATATAATCTTTAATAGAATTCAATAGTTTGAAAGTAATTTGAAGGTTTTAGGAGTTTGCTCTATAATGATGCAAAACATAGCTGGAAAATATCTTTAAGCAGGGACGAGAACAAATTATGTTTATGCATCTATTGTGGAAGCGGGAGCTTCTACGTCTTTTAGTGGTAATACTTGCCACTTTAGCAGGGTTCGCGGCAATTATCCTTCTCATTTCCTTTGGATATCAAGCTGACTGGACAGGCTTTAATAAACACATTGAGCCTACTCTGGTCGGGCAACAAGAACTGCTAGCAAAAACGTTGTGGGATTGGATGCAACTGCTGATAGTCCCGGTGATGCTTGCAGGCGGAGCTTTATGGTTTAACCATACTATGAGCCAGAAAGACCAGAAACTCACAACGCAACGTTACGAAAATGATCAGAAGATCGCGACACAACGTTACGAGAACGATCAAAGGATCACGGCCCAGCATTACGAGAACGATCAGAAGATCGCGGCACAACGTTACGAGAACGATCAGAAAATCGCAGCTCAACGTTACGAAAACGATCAGAAGATCGCGCTCGACAAGCAAAGAGAAGATTTGCTACAAATTTATCTTGATCGTATGTCGGAACTGCTGTTAAAAGAGAATCTACGAAATTCGCAGCCTGAGCAAGAGGTCAGAAACGTTGCGCGGGCGCGTACGCTCAGCGTTTTTGGACAATTAGATACTGCACGTAAGAATGCTGTTCTTTCTTTTTTACGAGAAGCCGAACTTGTTACACCAGAAGCAGGAAAAAGTATTGTTACGTTTAGACGTGCCAATCTAATGGATGCCGATCTGAGGTTGGTTCATTTCTCCCATTTTGATCTGAGTGAAGCTAGTCTAAGCAGAGCTAAACTGAATGAAGCCGACCTAAGTGGAGCTAACCTCAGGAAGACTGATTTAAATGCAGCCGATCTAAGTGGGGCTAATCTCAGAAAGGCGGATCTGAGCGGGGCAACCCTCGTGAAAGCTAATCTCAGTAAAACTACTTTGAGGGGAGCCAACTTGAGCGAAGCTAACCTGAGTGAAGCTGTCTTCAGAAACGCTGACCTCAGCTTCGCCAGCCTCAGTTTTGCTAATCTGATGGAGGCAAACTTGAGCGGCGCCATCCTCTTCAAAACTGATTTGAGTGGGGCCAATTTGAGTGGAGCTATTGGTATCACGCGCAAGTAGCTTGCTCTGAAAAGTCCCTTTGCCTGATCGCAATCTAGAAAAACCTTAACATTACCTGGAAACATCCATTTGTTTTGCCCCCTCAGACCTATCAATACGCCACCGCTATACGTTTTTCAAAGTAGCGCGCCAGCAGAGAGAGAGGGTAGCAGAGGATCAGGTAGAACAGGGCGCCCAGGATAAATACGAACATCTTGTTGTCCGGGTCGATTTGTGGCAGAGCCAGGGCGAAAGTGGCATGCTCCAGTTCGATCAGGGAAAGCACAGAGAGGAGGGCGCTGTCCTGGATCAGAGTGATAAAGTAGTTGGTGAAGGGCGGAATGGTGATGCGGACCGCCTGTGGCAGCACGATATGGCGCATAATCTGGCGCGAGTTCAGCCCCAGGCTTAAGCCAGCTTCCGTCTGTCCCTTGTCTACCGTCTCAATGCCGGTGCGAAAAACCTCTGTTAGATAGGCTCCATAATTGAAACTCAGTCCCAGGATGCCGTAGAAGTAGCCGTTGAAGGCGTCCGGCACCAGACTATTGTTCTGCAGCGTTGTCATAATTTGAAACGCGACCGAGAAAGGATCGAAGCCGATGCTGGAAAGCACGAAGCCGACGCCATAGTACCAGAGCAGCAACTGGACCAGTACCGGCGTGCCGCGCACCACCTCGACATAAGTGATGGCGAGCCAGCGAACGGGCGCAAAGCGCGAGAGGCGGCCCAGCGCACCGATAAAGCCGAAGATGGTCGCCAGCACGATACTTACCAGCGAGATCACCACTGTCGCCAGCGTCCCTTGCAGAAATACCGGCAAATAGAGCAGAGCAAGCTCCCGGAAGGAGTACAGGTAGGAGATAAAAGCGAACACTGCGACCGCCGCCACGGCATAGAAGAGATAATCGAGTGCTACACCTCGGCCTCGCGCTCTGACCCTCATCCTCTCATATACCGGCATACGCTTTGCCGCTGGCTTATTTACTATTGTACTTTTAGGGCGTGACTCGTAGATATCTGACATGGCTGCTGTCTCACCTTCTATGTTGCTAGAGAGCTGCTCGTAAACGGCGTTCAAAGCGCCTGGCAATGTAGGAAGTCGGAAGGCTGAGTATGAGATAGAGCACGATAGCCAGCGCGTAGAGGGGGAGCGGATTGCTGCCGTGGCGTGTCACCCAGGCTGTCAGTATGGAGGTCAGTTCGCCTCCCCCGATGACACTGACAATGGCCGAGTCTTTGAGCATATAAATAAAGTCGTTGACAAAGGGAGGGATCATCAGCGGGATGGCCTGTGGCAGCACGATGCGAAAGAAATTCTGGCCTGCCGTTAGCCCTAGAGAGTAGGCAGCTTCCGTCTGCCCCCGGTCAACGGAGAGAAAGCCTGCTCTGAAGAT
>Ga0066661_10001042_pt1 | contig 10695 bp, 8 predicted proteins | sample GraSoiAngelo_110_FD_66454 | JGI IMG/M metagenome (GOLD analysis project Ga0066661, IMG submission 66454) | Grasslands soil microbial communities from the Angelo Coastal Reserve, California, USA - 14_0903_12_30cm | ecosystem: Environmental > Terrestrial > Soil > Grasslands | place: USA... | reverse complement strand
CGGGCGGGCCGGCTGCTCGACAGCGCCCGCTCGCACGATGCGATCGGCGCACTCGTGGTGGCGGAGGCCCTGAGGTACCACGAGGTCACCGTGGCCACCTCGGATCCCGACGACATCGCCGAGCTCGTGGGACTCCATGACGTGACCATCGTCACGGTGTAGGCCCCGGTGCCGACTCCGCCCGTGGACGCCGACGGCCTGATCGCGTTCGCCCGCGCCCTGGTCCGGGTCCCCTCGGTCCACCGCCCCGAGACCGGGCAGACGGAGGCCGCCGCCGCCGCGCTCGTCGCCGACCGCATGCGCGACTTCGGCTGGCGGCCGCTGGTCGAGGAGGCCGCACCCGGCCGGCCCAACGTCATCGCGACGGTCGAGGGCGGACTGCCCGGCCCCACCCTCCTGCTCGAGGGCCACACCGACGTCGTCACGGAGGGCGACCCCGCCGAGTGGTCGTACGACCCGTTCGGCGGCGAGATCGTGGACGGCCGCCTGTACGGCCGCGGCGCCGCCGACATGAAGGCGGGCGTGGCGGCGATGCTGTACGCCGCCGCCGCGCTGGCGGCCGCGGGGCCCTTTCCCGGCCGGCTGCTCCTGGCGGCGCTGGCCGACGAGGAGGGCCTGATGCTGGGCGCGAAGGACTTCGTCCGCCGCGGGCACGCGGCCGGGGTCGCGGCCGCCATCGTGTGCGAGCCGGAGGGCGGCGAGGTGTGCGTCGCCCAGAAGGGCGCGATCCGAGCGCTGGTCGAGGTCCACGGGCGCATGGCCCACGGCGCGATGCCGCACCAGGGTGTCAACCCGATCCCGCCGCTGGCCGCCCTGGTCGCCCGCTGCCGCGAGCTGGAGGGGGCGCTCCAGGCGGAGGCCGGCGAGCACCCGCTGCTCGGCCTGCCCTACGTGACCCCGACGGTGGTGGAGGCGGGCAGCCTCGACCAGCTCAACGTGATCCCGGGCCGGGCCCGGCTCGGCCTGGACGTGCGCACGGTCCCCGCGCTCGAGCACGGCCCGCTGCTCGCGCGCCTGCGCGTCCTCTGTTCGACGGGCATGCGCCTCATCGTGGTGGACGACCGGCCCGCCACCGAGACGCCGGCGGACCACCCGGTGGTGCGGGCGATGGTCGAGGCCCACACGCACGTGCACGGCGCCCCGCCGCCGCTCGGCGGCGTGCCCGGGGCGACGGACGGCACCATCCTGTGGCGCGACGCGCGCGTCCCCATCGTCACGTACGGGCCCGGCGGCAAGTGGATCGCCCACCAGGTGGACGAGCACGTCGAGCTGGACCACCTGGTCCGCTCGGCCGAGGTCTACGTGGAGGCGGCCCGCCGGTTCCTCACAGCGGCGTCCTGACCGCGCCCCAGCCGTCGGCCGCCGCCGGCCCGGCCTGGGCCAGCGCCCGGGGCTGATCGTCCACGACGTTGAGCCCGGGCAGGTCGAAGCGCAGCTGCGCGCCCAGGCAGGGGACCACGTTGGCCGCCAGGTACGCGGCCAGGTCGGCCGCGGCGCCGCCGTTCGTCCCCTGCAGGGCGGCCGCCCCGACGCACGCCGAGTAGTACGCCGACGCGTGCTCGCTGTCCACCGGCTCGTGCGCATACGCCCGGAACTGGGAGCGGAACGTCTTCCACGCCGCCTGCTCGGCCGGGGTCAGGTTCTCCGTGCCGACCGCCAGGGTCGAGATGCCGTACAGCCGCTTGGGGACCGGGAACGGGAGCGCCTTCAGGAACGTGTTCGTCACGGCCTGGGCCCCGAGCACGATGGGCAGGTCGAGCCCGAGCGTGTGATAGGACGTCACCCCGGTCGTGCTGGCCGCCCCGATGCTGGCCAGGAAGAGCACCTGGGCGCCGTTCGACTTGAGCTGCAGGAGCTGGGTCGTCACGTCCGTCGCGACCGGGCTCATCGGCTGGGACACCACCTTGAGGCCCTGGCCGGCGGCGCCCTGGGTCACGGCGGTCAGCTGCGCCGTGCCGGAGGAGTCCGTCGTGTAGAGCACGCCGATGGTCGTCAGGCGGGCCGCCTTGATCGCGCTCAGCATCGGCGCGACCACGGCGCTCTCCACCGCCGACACCTGGAAGATGCTGGAGCCGGTCCTCGGGAACAGCACGGGCAGCACCGACACGCCTACCACGCCGGTCAGCTGCGGGATCGCGCCCTGCGTGGACGGCAGCGCCCCGCCGAGCAGCACGAGGTGCGAGTCCACGGTCGAGAGCTGCCGGGCGCAGGCGGCGCCGCCGGTCGGCGTGCTCTGCGTGTCGCAGTACTGGACGCGGAGCAGGTGGCCGGCGACCCCGCCCGCCCGGTTCGCCTGGTCGACGAAGAAGTTGACACCCTGCTGCTGCGCCTCGCCGCCGTTCGAACCGGCGCCGGTCAGGTCGTTGATCGCGCCCACCGTCCACACCGGTCTGACGGGGGTCGCCGCGGGCGCCGGGCCGGACGCCGCTCCCCCGCATGCCGCCGCGCTCAGCGCCAGCGCCAGGAGCGCCAGGCGCCGCCGGATGCTTCCGCTCATGCCGCCAACCTCCCCATGCGTAGTGTCAGGACCCGGTCGGCGAGCGCCTCCAGCATGGTGGGGTTCTGCTCGACCAGGACGATCGTGACGGAGCGCCGGAGTCGCCGCAGGGCCTCGATCAGGACGTCCACGACCGGCGCTGCCAGGCCCTGACTGGGCTCGTCCAGCAGCAGGGCGCGGGGCCCGGTCATCAGGGCCCGCCCGATCGCCAGCATCTGCTGCTCGCCGCCCGACAGCGTCTGGCCCGGCGCGTGCTGGAGCTCCTCCAGCCGGGGGAACAGCTCGAACACCCCGGCCAGGCGGGCCCGGTGCTCCGCGTCCGGCCGCAGCCGGCCGCGCGCCAGCAGCGTGACCTCCAGGTTGGCGCGGACCGTCAGCGACCCGATGACCTGCCGGCCCTCGGGGACCAGCGCCAGTCCGAGCGCCACCCGGCGGTCGGCCGACGCGCCCGACAGCGGTGTCCCGCCGAGGACGACACCGCCCGAGCAGCGCCGGTGCAGGCCGGCCACCGCGTTGAGCAGGGTGGTCTTGCCGGCGCCGTTGGGGCCGGCGATGCCGAGCACCTCGCCGCCGGCCGCGGCGAAGGACACGCCGTGCACGACGGTGACGCTCCCGTAGCCGGCGCTGAGGTCGGTGACCGTCAGGCCCGGGCCGCCGGCGAGCGGCGGCGCCGCCCGCCACGCCGCGGGCTCCGCCGCGAGGCCGGCCGCGGTCCCGCGCTCGACCCGCCCGCTCGCCATCACGTACACGTCGTCGGCGAGCGACTCGACGAAGTCGAGGTTGTGGTCCACCACCAGGATGGCCATGCCCTGCGCGCGCAGGGCCCGCAGGCGCCGGCGCAGCCCGTCCACCTCGGCCAGCGACAGGCCCACGGCGGGCTCGTCGAGCAGCAGCACCGAGCCGCCGGTGGCGAGCGCGCGGGCCAGCTCCACCGACTTCCGCTCGCCGGTGCCCAGCCCGCCGGCCGGCCGGTCCGCGAGCTCGGACAGCGCCAGGTCGGCCAGGGCGGCCCGGGCCCGCCCGAGCGCGGCCACCTCGAGCGACCGGCGGCGCCGGAGCAGGCCCGGCTGCGCCGCCTCGGGGCCCAGCGCGACGTTCTCCACGACCGACAGCTCGTCCACCAGGCGGGGCACCTGGAACGTGCGCACGATCCCCCGGCGCGTCCGCTCCGCCGCCGAGAGGCCGCCGACGCCGGCGCCGTCGAGCAGCACCGCCCCGGCCTGGAGCCGCTCGACGCCGGAGACCAGGTTGAGCAGCGTGGTCTTGCCGGCGCCGTTGGGCCCGACCAGCCCGACGATCGAGCCCGCGGGCACGGCCAGGCTGGCGTCGCGCACGGCGGCCACGCCGCCGAAGCTGCGGGCCACGCCCCGGACCTCCAGGGACCGGCCGCGCACGGCCGCCGGGGCCGGCCCCGCGCTCGGGGCCGCGGCCGGCGCGCGCCGGCGCAGGCGCCACCAGAGCTCGACCGCCGCGCCCTCGATGCCCGGCCGCAGGAAGAACATGACGGCCAGGAACACGGCGCCGTACACCAGCAGCTCGTAGCTGCCCAGCCCGTTGAGCAGCGCCTGCAGCCAGAGGACCGCGAACGCGCCCACCAGCGGGCCGAGCCGGTAGCCGAGGCCGCCCACGACGACGAGCGCCGCGAGCTGGACCGATGCCACCACACCGGCGCCGTCGGGCACGACCAGGCCCTGCCACAGGAACAGGAGCGCCCCCGCGACGCCCGCGAAGGCGGCGCCGGCCACGAACGCCAGCAGCTTGACGCGCGCCACCGCCACGCCCAGGACGGCCGCGGCCAGCTCGTCGTGGCGCACCAGCCGGAGCACCCGGCCCCGGCGCCCGGCGACCAGCCGGTCGAACAGCAGGAACATCCCGGCCGTGACCACGACGACGAGCGCGTACCACCGCGCGTCGCCGGTGACGGCGAGCGGGCCGAGGTCGAGACGGCGAGCCGTCGTCAGGCCCGAGGCGCCGCCGGTGACGTCCGGCCAGAGCAGCGGCAGCGCGGCGAACGCGGCCGCCAGGCCCAGCGTCGCCACCGCGAAGTAGTGGCCGGACAGGCGGACCAGGACGACCCCGATGAGCGCGGCGACCGCCGCGGTCAGGGCGACGCCGGCCAGGATCCCGAGGCCGGCCGGCCAGCCCAGCCGGTGGGTCGTGAGGGCCACGGTGTACGCGCCGGCGCCGAGGAACAGCCCGTTGCCGAGGGAGAGCATGCCGGCGTATCCGAACATCAGGTTGAGCCCGGCGGCGGCGATGGCGAAGAGGCAGACGGTCGTGACGAGGCCCGTGTCCACCCGGGGCAGGCCGAGCCACGGGCTGGCCAGCGCGAGCGCCAGGAGACCGGCCTGGACGAGCCTCGTGCGCGTCACGCCCGGACGGCTCCCCCGAACCGGGCTCCGCGGCTGAGCAGCACGACGCCCGCCAGGAGCAGCAGGCCGAAGGCCAGCGGCACCTCGAGCAGCGGGCTGACGTACGCCCCGATCAGGCCCTCGCTCAGGCCCAGGCCCAACCCGGCGAGCAGCGCCCGGCCGGGGAACCGCATGTCGGCCACGGCCGCGGCCGCGAACCCGTTCAGCGTCATCGGCAGTCCGGCCCCGTACGTGACGCCGCTGAGCGGCACCAGCAGCAGCGCGGCGGCGCCGCCGAGCAGCCCGGCCAGGCCATAGGAGAGCTGGCGCATGCGCGCGACGTTCACGCCCAGCAGGGCGCTGGCGGCCGGGTTCTCCGCGCAGGCCGTCATCGCCTGGCCGGCGAGGGTCGAGCGGAAGAACCAGACCAGCGCGGCGGTGACGGCCACGGTGAACGCCACCAGGAGGATCTCCTGCTGGCCGATCGCCGCCCCCGCCAGGCCGATGGAGGGGCCGTCGAGCAGCGCCGGGAACGAGTACTGGTCGGCGCCGGCCAGGCGGTCGGCGACGCCCTCGGTGAGCAGCGCCGCGCCCAGACCGACCATGATCAGCCGGCTGGGGTTCCAGTGGAGGCGGCTGCGCAGGGCCAGCCGCTCGAACAGCAGCGCGCCGGCCACGGCCGCCGCCACGCCGCCGGCGCCGGCCACGAGCAGCGGCAGGCCCGACGTGACCAGCTTCGCCGTCAGCAGCCCGCTGACCGTGTACGTCTCGCCCTGGGCCAGGTTGACCACCCGCGAGCTGCGATAGCAGAGCACGATGGCCACGCCCATGAGGGCATACACGGACCCGTTCGTCAACGACGAGAACAGCGCCTGCAGCGCGATGTCCACGCGGCTCCTCCCCCTGCTCTGGCGTGCATAGTACGCTGGCGTCCGTGGAGGCGCGTGCCCGTCGCGCGGCCGCGGCCGTCGGTCTGGCGGCCGTGCTGGTCGCCGCCGTGGGCGCGTTCTACCTCAAGCCCTGGCGGGCGCTGGTGCTTGCGAAGCCGGCGCCGCCGCCGGCCCGCTCGTCCGTGCCGGTGCGGCAGGTGCAGTTCCTCTCCGCCACGACCGGCTGGGTGGTGACCGGCGGCGACTCGTCCGCGTCGCTGTTCCGCACGACGGACGGCGGCCGCCACTGGCAGCGCCAGCTCGATGGCGTGGCGGGCGAGAGCTGGGCGCTCTCCTTCTTCGACGCCAGGCGGGGCGTGGTGCTCGCCGTCGACCGGCGGGGCCCGGAGCTGCTGCAGACCACGGACGGCGGACAGCACTGGAAGACGCGCAGGCAGGCGACGTGCCTGACGGCGCCCCCGCTCGTCTTCTTCCTGGACATGGACCACGGCTGGTGCGTGGTCCCGGCCGGCGGCGAGACGCCGGGGCAGAGCCTCCTCTCGGACCGGCAGGACATCGGCGTCTACCGCACCGCCGACGGCGGCGCCAGCTGGACCCGGGTGCTCGCGACCGATCCGGCTCGGCCGGTGGCGAGCGGGCTGGGCGACGAGGGCCAGAAGTCGTGGATCTGGTTCGCCGACGCGAGCACCGGCTGGATCGGCCAGCACGGGCCCGGGCCCCACGCGGTCGTGTACGCGACGTCCGACGCCGGAGCCCACTGGAGCCGCCAGGAGCTCGCGCCCCCGGCCGGCGGCTGGGGCTCGACGGTGGGCATCCTGGAGGACACGCCGCCGGCCCCGGGCAGCGGGTCCTCGCCCATGGTGGCGGTGGCGACCCTCGAGCCGGGCCCTCGACAGAACGCGTTCACCCTGGACGGACGGTACGTCTACACCTGGCAGGCGCCGGCCTGGGCGGGGCCGGTCCAGGTGCCCAATGGGCCCGTCACCGTCGCCGACCAGGCTCACTGGTTCGTGGTGATGGGCACCTCGGTGCTGGAGAGCACCGACGGAGGCGAGAACTGGACCGCGCTCGGCGCGCCGGTGTCGGGCTGGGTGGTCAACCGCCTCACGATGGTCGATCGCGACCACGGCTGGGCCACGCTGTTCCGACTGCCACCGTCCGGGTTGTCGATCTCCACCACGGGCCTGGCCCGGACCGCTGACGGCGGCCGCCACTGGGCCGCCATCACGCCGCCGTCCTGACCGGCGGCCTCAGCCCTCCTCCGCCAGCCGGGCCGCGAGCGGGATCAGGCCGCCCGCCGCCAGCATCTCCAGCAGGAACGGCGAGGTCGGCCGGCCCCGCAGGCGCCCGCCGCGGGTCTCGTTCACCACCTCGCCCGACGCCACGTCCACGCCGAGCACGTCGCCGTCCTCGACCAGCGCCGCGACGCCCGGACACTCGAGCAGCGGCAGCCCGATCTCGAACCCGTTGCGATAGAACGTCCTGGCGAACGTCTCGGCCACCACGCAGGAGACGCCGGCGGCCTTCAGCACCCGGGCCGCGATCGCCCGCCCCGACGACTGCCCGAAGTGGCGCCCCGCGACCAGCACGTCGCCCGGCCGGACCTCGCCCGGGAACCGGGGGTTCAGGTGCTCCAGCGCGTGGGCGACCATCTCCGACATCGACCCGAACACCAGGTCGGAGCGGACGATGGCGTCCGTCGGCACGTTGTCGCCGAACTTCCAGCACCGGCCCGTCAGCGCGGTCACGCCAGCAGCTCCCGGGGGTCCGCGACGCGGCCGGCCACGGCCGACGCGGTCACGGTCAGCGCCGAGGCCAGGTACATGCGGGCCTCGGGACTGCCGTTGCGGCCCGGGAAGTTGCGGGCGTGGGTCGAGATCATCGTCTCGTCGGCGGCCAGGGCGCCCATGTTGATCGCCTGGTTGGAGCCGGCACTGGGCGGGAACCATGTCGCGCCCGCCTCGTGCAGCGCCTCGACCAGGCCCTCGCGCGCCGCCTGCGCGAACGCCGCCCGCGAGGAGGGCACGATGTTGAACCGCACGTCCGGGTGGACCCGCCGGTCGCGCAGCACCGACGCCGCCAGCCGGATGTCCTCGATGCGCCCGCCCCCGTGGCCGCCGAGCTCGGCCCACTGGACGGGCGCGCCGGCCGCCTCCTCCACCGGCCGCACGTTGCCGACCGTGGGCGGGCACGTGACCATCGGCGGCAGCCCGCTGACGTCCCAGCGCCGCACCGCAGCGACGTTGTCTCCGTCGCCACGCACGGCCTCGAAGGGGGCGTCCGTTACCGCGCGCACGAACGCGTCCGTCCTGGCGTCCGGCTCGACGTGGGCCGACTTGGCGCCCACGTCCACGGCGATCAGCGGGAGCAGCCAGCGGTCCATCACCTCGAGGCCCTCCACGTACGGCCCGGCCAGCTCCAGCGCCGCGTAGATCGCGCCGCCCTCCCCGATCTCGCCCGTCAGCCACTGGGCCACGTCGCGGGCGGTGACGCACGGCCCCGTCTCGCCCCGCAGCTCGATGCGCACCGTCTCCGGCACGCGGAACCACGCCTTCCCGAACGGCATCCCCAGCGCCGCGTGGGAGTAGTTGCCGAGGCCGGTGGCGAAGGCCCCCAGCGTGCCGTGCACGGGCGTGTGGCTGTCCGACCCCACCACCACGGCGCCGGGCAGGACGAGCCCGTGGCCGACCGCCACGTGGTGGATGTTGCCGCTGCCGCAGTCGAACAGCCGGATGCCGTGGCGGCGGGCGAAGCGGCGGTTCTCCTGGAGGACGCGCGCCCGCTCCTCGGTCGGCGGCGAGAAGTGGTGGTCGAAGACCATCACCACCCGGTCCGGGTACCGCATCGGCCGGCCCACCTCCTCCTCGAACACCCGCGCGGTGAGGTAGCCGCTCAGGTCGTGGAGGAGGATGCGGTCCACCTCGGCGACGACGACCTCCCCGGGCTCGACCGAGGCGCGGCCGCTGGCCCGGGCCAGGACCTTCTGGACGAAGTTCACGCCAGCTCGCGCGGGTCGGTGACGAAGCCGGTCACGGCGGTGGCGGCGGCCGCCGCCGGGCTGCCCAGGTAGATCTCCGCGTCGTAGCTGCCCATCCGGCCCTGGAAGTTCCGGTTGGCCGTCGAGAAGCAGACCTCGCCGTCCGCCAGCACGCCGCCGTCGCCCGCGCAGGCGCCGCAGCCGGGGTTGGTGATCAGCGCCCCGGCGTCGAGCAGGGCGCTGTAGACGCCCTCGCGGACGATCCGCTGCACCACCTGCCGGGACGCCGGCGTCACGATCAGGCGCACGCCCGGGGCGACGTGCCGCCCGCGCAGGACAGCCGCCGCCTCGACCAGGTCGTCGTACTTGGCGTTGGCGCAGGAGCCGATGAAGACCTGGTCCACGCGGCTGCCGGCCACCTCGCGGAGCGGCCGCACGGTGTCCACCGTGTGCGGGCAGGAGACCATCGGCTCCAGCGCGGCCGCGTCCACCTCGACGACGCGCTCGTACGCCGCGTCCGGACCGGGGTGCACCTCCCGGTACTCGCCGGGCGGCACGCCCCGCTCCGCGAGGTACTCGCGCGTCGTCGCGTCCGGCGGCACGTACGCGTTCTTGGCGCCCAGCTCCATCGCCAGGTTGCACAGCGTCATGCGCTCGGAGACGCTCAGGCCCCGGACGTGGCCGCCGTGGAACTCGACCGACAGGTACGTCGCGCCGTCCGCCGTGAGGTCGCCGATCAGCCGCAGCATCAGGTCCTTCGCGGTGACGCCGGGCGCGAACGTCCCCTCGATCTCCACCCGCAGCGAGGCCGGCACGCGCATCCAGAGGCTGCCGGTGACCCACGTCGCCGTGACCTCGCTGAAGCCGACGCCGGTCCCGAACGCGCCCAGCGCGCCGTAGATCGTCGAGTGGGAGTCGGTGCCGATCACGACCATGCCGGGCCGGATGTCGCCGTTCTCCATCAGCACCGTGTGCGCGATGCCGGCCTCGACGTCGTGGAAGCGCCGGATGCCCTTGCGCGCCGCGAACTCGCGGCACAGGCGCTGGTCCGCCGCCGTCTTCGACGTGCGGGCAGGCGAGATGTGGTCCATCACCATCGCGATCCGATCGGGGTCGTACAGGTCGTCCCGGCCCAGCCGCTCCAGCGCGCGGATGCACCGCCAGCTCGCCGAGTGGCTCATCACGAGGTCCGGAGAGACGTCCAGGACCTCGCCGGCCAGCCCGCCGAGCACCTGCTCGGCGAACGTTCTCCCCCGCCCGGTCGCACCCTCCTCCCGCGCGGGGGAGCGTCCGGCTGCGGGGGCCGACCGGAGGTACGGGATCAGACCGCCCGCCTCCAGGATCCGCCGCAGGCTGTCCGGGTACGGCGGGAACGGGTACCGCGCTCCCCCCACCTCGACGAAGCCGCCCGCCACGTCCACCCGCACGTCGTCGCCGTCCCCCGCCGCCGCGACCGCGGCCGGGCACTCCACCGCCAGGAGCCCGGTGTTGATCGCGTTGCGGAAGAAGACACGCGAGAAGGAGGCGGCCACCACGGCGCCGATGCCGGCGCCGACCAGGCACGAGGCCGCCTGCTCGCGCGCGCTGCCGCAGCCGAAGTTGCGCCCGGCCACGATCACGCGCGCGGCCCGCAGGCGCTCCTGCACCTCCGGCCCCAGCGGCTCGAACGCGTGCTCGGCCAGCTCCTTCGGGTCGATGCTGACCAGGTACCGGCCGGGGATGATCACGTCGGTGTTCACGCCGTCGCCGAACCGGATGCAGCGGCCGCCGGTCGTCTCGCTCGCGCTCACGGCGTCGTCTCCTCCAGGAACCACTCCGTCGGCACCTCGCGGCCGAGCCCCAGCTCCTCGGCGCGGCGCAGCACGCCGGCGCCCACCGCGGCGAACTGCAGGCCCATGCCCGTGTTGTTGGCGAAGACGGTGACCTGGTCCGTGCCCGTGCGGCCGCCGCACCTGCCGGCCAGGAGCTCGCCGAGCTCGT
>Ga0066661_10001034_pt1 | contig 10707 bp, 7 predicted proteins | sample GraSoiAngelo_110_FD_66454 | JGI IMG/M metagenome (GOLD analysis project Ga0066661, IMG submission 66454) | Grasslands soil microbial communities from the Angelo Coastal Reserve, California, USA - 14_0903_12_30cm | ecosystem: Environmental > Terrestrial > Soil > Grasslands | place: USA... | reverse complement strand
TTTCCCCTTTGATAACAATACCAATAACTGGACCGGCGACGCCGACCAGTATTTCATGGAGTGGGCCTCCTCTGTCCCCCTGGTTGCCATCAGCGCATGCGCGCGGGCGCTGGAGACGCTGCCGGTGAAATTCGTGGGGGTGGTACATCACGGCGTCCCTATGGAGCCGTATTACCCCAGCTTGCACCGGCAGACAGATGATTTTTTTCTGTGGATCGGGCGCTTTGTGCCGGAGAAAGGGGCGCACCTGGCTATCGAAGCAGCCAGACGCACCAACAAGCGGCTCCTGTTAGCAGGCACGATTGATCGCCACGTTGATGCATCGGTGCGCTACTTCCAGAATGTGATCAAACCGCTGATTGATGACAAGCAGATTTGTTATCTCGGACCGGTCGATAAGGAGCAGAAAAGGGAGCTGTTCAGCCGTGCTCGTGGCTTTCTCAATCCCATCGAGTGGGAGGAGCCATTTGGGATGGTGATAATCGAGGCAATGGCGCACGGCTGCCCGGTCATTTCCTTCCACCGGGGAGCCGCGCCGGAGATCGTCGCGCACGGCTGCAGCGGTTTCCTGGTGCATACCGTTGAAGAGATGATCGAGCATATTCCCCGCATTGCCGAAATCGATCGCAAGCAGGTACGTCTACATGCCGAGCGCAACTTCTCGGCCCGTGTCATGGCCGAGAATTACATCCATGTCTATAAGAAGGTTATATTGCTGCACCGGGGAGCGCTGGCCGCGCGTTTCTCCGACCCTTTCGCGATGGTGCCATAAGCTCAGCCGTAAAGAGGGAGGCCCTATCCTGGACCTCCCTTATATTTGTTCATTGCGTCAAAAGTGGACGCCCTGACCAGATTACTCAGCCGGTTTGTGCTGAAGCGCAACTCGAAGCACTATCAGAGGCTGGATTGCTAGCAGCAACACAGCAAGGACACAAAGAAGCACTTTACCTGTAAACCAGGCATCTGGTTGTGGCGTCAGGTCTTTCTCCGACCAGCCAAAAAGGAGGTATGAAAGCAGCGCATTCGTTGTATGGGCTTGCTCCACTTGCTGGGCGAATGACCAGTTTGCCAGCCAACAGCATGCGGGAAGTACATAGCCTGCAATCGTGTTGACCGAAAGATGGGCAACCAGGAGCCCGATGGCGATCAGGAGTAATGTGGGAGCCAGAATTGTCAGCAAGGTTTGCCAGAGCCAGACACCTATGCTCAGGTTCGTTTGTGGATGCGGTGTCAGCCACCAACTGAGCAGGATTGCTCCCATAGTGGTCAGCAATAAATAGCTCAGCAGATAACCAAAACGGATGACCAGAAACCAGAGTATTGGTTTACGGGTAGCCAGTAATGGTAACGTTCCTCTCCGCCACTCTTTCACTATCACGTCCGTTGCCATAAGCACACCAAGCAGGGGAAACACAAGTTCCAATGTATCTCGCAAGGTCGCAGTATAATCCAGGACAGAAGCTACTTTCTGGGCAGCGTTATGGAGCAGGTCACTCTGCCTGTGGATCTCCGCTGTATAACTGAACCAGCTAAACACTAACGAGCCAACAATAACAAACAGCGGCAAGATCCAGGTCCAGGCCATCGTCTGGCGTAATTCCCAGCCGAAGGTATTGCCGCCGCTCTGCCTCTGTCGCGCAGCAACCTGAAATGGAGGTTGCTGCGCTTTGTTTTTTTGTTCTCGTATTGTCACTTTTACGTCCCCGAATAATTTTCGCTCAAACATGCCAGCGGATCGGTAGCCCCAGAAGCCGGGGCGGTCTTTGCTCCACTGGGGCAAACGTACGGGGCAGCTTCAGACGTGATATCCTTCCCCGCCAACACGCTCCCTTGCTGCAAAAATTGGCGTATATCCGTTTTCTGCTGTGCATGTGCAAGGGCGTATTGTTGCAGAAAACTTGTCAGACGCGTGAATCCAACGTTTTTAGCCAGGGAGAGACGATAGGGAACCAGCTCCATCGGCAAACAGGTGGTGCCCAGTAGAGCCATCTCCTGACTCAGATTCTGCTCCTGTTGCGCATCTGCTTTGTTGAACGACTTCGTGGTAGTCAACGCATACACTTGCGAGCAGGTCTGCATTTCATTCAAGAAAAAGTTTGAGCCAATTGCCTGATCGGTAATCACAGCAGCGCTATACTCTGAAAGCATCTGAAGCAAAGCGTTGACCGGGTAACTCACGCTTGAAGGAGTGGCATTTTGTGTGTCTGCATCCCCATGAAGAACTGCAAATGGGAAAAATGCTGCATTCAACCACCAGACCTGAGATACATCTCTGGCGGAGACGCGCGCTATCACAGTGCCAGTATTGAGAACTCCCATATTCAGAACCAGTGTCTCAGGGATGAGCAACAGGCCATTGCCTATCGCTGGCAAAGGAAGTATAGGTACTACTACCGTCTGGAATGCTTGAGTTGCTTGTGGAGCTAACCAGCGATTAAGCGCCTGAAACTCCTGCATTGTCGTGTGATATCTAAAAAGTTGCTGCTGACTTGGCGCTTCTCCCTGATACCAGAATGGCAGGCCACCGACACTCCCTTGCTGGGCATTACTCAAAGCTACCGCCAGTGCCACAGGCAACCCCGAGTGCGGATATGCACTCAGCATCTGCCAGTTGCTATCGCTCTGATGCATCACAGCGGTCAGGCCACTCCACACCTTGTATGCGGCAGGGAAACGTAGATGTATCTCATCTACAGGGATACGTGTTCCCGCATCGAGCGCCTGCTGTGTTAAAGGCAAGGGATACCACGACCCCGCCGCCCCTACCAGTTCAACGCTCCCCTGGCCCACATAGCTCAAGTAATAATAACTCTGATCCCAGGACACCCCATAATCCCGCCCAAAACCGGCTGCTGCCCTTGCATAGTCATTTCGACCCAGGAGCATCTGCCCCGCATAACTGATCTTGAAATCGAGTGCCTGACCAGCCTCCAATCGTGTACCCTGTACATTGATACGGGTCCATCCTGCGGAGGTCTCGGCAAAGGAGAGGGTGTGTGGGTTACCCGTATGGTTCTCCATACCTTCTACATGTTGTACATGTATACCAGGATTCAGTCCAATCACAAAGCTTGATCCCAGCGTCTTTTGCGGGGTCAGAGTGAACGAGACGTCGCCTTGCACCTCACCAGAGGCTGGGTTGGCCGTGACATTAATCTGATAATGGCTGGTCGTGGCCTGGACCGGTTTAGCCAACAATGATCCAGAATCGGTATATGCCGCTCCTACCGACTGATAGGTAAGCAGACTTGCAAAGAGCGCGCTTCCGGCGAGTAGGAGCAGCAGGGCAGTGCTGACTATATGGCGCATTTGCACTACTCCAAGACGTTCGCGCACCTGATAGACCAGCGCCAGCAGGCCCAGGCAGCACAGCCCACCCATCGCATAGCTGATCCTTTGCCACAACAATAAACTTCCATCAGGACCAAAACCAATGCTTGGCGAAACAAAGAGCGTCGCGGCTAAAATGTTCGTGAGAAAGAGCATCGACTTGGGTAAGAACACATCCACATATGCAACTATGGCCGCCGGGATCAGCGCACCCAACAACCCAAGCGGCTCGTAGAGCGCGATACCCAGGAGGGCAAAGCAGGTAATCAGTACAGCGACGGCCCCCACAATCAGCAACATCTGGAGCCAGAGCAAGACTGGTTGCATCCCCCCACGCACCACACTCGCAGCGAGCCAACCGGCCAGCAGTGGCAACCAGCTTATCAGGAGGCTCAAACCAACAGCACCTAGCCCCTTGCCAAGAGCATATTCCAGCGAGGCCAGAGGACGTGTCCAGACCAACTGATCCATCTTGCGCCTGTAATCTCGCGTAAAGGTGTTCACATACAAAAATGGCAGTAGAAAAAAGCTAAAACTGGCGCCATACGCACAAATAGCCACTGCTGCCTGCCCATCACTGACATAGCCAGAAATGCTTGAAACTTGCGAGGGCACATACCATACCGTCAATAGAGTGGCTGCCAATAGCACAAGCCAGGGGATGATCGAGTTCACTTGCAGCAGGATTTCGCACCAGGCAATGGACATAATGCGTCTGCTGCTCTGACGAAGCGGCCACACTAATTGCCATAGGCGTCCATCACTTCCCTGCGGCCCAGGCTCTTCCTGTGGCGCGGAGCACGGCCAATCGTTCTGTGTAGTTGTTTTCATCAGATGACATTTCTCCTATCAGTGAAAAATACCCATCTTCAAGGGATGGCTCAGACAGCACTGCGGCTGGGCCAGGACACTCACCTGCTATACGCGCCACCACCTCATTAGCTGCAGGCTGTGCGTCAACAACCGGTGTGACAGCAACCACTAGCAAGTGATCTTCCTGACGAGCTTTTTCGAGTTGTTCAATCGTCGTGCGCCACAACCAGATCCGCTCATGAGAGCGCCTCGCTAGCTCTTCCACTGTTCCTTCAAAGAGTAACTGCCCTTGATCTAGCACCGCCAGCCGACCAACCATAGCAGCAATATCTGCAACAATATGTGTAGAGAGGAGGATTGTCTGCTCCCCCTGAGCGCCAAGCGCACTCAGCAGAGTACGAAAATGCTGCTGCTCTACCAGATCCAGACCAGCCGTCGGCTCGTCAATGATCAGCAAACGGGGGTTGCCAAGAAGAGCCTGGGCCAGGCCCAGACGGCGACGCATCCCCCCGCTGAGCGTACCCACACGCGATTTAAGCCGATCACGCAGGTTGACTGCGTCCAGCACAGCATCAATACGTTTGTCAAGATGGTCGAGATCCTGTAATGAGCCAAGATAGTGCAGGGTTTCCTTCACTGAAAGCTGAGAGAAGAAGCCTATTTCCTGTGGTAAAAAGCCCAGTGATTTGCGCACCGCTCTGCGCTCACGTCGCAAATCATAGGGGCCAATGCGAATTATCCCAGCCGTAGGTTCTAGCAAGGTTGCCAGGATCTGCAACAATGTTGTTTTGCCCGCGCCATTGCGCCCTAACAGGCCGAATATGCCAACCGGAATAGTGAGGGAGAGATCCTGTAATGCCCACCTCCCACGGGCAGCACTTCCATAGCGCTTACTCACACCAGTCAGTTCTATTGTCCAGGAGCTATGGGGCACAGATGCTCGAATAGTATCGCTCATAACTTTACCAGTATCCCTTATATGGATTGCTCACAGCTATTGAAAACAGCCTCTTCTGATATACACAAAGAGCATTTGCTATAAATGCTGTAGCATCTATGTGATAAGATACATAGATGCTACATGCGATAAGAAAGGATACCTTATCTCTATTGAAAGCCATTCTCTGCGGTACAGTGCCACCGATTTCCAAGCGAGGTATTGTTGGTACCAAAGATGCATGCCTGCGTGGGCTCAACAGGTGCATACAACATATTCCCCCAACAGCCAGAATGACAGCCACTTATGCCATCGTTTATAATCTGTTTGCGCGCGAGACCGGGACCTGCATCGCGTACTATAGAAGTCGAAAAGAAAGCGCTATCGTTGTCACCATGGACTACGTTGAACGACCAATTGGTGTTGCACCCTACAGTACTGAAATGATCATGCATATCAACAAAACCATCATCAAGGGCGGCGGCATCTTGCGAAGGGGTGCAGCCGAAGGCCTGGGGATCCTGGTTGTCGCAGAAAGTGCCTCCATTCGCGGCACAGTTAGGTGCAGCTCCTGCATGCTGGCTATAGATTGCAGCAACACCTAGACAAGCAATAGTAGTGAATACAAACAAAACTAAGAAACGTCCAAATGTCCTACTCACCGTGATCAATTCCTTTCATTCATGTGAAACAGGGCTTTCCTATTGAGAAAGCCATTTAGACTTAGCGGGATTTTTTCAGAAAAACATGTTAAAATCCCAATAAACCCTACAAAAAGTATAGAATGCTAACGTTGATATCAACAACGCCATCTAGTCCCAATAGTAGTCCATTTAGTCCATATTTCTTTCTCATTGTGGAGAAACGAGGAGAAGCATCCCTTGAAAACGACTGCAAGGACCCGTCTGATTGAGGAGCGCAAACGCCGACGGTGGTCTCAGCAAGACGTTGCCAATCGTCTTGGCACGACCCAGCATAATGTCAGTCGCTGGGAACGCGGTCAGACCATACCTGGCCCATATTTTCGGGCCAAGCTTGGTGAACTCTTTGATAAGCGGCCCCAGGAACTTGGGCTGTTCGTCAATCAAGTGAGCGAAGAATCGCCATTGCTACAGCCTGATGCTCCACCTATATCTCCCCCGGTGTCGGCTCAGCAAGCACCATTGTGGCATGTTCCCTATAATCGCAATCCGTTTTTTACCGGTCGGGAAGAGATACTCCAGCAGTTGGTCAATGAGCTTTGCACGCAACCAGGGCGGGTTCGAGCCATCACCGGGCTGCCCGGCGTGGGAAAAACATCCCTGGCCGTTGCGCTGGCCCATCATTCACAGATTCGAGAGCGATTTTCCGATGGTGTGCTGTGGGTCAGCCTGGGTTCTGCTCCTCAGGTAGCAGAAGTCCTGAACGAGTGGGGAACCGTCCTGGGGACCACCTCCACGGAAACACAAACCTTGACCACTATTGATGCTCTGGCTCGCAGGCTTCATCAACACCTGCGAGATAGCCGAATGCTGCTCATCCTCGACGATGTCTGGCAGATATCCGATGCCCAGGTGTTCCAACTTGGAGGGGAACAGTGTATGCATGTACTCATCACGCGCTCCCCTCTCCTCGCCCATACAGTTGCGCATGAGTATGTCACGTCGCTCCCGCCGCTTTCAGAAGCCGCAAGCAGACAGCTACTCCAACGCCTGGCTCCCTATGCCTCTCAGCGCTATCCAACAGAATTGCAAGCACTGATCCAGCCCAGCGGGGGCCTTCCTCTGGCCCTGACCCTCCTGGGACGCTCCATTCATGTTCGCACGCTTCACGGTTCTTCTCGTCGGCTTTTGCAAAGTTTGCAACAGTTGCGTTCTGATATCCAAACTCGCTTTCAGGTGGCAGAACCAGTGTCTATCGAAGATTCCAGGCCGGGTTTCCCGGCGGGAACTGAACTCTCCTTACGCACAACCATTGATTTAAGTGTTCAGCAATTGTCTCTCCCAGCCCAACGAGCTCTCTACGCACTTGCGGTCTTCGCGCCCACTCCCCAGAGTTTCTCTGAAGAGGCAGCTTTAGCTATCTGCAATGTCTCCGTTGAGACCTTTGATACCCTGGTGGATAGTGGTCTGATCGAACTGTGCCAGGAGGAACGCTATCAGGTCCATCAGACCATTCTCGATTATGCCCGACTCCAGACATCCGATCCAGCAGTTGAGGAGCGATTGATTGCCTTTATTGTTCCATTTATAGAGAGATACCGCGAAGCGCCGTGGGTTTTAAATCGAGATCTTCTTCTGATCACGACCGCTCTGGAGCGGGCTTTCAATAGCCGCCGCTACCAACCTTTGCTGCGAGGGATTGCAGCCCTGCAACCCTTGATTGAGCAGAGACGGCTGTATTCCCTGGCCCAAACTCTCTTGCGCTGGGGGCATCAGGCTGCCCTCGCTTTGCATGATCGCGAGGAACTGGCGCGCATCTGGCTCTTCCAGGGTAAAATGGCGGATTTATGCGGTGATGGGCAAGAGGCGCGGCAAGCCTATATGGAGGGGCTGGCGCTCGCTCGCGAACTGCAACATCAGGAGTTGCTTCCCGAACTGCTGATCCTGGTGGGTGCGACCCTGACCAATACGGATGTCAGCGAAGAGGCAGAAAGCTATCTGCTGGAGGGATTACGCGCGATTGCGCAGTTGGAGGACGATGCTTCTCTGAGTCGTGCATTTCAATATTTAGGAGAGCTCGCCGATAGTCATGGCAGGAAGGTGAAAGCCCTTTCCCTCTACCAGCGGGGATTGGCCTATGCACGCCAGACTCAAAATAGGCACACAGCGAGCGCGCTCTTACAAAATCTGGGGTCTCAGGCCGCGCAACGCGGCGATTTCATGCAGGCAACCGCCTACTATGAAGAAGGTTTACGCATTGCGCGCGCACTGGATGATCGCCAACGAGAGAGTGCGTTGTTGATGAATATGGGCATGCTGGCCTGGTATGAGCAGCGGCCTGACGAGGCTGTCAAGCTCTCACAGGAAAGCCTGAAGCTCGCACGGGAGATCGGCCACCAGATGCGGATCAGTTCAGTGCTGCAAAACCTGGGGATGATGATGCGTCACCAGGGTCAGGTTATGCTGGCGGAAGAGTATCTGCAGGAGAGTCTGGAAATAGCCCAACGGATCGGACATTACTGGTTGATCTGTGAAACGCTGGGAGAGGTTGGCTTGCTTGCCCTCAAGCAAAAACAGACCGCCAAAGCCAAACGAATCTTGACAGAGATGCAGGAGACAGCTCAGACGATTCGGGCTCCTCTGCTACTTGGACAGGCCTTATTTGGGCTTGCCCGGGTAGCAGAACAGGAAGGCTATCAAAGCAAAGCATTACAACTGACCCAGGAGAGCCTGGCGATTTTTGTCCACCTCAACAATCGGACTATGCTCCAGGAAGTTGAAGCCTGGCAGCGTACCATGCTTACTGAGAACAGTAGTCCCTAATGTAGGACGCTTCAAGGTGATGGGGATGACCATCTCCACACCCAGGACCTCCCTCTTAAACACTTCAACCTTTTCTCATGCTGCCGACAGTATGAGAAAAGGTTGAATACTATTATCCTTTAACAGCGCCAGCGGTCAGGCCGGCGACGATGCGGCGTTGTAGGAAGAGGACCATAATCACCAGGGGCACGGTCACGATAATCGCGGCGGCGGCAAGCTGGCCGTAAGCGATAACATGCTCGGAGTTGAAGCGCGTGATGCCGACCGTAACGGGCTGGGCGTTCTCGTCGGCTGTCAGGGTCAGGCCGAAGAGGAAATCGTTCCAGACCGCGATAAACGAGAGGATAGCGGCGGCAAACACGCCCGGCGCCGTCAGGGGAACGATCACATGCCAGAGCGCCTGAAGCCTGGAGGCGCCATCCACGCGCGCAGCCTCCTCCAGGTCGGGGGGCAGGTCGCGGAAAAACGAGGTCAGGAACCAGACGGTCAACGGCAGGGTCAGCACCAGATCGGGGATCACCAGCGCGGCATAGGTATTGTAGATGTAAATCGGCCCGGGCCCGGTAAAGAGCACAAAGAGTGGCCCCACCATCGCAATGAACGGGAACATATTGACGGAGAGAATGACCATCAATGCCGCCGGTTTGCCAAAAAACTTCAGGCGCGCAATGGCGTAAGCGCAGAGGATGCCGAACAACAGAGCGAGCGCGGTTGTGATAACAGCGATAATAACGCTATTTCTGAGCGTCGGCAAAAAGAAGGTTGAGTTAGTTAACGCTTGGGCATAGTTACTGAAATCAAACGATTGTGGGAAGAGCGTCGGCGGAGAGGCATTGATCTCAACGCCATTCTTGGCCGAGGTGATAAACGTCCAGTAGAGCGGGGCCAGCGCGATGAATACGACGAGCGCGACCGCAATATAACGCCCAACCTCTCCTGCGCTCCACTTGCGTTTCGCTTCGAGTCCGCGCTCACGCGCCTTCTCGGCAGCAGAGCTCATTGCTTGTTCCTGTACAGCCATACTTCACTTCCTCTCTGTTTTTCAATGGCAGTCACTGCTTAAGCAGCCTCTCGTACGACATCACGCATCATAGAGACGAAGATGAGGCTAATGATGATTCCTAGGATAAAGACGATCACGGCTGACGCCACGCCGGGCGCGAAGTCTTCGGGGGTGCCTGCAAACATATGGAAATCGGCGTACGACGCCATCGATGGCACCGACCGCGCCCCGAAGATATAGAACAGGTCAAAGACGCGAACGGCATCCAGGGTACGGAAGAGCAGAGCGATCAGCAGGGGATTTTTGAGCATGGGCATGGTAATATTCCAGAACCGCTGCCAACGTGTACTGCCATCGACGCTGGCAGCCTCGTACAGTTCGGCAGGAATCACCTGCAAGCCTGCCAGTAGCAGCAGGGCCATAAAGGGGGTCGTTTTCCAGACATCGGTGATGAGGGCAGCGATGATAACTCCGTTGGTGCTGCCGATCATGGTATCACCAGGGGCGAGCAGGTGCAGCGATTGCAAGCTATACGTGATAATGCCCGTCTGATCGTTATACATCAGCAGCCACATCTGGGCAGAGACGACAGTTGGAAAGGCCCATGGAACCAGGATAGCCGCGCGCACCAAGCCGCGCCCGGGAAAGGTCTTGTTGATCAGCAGCGCGACGCCCAGGCCGAAGATCGTTTCCAGGGCAACGCTGATCACCGTAAAGATCAAAGTCGTCGCCGTCGCTCCCTGGAAGACCGGATCGCTCAGCACATGCACATAATTACTCAGACCAACGAGACTGGCTGCGGGCAGCAACGGATTGTCTAGCAGGCTGATACGGATGGAATCGATCATGGGGTAAACCGCTATGACCAGGATGAGCAGGATAGTGGGCAATACCAGCCAGTAAGGCATCAGCCCTCCAGCCATGCGCACCCGCTCCCCCAGCGTTAACCGCTCGGCAGGGCGTTCAGCGGTTGCAGTTTGCGTCGCCATAACACTTATTCCTTCTCTCTATTATACTGGAGGCGATGATACCCACAATTGCGAAGGGTGGGTGGTAAGGGATGGAAGATCCCAATCGTGAGTACCCGCCTCTACAATAGTAATACATCGAATAACTGCAAAACAGGAAAGCAATATCAAGAGCATTGCCAGAAGGGGTAA
>Ga0066661_10001031_pt1 | contig 10722 bp, 9 predicted proteins | sample GraSoiAngelo_110_FD_66454 | JGI IMG/M metagenome (GOLD analysis project Ga0066661, IMG submission 66454) | Grasslands soil microbial communities from the Angelo Coastal Reserve, California, USA - 14_0903_12_30cm | ecosystem: Environmental > Terrestrial > Soil > Grasslands | place: USA... | reverse complement strand
CGAGAAGGACGGGCTGCCGATCGACGTGGGCCGGAAGAGGCGGCTGTTCACGGCCCGGCAGCGGCGGGCGCTGCAGGCGCGGGACCGGACCTGCCGGTTCCCCGGCTGCCCGGTGCCGGCCAGCCGGACCAGCGGCCACCACATCGAGCCGTGGTGGCTGGGCGGCCGGACGGACATCGCCAATGGGCTCTCGCTGTGCAATGCCCATCACGGCCGGCTGCATGAGGGAGCGTTCCGGGTGGTGCCGGTGGCCGGCGGCGAGGTGCGCTTCGAGACGGCCGCGGGGACCGAGATCGCGCCGCCGCGACGGGCGCCCTTGGACCCGGCGACGGGCGGGCCATCAGATCTCCGCCGCCAGCACCGGGAGCGGGGCCTGGAGATCGGGCCGGAGACACCGGTGTCGCGCTGGCTCGGCGAGGAGTGCGACTACCACTACGTGGCGGACGTCTTCGCCGACGCCGCCTACCTGGCTCGAACCCGGGCCGGGCCCTGATCAGTCTTCAACCGACCTGGAAGGCGAATCGGATCAGCGCGATGAGTCCGAACACCACCACGAGGGCGCTCTCCGGATCTTCCAGACCAGCCTGCTCTTGCGAGATCGCTGGCTGTCGATGAGCCAATCGCGCGCCGGGGAAGGCAACATGGCGCTGTATCCTTCGAGGAACTGGTAGAGAGGCGTCGACAGCGCACCCATCGCGAAGCCGAATCCTGCCGCCGCCAATGCGAAGTACAGTGTGTTGACTGCGGGGTTACCGTGTGTCGGATCAGGTGCCCAGCCGACGTTGACGACGGTCGGGAGGAGGAACGTGATGCCCGCTCCCAGCGCGATCGCAACCGCGAACATCCACGTGGCCGAGAAACCGAAGCGCGTCGTGACGCCGCCGATGAAGTCAGTCACCGACGGTCATCGTCTCAGGCATCGGTCGGCGCATCGTCATCGCGCAGAGTAGCGCGCAGGACCGGGTGTCTCACCCCTCGGGACAAGATGTGCCGGGCGCGCGGTTACGTTCCGCCCAGCAGCCTCGCCATCGCCGCGACGTGCTGGGGCAGGGCGATCTCGGGCTCGGCCAGCTCCGGGTGCCACTTCTTCTCCCACTCGACGGTGAGCCAGCCCCCGTAGCCGAGTGCCCGCAGGGCCCGGAGGATGCCCGCCACCGGGACGTCGCCCTCGCCCAGCGGGACCAGCTCCCAGGAGTCCGCGCCGGTCGGGCCGCGGCCGTCCTTGACGTGGACGTGGAGCACGCGGTCGCCCAGCAGACCCGTGACGTCCTCCGGCGTCTCGCCCATGCGGCACGTGTGCACGATGTCCCACAAGGCGCCGAACGCGCGGCTCTCGACGCGGGACAGCAGCGCCGCCACCTGGCGGGCGCTCGAGAACGCGTCGTGGGTCTCGAGCGCGATGGCGACGCCGCGCCGCTCGGCCTCCGGCGCGACCGCGTTCAGCGGCCGGGCCATGGCGTCGAGCACGGCGTCACGCGGCTGTCCGGCCGGGGCCTCGCCGCCGAAGACGCGGACCAGCGGCGACTCCCACTCGGTCGCCAGGTCGAGGAACCAGCGCATCTCGGCCTCGGCCGCGTCCGGATCGGCAGCGGCCAGGCGGATCGACGAGTCGATCGCCACGACCGGCAGCCCGGCGTCCGGCAGCAGCGACCGGACCCGCCGGCGCTGCGCGGCGTCCATCCCCGGCGCGATCGTCTCGCCGTCGATCAGGCGCAGCTCGACGCCGCGGTAGCCGTACTCACGGGCCGCCTCGGCGACCCGTTCCAGGCTCCAGCCGGGGCAGGCGAGGGTGCTGAACGCCAGCCGCGAGGTGGCGTCCGGTCCGAGTTCTGTGCGCATGTCCTAAGCGTGGGACACGTCCCAGATCGCCCGCAGCACGGCGGCCGTGTCCGCCAGATGATCGAGGACCACGTCCGCGCCGGCCAGGGCCTCCGGGCCGTCCCGGCCGGTCGCCACCGCCACCACCCGGGCGCCGGCGCTCCGCGCGGCGGCCACGTCGAGGTGGGAGTCGCCGACGATGACCGTGCTGGCGGCGTCGAAGGCGGTGGCGTGGCGGGCGCCGGCGCGGGCCTGGGCGACCGGCACCAGGCCCGCGCGGACCCCGGCGTCCAGCGCGTACGCCCCGATCCCCAGGTCCAGGTGGCGGTCGAGGCCGAACGCCGCCAGCTTGACGCGGGCGACCGCGCGCAGGTTGCCGGTCAGGACGGTCTGCACGGCCAGCGGCTCGCCAGCCAGCGCCGCCAGGGCGGCGGCCGCGCCGGGCAGCGCGCGGCCCCGCTCGCCCAGCTCGGCCGCGTGCGCCATGTACACCGCCACCAGCGCGTCGGCGAACCTCGGGAACGGGTGGGCCGCCGGCTCGAGGTCGTGCGCGAGCAGGGTGTCGAGATAGATGTCCGGGTCGAGGCGGCCGTACGTCGTGCCCTGGACCCGCATCGGCAGGCCGGTCGCCAGCTCGAACGCGGCGCCGTACAGGGCCCGGCCGAGCGGCCCGGCCGTGACCAGCGTCGAGTCGATGTCCCAGAGGATCAGCCGCTTGCGCCCGTCCGACACCTAGTGCTCGTGCACGATCACGCCCCGGATGTTCCTGCCGTCCAGCAGGTCGCGGTAGCCCTGGTTGACATCGTCCAGGCGGTAGCGCCGGGTGATCAGCTCGTCGATCTTCAGGTCGCCCGAGCGGTACAGGCTGAGCATCTTCGGGATGTCGTACAGCGGGTTCGAGGCGCCGAAGAGGGCGCCCTGGATCCGCTTCTGGTTGCCCGTGAGCGGCCCGCTCGACATCTGCAGCGACGGCTCGTCGTAGTCGGCCACGCTGGTGACGATCACGTCGCAGGCCTTGCCGATGATCTCCACGGACTGGCGCAGCAGCTCGGCCGTCGCCAGGTCGGCCGTGATGATCGCGTGGTCGGCCAGCTGCCCGCGCGTGAGCTGCACGACCAGCTCCTTCGCCTCCTCGTGGCTGGTCGCGATGTGCGTCGCGCCGACCGTCTGGGCCATCTCCAGCTTGAACGGGAGCGGGTCCACCGCCACCACGTTGCGGGCGCCCGCGTACCGCGCCCCCTGGACCGCGTTGATGCCGACGCCGCCCACGCCGTAGATCACCACCGTGTCGCCGGCCCGGACGTTGGCCGCGTACACCGCCGAGCCCCAGCCGGTCGGGACGCCGCAGCCGACCAGCGCGCCGACGTCGAACGGGTAGTCGTCGTCCACCTTCACGACCGAGAACTCGGACAGGACCGCGTACTGCGAGAACGTCCCCAGCACGCACATGGCGCCCACGTCCCGGCCGTCGTAGTGGAAGCGGTACGTGCCGTCGAGGAGGCAGCCGACCATCGCGTTCAGCCCGACGTCGCACAGGTTCTGGTGGCCGGTCGAGCAGTAGCGGCAGCTCCCGCACGCGGGGATGTACGAGCAGACCACGTGGTCGCCCTTGGCCACCCTCGTGACGCCGGGGCCGACCTGCTCGATGATGCCCGAGCCCTCGTGCCCGCCGACCATCGGCAGCCGCGCCCGCGTGGTGTGCGACCGCACGTGCTCGTCGGAGTGGCAGAGGCCGGAGGCCATGAAGCGGATCAGCACCTCGTTCGCCTTCGGGGGGTCGAGCTCCACCTCCCGGATCTCCCACGGACCGTCGGGCTCGAGGAGGATCGCCGCCCGCGTCGTCATCGTGCTCATGGCCCCCAGTGTCGATGAAGAACGACACTGGGGGGCCATGGACGTTTCTCTGGACGGAAAGGTCGCGCTCGTGACCGGCGCGGGGCCCAACATCGGCAGCGGCATCGCGCTGGCGCTGGCCCGCTACGGCGCCCGGGTCGCGTGCAACGACCTCGACCCGGCGGCCGCGGACGCGTCCGTGCGCCGGATCGCGCGCAACGGCGGCACCGCGATGGCGATCCCGGGCGACGTGGCGAAGGAGGACGACGTCGTCGCCTACGTGGGCAGGGTGCTCGACGCGTGGGGCCGGATCGACATCCTGGTCAACAACGCGGCGCTGCTCGGCGGCCGCGGCGTCCTGGACGAGAGCACGGAGTACTTCACCCGGGCGGTCCTGGTCGCGGCGCTCGGCAACTTCCTCAACACCAAGCACGTCGCCCGCTCGATGTGCGAGCGGGGCATCCGCGGCTCGATCGTCTGCGTCTCGTCCTCGAACGGCTGGAGCGGCTCGCCGGGCGTGATCGCGTACGCGTTCCACAAGGGCGGCGTGAACAACTTCGCCCGCGCCGCGGCCATGGACCTGGCCCCGTACGGCATCCGCGTCAACACGTTCACGCCGACGATGGTCACGCCCGACAACCCGGAGCTGCTCGCCGCCGGCCGGCCCGAGCGGCGGGGGATCGGCGGCCCCGGCGGCGACGAGCCCTGGCGGCGGCCGGCCCGCTGGCAGGGCGAGCGGGCGCCGATGGTGCCGATGGGCGCGACCGGGTCGCCGACGGACATCGGCCACTGCGTCGCGTGGCTCTGCTCGGACTACGCCCGGCTGGTCACCGGCTGCGACTTCGTGGTGGACGGCGGCGCGCGGGCGCGGAACTTCGCGTACATCCCGGCCGCGCCGGAGGACCTGATCGGACCGGGCCCGGTGATCCCGCTCGACGCGGCCGGAGCGGACGGGTAGGCGGTTGAAACGATCCGGGGCGGGACCGGTGTTGTACTGCACGTGACACGTGTGGAGCCGCGCCGGTGACCAGGCGGGCCTGGGTCCTGTTCGGGGCCATGGCGCTGCTGTGGGGCATCCCCTACCTGCTGATCAAGGTCGCCGTCAGCGACCTGAGCCCGATCACCCTCGTGTTCGTGCGGACCGGCATCGGGGCACTGCTCCTGCTGCCGCTGGCCGCCGCGCGCGGCAGCCTGCGCCCGCTGCTCCCGTACTGGAAGCCGGTGCTCGCGTACACCGTGATCGAGGTCACGGTGCCGTGGCTGCTGCTCTCGAACGCGGAGCGCCACCTGTCGAGCTCCCTGACCGGGCTGCTGATCGCGGCGGTGCCCCTGATCGGCGCCGTCCTGGGCCTGGTGGTCGGCGGCGACGACCGGCTGGACGTGCGCCGCGCCGCCGGCCTGGTGGTCGGCTTCCTGGGGGTCGCGGCGCTGCTCGGCCTCGACCTGTCCGTGATCGACGCCGGCTCGGTCGCCCAGGTCGGCCTGGTGACCGTCGGCTACGCGATCGGCCCGATGATCGTCGCGCGCCGGCTCTCGGCGGCGCCCTCGCTCGGCGTGGTCGCGGTGTCGCTGGCGCTGACCGCGCTCGTCTGGGCGCCGCTCGGCATCGCCCAGCGGCCCCACGCGATCCCTTCCGTGCCGGTCATCGGGTCGGTGGTCGTGCTGGGCGTGCTCTGCACCGCCGTGGCGTTCCTGGTCTTCTTCGCGCTGATCGCCGAGGCCGGACCGCTGCGGGCGCAGGCCATCACGTACGTCAACCCGGCGGTCGCCCTGGCGCTGGGCGTGGCCCTGCTGGGCGAGCCGTTCACGGTCGGCGCGGCCGTCGGCTTCGTCCTGATCGTGGCGGGCCTGCTCCTGGCCACGCGGCGGGCGGTCCCCCGCGACGAGGCCGGCTCCGAGCGTCCCGCCGCGTGACGGACTACAGCCACGACCTGCTGTTCGGAGCGGCGCTCCCGCCGGACGCGCGCGGCCGCGAGGCCGTGCTGGCGTCGGTCGCCCTGGCCGAGGACGCCGGCCTGGACCTGGTCGGCTTCCAGGACCATCCCTACCAGCCCGACTTCCTGGAGATGTGGACGCTGCTCTCGTACGTGGCCGCGCGGACCCGTCGCATCCTCCTGTTCCCGGACGTCGCCAACGTGGCGCTGCGGCCGCCGGCCGTCCTGGCCCGGAGCGCCGCCGCGCTCGACCTGCTCAGCGGCGGCCGTGTCGAGCTGGGCCTGGGCGCCGGGTACTTCCTGGACGCGATCGAGTCGATCGGCGGCCCCCGCCGGACCATGGCCGAGCACGTGGACGCGCTGGCGGAGGCGATCGCGGTCATCCGCGCGCTGTGGACGCCGGGTCCGCCGGTGACGCTGACCGGCCGGTACCACTCGCTGCGCGAGGCGCGGCCGGGGCCGGTCCCGGCCCACCCGATCGGGATCTGGCTCGGCGCGTACAAGCGCCGGATGCTGACGCTGACCGGCCGGGCGGCGGACGGCTGGGTGCCGTCGCTGGGCTACGCCTCGCCGGAGGATCTCGGGCCGATGAGCCGGACGATCGACGCGGCGGCCGAGGCGGCGGGCCGGGACCCGGCGGCGATCCGGCGCGCGTTCAACGTGAGCGGCGCGTTCTCGGCAGCGAGCGGGTTCCTGCGGGGGCCGCCCCGCGACTGGGCCGAGCAGCTCGCGGGGCTGACGCTGGCGCACGGCACGAGCGTGTTCATCCTGGGCGCGACGCCGGGCGAGCCCGACGACCTGCGCCGGTTCGCCGAGGAGGTGGCGCCGGCGGTGCGCGAGATCGTGGACCGGGAGCGGGAGCGGCCGGGGGAGCGGGTCGCGCCCGCGGTCCCTGTCGCCGGCGTCGGCGTCGAGGGGGCCCGGGCGCTGGTCGCGATCCACGACCACCTGCGCCAGGAGCTGGCGCAGCTGCGGAGCGTCCTCGCCCAGGTGGCGGCCGGCATGACGTCGCCGGTCGAGGCCCGGTCGTACCTGGGCCGGATGACGATTCGGCAGAACGAGTGGACCCTGGGCGCGTTCTGTGCGGCATACTGCCGCGTGGTGAGCGTCCACCACGCGATCGAGGACGAGAGCCTGTTCCCCGACCTCGGGGCCGCGGACCAGGCGCTCGCCCCCGTGCTGGCGCGGCTCCGGCACCAGCACGAGGGGATCGCCGAGCTCCTGCAGGACGTGGACGCCGCATTGGTTGCGATGATCGAGGACGAGCGCCTGGACCGGACGCGGGAGGCGGTGGACCGCCTCAGCGACGCGCTGCTGACCCACCTCCGCTACGAGGAGGACCAGCTGCTGGAGCCGATCGGCCGCCTGTCCATCCGCGTCTGACGCCTGGAGGACGTCCGCATGAGCACACCTCAGCCCGGCATCTTCGCGCAGGGGACGACGGCCCACGCCTTCCTCGAGTTCGACCTGCACGCCGTCGAGCTGCCCAGGGCCGTCGCGGCGCTCCTCCAGCTCCGGTCGCCGGCCGTGTCCGCGGGCGGCGTCAACCTGGTGATCGCGTTCGGCGCCGACCTGTGGCGGCGGATCGCCGGCCACCGCGCGCCCGACTCGCTGCGCGCGTTCGCCGAGGTGATCGGGCCGGACGGCCGGCGCGCGCCCGCCACCCAGCACGACGTGTGGCTGTGGATCAGCGGCAGCACGCCGGACGTCGTGTTCGAGCACGCGCGGGCCGCGGCCGGCGCGCTGGCCGGGGTGGCCGCGCTGGCCGCCGAGCAGACGTGCTTCGTGCACCGCGACAGCCGCGACCTGACCGGCTTCGTCGACGGGACCGCCAACCCCGAGATGCTGGAGGCGCCGGCGGTCGCGCTCGTCGCGGACGGTCAGGCGGGGGAGGCGGGCAGCCACGTGATCGCGATGCGCTGGGTGCACGACCTGGCGGCGTTCGACGCGCTGCCGGTGCGGGAGCAGGAGCGCGTGTTCGGCCGCACGAAGGTGGACAGCGTCGAGCTGGAGGGCACCACGAAGCCGCCGACCGCCCACATCGCGCGGGTCGAGATCCACGACGACATCGGACGCGAGCTGCAGATCTATCGCCGCGGCGTCCCGTACGGCACGGTGGCCGAGCACGGCCTGTACTTCGTGGCGTTCAGCGCCGAGCTCACCCGCTTCGACAGGATGCTGGCGCGCATGTTCGGCACGTCGGGGGACGGGCAGCACGACCGTCTGGTCGAGTTCTCGCGGCCGGTCAGCGGCGCCTACTACTTCGCGCCGTCGCTGACGGCGCTGGCGGAGCTGCGCTGAGCGCCTCGACCTGGCACGAAGAACGTCTTGGCGCCCGGCGCAGCTCCTCAGTTACGCGCTCCTAGGTCAGCTCGAGGAGCGGGAATGCCCGGTGCCGCCGCGGCGGGATCAGGAAGTTCTGGCGGCGGGTGGCGGTCATGAACCGCTCCAGCCCGTTGTCGTCCTCGGGCACCGCGAACGCCTGCTGGTAGTCAAGTGACGCCTGGTTGACCCGCATGACCCGAAAGAAGTCGGCGCTCGGCACGAACACCGTGAACTGGAGCTTGGGCTGGTTGGTGCCGCCCGGCACGTCCATGCTGTCGAAGCCGGTGCCGTCCATCCGGATGTGGATCGGCGTGCCGTCGTTCGCGCGCGAGGAGCGCTGGAGGCACGACTCGTGGCCGAGCCGCGGCGCGCCCTCCTCGGTCTGGCCGGTCGCGTTGAAGAACGCGTCGTTCACGCCCTGGAACGTGTTCTCCAGGAACGCCGGGCCGCCGCCGTCCGTGAACTGGTCCGCGTTGCCATGGCTCGGGAACGGGTTGGAGCGGAACATGTACTGCACGCGCTCCTCGAACGTCTCGCCGGCGGGCGGGTCCTCGTTGGGCAGGGCGTAGAACTGCGCCAGGTCGAGGATGTCGTGCGACAGGTGCTGGATGGCGCCGTTGTCGAAGTAGTCGCCGGGCTGGGCGTCGGTCAGGCGGGCCGACGCGTTGCCGGCGAACGTGCAGATGGCGGCCGGGCCGCTGCCCGCGACCTGCTGGTCGGCGAAGCCCATCCACATCGGCGACTGCGGGTTGATCCTGCCCGCGAACGGCAGGTTGTTGGCGTTGGCCACCTGCCGGGGGAGACCGTTCTGCTGGAACATGAACCGCGTCGCCTGGAAGCTGACCAGCCCGTTGAACGCGGGCGACGCGACGGCGGCGCCCCCCAGGCGGTTGCTGCCCTTCAGCCAGCTGAGCACGTCGTCGAGGTTGGCCCGCGTGTCGCTGCGGAACGTGAAGAGCAGGTCGTTGGCCTCGATGCGGACGGGCACGTTGAACGTCTGCTTGGTGATGCCGTTCCCGGCCACGACGTCCGTCGGGCTGGCCACCGCCTCCTGGAGCACCGGGAAGAACGAGCCGCTCGTCTTCGGCATCCGGCTGGTCACCAGGCTGCCGTTCATGCCGCCAGGCAGGCGATTGAAGTACGGGACGCCGTACGAGACGAACGTGAAGATGCCGCTCGGGCTGAACGCGTAGGCCTGCTCGATCCGGTTCAGGGCGTTGGCGAGCACGGTCTGGTCGGCCCGGGTCGGGTTGCGCGTCAGCCGGGCGGGCACGAAGTACGTGAAGACGGGCCCGAACCGGACGAGCACGCCGTTGACGGTGAACGCGGGCGCGATGAAGCTGCCGATGTCGAACTGGGTGTCCGGCGGCGGCCCGGCGGCAAGTGCCAGCCGCTCCGGAGCGAGGGCCAGCCAGTCGATCAGTGCCAGCTGGGAGCCGACGGCGCCCGCAATGCCCACCTTGAGCAACGTCCGGCGGTTGACCCCATGCCCATGTGGTCCCATGTGTACTCCCCCCGAGTTCAGTGCGTGACCGGGCGCTGCCGCGGAGCCGGCCAGCATAAGCGTATGTCCTTATACTTATTCATCTGGCCGTCTCGTGGACGGCCTTGCGCGGGGCATTAAGCGCTCGATAAGACTCGCCTAAGGGCCTGTCCCACGAGTGCCGTTTCCCACCTCCGGTCGCCGGGTGCGCGCCGCGCGCACCCGGCACGCGCATACTGTCCTCAACTGAAGAGCCTCACGGGTGCAGGGAAGCCGGTGCGAGTCCGGCGCTGTCGCGCAACTGTGAGCGGGGAGCGGCTGGCCATACGGCCACTGGGGCGACGGGCCTCGGGAAGGCGGTCAGCAGCGACGATCCGCGAGCCAGGAGACCGACCCGAGGCGTCAGCCCCCACCCGCGCGCAACGGGGGGGTGCCTCGTGCGGCGAGCACTCCCCGGCGCCGGTGGGCCCGCGCCGCAGGAGGGACAGCGGATGCGAGAGCATCTGGACGCGGCCAGCGCGACACTGGCCGCCCGAATCCGTGTCACGTGCGCGCTCGCGCTCCTGGCGGGCGCCGCCTGCCAGTCGGCCCCCGCCAGCTCGCCCTCGCCGGGCGCCGGCGCCTTCCCGCTGGTCATCCACGAGAGCGGCGGCGGCACCGTCCGGCTCGACCACCAGCCGCGCCGGATCGTCTCCCTGTCGCCCACCGCGACCGAGATGCTGTTCGCCATCGGCGCCGGCAAGCAGGTGGTGGCGGTGGACGACCAGTCGGACTACCCCAGGGCCGCGCCGATGACCAAACTGTCCGGGTTCCAGCCCAACGTCGAGGCGATCGCCGGCTACAGCCCCGACCTCGTGGTCGCCGCCGAGGACACCGGCGGGCTCGTCGCCGGCCTGACCGCCGTCAGCGTCCCCACCCTGGTCGAGCCGGCCGCGAAGGACCTGAACGGCACGTACGCGCAGCTCCGCGAGCTGGGCACCGCCACCGGGCACGGGCCCGGCGCGGAGGCGGTGGTGTCGAAGATGCGGACCGACGTCGCGTCCACCGTCGCCTCCGTCGGCAAGCCGGCCCGCAGGATCAGCGTGTACCACGAGCTCGACCAGACGTACTTCTCGGCGACCTCGCGCACGTTCATCGGCCAGGTCTACACGCTGCTCGGCCTGCAGGACATCGCCGACAGGGCGACCGGGGCCGCGCCCGACTACCCCCAGCTGTCCTCGGAGTTCGTCGTCTCCTCGGCGCCCGACCTGATCGTGCTCGCGGACACGAAGTGCTGCTCGCAGAACCAGCAGACCGTGGCCGCCCGGCCCGGCTGGGCCGGGATCCCGG
>Ga0066661_10001029_pt1 | contig 10737 bp, 8 predicted proteins | sample GraSoiAngelo_110_FD_66454 | JGI IMG/M metagenome (GOLD analysis project Ga0066661, IMG submission 66454) | Grasslands soil microbial communities from the Angelo Coastal Reserve, California, USA - 14_0903_12_30cm | ecosystem: Environmental > Terrestrial > Soil > Grasslands | place: USA... | reverse complement strand
AAGAAGGAGTTCGACGAGCGCCAGCGCGAGCACGTGCTGCGCGAGCAGATGCGCCAGATCCAGCGCGAGCTCGGCGAGGACGAGGACACCGGCGCGGAGCTCCAGGAGCTCAAGAAACAGATCGAGGCCGCGGGCATGCCCGAGGACGTGCACAAGCACGCCACCAAGGAATTGAAGCGCCTGCAGCGCATGGGCGAGGGCAGCGCCGAGGGCTCGATGCTGCGCACCTACCTCGAGTGGCTCGCCGAGTTGCCGTGGAAGGACGAGCCGCAGAAGCCGATCGACATCGCCGAAGCGCGCCACGTGCTCGACGAGGATCACTACGGGCTGGAAAAGATCAAGCGCCGGATACTGGAGCACCTCGCTGTGCGCAAATTGAACCCGACAGGCAAGAGCCCGATCCTGTGCTTCGTTGGCCCGCCGGGGGTCGGCAAGACCTCGCTCGGCCAGTCGATCGCGCGCGCCACGGGACGCAAGTTCCAGCGCATCGCGCTCGGCGGCCTGCACGACGAGGCGGAAATCCGCGGCCACCGGCGCACCTATATCGGCGCGCTGCCGGGCAACATCATCCAGGCGCTGCGCCGCGCCGAGTCGAAGAACGCGGTGCTGATGTTCGACGAGATCGACAAGCTCGGCCAAGGCGGCTTCCATGGCGACCCGGCGAGCGCGCTGCTGGAAGTGCTCGATCCGGAGCAGAACGTGCGCTTCCGGGACAACTACCTTGGCGTCGACTTCGATCTCTCCAGGGTGATGTTCATCACCACGGCGAACATGCTCGACACCATCCCCGGACCGCTGCGCGATCGCATGGAGATCATCCATCTCCCCGGCTACACGGAAGAGGAGAAGCTCGAGATCGCGAAGCGCTACCTCGTCAAGCGGCAGATGGAAGCCAACGGCCTCACCAGCGCCGACAAGGCGATCGCGGACTTCCAGCTCGGCGACGACGTGATCCGCAGCATCATCGGCGACTACACGCGCGAGGCGGGCGTGCGCAACCTCGAGCGCGAGATCGGCGCCGTGCTAAGGCACGTCGCTATGCAGGTGGCCGAAGGCCGTGCGGAGAAGATCAGGGTGGGCGTCGAAGACCTGCACGCGATCCTCGGCGCGCGGCGTTTCGAGAACGAGCTGGCGCAGCGCACCTCCGTGCCGGGCGTCGCTACCGGCCTCGCCTGGACGCCGGTGGGCGGCGACATCCTGTTCATCGAAGCCTCGAAGGTCCCCGGCTCGGGCAAGCTGATCCTCACCGGGCAGCTCGGCGAGGTGATGAAGGAGTCGGCGCAGGCGGCGCTCACGCTCGCGCGCTCGTTCGTCCCCGAGACGCTGGAGAAGACCGATGTGCACATCCACGTCCCGGCGGGCGCGACGCCCAAGGACGGGCCGAGCGCGGGCGTGGCGATGTTCCTCGCCATCGTCTCGCTGCTCCTGGACGTCCCGGTCCGCTCCGACGTCGCCATGACCGGCGAGATCTCGCTGCGCGGGCTCGTGCTGCCGATCGGCGGCGTGAAAGAAAAAACGCTCGCCGCGCTGCGCGCCGGCATCAAGACGGTGATGCTGCCCAAGCGCAACGAAAAAGACCTCGAGGACGTGCCCGCCGAGGCGAAGGCGAAGCTCGAGTTCGTGTTCCTCGAGCGCGTCGAGGACGCGATCAGGACCGCGATCGGCGAGCTGCCGGCGCGGGCGAAGAAAGCCGCTTAAGTTTTACTTGCGAACGGCGGGCTGCTGCACGCCCGCCGCGGGCCGCGCGAGCGGCACCTCGACGGGAGCGGTGCCGGGCTTCGCAGTTGCCGCGGAGCGCACGTTGCGGATCGGGAGGCGGTCGAGCATCTGGAGCAGCGCGCGGCGCTTTGCTTCACGACGACGGGAGATCAGCAACGGGATTTCCTTTCCGAGAAAGCACTTCGCGGCCAGCGCGGCATGGATCCACAGGGGAGGCGACGCGAAAACGGGCTCCTGCGGGTGCTTCTTGCTACGGGGCCGGCCGGGCATTGCAGAGAACAAGCAGCGTTAATTTTAGCTGGCGGCGCCGCTAACAAGCATCTAGCGCTGCGGCAATGCGACGGCGAGAAGAAAACCGAGCACGATCAGTTACATCTCGCGCGCTAGGGAGTGCTTACAATGCGCGCCATGAAAGCGGGTCTCACTTTCCGGCTGGCAACTGCGGCGCTCGCCGTGGCGGCGGTGCTTGCCGGCTGCTCTACCAATCCGATTACCGGACGAAGCCAGCTCATCGGCCTCGTTTCCGAAGGCGAAGCGGTCCAGGGCTCGACGAAGGCCTACCAGCAGATGATGGCCGACCTCGACAAGAAGCAGAAGCTCGAGAAGTCCGGCGAGAAGGACAGCCCTCGCACGCAAAAGATCCAGCAGATCACCGACCGCCTGATCGCCCAGGCCATCAAGTTCCGGCCGAATTCGGCAAGCTGGCGCTGGGAAGTGCGCGTGATCGACGATCCGAAGACCGTCAACGCGTTCTGCATGGCCGGCGGCAAGATGGCGATCTACACCGGCATGTGGGAGCAGCTGAAGGCCACGGACGACGAGCTCGCGCAGGTGATGGGCCACGAGATCAGCCACGCGCTCCTCGATCACACGCGCGAGCGCATGTCGGTCGCGCGCGCCTCCGACGTCGGCGTGCAGATCCTGGCCGCCGCCGCCGGCGTGGGCAACCTCGGTGGCCAGCTCATGCAGAACGCCGCGGTGGTCGCGATCGGGCTGCCGAATAGCCGCGAGAGCGAAGCCGAGGCGGACGCCGTCGGCATCCAGCTCGCCGCGCACGCGGGCTACGACCCGCACGCCGCGGTGACGCTGTGGGACAAGATGAGCAAGCTCGCCGACGGCGGGCGCATGGAGTTTCTCTCGACGCACCCGTCGCCAGAGAACCGCGCAGCGAAGCTGAAGGAGTTCGGTGCCAAGCTCGAGCCCGCTTACCAAGCGGCGAAGACGAATCCCCCGGTCGCGCAGCGCTACGTGAATCTGCCCGTGGTGCGCGTAGGCGGCAGCAACGAGCGCGTCGTAGAGCCGCCGCTCGGCGCGAACGAGCGTATCGTGAGGCCCGCGCCCACCTCGTCCAACTGAACTGACGCCGCCTCGCGACGTCGACCGATTACCACCCGAATTGACCAGCGATTCACGACACCACGGCGCCGGCTGCGCGCGATATGACGCGGCCGGCGAGCAGGGCACACTGCGAAAAGAGAGAGGGCGCGTCCGCTAGACGTGCCCTCCGGTGATGAACCGCTTGGCGATCGGACGGCGACTACACCTTGTTTGGCGCTACCGTGGACCGGCTCCGCTTTTGAGTCGGTCTCTCGGAGGGCGCTGTTAACAGCGTGCTGGCCGCGCTTCCGTTGCTGTAGATCATTCCTTACAGCACGGTCGACATCGTACGACGTGCTGCCGGATATTTCCTCTTCTCGACGTAGTCCGCGCGGACTAAAGAACTTGCGCACCATTCACCGTGACGGACACTTCGATTAATTGAAGGCGCGCTCAAGAAGGAATTTCACTGTCGTGACGTCATGGCGCGACGTCGCCGCGCTGGCCATGGCGCCATGTGCGAACCGCGACAATGTGACACTGGGACCGGCGATAGCGAGCGGCGCGAGGCGCGGCCACACTTGCTTCGCGCGGGAAAAAAAAGAGGGCACGCCCGCTAGACGTGCCCTCCGGTGTTGCCCGCTACGGCGATCAGACGGCGGCTACACTTTGTTTGGCGCTACCGTGGACTGGCTCCGCTTTCGAGCCAGTCTCTCGGAGGGCGCTGGTAACAGCGTGACGGTCGCTCACCCGAAGCTGTGTAGGAGAACGCCCTACACAGGTCACCATCATCCGACGAGACGCTCGCTTTGCGCTATGCGCCATATCACTGCGCGTATAGTCCGTCCGGACCAAGGGGAGTCGACCATGAAGAAGAACCTGTTGCCGTTGCTCGCGCTCACGGCGCTCGCGGCCGCTCAGCCGGCGCGTGCCCAGGCGGTCTTTCCACCGTCGGAGCCGCCGTCGGTCTACGGTCCGTACGTCGGCGCTGCCTTCGGCACCGCGCAGGCGCGCCGCGGCTGCCCCGTCGCCATCCAGGGCGGTGGCCGCGTCTGCGACGACCGCGACCCCTCGTGGGGCCTCTTCGCCGGCTATCAGCTCAATCGCTATTTCGCCGCCGAGGTCGGCTATCGCGACCTCGGTTTCGTCCGGGCGACGGCGCCGACCTCGAGCCTCACCATTCATAGTAGCGCGTGGAGCCTCGTCGCCGTGGGCCTCGTGCCGGTCACCGAGCGCTTCTCTGGATTCGCGAAATTCGGCGGCTATCGCGTGCTTCTCGAGTCATCGCAGGGCGACGTCGCGGATGCGCACGCCACCGGCCTCACTTATGCGCTGGGCGCGCAATTCGACACCGGCGGCCGCTTCGGCGTGCGCGCCGAGTGGCAGCGCTACCGCAAAGTGGACGGCGGCGCCTTTTACGGTGTGAACGACTACGATACGCTCGGCGTGGCGCTGCTCTTCCGCTTGCGCTAGCGCGTCGCTATTCGGGCTTGGCGCCCGTCTCGCGCACGACGCGCGCCCACTTCGCCACCTCCGCCCGCACGTAATCCGCCGTTTGCGCGAGCGGTGCCGCGGTGGCATCGAATGCCAGCGCATCGAGTCTCGCTCGCACGTCCGCGCTATTCACCGCATTCAGCACCGCGTCGTTCAGCTTCTGCGCGATGTCGCGCGACGTCGCCGCCGGCGCGAACACGCCGACCCAGGTGTAGTCCTCCATGCCCTTATAGCCGAGCTCATCGAGCGTCGGCACGTCCGGGAGCTGCGGCAGGCGCTGCGCCGCGGACACGGCGAGCGCGCGCAGCCGCCCGGCCTTGATCTGCGCCATCGGCCCCGAGCCCGCCATGCAGCCGATCGGCGGCTCGCCCGCGAGCAGCCCCGCCACCGCCGGTCCCGCGCCCTTGAACGGCACGTGCGTCGCATCGGCCTTCCAGCGCACGTGAAAGAGGTTTTCCGCCGTGAGATGCGGCGTGGTGCCGGCGCCCGGCGAGGCGAAGGCGAGCTTGCCTTTCGCCATCGCGCTCTTCAGCTCTTCCAGCGTGCGCGCCGGGAACGAGGCGTTGACGAGCACGATGTTCGCCTGCCGCGCGACGACCGCAATCGGCAGGAGGTCGCGTACCGGGTCGTAGCCTGCATTGGCGAAGAGCGTCGGATTCACCGCATAGGCGGACGAATGCGCGAGCAGCGTGTAGCCATCGGGCGCCGATTTCGCCACCTCGGCGGTGGCGACGTTGCCGCTCGCCCCGACCTTGTTTTCCACGACCACCGGCTGGCCCAGCGTGTCGCTTATCTTCGGCGCCACAAGTCGCGCGATGATGTCCACGGGTCCGCCGGGCGGGAAAGCGACCAGCAGGTGGATCGGCTTCGCGGGATACGACTGCGCCACGCTCGTAGCCGAGATCAGCGCGAGCAGGGCGCCAAGCAGGATGCGCATCACGATGCCTCCTCTACGACGAAACCGCGAGCGGCGCGATCGCCTCGATGTCGGTGACCACGTCGATCAGCGCCGGCCGCCCGCTGTTCAGCGCTTCGCGCAGCGCCGCGGCGAAATCGGTCGCGCGCTCGACCCGCAGCCCGAGCGCGCCGATGTCGCTCGCCACGCGGGCGAGATCCACCATGCGGTAAGTCCAGAGCTCGCGCGCCTGCGGCGTCTGCGTGCCGCCATAGGCACGGTCGAAGCCGCGCTTCGACTGGTTGCCGCTCGCGTTATTGTTCACCACGGTCACCGCGGCGATGTTCCAGCGCACCGCGGTCTCGAGCTCGCCGATGTGGTACCAGAGGCCCGCGTCGCCGGTGAACGTGACCACCGGGCGCTGCGGCGCCGCGCATTTCGCGCCGAGGCCCGCCGGGAACGCCCAGCCGAGATGCCCGGCGCTGCGCATGAAGCTTTGCCGGTCCGTGCGCAGGTCATACATGCCGCCCATCCACATTCCCGCGTGCCCCGTGTCCGCGAGGACGATCGCATCGTCGGGCACGTGGCGCGTCAGCTCGGCGCAGATTCTTTCCGGCCGGATCGGCTGCGCGTCGGATTCGAGCATCGCGCGATACTTGTCGCGCCACTCGCGGCACAGGTTTTCCACCTTTTGCAGCCAGGCGGTACGCCGCTTCGCGCTCGAGCGGTCGCATTGCGCCAGCATTTGCGCCAGCGCCACCTTCGCATCCGCGAGTACGCCCGCTTTCAGCGGGTAATTGCGCCCGATCGTCTCGGGCTCGATGTCGATCTGCAGCGCCGGCGTGCCGATCTGCGGCACCGCCCACGCGTGCGTAGTCATGCCGCCCGCCGAGCTGCCGATGTAGCACACGAGGTCCGCCGCCGCCACGACGCGGTTTGCGCTCTCGCGCGAATAGCTGCCGACGACGCCGACTGAGAGGCGATGCGTGCCGGGAATGAGATCCTTGCCGTTGAGCGAAGTCGCCACCGGTATCCCGAGCGCTTCGGCAAGCTGCACGAGCTGCGGCCCCGCGCCCGACCAGCGCACACCGCCGCCGGCGACGATCACCGGGCGCTCTGCGTGCTGCAGCTCCTCCAGAAGTTTTTTGAGTTGATGCGGATCCGGCAGCGGCCGATATGCCGGCACGCGCGCGAACTGCGGCTCGACGAGCGGCGCGATGTCCGCTTCCTCCTGGTCGAGCTGCCCCTCGTTGCCGCGAAACTGCAGATGGACGGGCCCCGGTGCTCCGGAGGTGGCGACGCGAAATGCCTGGCGCAGCATGTCGGGGAAGCGCTCCACGGCATCGACGGTCGCATTCCACTTCGTCACCGGCTCGAACGCCGGCACGTCGTCCACCTCCTGGTACACCTTGCGGAACTTGGTCTTCGGCTCTCTGCCACCGGTGAACGCGATCACCGGCGAATGCGCGAGGTACGCATCGCGCAGTCCCGCTGCGAGATTGAGCGCGCCGACCACCTGCGCCATGCATACGCCGGGCTTTCCGCTGGCCCGCGCATAGCCATCCGCCATATAGGCGGCTGCCTTTTCACCATGCGTGTGAATGCGTGCGATCGACGTGCGCCGCTCCATCTCGGCGAAGGTGCGGCGCAGGACCGCCGGCACCATGAAGACGTGCGACACGCCATACCCGGCGAGCATTTCGGCGAGGCATTGAGCGCCGGTGATGCTCACTCCTTGGCTCCGTTCGCGACGAGCCAATTGCAATATCCGTCCACTTGACGACGCATCCAGTGATCAGGGCTATTGAGTGCGTAAAAGCCCTTCGCGTGCTTCAACACTGTTTCTCCGCGAACGTCGCGAGCATTGATATTGGCGCCATGTTTTAGAAGCAGGCGAGCAACATCAATTTCATACGTGGCGAATAGGGCAGTCATGCCCAAATTCCCAGTCTTAGCATTTACGTCTGCGCCAAATTCGAGCAGGACATTCACGACATCCGCGCTACGACTGTGAAGGGCGGCGTGATACAGCGGGAAGTAGTCGCGATTTTCTTCTTTTGCCGCGGCACTGGCCATGAAGCGCTGCATCGGCGAGATATCCGGTCGGTCCAAGTCCAGCTTCGGTGTCCAGAGCGTTGCCATCTTCGCTCCCTTTTGCAGCAAGAGCCTCACTATTTCAGGGTCTTGTTTATCAATACTGACCGCCATGAAGAGCGGCGGCTGGTCGCTTAACCAGTCTCGTGCGCTATTTACGTCGGCACCCCTTTTGATGGCAGCGGCGACATACTCGAGGTTCTTTAACCGCAATCCTTCGTAAAGCAACCAATCCTCGTAGGTGACGCCCTTTTGCTCCAGCGTCTTCTGCATGTACGGATTGGGCTTTGGCTGCGCTTGAACCCAGCGCGGAACCGACGCAGCGCAAGTAATCAGCAAAAGCTGAATAAGCAGAGCCCTGCCATTTGGAAGCTCGGGTATGGGTATCCTTATGCGACCTAACGTCACTTGATTGCCAGCGGGTTGGTCGGAGATCCCACGGCGCCGGTAATCGGCAGCGCGGGCGCGACGAAGAGGAACTCGTGGACGCCGTCCGCGGCGCAGTCTTCCGCCAGGTCCTTGAGGTAGAAGATCTCGCCCATCGTCATGCCCATCAGCGGGATGGTGATCCAGTGCCACGGCTGGTTGATGCCGGGCTCGGTCTCGTTCGGGCGCACCTCGCAGCCCCAGGTGTCGGACGCCAGTGCCGCAAGCTCGGTGCGCTTGATCCACTCCAGCGTTTCAAAACCAAAACCGGGCGCGTCGCCGCCCGGGTAGCCATCCCAGCTCCCGGCCTCGAGCTTCGCTTCCATCTGGCCGGTGCGCACGATGACGTAATCGCCGCGCCGCACCTCCACCTTCTGGGCACGCGCCGTGCGGTCCAGGTCGTCGCAGGTGATGGCATAGCCGTCGTCAAGCCAGCGCTTGCCGAGCGCGCGCGCCACGTCGAGAAAGACGCCGCGGCCGACCATCTTGTTCTTGGTTTTTTCTATGCCGCACTTTTGCGCCCCGAGGGAAGTCACCTCGCGGCAGTCGTAGCCGTTCCACATGTAGTTCTCGTAGAACACGTGGCCAAGTCCGTCCCACTGGGTGCCGCATTGCAGCGGCATCACCACCATGTCGTCGGCGGCGCGGATGCCGCGATGGTCGAGCACGCCCGAATAGGCGTCGGTGCCGGTGCGCAGCATCGTGTGCAGCGGGTTGATGCGCCCGAGCGCCGGATACTTGCTCTTTGCGCCCTGCGGGCCGGCGTTGTCGAAGTTGAGCGCGAGCGAGATGACCTTGCCTTTGCGCACCAGGCGCGCGGCGGCGACGATGTCCTCGGGCCGCGTGTAGTTGAGCGTGCCGATCTCGTCCTGCGGGCCCCATCGTCCCCAGCTCTTGTACTTCTCGGCGGCTTCGCGCAGGTCCTGGCGGGTAAGCTTGCGGCCCATGTTCGCACCTCGAAGTTTGAGGCGCATAGCCTATCAGGGGCTCGCGGCTGCGGCGGTGGCGGCGCTCGGCTGGTTTCTCATATCGAACACCGCGGCGAACCTCGAGGCGCGCCGCATCGCGAGCGGCTATGGGTTCCTTTCGCGCGAGGCGGGCTTCGAGATCGGCGAGTCGTTCTTCCTGCGCTACAGCGCCGCCGACAGCTACGCCCGGGCGCTCGTCGTCGGCCTCGTCAATACGCTCGGCGTGGCGGCGATCGGCATCGTGCTCGCCACCGTGCTCGGCGGCGCCATCGGCCTGGCGCGCCTCGCGCGCGACGCGCTCCTGCGCACGCTGGCGGCGGCGTACGTGGAGTTCGTGCGCAACGTCCCGCTCCTCGTGCAGCTTTTCTTCTGGTACGCGCTCATTACCGAGGCGCTGCCCGCTCCACGTGAGGCGCTCTCGCCGCTGCCGGGCGTGTTCCTGACCAACCGCGGCATCTTCTTCCCGGGCCCGGGCAGCGTGCCCGAGCTCAGCGGCTTCAACTTCGTCGGCGGCGCGGCGCTGTCGCCGGAATTCGCCACGCTGCTCATCGGCCTCGCGACCTACACCGCGGCGTTCATCGCCGAGATCGTGCGCGCGGGCATCCTCGCGATCGAACGCGGGCAGCTCGACGCGGCATACGCGCTCGGTCTCAGCCGCTGGCAGGTGACGCGCCTCGTCGTCCTGCCGCAGGCGCTGCGCGTCATCGTGCCGCCGCTCACGAGCCAATACCTCAACCTGACGAAGAATAGCTCCCTCGCTGTGGCGATCGGCTACCCGGACCTCGTGTCTATCGCCAACACCACCATCAACCAGACCGGCCAGGCGATCGAAGGCGTCGCCATCATCATGGCGGTGTACCTCACGGTGAGCCTGTCGATCTCCGCGTTCATGAACTGGTACAACGCGCGGGTGGCGCTGCGGTGAGCCGGGCCTTGACCATCGCGCTGGCGCTCCTCATTGCTGCAGCGCTCGTGCCATTCGCGCACTGGGCGTTGATCGACGCCGTTTGGCGCCCCGACGCCGCCGCCTGCCGCGCCGCGCACGGCGCCTGCTGGGGCTTCATCGTCGAGAAGCACCGCTTCATCCTCTACGGCACCTATCCCTACGAGGAGCAATGGCGACCGGCGCTCGCCACCGTGCTGTTGCTTGCGCTATGGATCATGAGTGCGCTGCGAGCGTTCTGGCGCGCGTGGCTGGCATTGGTGTGGGTCTGCGGGCTGGCGGTGATCGGCGTCCTCATGTGGGGCGGCGTCTTCGGCTTGCCGTACGTCGAGAACGAGCGCTGGGGCGGATTGATTCTCACGCTGCTGCTCAGCACATTTGGCCTGGCGAGCGCCTTTCCGCTGTCGATCCTGCTCGCGCTCGGCCGGCGTTCCACGCTGCCGGTGATCCGCGCGCTGTGCGTGGCTTACATCGAGCTCGTGCGCGGCGTACCGCTGATTTCGCTCCTCTTCATGGCGTCCGTGATGCTGCCGCTCTTTCTGCCCGGCGGCATGAGCATCGACAAGCTGGCGCGCGCGCAGATCGCGCTCGTGCTCTTCGCCGCCGCGTACTTGGCGGAAGTGGTGCGCGGCGGGCTGCAGGCGATCCCGCGTGGCCAGTACGAGGCGGCGGCCGCGATTGGCCTCGGCTACTGGGGCGCGATGCGCGCGGTGATCCTGCCGCAGGCGCTGCGCATCGCCGTGCCGCCGCTCGTCAACACCTTCGTCGGCTTCTTCAAGGACACGTCGCTCGTCCTGATCATCGGGCTCTTCGATCTCCTCTCGACTATCAAGGTGGCGCTCACCGAGCCTGCGTGGAATGGCTACGGCGTCGAGGCGTAC
>Ga0066661_10001028_pt1 | contig 10739 bp, 9 predicted proteins | sample GraSoiAngelo_110_FD_66454 | JGI IMG/M metagenome (GOLD analysis project Ga0066661, IMG submission 66454) | Grasslands soil microbial communities from the Angelo Coastal Reserve, California, USA - 14_0903_12_30cm | ecosystem: Environmental > Terrestrial > Soil > Grasslands | place: USA... | reverse complement strand
CAGTTCTCGGGCGGGCAGCGCCAGCGCATCTGCATCGCGCGGGCGCTCGCGCTCGAGCCCGAGCTGCTGGTCGCCGACGAGCCGGTGTCGGCGCTCGATGTCTCGGTGCAGGCGCAGGTGCTTGCGCTGCTGGAAGAGATCCGCACGCGGCTCGATCTCGCGATGCTCTTCATCACGCACGACCTGCGCGTCGCCGCCCAGGTCTGCGACCAGCTCGCCGTGATGCAGGCCGGCCGCATCGTCGAGTACGGCCCCACGGCGCGGCTATTCGCCGAGCCGCAACATCCCTATACGCAGGCACTGCTCGCCGCGGCGCCCGGCCGCAACTTCGCTTTCGCCACCGCGTAAACTAGCGGCTATGGATCGACTGGACGCCCGCGCGATCGCGCTCCCCGGCATCGAGGTGCGCGTGCTCGAGCGCTGCACTTCGACGAACGACCTGCTGCTCGCCGCGGGCGACCCCGATGTGCTGCTCGCCGCCGAGGAACAGACCGCGGGCCGCGGCCGCCGGGGGCGGCGCTGGCACGCGGCGCCCGGCACCGCCGTCACCTTCTCGCTGGCGAAGCTCGTGCATCGAGCGCCGCGCGAGCTGCCCGGGCTCGCGCTCGTCGCCGGCGTCGGCGCGGCACGCGCCCTGCGCTCGCTTGGCGCCGCGCGCACGGCGCTCAAGTGGCCGAACGACGTCGTGCTCGACGGCGCGAAGCTCGGCGGCATCCTCGTCGAGACCCGCAGCCATGGCCGGGCGACGCTCGCCGTCATCGGCATCGGCATCAACTGGCGTCGCGACGCCGCGCTCGAGCGACGCCTGCGCCGGCCGGTCGCCTGGCTCGACCGGCATATCGACGTGGACCGCAACCGGCTCATCTCATGCGTCGCGGCGAGCGTAATCGAAGCGCTGGCCCAGTTCGAAGCGAGCGGCCTTGAGCCGCTGCGCGCCCAATGGCAGAGCATGGACGCCCACGCCGGCGAGCGCCTGCGGGTGCGCCTGGCAGATGGGCGAGTGTTGACGGGCGTGGCGCGCGGGCTCGACGAAGATGGGGCGCTGCGCCTGCAAACCGCAAGGGGCATGCGCGCGGTGCGCAGCGCGCGCGTGCTCAGGGCGAGGGTCGCATGATCCTCTGCATCGACGCCGGCAACTCGCGCGTGAAGTGGGGCTGGGCCGAACGGGACAAGGACGCCGGCCACCGCTGGACGAGCATCGCCACGGTATCGCTCATCGAGTTCGCCGCCACGAGCGACCACGTCAACCCGTTTTCCATCACGCACGAGGCGCCCGAGCGCATCATCATCTCCAACGTCGCGGGCGAGGGCGCGCACCAGCTGCTGGTGAACTGGACGAGCATCTTCGACGCCGAGCCGATCTGGATGCGCGCGGAGGCCGAGCGCTGCGGGGTAAAGAACCGCTACGAACGCCCGGAAGTGCTTGGGCCGGACCGCTGGGCGGCGCTGATCGCGGCGCGCGCGCTGCATAACGGCGCCTCGCTCGTGGTCAATGCGGGCACGGCGACCACGGTGGACATGCTCGGCGCTGATGGCGCTTTCGTCGGCGGGGCGATCCTGCCGGGCGTAGAGCTGATGCGCTTCGTGCTCCACGAGCACACCGGCCACCTGCCGATCCAGGAGGGGAAATACAGCGATGCGCCGCGCAATACCGTCGACGCCATCGAGACGGGCTGCCGCCACGCGCAAGCGGGCGCCGTGGAGCGCATGTACCGGGTATTCCGCGAGATCGCGCCGGCGCCACTCTGCATCGTGGCGGGCGGCGCGGGGCGCACGCTGGTCGACCAGCTGACGATGCCGCGGCGCTATGTCGAGAACCTGGTGCTCGACGGCCTCGCGCAGATCGCGCTGGCGGAGCGCGCCGCGACGGTGCTCAAGCTCGCCGCGAAGAAGGCGCCGTGAGAATCCTCTTCCTCCTCGTGGTGCTCGCCAACATGGCGTTCTTCGGCTGGTTCCGCTACGTCGCGCCGCCCGAAGCTGCCGCCGATCCCCAGCCGCTCGCTCGCCAGATCGAGCCGCAGAAGATGAGAATCATCGCCCCCGGCGAGCTGCCGCCGGTCGCGGCGCGCGCCGCGCCCGCGCCGGTCGCGCTGAAATGCATCGAGTGGGGCAGCTTCACGCTCGCCGATGCGACCCACGCGCAGGCGGCGCTGGAAGCGCTGCAGCTCGGCGCGCGGCTCGCGCAGCGGCGCACCGAGGAAAGCGCCGGCTGGTGGGTGTTCATTGCGCCGCAGGGCAGCCGGCCCGCGGCGCAGAAGAAGGCCGCCGAGCTCAAGGCGCTCGCGGTCGATGATTACTTCATCGTGCAGGACGAGGGGCCGAACCGCTGGGCGCTGTCGCTCGGTGTGTTCAAGAGCGAGGAGGCGGCGCAGGCGCGGCTTGCGACGCTGCGCGATCAGGGCGTACGCAGCGCGCAGATCGGCACCCGAGAAGCGCTCATACCCAAGGTTTGGTTGCAGGTGAAGGGCGTCGATACCGCGCTCTACGCAAGGCTGAAGGACCTCGCGCGCGCCGCCGAAGGCAGCGAGCTGCACGAGTGCGTGCAGTAGCGCGCGGTATGATTGGCACATGAAGCTCCGCGCGCTCCTAGCCATCGCCGCGATGCTGGCCGTCCCCCTCGCGACGGCGCAGCAGTATCGCTGGGTCGACGAGAACGGAGGCGTGCATTACAGCGACACGCCGCCACCGGCGAGCGCGAAGGACGTGCAGAAGAAACGAATGAAGGGCAACGCGGTCGGCGCGCAGGGAAGCTACGAGCTATCGGAGGCGATGAAGAGCTCGCCGGTCACGCTCTACAGCCATCCGGATTGCAAGGATCTCTGCCAGATCGCGCGCGATGTGCTCAACAAGCGCGGCGTGGCGTTCACCGAAGTGAGCGCCATCGATGAGGCGAAGCTCGAAGAGCTGCGCCGCGTGAGCGGCGGCACCAAAGTGCCGGTGCTGGTGGTGGGAAGGCAGGTCGAGACTACGATCAGCGCTGCGGCCTACAACCAGGCGCTCGACCTCGCCGGCTATCCCAAGACAGGCGTGGCGCGGCCGCGCAACCAAGCGGCGCCGCCCGAGCCACCGAAGCCCGCGCCGGGCGAAGAGAGCGCCGCGGCGCCGCGTTAGCCGATCGGCGTGCGCCCGCCGTGCACGTACTGGGCGACGAGCGCGAGCAGCCGATCCGCCCGCACGGGCTTGGTGATATAGCCGACCACGCCGAGCGACTTGCCGCGCTGGTCGCCTTCCTCCAGCGAGGTGAGGAAGATCACCGGAATCTCGGGCAGCGTCTTGTCGGCGCGCAGCGCCTCGATGAACTCGAAGCCATCCAGATGCGGCATGTTGACGTCGGTGATGATGAGATCGGGCGCCTTCTTCAGCACCATGTAGCCGGCGGCGATGGCGTCTTCGGCCACCTGCACGTCGTAGCCCGCGGAACGGAGGTGCAGCCGCAGCAGCTCGCGCATGCTCTCATCGTCGTCGATGATCAGGATCGTGGCCGCCATGGGCTCGAGGCGCTGCGATTCGGCATGGTGCTGGTGGCCCGACTCGAACGGGCGACCTACTGATTACGAATCAGTTGCTCTACCAACTGAGCTACACCAGCAACGGAATCGCAATTATACGGGCGCACGGCGGCTTCAAGGGACGAATGAAAATCCGACCAGCTTCTGGCTCTTTACCGCGCGCCCCGCGCGCTCGGCCGGGCGGAAGCGGATCTCGCGAATGTCCTGCAGCAGTGCCGCACTGGGCAACTGGTCCGCAGCGAGCACTTCGTAGCCATCGACGCCGCCTTCCTCGTTGATGAAAAGGCGCAGCTTCACGGTGGCGATCCTGCCGAGCGGAAAATTGTCCGGGGTGCGCACGCTCGTCTTCATGTGGATCGGCGTTGCCTTGAGATCGACTTGCTTCGCGGTGTAATAGAGCGACGGATCAGCGATGGCCGCCATGCTCGCGCGGCCGCGTTCGCCCGCGCGGGACGCCGGCGCGCCGATGTTCGAGCGCGTTTCGGACAAGAGCGATACGGTCAGCGGAGCTCGCGCAGGCGAAACGTTGCGCTCATCGCCCTGCGCGCCGGGCTCGAGCCACGCGGCCGCCGCGGCATGCAATGCCACGGAGGCCGCGATTGATCCAGCGAGCGGCCGTACGGCCATGCCGCCCTACTCGTACTCCCGGTACCAGTACGTGCGCAGCCGCGTGTCGAGCGTCGCGCCCGGCGGCTGCTGGACCTGAGTTCCGGAGATCACGACCTGGTACTTCTTGCCGCCGATCTCCACGGTGGCCGGGACCGGCGAGGGCAGGAAGCCGCCACCCGCGACGATCTTGGAACGGTCCGCCGTGGTGATATAGCCGCTGCTATTCAAGTCGGCGGTAGCGCCTGCAGTGGCAAAGTCGACGGAGTATTGGCGCGCGATGCCGAGGTTGCTGCCGCAGGCGCCGCCGCCTGCGGTGGAGCTCGGCTGGTTGGTGTTGAAGAAGGTCGTGCCGCCGAGCGTCACCGTGCCACCGACGTCTTTCTCGCCCAGTCCGAAGTTCATCTTCCAGCCAAAATCGTTCGCGCCGTTGGAGCTCGTGGCGTCGAAGAGCTGGGAATCGGTAGTGGTCGCCGGCATCGGGTTCGTGGACGAAGTACGGTCCTTGATCATGTAGAAGCGATCCTGGATCGACGTATCGAACGCGTGCTGGCGATCGCCGCTGCCGACGAGCACCGCGATGAAGTTGCCCAGCGCGTCGGAGCTCGCCACCGCGTCCGGCGGGAACAGGAACTTGCGCGAATTTGGCACATCGCTGCCCGCGAGCGACGCCAGCTTGTTGACCTGCCAGTTGCCGATCGTCGTGTCCGCGATATCGATGCGCCACAGGTTGGCGCAGCTATCGCCGACGTACAGGAAGTCCGCGGTGCCGTTGCGATCGAAGTCGATCGCCGTCACGTCCGATGGCATGCTGCACGTCATCCCGGACACGGCGACGTTCCCCCGCGTCGCCCCGCTCGGCGAAAGGCCGACCTGCCACACGACGTTGCCGTTGAACGCGTCGACGATGAGCACACCGCGTCCCATACTGCGAGTGCGCGTAGTCGTTCCACCGGTAGCGTTGTTGATGGTGCACGACCCGATTGGCGTGCTGTAGTCCACCGTGCCGCTGCCGACCGGCTTAAGCGTGACGCTATTCGGGCCAACGCTCTGCAGTAGGCAGGGGTTCACGTCATCGACGTTCGGGTCATAGCCGGCGCCGAAGATGAGCACGATGTTCTCCGGGTTGCCGGCATTGCCGATGTCCGCGGCAAGCTTGGTCACCGTGGGGCTCGACCAGGTCTGGCCGAGCTCGCCATAGCCGGCATCCGCGTTGGTCTTGCGCCAAAGGAGCTTCGGCGTTGCGGGATCGGTGACGTCAAACGCATACAGGAACTGCCCGCCGCGGTGGAAGCCAGCGTACACGTATACCTTGTCGCCACCGCCCGGCGTGAGCTGACCATCGTTGTTCGCGTCCTTCTGATACACGGTGACTGGACCATCCGCGAAGTACGGTTTCGGGTTGGTGGAGGTGATGGACGGGCCGTTGTCACGCAGGCGCTTGAGCTTCGAGAAAAATTCGCGCGGGATAAAGCTCCAGCGCTCGTCGCCCGGGCTGATCCCCGCCTCGCTGCTCGCCGCACCGGCCTTCAATATGTGCAGCATGCCGTCGTTGCTGCCGTAAAAGGCGTACACGTCGTTGTCGTCGCCGAAGCGGTTGTAGTTGACGACCGCTGGACGGGAGTGCAGCACGTCGCCGTGCACCGAGGCGCGGATGTCGGTGAAGCTACTGTTCACGTTCTCGTCGTCCTTGTTGTCCTGCCCGCGCACCCAGTTGATGATGTTTGCCCGCTGGCTCGTATCGGCATCGGTCGGCCGGCCGGCGGTGATAAAGCCGGTGGCGGTAGAGCGGACGGCCACCGATGTCGGCGTGATGTTGGTAACCGCATAGATGCCGGCACCGTTGTCCGTCACGACGGCCACCGCCGTCGCGCCTGCGGCAAGCGTCTTGCTGAACGAAGCGCTGATCGGCGCGCCGGTCGCCACGGTGTTGGCATTGACGGAGTTCGCTATCCCGTAGTTAAAGCTGGTGCTCGTCGGCAAAGTGACGGCGAGGTTGGTAACGTTGAAGTTCGTATTGTTCGTAACGCCGGTAATGGTCACCTTCCAGCTCGTCGACAGGTTGTGCACGAACGACCCGGTGTTGCCAATCGCGGTTCCTTTGCTCGCGCCGACTTGCAGGCTGCGCGCCGGCGTGTCGGTGGCAGACAGGTTGATGTTGCGCTTGGCGGTAATGCTCAAGGCACCGACGTTCGGCACGCTGATCGGACCGATCGGCGCGTACTGGAAGGTGTTCGCGTCGATGCGCGTCACCACTGCGTTGGTGGCGTTGTAGCCGTTGGTCGAGCCGGTAACGGTTACAAAGTCGCCCGTCTGAAGCTCATGCGCGGTCGAGGTGACTTGCGCGGTCGTCGCCGAGCCGGAGATCCCCGACGAGGTTGTCACTTGCAGCGTATCGACAGAGATCACCGTCGCCGTGGCGTTGCTCACATTGAAGGCAGCGACGCTCGAGCCCGTGATGCTGAAGCCGGTGACCGAGACGCCGCTATAGCCATGCGCGGGGATGGAGATCGTCGCAGTCGTGCCCGAGCCGCTGATCGACGCGACGGCCTTTATGCCCTGAATGGTCGGAAGTGTACTCGCCGGCCCGGAGGCATTGCCGCTCAATGTATAGGTGAAGCGGTTCGAGTTTAGGAACGCGATCGGCGTACTTGTGACGTTGTAGATCGCGGGGCTCGCACCGCTTACCGTGACGAAGTCGCCCGTGCGCAGCTGATGCGGGCTACCGGCCGCTGTTTGCACCGCGGCGATGTTTCCAGGCAGCACGGTATTGATCTGATAGGTGAAGGTCGTCAGTCCCGTTGAGGGCGAGTTCTCCACGTAATTTGAAATCGTCGGGTCCGGATTGGCGTTGAAGACGTTCGGCAGCGCGCCGGAGATGCGCACCACCTGACTGCCCGTCGACCAGCTCGGACTCGGGACGGCACCAAGGATCGCCGTGACGGTAGACGTTCCGTTGCCGTTATCCGCCGACTGGAGCGAATTCACCGGATAGGTCAGGTACGAGCCGAGGTCCGCCGCGGTGATATCTGTGTTGTCTGGCGGGTTGCCCGTACCGCCGGCGCTGAACACCGTCGACGGGACTGATGCCGAGAACGTGGTGCCGTTGGCGCAGACGCCGCCCCCCGAGCTCGTGCATGTGAATACGTTTCTTGTTCCCTGGGACGCGGGGAAGAGAACGCGCAGACGTTCGGCCGCCGCCCCTTTCTCCACGAGATCGCCGTCCGGAGAATCGGACTGCTTGCCGACGTCCGTGGTCGCATAGCCGGGGGCGCGGAAGCCCCAGAAGCTGGAGGACGAAGTCCAGTAGCTCAGCGAGCTGCTGCTGATGAAGCCAGTCGACGAGTTCGAGGCGACATTGCCGGCGGCGTCGGCAAGGAACAGCGTCTGCGTGGCGGTATCAACGCCCAGCTTGTACATCTTCAGGTTGCCAAGCCAGCGGGGCAGCTTGTTGGCGTCCGGGCGGAACACGCCGATATAAACCTGGTTCAGGTTCGTACCGCGCACGTTCACGCTCACCGGCAATGTCGTGGCGGCAAACACGCTGTTCACCGCTTGCACTTCGTTGAAGATCGTGGTCAGCGCGTCCTGGATGGCCTGCGCCTCGTTCGGATCGCTGTTGTTGATGGCGAAATACTTGCCGCCGCTGCTCGAAGCCATGCTCTTGAGCAGGGTGGACCAGCCCGCGCCGTTCACGCTGTTGTCGGTGACGACCGCCGGGCCGACGTCGATTGTGTATGTCACGACGGTTTGGATTCCCGGCATGTCGTTGCCGGCGCCATTGGCATCGGTAACTCCAGTGCGGCAATCGTTGATCGACATCCATTTCGCCCACTCGTCGGCCCAGTTGCCCTGCTGGGAGCTACTGTCGGGCGAAACGTTGCTCAATGTGATCTGGCTCGGCGCCACGCCACCGTTGGCGGTCGTCAACCCGCTCAGCGAAGCGCCGAGGTCGTTGGTGTTGTCCTGGGCCTTGCCGTTGCTTAGATAGATGATGAAGTTCTTCTGGCACGGACTGACAATCGGGCTGGTATAGGTAGTAGTGCTGTTGTTAGCAAAGGCATTACCGGCGAACGAGCCAGGGACAGCGCCCGCGGGACCGCCCGCTGTGTTGCCAGCGTAGTCGCGCTTGACCTTGTTGGAACCGCCGTAGGCATTGCGGCCGGCGTAATAGAGATACGCCTCGTACATCGCGAGCGCCGCCTTGCCGCCATTGCTCTTGTCCCCGGTTTGGTCGAGTGAATTGATCAGCGCCTGGAACGCCGTCTTGTTGGTCGACGTCATCTGCCGGATGGCATAGCGGATATACATGCCATCGTTGCCGCTATTGCCGCTACCGGTCTCGGTGAACATGCTCATGCCGACGTTGAGGCCCGAGCCGAGGCTGCCGACCACGTTCACCAGCGCGGTTTTTTCCGCCACGAACGGCTGGTTCCAGTTCGCCGTGTTGTCCATGATGATGAGGACGTTCGGGCGCTCGGCGTTGAACGACGGATCGGAGAGGAAGATGTCGGTGTCGTCGTTGACCGGATCGAAGGCGCCGAAACCGGCCGGGGCTGCGAGCCCGAGAGCGGCGCCGACGAGAGCATTTCTTATTGTTCGAATGTTCATTGTTAACTCCCAGCCCGCTTCAAAGCGGGCAGTTATTAGCGAGCATTCGGATCTTTGCGCCTTGATGCACTACGGTCGCCGCGCCGCTCACGCTGTCGGTCACGGTGACCTGAAAATCCCAATAGTCGTCCTCGGGTACGAGCTGTTGGGCGAGGCTGTAGCCGGTGGCGGGTGTTGCGCCCAGGCACACGCGGTTGCTCACGGTGGCGGTCATGCCGGTCGGCAAGCCGGCGACGGTGATCGCGGCGGCCGGCGAATAGAAGTTGGCGCTGGTGCTGAGCACCTGCTCGATCGCGCTCTGGGCGGCCATTTCCGCGTTCTTGCGCTGCTGCATGTTGCCGACGGCGCGGGCGTTCATATTCGAGAGGTTGATCACCGCGACGGCGAAGAGCGTCAACACGACGAGCATCACCAGTACGACGAGGAGCGTCGCGCCTTCCTGCCGGCTGCCGCAGCGACGCTCGCTCATGGCGTCTCCAGCCTTTCGCTCGGGTTCTTCACCCGCACCACCGACGTGTAGACGTGGCGGCGGTACTGAGTGGCGGCGCCGGTCGGCGTGATGGTGCCGGCAGTGCCGAGCTGATAGGTCTTGTTGTCGGTATAGCCGGTCGAGGTTTCGGTGTTGCGCGCGAGCAGGTAAAGCTGCACGGCCATGACTTGCATCCAGTTCGGAACGGTGCTCGGGTCCGCCGTGTAGGCGGCGCCGTCGGGCGAGCCGTCGCCGTCCGTGTCCCGGCCGTAATCGACCTGGAAGTTCTCGATTCCCTCCACCAGCGGCACCGTCACCATGTTGAGGTTGCCGCCACCATCGAGAGTCAGCTCCAGGCGCTTGAGCGTGGGAATCGGTTTACCGCCGTCATCGCTCGCCACGCAGGTCGCACCGGCTGGGACGCTGCACGGGCTCACGAAGTAAATGTGCGTCTCGTAAGCGCGGATGGGCGCGGCGACGTTCGCCCCGGTGCCGTTACGCGCCGTAAGGTTGAAGGTGCCACCGCCGGTCGCCACGAGCGTATTGGTCGCGTTCGCCTGCACGTATATGCCGTTCGCGGAGAGCGCTCCCGCGGGCAGGCTCGAGACGTGCCGCACGACGAGGATGTCGGTGCCGGCGAGATAGTTCGCCGCGGGCAGGCAGGTCGGTAGCGTGGCGATCGGCGCGTTATAGCCCTGCACCGGGAGCGCCATCGCCGTGGTGAGCGAGGGGGCATCGAGGGCGCAGGGATCGGGCATGGCGCCGGGCGCCGAGAAGCTGCCGCCGTAATAGCCCCAGAAACCGGCGTGGCGCACGTCCTCCGACACGATGTCGATCGCGGTGCGGCCGTTTTCGATCTGCTGGGCCGACAATCCCACTTCACGCTGCGTGCGACTCGAGTTGTCGAATAGCGTGGCGAGCGCCGTGAGCAGCAAGAGGCCGATCGCCAGCGAGATCATCAGCTCGACGAGCGAAAAGCCCTGTGCTCTGTGCAAACGGGATGCGCGGTTGGATTTCATGGCTCAGCAGTTCAGGCAAGCCATCGGGAAGGACTGGCTGATGACGCGGCGCTGCAAGTCCGTGCCGTATTGGCCGGTCGCGCAGGTGAGCTTCGCGTCTATCGAGGTCGGGTTGACCGTGGGGGTCATTCCCTGCCAGGCGACCTGGACGCGGTAGACGTTCGGGGCCACGGTTGTATCGAGAATTACGCAGCCGCGCGCCCCGACCATTGCGCCGACCTGGTTGGCGCCGAGCGCTTCGGCGGCGCCTGTCAGAAGGTTGTGCCAGGCGAGCATGTCGGCATCCGCCTGCGCGCGCTGCTGCGCCGTGCCGAAGGCGCCGGCGCACGTCGGAGCCGTTGCGCCGGTTCCCGCGTACAACGACCCGGCGGTCGGCGTAAAGGCGTAACAGCCGGCGACCTTGCGGTTGGCGTTGACGCGGTCCACCATGTCCTGGACGAGCACCAGCGCCTGGGCGCGCTGGTAGGACTCCACCTCGGCGCGCTGCGCCACCGCCTGCATGCCCGCGAGGCCGAGCAGCCCGAT
>Ga0066661_10001026_pt1 | contig 10749 bp, 5 predicted proteins | sample GraSoiAngelo_110_FD_66454 | JGI IMG/M metagenome (GOLD analysis project Ga0066661, IMG submission 66454) | Grasslands soil microbial communities from the Angelo Coastal Reserve, California, USA - 14_0903_12_30cm | ecosystem: Environmental > Terrestrial > Soil > Grasslands | place: USA... | reverse complement strand
ACGCGAAAAGGAAAGTCAGAATGAAAATGCCGACCCGCAAACCCAACAGGCTCCTAGTCATCATGCCGCCTTCGCCGAGCGGGGCTGCTCTGCATGGAATTGAGGACAAATTCAGCGGTGTGGGCGAAAAAGCTTTGCAATCAGGTTCGCCTTCTACTATAAAAAACTTGCGCGGATTGTAGCACAACACTTGTTTTTCTGGAGTAGTTCTCCATTTGCGCCTTTCGCGGCGAAAATTCTTGCAGTCGTTGAGTCGTTCCGCTCTGGTGATTCCACTGGAAAGCGTCGCTGCCTTGGCGCTCCCGCGCGAATCGCGCATTGCTCCTCAGGGGCTTCCCCGCTCAGGTTCGTCAAAGAATGCCGATGAGCTTGGCATCTCCTTCTCGAACATTGCCCGGGAAGCCGGCTTGAGCGCGAAGACGATTTTCGGAGGGGTGCAGAAGAATAAGTACCTGCTGGAGACCACTGGCTGCGGTGTGGCCTTCTACGACTATGATAACGATGGCTGGCTGGACATTTTTCTGGTGAACGGATGGCGGCTCGAAGGCTTCCCACCAGGCCAGGAGCCGACTTGCCATCTCTACAAGAACAACCGCGACGGCACGTTCACCGATGTAACGGTACGGGCGGGCTTGGCACATTCAGGCTGGGGACAAGGTGTCTGCATCGGCGATTACGACAACGACGGTTTCGACGACCTCTTTATCACCTACTACGGCAGAAACGTCCTTTACCACAACAACGGGGATGGCACATTTACCGATGTGACGGACAAGGCCGGCGTCGGCGGCAATGGCAAGCGCTGGAGCACCGGCTGCGCTTTTGTGGACTACGATCGCGACGGCAATCTTGATCTCTTCGTTGCCAACTACATCGACTTGGATCTGGCTACAGCTCCGGTTCCCGAATCCGGTCCGTGTCTATACAAAGGCCTAATGGTCGCCTGCGGCCCGCCCGGTTTGCCCGGCGGCAAGAATATTCTGTACCACAACAATGGCAACGGCACCTTCACAGATGTTTCCGAGAGCTCCGGGATCACGCAGGCCAATGGGACATATGGGTTGGGAGTTCTGACGCTGGATTTCGATAATGACGGCTGGCCGGACATTTATGTCGCCAACGATTCCACGGCCAGCGTGCTGTACCACAATCAGAAGAATGGCAAGTTTCTGGACGCGGCCATTGCGGCCGGATGCGCCTATAGCCCGGACGGGAAACCCCAGGCAGGCATGGGCGTGTCCGCAGGGGACTACGACTTGGACGGAAATCTGGACATCATAAAGACCAACTTCGCCGGCGACACACACTCGCTCTATCGCAACTTGGGCGGCAGCCTGTTTGAAGACAGCACGTTTTCGTCGGGCTTAGGCATAAACACCCGTTTCTTGGGGTGGGGCTGCGGATTCTTCGACATGGACAACGATGGTTGGCCCGACATTCTGGTCTGCAACGGGCACGTCTATCCGGAGGTTGACCAACTGAAGATGGAGGCAGGTTACGCCCAGCGCAAACTGGTTTACCGAAACCTCAGGAATGGCCGTTTCGAAGATGTTTCGCTCAGGGCGGGGGCCGGAATTACAGCTGCCTCCCGCTCGCGTGGCTGTGCGTTCGGAGACTTTGATAACGATGGCGATGTGGATGTGGTCGTGAATACAGTGAACGACTATCCGGAGTTGCTCCGATGCGACTCAACTCTGGATCACAATTGGATCAAGGTAAGGACGATTGGCACGAAATCGAATCGCAGCGGGATTGGCGCCCGCTTGAAATGCGTTACTCGCCCGCCCGATCGGAAGGGCACAGAGGCACAGATTGACGAAGTGCGAAGTGGCGGAAGTTACCTGTCGCAAAGTGATCTGCGGATCCATTTTGGTCTGGGGAAAGCGGCAAGAGTTGAATTGCTGGAGATCCGGTGGCCCAGCGGCCATGTGGATACTCTGAAGGATGTTCCGGCAAATCAGCTGATTTACGTGAAGGAGAACGAGGGCATCGTGCGCGCCATAAAATTCCCCGTGGCGAAGAGCAAAAAACTGCCAGGGTAAGTTCTCCGATAGCGAATCCACTCAGGGCTTTTTCGGAGACACTTCGACCCGCTTCCCCGAACCTTCCTTGAGGGTGTGGATCGCGTCGACGGTGAGGTTGTCGAAGCGCTCGACAAGGCCACTCGGCCAGCGGATTTCGAGGAGTTCGATCTTGGTTGCCGGGCCCAGGCCAAAATGAACGCGCATGTCGTTGTTTGAAATGTAGCTGGAACCGCTGCGAACTTCATCCACCAGGGTGCGCGCACCAGCCTTCACCGCGATGCGCGCACCGATTCCATCGCGATTGGACTTGGTTCCCACTGTTCGAATGGCGACCCAATGATTGGCCGAGCGCACCTGGTTCACCAGAAGACTTGGCGCTGCGTTCATATTGCTGATCACAGCGGAGAGACGGCCGTCATTCCACAAATCGCCTATGGCCAAGCCACGGGAAGAACTGGCGGTGGTAATGCCGGGTCCGGCTGAAGCAGAGATATCAGTAAAGGTTCCGTTGCCGTTGTTGTGATAGAGGATGCGGGGTTCCTGATAGCTGCTTCCCAGGTGCTGTCTGTCCACTTCAGGGTAGACGTGCCCATTCACCAGCAGCAGATCCGGCCAGCCGTCATTGTCGAAATCCATGAACATGGCGCCCCAGCCCAGGTATTGGGTGTGAAGTCCCAAGCCGGCAGAATAGGTAACGTCTTCGAAGGTTCCGTTGCCGTTGTTGCGATAAAGGGTGGATGTGTCGTCGGAGAAATTGGTTCTAAAGATATCGAGCCTGCCGTCGCCGTTAAAGTCGGCGACGGTTGAGCCCATCCCCGCTTGCGCGCGACCGTCTTCGTTGAAGGCCGCTCCAGCCACCACGGCCACGTCGGAGAATGTTCCGTCACGGTTGTTGTGGTAGAGGATACTGGCCGTGCTGTCGCAAGCGACAAAAATGTCCGGCCAGCCGTCGTCATCAAAGTCGAGGGTCGAAACACTGAAAGCGTAGTGTCCGTTTGTCTGATCAATGTGTGCTTTGGAGGTGACATCTTCAAACGTTCCGTTGCCCAGGTTGTGATAGAGAGTGTTCTTCGCCCACGGCAGGCCGCTTGGACCGCACATCACCGGAACTCCCTTCCACAGGCAAGAGGGCCTCTCTCCGGGGGCCGGCGCAGTGGACAGGTCAAAGTCCACGTAATTGGCCACCATCAGATCGAGATGACCGTCGCGGTCGTAGTCCACAAACGCACACCCGGTGCCCCAGGCTTTTCCTGATCCAGCGACTCCAGCCCTCTCGCTGACATCCGTAAACGTTCCGTCACCGTTGTTGTGGTACAGGACGTTCTTACCGTAGTAGGTGACAAAAAGGTCTTCCCAGCCGTCGTTGTCGTAGTCTCCCACGCAAACGCCCTGACCCCATCCCGTTCGGCCCAGGCCGGCTTTTTCTGTGACGTCTGTGAACGTTCCATCGTGATTGTTGTGGTACAGGTGGTTGGTGGGAGCCTTTCCAGCCGGGAAGCTCTCCAGGATCGTGCCGTTAACTAGAAAAATGTCCGGCCAACCGTCGTTGTCGTAGTCAAAGATGGCGACGCCGGTCCCGGTGGTTTCGATGATGTACTTCTTCGTTTCCAGGCCACCGAAGACGTTCTTCATCGTGAGCCCAGCCTTTTGGGCGATGTCCGTGAAGCGGGCAATTTGATTGGGACTGTTCTTTGGTTGGTCGTTTGCGCCAAGGGCAAGCGAGAGAAACAGCAGGACGGCGAGCCAAGCCCGCGGTCCGATGAACATCAGAAGACGGTGCCAAAAAGAACAAGGAATCATAGCCCATTGCGCATCCTAGGGCCCACCGTGGCCTCGGTCAAGGTGATGGCGTTATCCCGCTTACCTACCCCCAGCCCTTAAATTAAGCGACCCGTTCGAACATGGTAGGATCTGTTAAGGCCGTCCTACGCCGGCCCGCGCTGTGGGTGCTCGAATCCACCATCACGGAATGTCAACCCACCGGAAGCTTGCCGCGGTGTTGCTTTGTTTCTTCGCATTGCCGCTGGCGATATTTGGTCAGAACACAGGCGATCAGAAAAACCACCGCTCCGCGCGAATTGATTCCAGTTACAGTCAGGGCATGCTCGCCCTGCAGCGCGGCGATCTGGTATCCGCGCGAGTGGCGTTTGAGAAGGCCGTCCGACTGGCGCCACGCAGTCCGGAAGCCCACAATTCGCTGGGATGGGTGTTGCTGGCGCAAGGGCAGCTCGCGCCAGCCATCATTCATTTCCAAACCGCTCTGCAACTGAAACCTGACTTCCCACAGGCCCACATCAATCTGTCAAACGCTCTCGTCCAGAAAGGAGACGTGGAAGGCGCGCTCCGCGAGTCGCGGGAGTCAGTCCGGCTGGCTCCCATGGATTCCGAAGCGCATCGCACCTTGGGACGGGTGCTCAGCTTTGTTGGTGACTTGGACGCCGCGGCGAACGAATTGCGTCGCGCGGTGGATCTGGAGCCTGAGCGAGCAGATTTGCATGACGAGCTGGGCTCCCTGCTGGCGCAGCAATCGCGTCTGGACGATGCCGCAATCGAGTTTTCCAAAGCCCTGCGCTTACAGCCCGAATTTGCCCAAGCGCACCTGCACCTCGGCGTTCTGCGCTTACAACAAAAATCGTCGGAAGAGGCAGTCGCGCACCTTCAGGCCGCAATCCATCTGAATCCTCAAAGTGCGCAGGCACACTATTACCTGGGCCAGGCGCTGGAAGATAAAGGTGATCGCGACGAAGCCATCCGCGAGTTACAAGCGTCGGTAAAATTACAGCCAAACTTCGCGGAGGCCCAGAACCAGTTGGGCTTGCTGCTCCAGCGCTCCGGAAATGCGGAAGATGCGGTGACGGCTTTTCGCCGGCTGGTTCAACTCCAACCAGAAAGCCCGGACGCTCACAATAACCTGGGATTAGCCCTGATCCAACTCGGCCAAGCCGACAGTTCCATCCCCGAGTTTCAGGCCGCGCTTCGTTTGCGTCCCAATGACAGCGGATACGAAGGAAACCTGGGAGTCGCTTACCTGCAGAAAACTGACTTTGATTCCGCGATTGCCCGGTTCCAGTCCGCGCTCAGAACAACTCCCCAGGACGCGACACTGCATTACAACCTGGGGCTGGCGCTCAAACTGAAGGACAGACTCGCTGACGCCATGGCCGAGCTGCGGAAAGCTGCGGAATTGGATCCCGGACAAGCCGATGCCCATTACACCCTGGGCGTGACCCTGTGGCAGCAAGGCGAGTTCGCGGAGGCGGCGGATGAGCTTCGCGCAGCGATCCATGCAAAACCGGACTACGCAGAGGCTTATTACACCCTGGGCACAGTTCTTAAGCAGCAGGGTAGGTTACCAGAATCGGCAAACGCGCTGCGCGAAGCGATTCGTTTGCAACCTGACTTTGCCGGTGCGCACACTACCCTCGCTGCCGTGCTGCGCCAGCAAGGAGACACGGCCGGGGCCAAGACAGAAACGCTTGCAGCCGAGGAAATCACCAAGAGTAAAACGAGCCTGCAAGCGGCAACGTTCGCCACAAATTCTGGCGCAAGGCTTCTCAACGCGGGCGACCTGGAAGGCGCCATTGGCCAATTTCAAGCCGCCATCAAGCTCGTCCCGACCTACGCTCCCGCTCACTACCATCTTGCCGTGGCGCTACAAAGAAAAGGCCAGCACAAAGAGGCCCAGGGGGAGTTCCAGAAAGCGGCCGAGTTGGATCCTCGACTTAAGCCCCCAGCCCCCAAATGACGCGGCGTCCGGAGCCGCTGCAAAAAGTAAAAACTATTTGACAAATAAGAATTTCTTTGGCATTTTGCCCTCATCACTTTCAGGCCAAAGGGGTGCAGATTCCGTCGAGTCCGAATAGGCAGAACGGAGACGCGGTGGAGGCGCACGGTCGGATTTGCTTCTACCTGTGGCCTTCGGGAAGCAGGCTAGCCCATAAGGGTTGCCTCGGATTCTATCGCTAGGGGGAGGGGGCAATGAAGAAATCGTCCATCGCAGTGGTGCTGGTTGTGTTGTGTCTAGGCTATTTGGCGCTTGCGCCGACAGCGGGATTCGCCCAGGCTGTCTACGGCAGCATCTTCGGGATAGTCACCGACACATCAGGCGCGGCTGTGTCGGGAGCCAAAGTGACTGTTACGTCTCTCGGGAAAGGAACGAAAGTAGAAACGACAACCAACGACACGGGCAACTACGTCGTGACGCACCTGATCCCGGGCAAATATGACGTTCGGGCGGAGTTGGCCGGGTTCAAGGCTTTCGAGGTGAAGGCGATCGACGTGTTCGCCGATACGGCCACACCCCTAGACGCTAAGATTCAGGTAGGCGCGGTCACCGAAACGGTCACGGTCACGGCGGAAGAAACGCCAATGCTAAAGACCGACCGGGCCGACGTCGCCACGCTTTTCACGGAGAAGGTCGTCACTGAGCTACCTATCTTCAACCGAAACTTCACTGATTTTCAGCTCCTTACCCCGGGCACCCAAAAGCTGGGGTGGTCGCACGCCGCGAGCGAGAATCCTCAGGGCAGCCTTCAGATTAACGTCAACGGGCAACACTTCAGCGGCAGTTCCTTCCAGCTCGATGGCACCGATAACCGGGACCCGATTCTGGGCATCATCGTCATCAACCCCAACCTGGAATCGGTGACGGAAACCAAGATCGCCACGCAAAACTATGACGCGGAATTCGGACAGGCCCTCGCGGCGGTCATAACGGCGCAGACCAGGTCCGGCACCAATGAGATACATGGCAGCGCCTTCTGGTTCCGCCGCAGCGACCAGTTGCAGGCGCGCGATCCATTTACCCAGTCCACCCAAAATTCCCTGACGGGGAAATTCATCCCCGACTCCCTGTGGAACCAATACGGTGGGTCCGTCGGCGGGCCGATTCTCAAGAACAAACTGTTCGCGTTCGGAGACTACCAGGGAACACGCCAGAAGGTCGGGAACTCGCAGCGGCTTAGCGTACCTACGTTGTTGGTCCGCAACACCTGTCTGGCGGGTCTGGATTGCAATCTCAGTGAATACCTCGGCGCGGGACAGATCTACGACCCAAACTCAGGCAATCAGGTCAACGGCACGGGGCGCACCGCCTTTAACGGCAATATCATTCCAGTGGCAACGCGTCCCCTTTCGCCCCAGGCTGTGGCGCTATTGAAGCTATTGCCTGCCCCCAACACCACCACCGGCACAAGCCAGAACGGCACGATCGGGAATTTCGTGGCGAGCGGCACCGGTGGCTTCGATAATGACGTCTTCGACGTTCGCGTCGACCATTCCACTACGAGCAAGATGCACACATTTGGACGCTATAGCTTAGCGGATTTCCGGCTGACGGGACGCGGCGCCTTTGACACGGGCTCGATTTTCGTAGGCGGGCATGGCCTGGGCTTGGACGGCTTTGCCGGCGAGTCGAAGACACGCAACCACAGCCTCGCAAGCGGCTTCGATTACGCCGTCGGTTCATCGCTGTACACCGACTTCCGATTCGGTTATTTCAAATACCATGTAACCGTGAACCCCAACGGCCTTGGGAGTACGCCGGCGAAGGACGTCGGGATCCTGGGGTTGAACACATCGGATCCCTTGACTGGAGGCATGCCGGCATTCTTTATCGGCGATGGCGGGCAGGCCGGCGGGGACATAGCATTCGGTTACGGCCTCTCGGATCGTCTGGCCCGATGCAATTGCCCCCTCATCGAGAACGAGGACCAATTTCAGGTGGTGAACAACTGGAGCAAGATCGTCTCCAACCACAACTTCAAACTCGGCGCCGACATTCGTTATGCGAGAAACCTGCGCGTGCCCAGCGACGCGCATCGCGCTGGCGAGTTGTCATTCTATAAGGAACGCACCGAGCAGCGCGTCCAGAACCCGGATGGCACGTTCAGCGCCAACGGCGGAGTACCATTGGCTTCCTTCTTGCTCAGCGACGTCGGCCAGCTGCAGCGTTATGTGAGCACTACAAGCAACGCGGGCGAGCGACAGAAGCGGTGGTTCTTCTATGGCCAGGATACTTGGCGTGTTACGCCTAACCTGACGTTTAATTATGGCTTGCGCTGGGAGATTTATTTCCCGCAGACCGTAACGTCGACTGGCGCGGGCGGGTTCGTAGACGTGGCAACCGGGAACGTCCTGGTAGCCGGCGTCGGTGGCATCGACTCGTCGATGAACGTCGAGAACAGCCTCAAGAATTTCGCGCCGCGGCTGGGCGTTGCTTATCGGTGGCGGCAGAAGACCGTGATTCGCATGGGCTATGGCCGCAGCTTCGATATCGGCGTCTTTGGCTCGATCTTTGGACACAGCGTGACCCAGAACCTGCCCGTGCTGGCGAGACAACAGGTTCAAGGCGCGGATAAGTTTCTTTCAGCCTTTAGCCTGGCACCGCCTGGGGCTCCGGGCTTCGTTTTTCCCACGGTGCCAAGCTCGGGACAGTTCCCCTTGCCTGACGGAGTCAATCAATTTGTCCAGACGAAGAGGATGCGGCTCCCAACCGTGGATGCCTGGAATCTCACTGTGCAACGTGAGGTTACCCCTAGTTTGACTGCCGAAATCGGATATGTGGGCAACAAAGGTACCCACGTATTCGCCGGCAATGGTCCGGATTATAATTGCAATCAGCCCAGTGTGGTCGGGTTCGCGACGGGGGTATCCAACAGTGCGCGGAGGCCCTTCTTTCCCAAGTTCGGGTGGACTCAGGACCTCCGCTGCCACTTGGAAGATGCGTCCAACAATTACCACGCGCTGCAAACCAAGGTCGAAAAACGCTTTTCGCATGGCTACCAGTTCTTGGCCCACTACACCTGGGCGAAAGCGATCAATTTCGATGGCGACTACTACAACACCGACCCCAAGGTGAACCGCGGGCCGAATGACTTTAACCGAGCTCACGTCTTCGTCTTGGTCAATCTGTGGGAACTTCCTGTTGGCAAGGGAAAGCGATTCGCCGGCAACATTTCCCGAATGGCTGACTACCTCATTGGCGGTTGGCAAGTCAATGCCGTAACCAATTGGAGCAGCGGATTGCCATTCTCGCCGAGCTACAATGAGTGCGGAAACGACCGCGACACGGGACCGTGTCGCCCGGATATAGTTGGAAACGTCCAATCGGGAATCAGCAAGAACGGCTGGTTTACGATCACCTCTGGGCCGTTGGCTACGAACGGAACTACTTCCGGACCCTGGCGGCGGCCTCAAGTCGGCCAGTTCGGTACTGCCGGTCGCAACTCGCTTTATGGGCCGCGCTTCTTCAACACAGACATGTCGCTCTTCAAGAACTTCGTGATCACGGAGAGAGTCCGCGGTCAGTTCCGTTTTGAAGCCTTCAACTTCTTCAATCACGTTAACCTGGGGACCCCCAGCAACTGCGTTGACTGCAGCGACGGCGGCAAAATCACATCGACCGCCGCACCGTTGCGGCAACTCCAGTTTGGTTTGAAGTTCGGGTTCTGAGCTGAAGTCAAGAAGGTCCTGTAAGTTCAAGAGGGAGCCCCAAGCGGCTCCCTCTTTTCATTTTCATCGAAGGGCAGGTCTCGCATGGCTGCTAGAACCCTGGGACGACTCACCTGTATCTTTCTGCTCTGCTCAAGTCTGGACCTGAACGCCACGCCCCGGCAGCAGGACAAAGAGTTGAGCGAGGCCGCGTCGCTAGTTCAGGCCGGGAGACTCGATGAGGGTATCGCAGTGCTCAAGGCCCTGGAAGCCCGCGAGCCTACGCTGAAGGGCGTAGCCCATCAGTTGGGGCTCGCCTACTACAAGAAGAGTGACTTCGTACAGGCTGCGTCCTACCTGAAGCGAGCGCTGGGAGAAAATCCCGACGACAAAGAGGCTATTCAGCTCTTGGGTCTCTCGAATTACCTTATGGGCAAGCCGGCGGAAGCCATTCCCCTGTTGGAGAAAATCCAAGGTTGGTATCCGTCGGCGAATGTAGACGCGTCCTACGTCCTAGGAATGTCCTACATCCAAACCAAGGACTACTCTCAGGCCCAAAAGGCTTTCGCGACTATGTACAGCGTCCACGCGGATTCCGCAGCGAGCCACCTTTTCCTGGCGAGGATGCTTCTTCGGCAGGAATTCGATCCGGTGGCCGAGGAACATGCGCAAAAGGCGGTCGCGCTCGACCCGAAGCTTCCGCTGGCCCATTTCCTTTTGGGAGAGCTATACATATACAAATCGAAAGTCCCGGAGGCTATCGCGGAATTCGAGAAAGAGCTGCGAATCAACCCGGCGCACGCGGCCACCTACTACAAGCTGGCCGATGCCTATTCGCATTTAATGAAGTTTGAGGAGGCCCAGAGGCTGCTCCAACGGTCGATCTGGCTGGACTCGACGGCCAGTGGGCCCTACGTTCTCATGGGGAAAGTGCTCCTGAACAAGGGGGAATCAGAGCTTGCTGTCCGCATGCTACAGCGGGCGCTGCAGATGGACCCCAACAACTTTATGGGACACCACTTGCTGGGGCAAGCCTACCGAAAGCTCGGCAAAACCGAGGAAGCCGAACGCGAACTCAAACGCGCCCAGGAGCTTCAGGAGTTGGCGAAGCCCAAGCCCTAAGCACCTGTTCCGCCCGACTACTCGGCCGCCAAGCGGGCCGCCAGCTCCCGAGGCAAGCCATGCAGTAGTTCCAGGAACACACCGTTTGTCCATCCGAACCCGATGACGTTTTCTTTGTAGCCAGCTTCAACCTGTGTCTCCGACGAGCGCGTCACCACATTGTATTTTTCCC
>Ga0066661_10001015_pt1 | contig 10800 bp, 7 predicted proteins | sample GraSoiAngelo_110_FD_66454 | JGI IMG/M metagenome (GOLD analysis project Ga0066661, IMG submission 66454) | Grasslands soil microbial communities from the Angelo Coastal Reserve, California, USA - 14_0903_12_30cm | ecosystem: Environmental > Terrestrial > Soil > Grasslands | place: USA... | reverse complement strand
ATGCTTGACCTGGACAAGCTACGGGTCAAGCGAGACGCGATCTTCGTCGCGTTGCGCGCCGAGGGCATCGGAGTCAACGTCCACTATATCCCCGTGCACCTGCATCCGTTCTATCAGAAGCGGTTCGGCACCGGGCCGGGAACCTGTCCCGTCGCGGAGGCGGCCTACGAGCGGATCGTTTCGCTGCCGATCTTTCCGGCAATGACGGATCGGGATGTCGAGGACGTCATCGCCGCGGTGCGGAAAGTCGTCACCGCATACGGAGTTGCATGAAGCGACCGGTCATCGCATTCCGCACGAACGGCAGCGCAATCATCGGTCTGGGCCATCTCCGGCGGTGCATGGCGCTGGCACAACAACTCCGGGAGCAGGAGGCGGAGACGCGTTTCGTGGTCAATGAGGAGCCCGGTCTCTTAAAGTTCTTGCGCGAGCATGGATTTGAAGTGGTGGGAGTCGACGAGGGGGATACGAGCGATCTTAGCCAGACTCTCAAGCACCTGCATCAGTGGGCCGCACGGGCCCTGGTTGTTGACTCGTACGAGGTGTCGGGGGAATGCCTGTCTCAGGTGCGCGGCCTGGCCGTCGTGGTCATCGATGATCTGGCCGATCGGCCCTTGTCGGTCGATCTGGTGATCAACGGCGGGGCTAACGCGCGTACGCTGCCCTATCGGATGTCCCCCAAGACGAGGATGTTGCTGGGGCCGGATTATGCCCTGCTGCGCGAGGAGTTCGCGGAAGAGCCCAAGCGGTCGATCCGGGACCGCGTAGAACGAGTTATGATCTCGGTCGGCGGGGTGGACCCGCACGGCCTCACGTCCCGGCTCATGGCCTGGACGCAGGAAGCGCTGGGCCCTGTGGAAGCCGATGTGGTCGTTGGCCCGTTTTTCAGCGAAGAGTCCGTGCGCGAGATCGAACTAGTGATTGCCGGAAGCCACATGCTGAGACTGCACCGCGCTCCGGGTGCGATCCGTGACCTGATGCTGGCCTCTGACATTGCCGTGACCGGAGGTGGCCAGACCACGTATGAGTTAGCCGCCGCAGGGACGCCGGCCGTGGCGATCAGAATAGCCGACAACCAGACAGGCAACGTGATCGGTCTCTCGGCCAAGGGTTCGCTGATCTGGATTGGGGACGCGCGTGACGCGGATCTCTCCACGAAAGTGGTCACTGCGATGTCCGAACTGTCCGGGAGCAAGGATCGACGAGAAGCCATGAGTCGAGCCGGACGCAGGGTCGTGGACGGGTTGGGCGCCAGACGGGTGGCCCAAGCGATCGTGGAACTCTGTTCGCGATGACTGCCGGGAGAATCAAGATTGGGAATCGCTGGGTAGGTGAAGGCGAGAGGTGCTATATCGTCGCGGAAGCCGGAAGCAACCACAACGGTAACTTCGAGCAGGCGCTGCGACTGATTGATGTAGCCGCCGATGCTGGCACGGACGCTGTTAAGTTCCAGCACTTCAAAGCAGCCAAGATGTACCCGAAGTCCGCCGGGACAAGTGATTATCTCAATACCCCCCAGCCGATCTACGAGATTATCCGCAACATGGAGATGCCGGACGGCTGGGTGCCACTATTGGCGGAGCATTGCCGGGAGCGGGGCGTGGCGTTTCTCTCCTCTCCATTTGACGAGGACTCAGCTGACCTGCTGGACCTGCAAGTGCCTGCGTTCAAGGTCGCGTCCTACGAGATGACGCATGTGCCACTCCTTCGACACATCGCACGCAAGTGCAAACCGATGATTGTTTCCACCGGGACGGCATCGCTTGACGAGGTCATGCGTGCAGTAGATGTGATCACTCAGGAAGGAAACGACGAAATTATCCTTCTGCAGTGCACGGCCAGTTATCCTGCCGCCTTAGAGACTGTCAATGCGCGTGCACTTGTGACGATGCGCGACGCCACCGGTTTTCTCACCGGCCTCTCCGATCATTCCCGAGATCCGATCGTCGCTCCAATGGCCGCGGTCGCCCTCGGCGCCTGCTTGATTGAGAAACACTTCACGCTGAGCAACCAATTATCTGGGCCTGACCACCAATTTGCGGTCGAACCTGATGAATTGCGCGAGTTGGTACGTCGGGTCCGAGAGGTCCAGGAGGTTTTGGGAACCGGCTCCAAGGAGGTTTTGCCTGTCGAGACCGAATTGCGTTCATTTGCGAGGCGTAGCATTTTCGCGGTGCGCGATATCCAACATGGTGAGCAGTTCACATCCGAAAACATCGCAGTTTTGAGGTGCGGGAAATTGAAGCCAGGTCTGGAACCGCGGTTCTATCATGACATTCTTGGACGACGCGCGTTGCGCCGGATACCTGCCGAGTCGGCGATCTGTACGGGTGATTTTGAGTGATCCGTCTTCGAAAAGCCGATTTGAACGATGCCCGGCAACTGTACGATTGGCGAAACGACGCTGAGACTCGCCGGGCTTCATTCAATACATTGCCCATCCGATATGAGGATCATCTCCGTTGGTTGAAACAAAAACTCTCCGATCAGCATGTGCGGTTCTTGATTGCGGTGGACGAGGAGAATCGCAACCTTGGCTATGCACGGTTGGATCTTTCCGCGGATCAGGCCGAAATCAGTTTGAGTCTTGATAAGCATCAGCGCGGGAAGGGAATTGGCGTGGCGTTCATCCAGGCCGTTACAAATTACGCGGTTGATGATCTTAAGGGGCGTCGTGTTGTGGCTCGAATCAAAAAAAGTAATGTGATCTCGGCTTCGGCATTCCGTCGCGCAGGTTTTCGCAATGCCGCGGCAGGGGAGGGAGCTGCCGTTGATTCCATCGCAATGGTCTATGAACCAGGCGACAGCCGCGTTGGATCGTCTATGAACAAAAGGTAGCAGATGGCTGCGTTCGTTTTAGAAGAGAACAGCCCGCAGCCCTATGTGCTGGCTGAGATCGCCAACGCACACAACGGCGATTTCGGCCAACTGATTGCTTTGATAGAGGCTGCTCAGAAGGCGGGCGCCCAGGGGGTGAAGTTCCAGTGGTTCCAGCCGGATACTCTCGCGATGCCCGATTACGAGTGGTACCCCGTATACAAGACGCTGGTGTTCACCACGGACCAGTGGCTGCAAGCTGTGACGCTGGCCAATGGGCTCAGATTGGATGTGTGGGTGGATGTCGTCGACGAGTGGGCGCTCGACCAGATTGAAATCTCCCGGCAAAAGATCTATGGCCTCAAGGTGCCGCCGACGGCTCTGCTTGATCGACGTCTGACCGTGGCCGCGGTGGCCTTTGGAAAGCCCACGTTGATTGGGATTGGAGGACACTCCGACGAGGTTATCCAGCAGCAGGTGAACCAACTCCGACAGGCGAACTCTTTCCTGATCCTCGAGCACGGCGTCCAAGCCTATCCAACCAAGCGGGAGGATGCGACGCTGCGACGAATTCCGTTCCTGAAAGAACGCTATGGGATTCCCGTCGCTTTCGCGGACCATGAGGCAGGCGACTCCGAACTGGCTCTCCATTTGCCGGAGTACGCCTACTTTGCCGGCGCTGTCCTGATCGAGAAGCATATCTGCTTGAACCGTTCGCTCCGACCGCATGATTACTACTCGTCCCTGGAGCCGCCGGAGTTTCGTCGCATGGTGGATAATCTGTCGCAGTGCCGGGCCATCATGGGGAGTACTGAGATCACTGAGGCCCAACGCAGGTATTTGACCGCAGCAAGTCGTGTCGTGCTTCGGCGCGCGATAGAGGCTGAAGAGACCGTGACTCTGCAAGACATCATGTGCCGCCGCACCGCAGATGTGGCATCGATGACACCAGATGTTGCCGAGGGCACTTTGCCGGCTGTTGCAGCACATTCGATGCCGTCGGGCAAGCCCCTCTGTCTTTCGGACTGTCGACCGCACAGCATCGTCGCCGTTGTGCCTTGTCGGCTGAAGTCATCCAGGCTGAAGGGCAAGGCGCTTTTGCCAATCCATGGCGTTCCCTCCGTTCAACGGTGTCTCCTAAACACGATGGCTATCAAGCGCTTGAGTCGGGCTGTGCTGGCGACTTCCACGCATCCTGACGATTCTGTCCTGGAGCCGTTGGCACGTGAGGCGGGAGCCGACTTCCTGCGCGGCTCCGAGGAAGACGTTTTGGAGCGCTTTCTGACGGCTGCGAATCTTTACCATGCGGATCTTCTGTTGCGCATAACCGGAGATTGTCCGGTCGTCTCCTATGAAATCGCTGACATGCTGATCGACTCGCATTTGGAGACAAAGGCTGATGTCACCTACTGCCAGCAACCCTTTGCCGTCGGGACAGCCTGTGAAGTCTATAGTGCCTCTGCGCTGCGCCGTTTGCGGGAATTAGTACCGCGTACGGAATACAGTGAATACCTCCTGCTGTACTTAACCAATAATCCACAGCGCTTCAAATTGAATCCCGTCACGCTGCCCGAAACGTACCGGCATGCCGAATGGCGGCTGACTCTGGATGAACAAGCCGATTTGGATCTCTTCAATCTCATGTTTTCGGAATTACAGATAGGGCACCAGTCAATCGCTTTCCATCAAATTGTTAATTTCTTTTCTCGGAAACCAGAAGCGGCTCAAATCAATGCCGACATTCAGTTGCGCTATCTTCACGATCCTGAGCTAGTCCTGAAATTAAATCGTGCAACCACCATTCCTGCCTCTTAAGGGCTTAAAGTTCTAAACTAAATTCCCACGTAAACGATGCTCGCAACGTATTGGCGCATCATCATCCGACCCAACCTCGGGAAGATTGCGCTCATCGGGGCCGTCTCGCTTCTGACTGCGGTGGCTGAGGTGGCCAGCATCGGGCTGGTGATCCCGGTGGTGGCTCTTTTCTCGGGAGCGAACTCGCCGAGCGGCCAGAAATTTCTGCCGTTGTTGGAGTCGGCCGCCCGCGGGCTCGGCCTTGCGCTGGGGTCGTCCGGCCTGTTGCTGCTGACGCTTGGCGGCGTCCTCTTTTTCATCGTGCTGAAGAGCGTCCTGTCACTCGGCCTGGGCTACCTCACGGCCTTTGTCTCCTGGGATACGAAGCGGCGCCTGACCGTGCGTATGTTTACGGCCTACGCCCATGCCCGGTTCGCCGAATTCGCGCGACGGGACCGTGGGGCGATCGTCAAGGACATCGAGGGCCCGGCGGACAGCATGGGCTACGTCGTGTACTATTGTGGGCTCTCGCTGGCGGCAGCCGGACAACTGGCGCTGATCCTGGGCTTCCTGACGTGGCTGTCGCCGGGTCTCACGCTCGTGATGGGCGCCGTTGGATTACTGTATGTCTTCCTCTCCCGGGCCTTCCTCCAGGAGCGCATAGCGAACCTCGGCCGGGCGGAGTATCCCCTAGAACAGGCCGTCTCTGGTGTGCTCGTCGAGACCGTCGATGGTGCGCGTCTCGTCAAGGCGCACAGCCTCGCGGATCGGCTGGCGGCCAAGCTGGACGATCTCTTCAGCCGGCGGATGAAGTTCGCTGTGGACCGTCTGTGGTTCCCTCAGATTCCCAAGATCGGCTTTGAATTCGTCGGTATGCTGATCGTGGTCCTGCTGATCGGCCTGGCTCGATGGGTCCCCTCGCTCGGGCTGGATTTTCCCGCGCTCGCCGCGTTCGTTCTGGGCCTTCGCCAGATCACGCCGGCTGCGTCCGCCTTGAATACGAACATCTTCAATATGGCTCAGTATCTCAGGCATGTGGAAGTGATCGAGGAGACCCTGACTCGCCTGTCTCAGGAAGAAGACCGGGGACGTGCCCCGCTGCCGGACGTGGTGCGCGAACTGAATTTCGAATCCGTCAGCTTCGCCTACCCGGAGAAGCCGGATCACAAGATTTTTCGTAGCCTGTCCCTGTCGTTCAGCCGCGGCAAGGTCACGGCCATCGTGGGAGAGACCGGGGCCGGTAAGACGACGGCCGCGGATCTCATCATTCGACTGCATGAGCCAGATTCGGGGCGGATCACCGCCAACGGCACTGATATTAGCCGGTTCTCGCTGACTGGCTGGCGTTGGCGCATCGGCTATGTAGGGCAGGATGTCTTTTTGTTCAATGCGACGCTGGCAAACAACATCGCGGCGTTGGACGACAAGGCCGCGCAGGCGGACATCGTGCGCGCCGCGCAGCTCGCCCAAATCCATGACTTCATTGTCTCGCTGCCGAAGGGTTACGACACCAAAGTGGGGGACCGCGGCGTCAAGCTGTCCGGCGGCCAGCGGCAGCGGATTGCCGTGGCCCGCGCGATCATGAGACGTCCCGAGATCCTCATCCTGGATGAAGCGACGAGCCACCTGGACAACCTGACGGAACGCGCACTGCATACGGCCATCGATTTTATCCGCAAGGAGACTGTCGTCATTCTCATTGCTCACCGGCTTTCGACGGTGGAAGATGCTGACGAAATTATAGTGCTGGAAAGCGGGCAAGTGGTGGAAAGCGGGACCCATACCGACCTTATGATGCGAAAGGGGCTTTATTCGAGACTCTATGGCGCTGCCCACATATCGAGACCTTCCGCTGAAATATTCGCAGATGATCTATAAGAGAGCAAACCATATAGCTGTCCCTAACAAGAGTTTCAAAGGAGCAAAGGCATGAGACCAAAGTACTGGTCTGGGGATGTGCGCGTGGACGCTTCCTTACTCTCCGATTCCACCAAGGGCTATCAGACTGCGATGCACTTCCTCAAAGTTTCGGAAGACTGGAACACTCTCATTTCTGTTTACAACTACTGGAGCTGGAACTATCGCTTGGAGGCGATCGATCTGAACATCAGATTTGTGGATTCAGATGGCAAAACTCAAGTTGCGCGCAAACTCGCCATCCCTCCTCATGGATATGTCTTGATTGATGCTCGGCTCTGGCTAGCGGAATCAAGCATATGTGAAATCGAAGGCGAAGCGGTGTTACGCTTGGAAGGCGAAGGATTGCTTCCGGAGAATCCCATACAGCTGATTGTAGACTACACATTGAGCGGTCGTTCTGTTTCGAGTGTGCATGGTCAAGGCGGGCTCGTTGGTTATAGTTTTTCCCAGCGTATGCACATGATATCGGTATGCGAACATGATGGCTGGCAAACGTCATTCGACCTGAAGAATCACTATTGTGGTCATGATCCTCTTCCGGTCGAGAAGGCTTCGGTGGAGCTGTTCAATGCGGAAGGGCGATGTCTGGAGGCAGACGTGCCTTTGCCTGCTGGTCTGTCCGGTCGGCGGCACAATGTACGTGACGTGTTTCCTGAATCTGTATCCTTTCTCGATGGAAAGCGCGGTCATCTGCGTGTCACGGCGCCATACAAAATGCACCGGATGTTTTACATGCACCAGAACCAAGTTCTAGGGGCGATATCAGTTAATCATGGAACTGTTGAACACAATCATAACTATCCTGAATGGACCGGTATACCAGGTGCAGACTACAGAGAAATGGGCTGTTCGCCGCGCTCGATTGCTCCTGTCCTGGTTGGTATCGGATGGGAATCTGGTGTCACGCTAATCAACACGATGGGGCCTCCTGAGTGTGACCGTAAAGTGCGCATAGATATTTATCCTGCTGGTGGAGGTGATGTCCCTTCTTTCAGCCACGACCTTGATCTCCAGCTAGGCCAATGCGTTACCTTGCGGTTTGCCGACCTCGTGGCGTGTGGTGCTTTCGAGGGCCATGCTGATATCTGGCTCCCATGGCAAAGGGATACCCAATTCTATCCTCGTCAGGTAGATTGTGTCCCGTATGTCAGAAACGCGTTCTATGAAGCAGCAACTCATTGCGGGAGCGGGGCGTCCAACATCTCGGTCGAGAACGCATACTTTCGGAAGGCCGCTACGCGCATTTTTGCCCGATTGCACTGTGGGCCTGACCTGCAAAGCGAAGCGATCATCGTTTACCCCACGTGCGGACATCCTAGCCCCCATGTCTCTCTAACTGAGGTTGGGCTGATACGGCGGGACGGCAAAATGTTGATGCGAGAAATTAACGTTCCTCGAAATGGCATTCTACACGCCACCGTGCGCGATTTATTTTCGGAGGCTCCCGCGTTCCTGGGCGAAGAAACAAGTTGTGTGCTGCGGCTTTCGGACAAGGAGGTGCGTTTGTGGGGGTTCCACCTCACTAAGACGAGGCATGATACTGGATTGGCAATGGATCACTTTTTTGGTGGCTAGGGTCTGCAGAGCGAGAATGACCGCGTCGCAATCATGAGCAACTATCCAGATGGACCTCCTCCCGTGCGACTTTCATCTTCGGTTTTGCTATTTCATGAGATTAGGAGCAGGCACTTGCGTGACCTGAAGCGGGCTTTCAATGCGGGGACTCACATCGCGTGCCTGAAAGCCGATCGATCGGTTGTTGAAGCCATGTCCGGTACCGTGCACGTGCTCGATCGAGCTGATTTGCTTGATTTTAGCAGTGTTCTGGGGGTTATCCGCTTTGAGTCAGTGCATGGCCTCATCGAGGCGATACTCGCCACGTTGTCTCAATCTCGTCCGTATGGCTGGGTACGGCAGCTCTATGGCTCAGCCGATATCGATTTTTATTATCGGCGCTCGTTACTTTATGAATTGGCGCCACTGATAGGTTTGGCCAATCTGCTCTCCAAGCCTCCGCTCAACAGGTACGAGTCCATCAACTTGCACTCCGACTGGCCTGTCAATGCGCTCTTTCCCGTGTTCTTGTCGTTGTGGCAAGACCACGGCCAGCGCAAGCGGCTGGAGGTGCACTTGCCTGGACCGCTTTCTTGTGCGCTTGACCGTTTGCGGTTGACTGATCAGCGTTGCATTTCTTCAAAGGTCAAGGATCACTTCCGGACATTCTATTACTTTGCTGCTACCTGGTACCTTGTGCTGCGTCAAGTGCGTCCGTTCGTCAAGCCGCTGCCGCAGGCGCGCCTATTACTTCGTACCTATCCCTCAGACTGGGGCGTCGATCTCGGGGGCAAGGACGGATCCTCTGATAGGGTAGGCGAGCGCAAGAGGATGCAGAACGTGGATTTCATGATTGATTGCAAGGAGATCAAAAACGAGGATGTTGCTGTCTGGGTAGAACAGGGTGTGTCTGCGGACCGTCAGCAGGCGTTGCGTCGTCGTGGCTATCGATTGGTCAGAGCCGAGGATGTCACTTTCGGTATTGTCTTCTTCGCCAAGCAGGCCTTGCCGCTGTTGCTTTCCTATTCACGGCTGTTACCGAGTTTGTCGGCAGAGGGATGGTGGAAACTGCACCTGACTGTGCTGACCTACTATTATCTGCTCTGGGAGGAGGCATGCCGCCGGATCAAGCCAGCCGTATTCCTCTCCTACAATGATATCTCTGCAAGAAGTGTTGCCCGAAACTTGGTTCTGCACCGCTCTCGCTGTCTGACTGTCTGCTATCAGTTCTCGTGCAATCAGGCTATTGGTGAAGACGGTTCATATGCTTTAAACCAGGTGTACCCCTATCAAGTCGTAGGAGCCTTTGCCACGTGGGCTCCCGTCTATACCAAGCAATTTCAATCGCACCCTGGTGCCATACATGCTTTTGGGGAAGTGGGATGTATTTTTTCGGAGCTTGTTCGGTTGGTGACTGAAGACCCTGTCCTGGTGCGTTACTACACCAACCAACTGAACACCGATTTAGCAAGACCAGTCGACCACTATAAGCGTCGTGTGGCCGTGTTTGACACATCAATAAGCACGATGCTTTCGGCGCACGACCTGATGAGCTTTTATGGCGGGATCGTGCGTGTAGCTCAGCGCATGCCGGAAGCACTGTTCCTATGCAAGCCGAAGAATGCGATAGAAGGGTTGTTTGATGCTGCAGGCGAGGATGGAAAGAGTATCCAGAGCCTAATAGCGAAGACGCCAAACGTTGTGTTTGTCCCTTTGTACTTTGACGAAGCTGCTCTCGTCAGCCTGACAGATCTCACTATTGCAGCATGTTTTACAAGCCTTGCCGTGCAAACTCTTGGCGCCGGCAAGCGTGCGGTTTTCTTTGATCCCACTAATAGACTACCGCATGCATTTTGGCGTCGCATTCCCGGCTTGGTCTGCGTGACCGATGAGGAGTTCTACGAGCGGTTATATTACCTCCTTTATGATTGCGACGATGCCACCTATTTGACCTACCTCCGTAGGTATTGCATGCACATCGAGGGACACTTCGATGGTCGTGGCATTGCCCGCTTGCGTCAAAGGTTGCTTGAAATGATGAGCAGCCGTGAACTGTGATTTAAGGGGCGCGTAGGCGGTAGGCAATTGCCAGACCGACTGCATTTTCACGCGAGGCGTTTTGAAAAGATATGGAATACCTTTCTTCGCTTCCGATTGCCGTGGAGAAGGACTCTCGACGCACGATATTGGGAAGCGCAGGTGAAGGGTGACCCGCATGGATTCGACAAATTTGTCGACCTGCAAGAGAGCAGTCGCGTTTTGATTGACGAAGTCATGCGACATGTGTCTGGCCATAATGCGCCGATTCTGGATTTGGGGTGCAATGTGGGACGGCATCTAAGTGCTTTACATAAGCTGGGATTCACCAATCTCTATGGGGTTGATGTTCAGCGGGAAGCTATTGATCGCATGCGTGAAGTATTCCCGGACATGTGTAAGGTGTCTCATGTCGAGCGAGCGACGTTTCAGGACTATCTGCCGAAAACTGCAAGCGGTTTCTTCGAGGTGGTATTTACGCACGGTGCTACCGTTGAGCTTGTTCCTCCTTCATTCCCAATATGTTGGCACATGGCGCGGGCGGCAAGTCGAGCCGTCGTTCTGTTGATTAACGAGAGCGGTCACGCATTTCCCCGCCTGTGGGAAACTGAATTTAAGCGAGCAGGCTTTCTGCTGACGAAGCTCCTGCGCCCTGTCGTTCCGGGAGAGATGCATTCG
>Ga0066661_10001011_pt1 | contig 10826 bp, 9 predicted proteins | sample GraSoiAngelo_110_FD_66454 | JGI IMG/M metagenome (GOLD analysis project Ga0066661, IMG submission 66454) | Grasslands soil microbial communities from the Angelo Coastal Reserve, California, USA - 14_0903_12_30cm | ecosystem: Environmental > Terrestrial > Soil > Grasslands | place: USA... | reverse complement strand
GAAGTACAAAATCGGTGGCTATTACGGAATCGAAGGTCCTATTAGTACTCTACTGATGACTGATGATCAAATGGTGCTTGCACCCTTTGTTATTGATAAACTTATTACAGTAGAAGAAGTTGGCGTAGATGTTACTACTGCTGGTTCTGGTGGTAACCTCTATACAGCTATTTATAACGATCGAGGTGACTGTTATCCTGGTGACTTAATTCATAAGTCAGCTGCATTAGCTGTTACCGCTGCTTTCCAGTCAACTGCTTCATTGACACTAAGATTCCCGCCCGGTATCTATTGGGTAGGAACTCATAATAGTGGAGCAGTAACTACACCAGTAACTGTACGGTGTGTGGCATCTAGTTCTCGTTGGGTACCTTTAGCAGCCGGAGCAGATGATACAGATTCAGCTGCATATGCTCAAGCAGTTACAGCTGACAGTGTTCCGCCGTCCACTTTTACGACAACAGTTACTGTTGTAGGTAAAGCTCCGCGAGTTCTCTTTAAGGTTAAGCAGGCATAAATTATTACGGGTCACGGGGGGCTTAATCCTACTAAGCCCCCCTGTAGGCCGAATGGAGAATTTTATGCCTGGCATTAGAATACATCATGCTACTTTGCGCAACTGTACTCTTATTATAGAACATCCTGGTGAGATAAGATCTTTCTTACGCACAAAAAATAGGGGTAGAGGTCCCAAAGATTATCATATTAAACTCGATAACGACGGTAATTCAATAGTATCCGAAACAGTTTGGATTCGCCTACAGGAGGCGAAGGCACAAAATTTTATCGTTCTTAACGAAGTAAATGACCCTCCTAGGTTAACAGTAGGACTTACCGGAGGGATTATAGAAACTCCAGCTATGTACAGGCAAATAGGAGAGGCGATAGAAGAAATTGCTCCTCCAGGTATAAAGACTTATGTCAGGAGAAATGATGGCTAATTCCCTGTACTTAGCCTACAAGCAAGAAACTATAGGAGATGCTGCTGGACCCGGTCATGGTACTGTAGACTGGGAGTTAGACACTATTAAAGCTGTATTAGTGGATTCCGCAGACTATACAGCTGCAATTAATACTGATGCTGATTTAGTAGATGTCACAGCTGCTGGAAGGGTGGCTACTGCTACGTTAGGATCTAGGACGGCTATAGCATCTGGTAATAAGTTAGTACAGAGCGCAGCAGCAACCCTTTTTTCTGCGGTAACTGGGGACCAATCTGAGTTAGTAGTTATTTATAAAGACTCCGGAACAGCTTCTACTAGCTTACTTATAGTGTTGTTTGATACCTTTACTTCTGGGATGCCGGTAACGCCTAATGGCGGAGATATCCAGATAAACTGGAATGCTAGCGGTATCTTTGACTGGTAGTTAGGGGTAGTCGTGGCTAACTATAGTATTTGGCCAGCTACCAATGGGCCTAATACTGACGGCGGAGATCCTGGTGCGCCAATAAATTTGGGCCATATCTTTCAAGTCTCTAGTACTTTTTGGGTGCTTAAAATACGTTTCTATCGTGGTGCTACTACGATAACGGGTTCCCCTCAGGGAAGAATCTTTCTAGGTACCGCAGGCGCTAAAATAGCGGGCACTGAGGTTACTTTTACTTTATCTGGTACTGGTTGGCATGAGGCAGCGCTAGCTGCCCCTGTAGGCCTATCCGCTAATACTACTTATAAAGTAGTAGTACATTTTGATGATAATTATACTGCTACAAGTAACTATTGGAATATTGGTGCGGGTGTTGGCGGTATTACCAATGGTCCTTTAGTTGCCCCTGATGCAGGCGGTATACCTCTGTTGATAGGTCCTATCCAACAGGGCTCATTTAAATATACCAGTAATCCAGACCTTAATCCAGATTCATATTTTAATGGCGGTAATTACTGGGTTGACTTAGTAGTTACTGACGTAGATCCTGGGGGAGCTGTAGCGGTTCCTCTAGTTAGTGTATCATCTACCGTCTTTAGTCCTGCTTTACAGTATATTGTACAAAGCAATCTAGTAAATAATCCTTCAGCTATCTATGATCCTACAGTACTATCTTTACTTCAATTACTGGTTATGCCGCTTCTTTCTAATTCTTCTGGTGTGTATACTCCTGCTGTTACGGGAGGTGTAGTAGTGGCTACTGGCAGTATTGCAGACCAAGCAAGAACTAATATATTAGTAAATAGATCTTTAACTGAGCCACAACTAAAAACTAACACTGACTTGATGAAGTTAGTATTAGATGATGGTACGCAGACTTTAGTAGTCAAGACTAATGCCTCTGCTGCTCAACAGTTAGTTAAATATATGATAGGATTAAGATAAGATGGTGTATATACCAGCAGATGACGGCCGATGGATTGATGAGAATTACGCCAGATTGGCAGAGATTGTACAGGATTATGATCCTACACTTGAGCTAAGATGGATTCCTACAGATAAAAGAACACGAGATGATGGAAAACCTTATGTTATTGTAGATACGAGAAATAATATTCCGGTACTCTATGCTTCAGAATTAGATACTCCTGTTGATATACTAACAAAACTATTCGATGCTGATAATAAGCATGGAGATGTTCTCAAGAGAATAGAAGCTAACAACAGAGCAGTAGAGATTTTTAGGGCTAAAGAGCGCTTAGAGCAGATGGAAGAAGCTACAGAGCAAGCTGAATTTCTATTTAAATCTCCACTAAACACGTTAAAATTTAACGGCAAGAAGTTTGATGACCAGAGGCGAGTAATAGGAACTTCTGGAGGGAGGAAGATTCTGTGATTACTTCAGATGTCATGACACGAGTAAAACGACAATTTGGGGATGAGTCTGGAGTACAAGTAATAGATGCAGATATTATTCGTTGGATTAATGATGGGCAGCGGCATATAGTCACACAAAATGAAGGACTCCTAGAAAAGTCAGCTTATACTAATACTGTAGCTTTGCAGCAGGACTACTCCCTTCCTATAGATCTTCTTATACTACGTTCTATTCACTTAAAAGATCAGCCAAGTGCATCATATTTTAGTATTAAATATCATACCTTCAATGAGTTTGATCAGATAGTTGATGGTTGGGATCAAACTGCATCAGATCGGGGTTATCCTACGATATATACTATATATGCAGGAATTATTAAGCTTTTCCCGCTGCCTGAGATAAGTCAAACTAACGGGCTAAAGATATACTATAATAGAGTACCTGTAGACGTAGTGGATTCTACTAGTGCTTTGGATGTTCCGTTACTATATCATGAGCCTTTAGTCAAGTACTGTCTGCAGCAAGCTTATGAGATGGATGAAGATTTTGATAAATCACAAGCCAAAGCAGCGGAAATGAATGCTGATTTATCGCTACTTCGTGGTAGGGATGACTGGAAAAAGCAGGACTTGTATCCTACTATTACTATTTTGGCAGAGGATTGGATTTAAGTCATGGGTGGGTCGCCACTTCGCTTAGGGCCGTTTATTGGTGGATTAAATACAACTAGTGATCCGACGGCTATTGCTGATGCGGAGTTGGTGGAATGTACTAATATGGAATTAGATATTGATGGTTCTCTTATTTCTCGTCCAGGTTTTGTTGAATTAGATGGGTACTCTAGCTTTTCAGAGCGGATTCTATTATTATGTGAAGGTGTTTTTAGTGGAAATCATTATATTATAGCTTCTAATGCAGACGGAGTTTTTCAGTATTTAAGTGGCGTATGGACGCTTATTACTAATACTTTTCAGGCTTCAGTAGCAGTACAGTATGCTAACAAGATTTATCTTGTGCCGAAACCTGGTTCTGCTAACCCTGGTGGCAAGTGGGATCCTGTAGGTGGATTTACTGCTATAGCTGCCATTCCTCAGGGTCAGGCGGGAGTACTGCACAAAGAAAGACTGTTTATTGTACCGGGAGAATTAGCTACTACAAATCCTAGTAGGCTTAAGTTTTCAGATGTGGGGGATTTAGAGACCTGGGGAGCTAGCAGTTTTATTGATATTAATCAGGGGGATGGGACTAATTTAGTAGACCTTACAATCTTTCAGGATAATATTATTCTATTTAAGGCTCAATCATCGTATGTACTCGCCTACGATACTAAGCCTACAGATGCTGTTGTGAGAAAAATTTCTCTTACTCTAGGTGTTAATAAACAGTTTAATGTGGTTAATTATGAAAACTCTATCTATATTTTTAGCGGAGGCTGGGTATACGAAGTTATTAACTATGACTTTCGTAGACTTAATACTAAAGTTCCTTTTGTACGGGACGATACAACACCCTCAGCATTTTCTTCTGAAAATGTTTTCTTGACTTTATTGGGTGATCGTTTAATCTGTCATTTTCATAGAAATATCTATGTCTATGGTTTAAGAACGAGAACTTGGTCACTATGGAAATCTGAAAGAGATGAGTTACAATATTTTGGTCCTATACTAACAATTCATCCATCTACAGGGGATGAGTACTACTCAGGGCAATGTATCACTAACTTTAGGTCCTTAATTAAATTTTATATTGCCCCATCGGTATCTAGTATAGAGACCGTGCTTAATCCTACCTACACTATATTGGATACTTTTACTCGATCTATATCTAATGGGTGGGGTACAGCGGATACTGGACAAGTATGGACTGTATCAGGGGGGATTGCTGCTAATTACGCTGTAAGTGGTACTAAGGGTACTTTCAGTATGACTACTGTTAACGTAGTCAGATCAGCTACCTTGGGTATTATTAACGCAGCTAACCAAGATATCCAATTCACTGTAGAGTCTAGTGCTGTTGCTTTGGGTGCGACAATTCTGGTTGAGTTTAGATATCGAGTAGTGGATGCTAATAACTTCTACGCCTTACAGTTATTATTTCAAACTGGTGGAACTTTAGTTATACTTTTATATAAAGTAGTAGCAGGGTCTGTTACTACTTTAGGTAGTGCTACGTTTGGAAGCTATTCAGCGAATGAGCAGTTTAGTGTGAGATTGCTAGCTAACAGTACTGCTATCAAAGCTAAGGTTTGGCGAACTGTCGGTTTAGAGCCCAACGGATATAATCTCTCTTTTACAGATTCTGGAGTAACAGCAGCCGGAGGTTTTTCGGTTAATGCCAATCTAACTGCTGGCAATACTAATACATTACCGGTCACTATTAGATTTGATAACTATAAGTTTGCTAATCCTAGTAACGGTCTTGTGAGGACTATAAGTACTAGAATCCTTACTAAAAATTACGACATGTCGGTATCTCATCAATTTAAACGACTGTGGTGGTGGGGAGCAGATGTTGCAACTAATAATACCATTACAGGAACTGCTACCCCCATAGTATTATTCTTTAAAGCATCGTGGAGCAATTTAGCTGCCAAGCAATGGAATCAAGTACAGACTTGGGATATACCTCTAGATTCTCTTAGTTCTGAACAAACAGTAATACCTACAGGGACAGGCACAGCAAGACGATTTGCTAAATTTAATAAGTCCTTACGCTATCGTCAAATTAATTTTGTATTAGAGCTAACAACCAATGGATCTACAGCCGACGGCCCTGCTAGAGTCTTCAGCATGACAATCATAACAGAGACAAAGGAAGTAGTTACCAAGGCAGTGAGTTAGTTCGTCAGTAAGCTAGCTAGTTAAAGTAGTAAGAGTAGGTGAATTAAATGGCTATAGTATCTCCTTCTACTTCGGAAGTTGCTCCTTATGCTGTAGGTAATAAAATTTATGGTGGTGGACGGCCGATGCCGAATATCGGCCCTGTAGATCGAATGGGTTATGCAGAACGTGATAATAAAGCATCGGCTAGAAGAGATGCTATTTTAAGAAGATTGAAAGCTAATGCTAAGGGTGACTATGCATCGCCGGATGCTGTTAAGACGGTGTAGAAATTTAAAGGTTTAGGAGTTTAGTTATGGCAATGAAAGACTTCGGTGGATCACCGTATCCTGTAGCGCCTGCACCACCTCCTCCTTCTGTATCTGTACAGAGACCTAGAGTTACTGCGCCTGCTCCTAAACCTAGAATTGTTACTAATTCTCAAGGGAGCTATGTAAAACCGTCTGCACCGGCTGCTCCTTCTGTTCCCTCTATGGATGTATTTCTTAATCAGGATTCTGGTTATCAGCAACAGCTAAGAGAATTTGCTAAATCTCTTAATGATTTTAATGCTGACGTAACTAGGCGTAGAGGTTCTCTAGATACTCAGTACGGAGTATCTCAGAAGGCTATGAATGATCAGAGTGTGATAGATTTAGATGCATTAAAACAGGATTACGGCGCACGAGGAATGCTACGTTCCGGACTGTACGGAGATGCTGTAGGTAACTATAACACAGAGTTTGACAAGAGAATGGCAGATTTAGATAGGCAACAACAGAATGCCATTGCTGCTTTGACCCAAGAGCAAGGTCAGTTTGGGTCTTCAGAGCAATTAAAAGAACAAGCTGCTAAAGAGGCTGCTATTAGACGTCGCGCTGAACAGTACGGTATCTAGACTATATACAAGATAGGAGGTTAGCTATGAGTGCTTTCGATGATTTTTTGAACTGGCTTCATCCTTACGGTCAAGGATCTGCTGCCCGTAATTCTGTATCTAACTTTATATCACAAAGTCCTGGTCCATCTACGCTACCTCAACCTCCAATAATTAATCAACAGCCTACGTACGATGAAGGGTCTAAATACAGAGAAGCTACGAATCAAGCTGCTCTGTTAAATAAGGGTCCATCTATTGGTGATATAATGTCGCAGCTACAGCAATTATCAGATCCGAATAGATATGCTGTAGATCCTGCTTCTTTATTGGCGCAAGCCCGTGCTGCTGCTTCTGCGCAATATGATCCATTAATTGCACAACTAAGAGGTCAAGAATCTTCTGCACAAACAAGAGCAGGGCAAAATAAAGTAGCTTTGGGGGCTATGTTTAATCAATTATCAAACAGCCTACAGGGGGATATACCAGCATTAGAACAGAAGTCAGCTGATACCAAACAAGCTACACAGCAAGCCTATACTGATCTAAATAATAAGATTAGCAATACCTATGATCAGACTCAGGCCAGCCAAGAAGCTATGATGAAGAGATTAGGTATTGAAGCTGCTGCACCAGATGTTACAGGACAGCAGGCTAAAGATAGATCATTCTTCCTTAACTCAGCTAATAATCAAGCCCAGACAGCGCAGACTGCATTAGATACAGAACAGCGCGGCAATACTGAGTATACTCGACGGGGGAGTGAAGTAGCTCGTACAGAAGGTACTCAACGTCAAGCTGACTTAATGTTTAAACTACAGGATGTACTGGCTTCTTATGAGAATCAGATTGGAGCTAACCAAGCAGCTAAATCACAAGCTATTCAAGCAGGATTAGGACAGCTTACACAGCAAGCTCAACAGCAAGCTCAAACAGCATCTCAACGAGATTTTGATAATTATCTAAAGAGTATGGAACTTGGTCGAGAACTTAAAGCGGATGACTTAAAGTCGCTTCTCACGGGGCAAGTTAATAAAACTCAAAGCCCCGCAGATGTAGCAGGACGTGCTCTGACACTAGGTTTAAAGCAACCTGATGCCCAAAGTATTCAAAATGTATTTACTAATGCTATAGGCTCAGATCCTGTCATTTTGTCCGGATTAGATCCTACGGCAGGAACAGCGGCTCCTAAAGAAGCATTAGCTGCTAGAGTAGTCCAAAAAGGCAGGGAATCGGGACTCTCTCAAGCACAGCTTAATGCACTACAAACTATTGCACTCGAATACTTTGGTCGAGTTTAAGGTAGGACGCCATGGCAGCAGACTATCAACTTTTGGCTCAATACCTTAATAGACCTGTACAATCAACAGGTCCTAATACTGCTGACGTTGCTAAGTTTATACTACTCAATGCCAAGCAACCTACAGGGCCAGCGCCTAGTGCTAATCCTAATGATCCTTCTATTATGAGTCGGATTTTTGACATACTGTCTCGACCTAATTATGCAGTAGCTAATTTTGCCAAAGGACTTGCTCAAGATAAGCCTAATATAGCTGACCTCTGGAAAGGCTTTAGTGGTCAAGAGAAGACTACCTTTAAGGATGTTCTTGCTGCTAAAGGAGTTACAGATCCTACTGTTAAATCAGTATTGGGTACAGGATTAGATATAGCTACTGACCCTTTGAATTTTCTTCCTGTAGGTACAATACTTAATAAATTTAAAGATCTTAGTGGTATTGGTAAGGGTGCTACAGTATTAGATAAGCCCTATGCTCAGCAGCTATTAAGCAAGGGCGAACCTGCTGTTCCGGAAGCTTTCGGATTACCTAACACTTCAGGTGCTGTACCGCTAGCACTAAAAGCTCCAGGTGCAGCTGAGAGAATTCCTGCTGATCTAGCAGCCCAATTACCGACCCCTTCTAATATTAAGATTACACCTCCTGATCAGTTAAGTCTTCCTTTAGACATCCCTAAGACTCCAGATATTTTAGCTAAGCCTTTAGATATTAAGCCCCCTGTAGGCCAAATACCAAAAGAGTTAAAGGGGCAGGGTGCATTTAATTTTCCTGGATTAAATATATCTAAAACTAAACAGGGTGTTACGAATGCTCAAAATGCAATAGCAAAGAATCTACAGGCAATGCAGGATGCTCAAAAAGTCAAGCCTATCGTAGATAAGAGTCTAGAAAGTAAGGTACTTACTAATTCTAGTAATTTAGTATCTAATGAACAGATGAAGGGTTTTGATGACTTTCTAAAGAACTTCGGTAAGGCTACAGCTCAAGCTACCGGAGTATCTAAAGATGGTATTGATGCTACAGGTAAACTAATAAAGATGGCTATTCAGTCAGGTAAAACTAGCGCTGAAATAGCCGTAGAGAACAGTGCTAAGATGCTAGATAATGTTATAGCTACAGGGAAGGCTAGCCCTAAAGCTAACGAAGTTCTTACTCGTGCCCTTGAAAAAGATTTAGGTACATTACCTAAGTGGGCTGTAAATGATAATAAGGCTACTGAATCTCTTATGGGTCGGGTTGCTACTTGGTGGGGACAAAAAGACTTAAGACCCTTGTCGTTAAATGCTATTGGATCTAGTGCGGCTACTGCGGCAACAAGAGGTCAGGTTCTAGGTAAGCTTTTTAAGGGATTCTCTGATCCTGAAACTCATGAAGCACTTAAGTTAGCACAGGGGGTAGGTAAAGCAAATACTTCAGAAACTGCCCAATTAGCTACTCAAATTAAACGAATGATGGATAATTTAGTGGGACAAGTAAGCGGTACTTCCGTCCTTACTAAATCCGGTGTAGATATGAATTTGCTCAATAAATGGATGAAACAGTACGGCACGGGTTTTGAGTTTACTAATAAGAAGTCAGTACGTGATATTTTTGGGGGAGAGCATGATTTCTCCAAAGGAACAGATTGGGTTAATAGCTGGAAAACAGCTAACATTACAGAGGACCCCAAACAATTCCTTTTTAAGATACAGCAATCTATGGAGCAAGCTACTCGGGAAAAAGCACTTTACGATGAAATAGGCGAACGGTTCGGCAGTAAGTTCGTAGGTAACGGCTACAAAGTTAAGATTACAGGACATCCATATCTGGACGGCTACTACTTTCCCGAAGATATTGCTAAGCAGATTCCCCGTGTTATTAAAGACTGGAGTCTTCCGGCGTGGAAGCCCGGCAGTCCTCTTTTAAAACAGTATGATAGAGTAATGTCTATGTGGAAAACTGGGGTTACTATCTATAGACCTGGACACCATCTGCGAAATCTAGCTGGGGATATTTATCTAGGTTGGATGGATGGCGTCAATACTATGAAGCCGTATTTACTAGCAGCTAGAGTTCAACGCTCTATGAGGGGCGCCTATCAAGATTTATCAGATGTAGATAAGCTAGTAGAGATGGGCGCTCTTAGCAAGAATTATGCAACGCCGAAGCCAAATGAGATTCTCTTTAGAAATAAATCTGGGGTACCTTTTACTTCAGAGCAGATAGCAGCAGTAGCACATCAAAAAGGCTTGTTAGAGCATACTAAATCAATTGAAGATATTATAGACTTGGGAGATGAAGGTAGGAAGTCACTTCTTAATGCTAAGCCCTTTGGCGGTAGGGTACAGGCTGTTGCTAGAGGAGCTTCAGAGTTAATTAACCATAATACTAGGCTAGCTCATTTTATTGACAAAGTAGCTAAAAGTAAAGGCAAAGACCTAGCTGCTATTTTTGAGTCTGCTTCACGGCGTGCTCGTAAATGGCATCCTACTGGATTGGACCTAACTAACTATGAGAAGAATGTTCTGCGTAGAGTTATTCCGTTCTACTCTTGGTTAAGAAAATCTACACCCCTGTTGCTTGAGGGTTTATTGATGAATCCTGCTAAGGCTTTAGTGCCAGCTAAAATAGCACAAGGCCTACAGGGGATAGCAGGAATTAATACTAGTAGAGATAATCCTTTCCCTGTAGATCAGATGTTTCCTTCATGGATTAGAGAACAGGGTATAGGACCTATCTCTACTCCTCAAGGATTCTTAGGACAGTTTAGTGCCAATCAGCCACCTGGTTATACTATGGCAGGAATAGGATTAGATCCTTTAATTGACTTAGTTGGACAGCTACAAAATCCTGGACAGACTATCGCGGGTGGATTAACTCCTGGGCTTCGCATCCCTATGGAGCTGATGACTGGTCAGAAATCGTTCTCAGGGGAGCCGTTCCTAGGGCCTGATGCTCGTCCTGGAGCTCTTGGACAGTATGTGGGTGAGCAGCTACCCATCTATAGTGCTTTTCAGGGCCTCACGGGTATTACACCTCTAGGGGGTCAAACAAAGAAAGCAGCACAAACAGATAATAGTGCCAATATAGAGAACCTAGTAAACTTT
>Ga0066661_10001009_pt1 | contig 10834 bp, 6 predicted proteins | sample GraSoiAngelo_110_FD_66454 | JGI IMG/M metagenome (GOLD analysis project Ga0066661, IMG submission 66454) | Grasslands soil microbial communities from the Angelo Coastal Reserve, California, USA - 14_0903_12_30cm | ecosystem: Environmental > Terrestrial > Soil > Grasslands | place: USA... | reverse complement strand
GTCGTCGTTGTGCATGTGGTACCAGCGCTCGTTGCGAACGCCCGAACGCGTCGGGGGCCGGAACGGGTGGGCCTGGTGCTCGCTCAGCCACGTGTCCACGTCGAAGTCGTAGTACTGCTTGGTCCACAGCATCCCGGCCAGAGCCTGGCGCATCACGACCCGGCGCTCGGCGTCGACGGCGGGCGGCGTGATGACGTCGTAGAACTCGTCCGCCTCCTGGCGGCGGGCCGCGATCAGCTCGTCGCAGCCCTCGAACGGCGCCTCCATCGGCTCGGGTGTGAGGCGAGCCCGGATCGTCGCGGTCGCGCCGGATGACACCACGAGGCGAACGTGGGCCGCCGCCTTGGTGCCGACCTGCTCGGGGTTGACCGCGTCCAGGCGGCCGGCGACGACCCGGTCGTTGATCCCGTCCTTCACGTAGGGCGTGGGGTTGGTGGCCCCCCACAGCCGCCGCGCGTTCGTCTCGTTCTCGCAGAACAGCAGCTCCGGTCCTCCCTCGACGTGGAGGACGCGGCCGCCGAGTCGGTGATGCTCGCACCGCACCGCACCGCGCTCGCTCCAGAGTCGTGGCCGCTGCGTGTGTGGCGGCCACGACCAGGTGTTCCGGAACCACACGGTCGGGAGCAGATGAATCGCCGCCGCCTCGGGACCGCGGTTGTGGACCGTGATCCTGGCCACCAGGTCCTCTGGACCTGCCTTCGCGTACTCGACCTCGACGTCGAAGTAGCGGTTGTCGCGAAAGACGCCGGTGTCGATCAGCTCGTGCTCGAGATCGTAGCGGCTCCGCTCGCGGTTCCTGGCCAGCAGGTCGAGGTAGGGGAAGGCTGCCTGGGGATACTTGTAGAGCCAGCGCATGTACGCGTGGCTGGGCAGGTTGTCGAGGTAGAAGTAGTACTCCTTGACGTCCTCACCGTGGTTGCCCTCGCTGTTGGTCAGGCCGAACAGTCGCTCCTTCAGGATCGGGTCGGCACCGTTCCAGAGCGCCAGCGCGAAGCACAGTCGCTGCCTGTCGTCGCTGACGCCGGCCAATCCGTCCTCGCCCCAGCGGTAGGCGCGTGAGCGTGCCTGATCGTGCGAGAAGTAGTTCCAGGCGTCACCGCCGTCGCTGTAGTCCTCGCGAACGGTGCCCCATTGGCGCTCGCTCAGGTAGGGACCCCAGCGCCGCCAGGGCACCCCCTCCCGCGCCTCGCGCAGGCGGCGCTCCTCGGCGGTCACGTACACACCGTCCGTCGTGTCCACCAGATGGATCAGCATATGGGCCGGCCCGTCCCAACCCGGCCCCGGCCGAGCGCGTGTTGGACGGATTCCTGGGCGCTGTCCGCGACGCGGCGTGAGGCAATCGTGCAAGCCTTTGTCGAGGTCCGGCCCAGCTCGCGCCACCAGGTTCGCCGACACACCATAGGTTCGGTCGAGGACGTCGCACATGCCCGAGCACTCGGCCAACGTAGAGATCTCCCGGCACCTCGGAGAGCACGCATCGGCGTCGAAGGAGGCGGAGTCCCGCTTTCGCAGGGAGGAAGTCCTCGAGATCGCCCAGGCGATCCTGCTGGCGCTGGTCGCGATCGGCACGGCCATCAGCGGCTACCAGGCCGCGCGCTGGGACAGCAGCTCCGCCCGGCTCGACGGCCAGGCGGCGCACCTGCGCTCGATGTCGGCACAGCACGAGACGCGCGCGGGTCAGCTCTACCTGTACGACACCACGACGTTCGACTTCTGGCTGGACGCCACCGTCAGGGGCGACGTCCAGCTGGCCAGCCTGTTCCAGGCTCGCTTCCGTCCCGAGTTCCGCACCGCCTTCGACGCCTGGATCCAACTCGACCCGCTGCACAACCCCGGAGCTCCGCCGGGGCCGTCCTTCATGCCCCAGTACGACGTCAGCGAGTCGGATGTCGCCGCCACCCTGGAAGCCAGGGCCACGTCGGCCATGGAGGCCGGAGACGCCGCTCGCAACAACGGCGACGCGTACGTCCGGCTGACCGTCTTCCTCGCCGCCGTCCTGTTCCTGATCGTTCTGAGTCAGCGCTTCCGCATCGCGTGGATCCGGATCGCCGTCCTGGCGGTGGCGCTGGTCCTCTTCGGGTACAGCCTCGACGGCCTGATCACGTTTCCCCATGCATGACGCGGACCTACCCGGCGAAGCCCGGAGAGGCGTCCAGCGCCACCGGGACGCCGCCGCGCGCCAGACCCAGCGTGGTCAGCGCGACCCCCTCCAGGCCGGCGCCGGCGCCGCCCGCGCTCGTCACCGCGAGGGCCAGCGTGTTCTGGCCGTTCGGGTTCAGGACGCCGTTGGGCAGCACGAACGTGTGCTGGGGTCCGATCGCGCCGGCGTACTGGCCCATGTTCCAGCCGTTCAGGAAGATCAGCACCCGGTACTGGCCGCCCGAACGGGGCCTGGTCGGGTCGCCGATCGTCAGCCCGAGCGAGGCGTCGTCGCCCGCCGGGACGTTCAGCGTGAACGTGGTCCGGTACCAGGAGGTGCCGGTCGTCACGGTCGGGTCGGGCACGGGCCGCGTCTGCCAGCCCGAGTCGGGGAAGCCGGGCAGCGACCAGCCGTTCCGCTCCCCGAACAGGCCGCCGTTGTTCACCGGCCCGCGCACGGTGTCGGCCAGCTTCTCGCCGCCCTTCGCGCCCTGGATCCGCCAGGTCACGGCCGGGCTGACCGCGGCCCCGGACGCGTCGGCGAACGCCGTCCCGATCAGGCCCCGGCCCTCCTTCTGGGCGTCGTTGACGCCGCCGTCCTCGTTGTGGGAGTCGTTCCGGACCATCACCGACAGCACGTGCGCGCCCGCCGTGCGCAGCGCGGCCGGGACGGTGAACGTCGCCGTGCCCGTCGTGGGCGGCGTCGGCGTCCCGGTCGCCAGGTCGTTCTCGCCCAGGAAGGTGCCGTCCAGCCAGGCCTGCAGCATCCCGGCGCCGCCGCCGCCGTAGTGGAGGCTGAGCGTCGCCGCGGTGGCCGCGCCCGAGTACCGGCCGCGGTACCAGACGTCGCCGTTGTGGAACCCGTAGTCGTCGGCGGTCAGCACCGGCTGGCCGGCCGGCGGAGGCGACGTGCTGTGCGTGGTCGTCTTGCTGGCCACCGTCCAGGCCGAGTCGTCGAAGCCCGGCGCCGCCTCGGGCGATTCGGCCGAGAACCGCCACGTGGCCTGCGACAGGTTCGGCAGCGCGACCGGCACCGGACCGGCCAGCTGGCCGGTCGCGAGCAGGCTGCCCGAAGCGGTCGCCTGGGTGGGCACGGTCGCTCCGTCCCACGTCAACGACTGCACCTGCGCCGGCGCCCACACCTCCAGGGGGCTGGAGGCCGTGGTGTCGCCGGTCAGCGCCAGCGTCGTGCCCGCCACGCCGGCGGTGCGGACGAGCTCGGGGCCCCGTTCCAGCACCCGGCCGGCGGGCGTCGACTGGGTCCAGAACGTGTCCGCGGTCGCCTGGTCGGCCAGCAGCAGGGTCAGCGGCGCCCGGCCGCCCCCGGTCACCCGGACCTCGGTCAGGCCCGCGTGCGTGTAGTCGAGGGTCAGGTTGCCGGTGGCGGCGTCGTACGCGCTGCTCGCCTGGCCGGCCAGCACCGTCACCGCCGGCTGTGTCGCGTAGCGGAGAACGGTCCGACCCGGCTCGCCCGCCCGGCCGTACAGCAGGGCCAGCTCGCCGCCGCCCTGCGCCAGCTGGGTCTCGATCTCCGAGGTCGAGTAGACCAGGTGGGCCGAGCCCATGTCGTAGTCGGCGACGAGCGTTTTCGCGTCCTGGCCGTTCAGCTGCAGCGGCACCGTGAACGTGCCGTCGCCGGTGCTCACGGGGAACGTGAACGAGTCGTGCGTGGTGGCCGTCGTCGGGTTGTGGGTGACGACGAAGAAGTGGGTGCCGGTGTCGGGGTTCACGACCTGGTCGACCTTCACGGCGGTCGACGAGGGGACGACGGCCGCGCCGCGGTCGAACTTGGTGATCGGGGTCACCGACTGCAGGAAGTACCCGAGCTCCTTCATCGTCGAGGCCTTCGGCCGGAGCTGCCGGGCCTCGTCGATCGCGGCCCCGTAGTCGTACGAGGTATAGACGACGGGCGCCGGCAGCCAGCCCCAGGAGGTGCCGCCGTCGGTCATGTAGAAGTTCTGGAGCGTCAGCCGGTTGGCGATGTTCGTCTCGTAGAAGACGCGCTCATAGCCGGGGCCCTCGCGGACCGCCATGCAGGGATACGTGCCGACGCTGCCCCAGTAGTCGAACCAGCCGCCGCCGAACTCCGCCGCGAAGCCTGGCGTGGCCGGCGAGGCGGACGCCCCGCCCTTGGCGCCGCCGGGCCCGAACACACCCCAGTCGGGCGCCGCCGACGGCCCGCCCACCGTGCCGTCGGTGTGGCAGGTACCGCCCGGGTAGCCGTCGAAGGCGTACAGGTCCACCGGTCCGGGCACCGTGCCCGACACGGTCGAGCTGGAGGGCACCCAGATCCCGTTCCGGCCCTTGTCGTTGTGGAAGATCGGCACGCTGATGCCGTCGCCCCGAGCCTTCGCGTTCAAGTGGGAGAGGTAGGCGCTCTCTCCCGCGCCGGTGCTGGCCAGCTCGTTCTCGATCTGGTACGCGATGACCGTGCCGGTGCCGTTGGTGAGCTGGTGGCGGGCGATGACCGCGTCGATCGCCGTCTGCCACTCGTCGGTGGCGGCCAGGTAGTCGGAGGCATTGGTGCGCGCCTTCCCCGACTGCGTGAGGAGCCAGCCCGGGAAGCCGCCGGCGTTCGTCTCCGCGTTGATGTACGGGCCGGGCCGGGCGATCACGTAGAGGCCGGCCATGGCGGCGTCGGTCAGCGCCTGGTCCATGTTCCGGATCCCGGTGAAGTCCTCCACGCCCTGCTTCGGCGAGTGATACGACCAGTCGAAGTACATCGACACCGTGTCGTAGCCGCTCGCCTTCATCTTCTGCAGCACGTCCATCCACAGCGACGGGCTGGGCAGGCGGAACGGGTGGAACTCGCCGGACCAGATGAACACCCGGTTGCCGTCGATCATCAGCGAGTACTGGTCCCACGTGATGGTGTGGACCGTGGCCGCGACGCTGTGGCGGGCGTCGATCTCCCCCGTGCCGGTACCCGGGACGGGGCCGGGCACCGCCGGCAGGGCCGGGCCCACGGCGAGCGCGAGCAGGCCGACCAGCGTCTGGATGTGTCTGCGCACGTCTCTCTCCCCTCGGTTGGACGCCGCCGGTGATGAGGGGCATCTCGTCCGAAGTCTCGGACAGAGGTTTGAAATCCTGTCTCCCTCGGAGCGATGGTCACCAACCCCTCCGGGGCTGTCAAGTGGCGAACCTGCTGACGATCTCAGTCGCCGAGCGATGCCGGGGCCGTCCCGCTCGCGGGTCGGAACGCCAGCGACAGCTCCCGGCGGCTGGAGACCCCCAGCTTCCGGTACACCTGCTGCAGGTGGTTGTCCACGGTCCGCGGCGAGAGGCCGAGCGACTGCGCCACCTGGGGGCTCGACAGGCCGGTCGCGGCCAGCATCGCGATCTCGCGCTCGCGGCCGGTCAGCGGGTCGGCCTCCTCCTCGCCGAGCCTCGCGATCATCGGCGTGAGCGCGCCCTCGCACCGGCCCGCCAGCTCCGCCGCCTGCCTCCTCGCCGCGTAGGCGCGCGCCCGGTCACCCGCCCGTCGGTGCGCGAACATCGCCTCGACGGCGGCCTCGGCGGCGAAGAGGGTGGCGCCCGCGCCGTCGAACGCCGCCGCCGCGGCGTCGAGGCGGCCGCCGTCGCCGGCGGCCAGCGCGCTGCCGAACACGTGGGCGCAGCGCGCCAGCTCGCCGTCCACCTCGCCGCCGAGGAGGGCCAGGCGCGGCGTGACCGCGCCGGCGGCCCCGAATCGGACGCCGTCGAGCAGCGCCAGCATCTCGAACCCGTGCTGCCCGCGGTCCGCCGCGGTCGCCGCCGCGTCGGCCGCGGCCGCCGCGGCCGCCGACAGGTGTCCGCGCGCGGCCAGCACCCAGCTCGCCGCCACCGGGACCAGGGTGCTGAAGAGCCGATTGTGCGGCTCCGTGGCCGCCCGCGCCTCGTTCAACGAGCGCTCGGCGGCCTCGAGGTCGCCGGCCAGGGCCGCGGCCTGCGCCCTCCACCCGAGGACGACGTTCCGCAGGCCCCACCTGTCCACCCGCCGCATCGTCTCCGCGGCCACGTCCAGCCGCCGAGCCGCCGAGCGGTGCCTGCCCTGGAGCAGCAGGCTGTACCCGAGCAGGGCGGAGTAGTAGGCGGCGACCTCGGCGGAGCGCCGGGCCTCGGCGTCGGCCAGCGCATCGGCGGCATACGCCTCGCTCTCGCGGATCCGGCCGGCCAGCCAGAACGTCCACCAGCGCGCGAGCTGCAGCTGCACGACCTCGAACGACCACTGGTCGGGCCTGCCTTCCGCCAGCGCTTCGTCCAGCGCCTCCGAGGCGGTGCCCGTCCGGCCCGAGACCGTGGAGCCGAGCGCATACGTCAGCGGGCCGCTCCCCGTGGCCATCGGGCCCGAGGCCAGCTCGACGGCCTCCGCGGTCCGGCCGCTGAACAGCAGCAGCATGGCCTCCATCGCCTGGAGGAAGTTGGTCAGCGCGGGGGCGTGCAGCGTCTGGTGGACATCCCGGACGACCTGGAACGCCTCCTCCGCCCGGCCGAGGCCCCAGAACAGGTTCGACGCGCGGCTGATCCCGATGCGAGCCCGCGTCATCTGGTCGACGGCCAGGACGTCCAGCGGGGCGAGCAGCGCCTCCGCCTCCCGCCGGCGGTTCTGGCCGATCAGCGCCTCGGCCAGCGCGACCTCCGCGGCGGTGCTGCCGCCGAACTCCACGGCCGCCCTCGCCATGCGCTCTGCCGTCACGTGGTCCAGGAACGAGTGCGCGCGCCAGGCGGCGGCGATCAGCAGGTCCGGCGACGCCCCGTCCCGCGCCTCCAGGCGCCACGTGGCCACCCGCATGAGGTCCTCGCGCCGCGGCATCCCCGTCGCCTCGACGGCCTCGGCGAGCTGGCGCATGATCTCCTGCGCCGCGAGCCGCGGGATCGCGGTCCTGAGCGCCTCGGAGTAGAGCGGATGCGCCAGCCGGACGTTCAGCTCACCGTCGTGGCCGGCCACCTCCAGCAGGCCCCGGCGCTCGAGGCCCGCGACGGTCCGGGGGAGCGCCAGGCGCTGCAGCATGGCCGCCCCGAGCGGCTCGCCGACGGCCAGCGTCTCCAGTACCGCGCGCTCCTCGGCCGTCACGTTCCTCAGCCGCGCCTCGATCACCTCCATGAGCCGCGGCCCCACCTCGAGCGGCGCGGTCAGGCGGGCGGTCCGCCCGGCCGCCACCAGGGCGCCGGAGCCGAGGAGGTCCAGCACGAGCTCGTGGAGCAGCATCGCGTTGCCGCGCGTGGCCGCCCAGAGACGGCGCAGCGTCGCCGGCTCGACCGGCACCCCCAGCACCCGCTCCAGCAGGAGGCCGACGTCCAGCTCCGAGAGGTGCTGGAGCTCGAGGCGGTCGATGAGCTCCTCCCTCCACAGCGCGCTGATCGGCTCCGGCACCCGCTCGTTCGCCCGCACGGTCGTGACGATGAACGCGGCCCTGGCCAGGGCCAGCTCGTAGACCAGCGAGGCGGAGGCGTCGTCGAGCAGGTGCGCGTCGTCCACCACGAGCAGCAGCGGGGACCCCGCGGCGCGACCGGCGATGTCCGTGATCATCCCGCCGTACCGGCTGAGGGCGTCGATGGCGCCGGGTCTGGGCACCGTCAGCAGGTGCGCGAACGCGCCGAAGGGGATGGACTCGACCGTTCCGAGGCCCGCGACCCATTCGGTCGTCTGCCCCGCGCCGGCGGCGGCGACCAGCTCCCGGGCGAGGCGCGTCTTGCCCACGCCCGGGTCTCCGACGATCGCGACCCCGGCCGCGGCCCGCGTGGTCATCGCGCGCTCGATGAACGCGAGCTCCGTCGTTCGCCCCGTGAAGGGCCAGCGCTCAGGCACGGTGACCACCGCCGCTCATCGACCCGCCCACTACCCGGCGCCAAGGGTACGCGACAGGCCGGGCGCCTGCCCCGCCGCCTGAGTAACCGCCTACTCAAGACAGCGGGACCGTCCCTGGCTAGGCTTTCGCCGCGGATGCCGCCCCGGCGGCGGCGGATCGGGTCCTCCCCCCGGCTCGGTCACGCCGCCGCACGCGGCGGGTCCTGGACCTCGACATCCCTTTCCCCCACCCTCCCCCCTTCTCGAAGGGGGGCGGGTGTTCCCTCTCCGCCCTCGAGGGTTGGCCAGTGGGCCGCCGCTGGCGACGGCCCCCCTGACCGGCCGGCTCACACCGGCGCCGACGCTAGAAGAAGTAGCACCCGTCCACGCCGCCGCCCTGCGGGGAGTCCGTGACGACGAACTCGCCGGCCTGCTGCGCGGGGTTGACGTTGGCGTACTGGATCGCCTCGTCCACGGTGTTGAAATGGCGGGTTCGCCACACCTTGACGCCGGCCGCGAGGTTGAGCGAATCGCGCTCGCTGACCTTCTGCCGGGTAGCCGCCTCAGTCGAGATAGCCATGCCGATATCTCCTTGTACCCCAGTCATGCGGTGACGATCGATCCGGATCCGCCTCCCATCCACCGGTGAGATGAGAAGCCCGGTCCACCATCGCACGTTTGCCTCGGCTGCGCAAGCTTTCAACAGAATCGATATTCAAATAACTGAGATGTAGTTGGAGGCGAGCGCGGCGTAGTAGCCTCCTCGGGAGAACGGCAGCTCGGTTGGGGGAGGCATCGCCGTGTCCGGATCCACTGGCTCTCGGCTGCGCGCCGCGCTCGCGGCGCTGGGACTCGCCGTCGCGGCCGCGGGGGCGGCGGTCACGCCGGCCTCGGCAGCGCCGGTCGTCACGCTGGTCAGCGACACGCAGCTCGACGCCCAGGGCGTCTACTTCGTGTCGTTCGACGGCCTGGTCGACAACGAGTCCTTCCAGCAGGACGGCATCCTCACGTTCGCCGGCTTCCAGTACGCGGCCTGGTACACGGCCAGCCGCAGCGCGGTCATCGCCCGCCGCCAGCTTCCGTCCGGCGCGTGGCAGCAGGCCGTCCTGCCGCACACGCTCAGCGTGAGCGACTCGCACAACGTGATCTCCATGGGCGTGTCCCCCTCCGACGGGCGGCTGCACATCGCCATGGACACCCACGACAGCCCGGTCTTCTACGTCAAGTCCGTGGCCGGGCTGGCCTCGGCGCCGGGCTCGCACCCGTGGTCGGCCGGCGACTTCGGCCCGGTCCAGCGGACGCTGGACGGCGTGGACCTGGGCTCGATCACCTACCCGCAGTTCGTCCTGACCCCCGAGAGCACGCTCCAGCTCAGCTTCCGGACGGGCAGCTCGGGCAACGGCACCAACGAGCTCGCCGAGTACGACGGCAGCGCCTGGCACCGGCTGGGGAAGTGGTCGGCCAGCACCGGGTCCTGGACGTCGACGAACGGCGTCGCCAGCACCACCCGAAACATGTATCTGCACGGCCTGACGTACGCTCCGAGCGGACGCCTGCACGCGGCGTTCACGTGGCGCGAGGGCAACAGCGCCGTCATGTGCAGCTCGGGCGGCCTGTCCAACCACGACACCGGCTACGTCTTCAGCGACGATCGCGGCCGCACCTGGCGCAACAATGCCGGCCAGGTCGTGGGCACCACCGGCGGCCAGCAGGTCTCGGTGACCTCGCCCGGCCTCGTCGTCGACCCGCTCGATCCCAACCACGGTCTGATCAACCAGGAGAGCCAGGCGGTCGACTCGACGGGCGCGCTGCACGTGCTCATCAGCTACGTGCCCGGCCGCTTCACCCAGTGCGTGACGAGCTACGCCGCCCAGCGGAAGGCGAACGGCCGGACCTTCTACCTGTCGCGGGCGGCCAACGGGACGTGGACGAAGATGGAGATCCCCGTCGCGCCCGGCTCCACGCAGCGCTCCCGGCTGGTGTTCGACCGCGCCGACAACGCCTACGTGATCATGCCGGGCATCAGGATCGTCGCGGCGACGCGCGCCAGCGGCTGGTCGGATTGGACGACCGTCTTCCAGCCGACCCTGGGCGCGTTCGGCGAGGTCGACGTCGACACGTCGCGCGTGGCCAGCGCCGGGGTGCTGTCGATCCTCTACCAGCGGTCGTCCAGCGGCACCACCCCGTCGCCGGTCAGGGTGACGGACCTCCAGCTGGGATGACCTCGGCGGCCCGGCCGCTCGAGCTGACACCGCCGGGCTGTACGCTCCTCAGGATGCGGCTCGACCTCGTCACGATCGTCGTGGACGACTACGACCGGGCCATCGAGTTCTTCACCGGCCGCCTCGGATTCGACCTGGTCGAGGACTCACCATCGCTGACCAACGACGGGCGGCCGAAACGGTGGGTCGTCGTCAGGCCGCCCGGGGCCGCGACCGGCATCCTGCTGGCTCGCGCCGACGGGCGGCGGCAGACCGCGGTCGTCGGCAACCAGGTCGGCGGACGCGTCGGGTTCTTCCTCCGCGTGGACGACTTCGACGTCGCCTACGAACGCATGGTCGCTGGCGGCGTCGACTTCGTCTCGCCACCGCGCACCGAACCGTACGGGCGCGTCGCCGTGTTCCGCGATATCGCCGGCAACCGGTGGGACCTGCTGGGGCCACTTCCGCTCAGCCGGGAGAACAACGGGCGCGCAGGGTGGACACGCCACCGCCCGTGAGATCGGCGCAGCAGGCTCGGGTTGACGCCGGCCGCGCGCACACCGATCCGGACCCGGATGCGGATCGGGGAGCTCTGCGATCTCCAGGACCTCCGGGCCACCGAACTGGTTGAACCTGACTGCCTTCATCAGCCTGCATCCGGACGCGGCCCGGGTCGCGCCGGCCGGTCATCCCGCCGACAATGGCCGACGTGGAGGAAGTCGAGGTC
>Ga0066661_10001007_pt1 | contig 10836 bp, 5 predicted proteins | sample GraSoiAngelo_110_FD_66454 | JGI IMG/M metagenome (GOLD analysis project Ga0066661, IMG submission 66454) | Grasslands soil microbial communities from the Angelo Coastal Reserve, California, USA - 14_0903_12_30cm | ecosystem: Environmental > Terrestrial > Soil > Grasslands | place: USA... | reverse complement strand
CCAGGTCCTTGTCCCGGGCCTCCTTGGTCAGGCGCTCCCACGGCACCAGGTCGGGGTGGAACCGGTCCTCGCGGACGGGCCCGTACTCGTAGCCCATCGCGATGCGCTCCTGCATCCAGCGCTCGTGCTCCAGCCGCGCCAGGTGGAGCACCTCGGCCTCGTCGCGGTACGCGAACGTGAGCGTCGGGTCGAACGTCGGGACCATGATGCAGCCCAGCTCCGCCAGCTTCTCGCCGACGTGCCTGGCCTGGGCCCGGTTCGCGTCCTTCAGCTCCTCCGGCAGCTCCTCCCACGTGCGCAGGCTCACCCGGGTCCCCGCCGACTCGCCGCGGTCCGCCGACGCCTCCAGGTACGCCTCGTGGATCGCGCGCGCGTACGTGTCGTGGATGGCCCGCGCCAGCCGCTCGGTGATCTGGTAGTGCGTGTAATCGCACAGGCTGCTGATGATCCGGTCCTGCGCGCTCAGCCGGGCCTTCATCCGCTGGCACTCGTACAGGATCGCCACGGCGTCCAGGAACGTCTGCTCCGAGCGCCGGTCCGCGGCGAGCTGGAGCACGTCCTGGCCGACCATGATCACGATCATCAGGACGAGCTGGGCCAGGGCCGAGAGGTACGTCATGAACAGGAACGGGAACGGGTCGAAGCGCTGGGCCAGGGCGATCCAGAGCACCTGCGAGGCGGCCGCGGCGTAGACCGCCCACATGCTCCCCAGGCGCCGCGTCAGCCACGCCGCGATCCGGCCGTTGACGCTGACCGCCTGGTCCCGGGCCTGCGGCGGCGTCTTGACGTGGTGCTGCTCGATCCAGGGGTGCGGGCTCGACTCCAGCATGCTGATCCCGCGGCTGAGCTGGCTGTCGTGGCGGTCCAGGTGCCTCTGCAGGTCGCTCACCTGGGCGAAGATCGCCTCCGCGTTCTCGTACGTCTGCAGCGCTCTGCGGTCCGCCGCCATGCTGAGCACTCGCTGCCCGACCAGGATCACCAGGCACAGCAGCAGCTGCACCACGTTGTTCACGAACAGCATGAACGTGAACGGATAGGCGTCGAAGGAGTGGAGCGGCCCCCACGTCGCCAGTGCCATCCAGCCGGTGACGATCGCCAGGGCGGCGTACAGCGCCCACATCGAGCCGACCCGGCGGGTCAGGGTCGCCGCGATGGCCCCGTTCAGGCCGACCTGCTGCTCCGCGGCCTTCACCGGCGGCGGCGGCTGCGGCTCGAGGTGGACGGATTGCCCGTTGGTGCTCAGAAGACCTCCTCCTCTCCCAGGCGGCGGATGGCCGGCAGGTAGGGGTCCAGCTCCCCGACCTCGAACCGGCACCTGCCGATCACGTACCAGAACCGGCCCGCCGGGTCCCCCTCGACCTTGTAGCGGCCGTCCTCCGCCAGCGCCGCCCACCCGTCGGGCAGGCCCAGCAGGATCGCGCGCAGGCCCGGCTCGGGCGCCGTCGCCGCCGCCGAGATCCCGCCCACGTTCCACATCCGCACCGTCCCGTCGCTGCTCGCCGTCGCCAGGATCCGGCCGTCCGGGCTGAACGCCACCGACCAGACCTGGTCCGTATGGCCGGTGAGCGTGTGCAGGCCCCGCCCCGTCGCCACGTCCCAGATCCGCACCGTGTGGTCGGCGCCGGCCGTGGCCACGAGGTCGCCCACGGGGTTGAACGCCGCGGTCCAGATCCGCGCGCCGTGGCCGGACAGCACGCGCAGCTCGGCGCCGGTCCCGGCGTCCCACAGCCGGGCGGTGCCGTCGCTGCTGCCCGTCGCCAGCCGGGTGCCGGACGGCTGGAACGCCACGGCGTAGACGCGGTCGGCGTGCCCGGTCAGCGTGCGCACGTGGGCGCCGGTGGCGCGGTCCCACAGCCGCACCGTCCGGTCGTCGCACCCGGTGGCGACCAGCGCGCCGGCCTGGTCGAACGCGATCGAGCGGACGCGTCCGCGGTGGCCGCTCAGCCCGCCCTGCTCCCGGCCCGTGGCGGTGTCCCAGAAGCGGACGGAGTCGTCGTCGTTGGCGGTCGCGAGCAGCCGCCCGTCCGCGCTGAACGCCAGCGCCCAGATCCAGTCCGTCCGGGCCGAGATCGTGTTGTGGAGCAGCCCGCTGCGGGCGTCCCACAGGCGCACGCCGCCGTCGCTGCCGGTCGTCGCGATCAGGCCGCCGTCCGGGCTGATCACGAGCATCCGCTGCTGGGCCGCCTCGACCCGCAGCCGCGTCGGCCGCCCCGTGGCCGGGTTCCACAGGCGGACCGTGTCGCTGCCGCTGCTCGCGAGCAGGTCGCCCGCCGGGCTGAACGCCACGGCCCACACCCGCGTGTTGTGGCCGCGGAGCGTGTGGTGGCTCCCGCCGCGCTCCACGTCCCAGAGCCGCAGCGTGTCGTCGCTGCCCGTGCTGGCGAGCAGCCCGCCGTCGGGCCGGAACGCGAGCGACCAGATCGGCCCGCTGTGGCCGCTCAGGGAGTGGACCTGCTCGCCGTCCGCGGCGTCCCACAGCCGGATCGTGCGGTCGTTGCCGGCGGTGGCCAGCCGGGTGCCGTCCGGGCTGAACACGGCCGCCCACACCTCGTCGGTGTGGCCGGCGAGCGTGCGCACGGGTTCGGCGGCGGCCGCGTCCCAGAGCAGCACGTTGTGGTCGGCGCCGGCGGTGACCAGCCCGCCGCCGGCCGGCTGGAACTGGACCGTCCACACCGTGCCGGTGTGGGCGACCTGGCGGCTCCGGAGCGCGCCCGTCCCCGTGTCCCACAGCCGGAGCGAGCCGTCGTCGCCGGCCGCCGCGACCGTCCCGCCGTCGGGGCTGAACGCGACCGACCAGACCGCCGGACCCGCCGCCGCCAGCCGGTGCCGGAGCCGCGAGCGCGCCGCGTCCCACAGGTGCACGGCCCCGTCGCTGCCGCCCGTGGCCAGCAGGGCGCTGCGCGGGTCGAACGTCATCGACCACACCCAGCCCTGGTGGCCGGTCAGCGTGCGCAGCTCGCGGGCCGCGGCCACCGACCAGATGCGCACCCCGCCGTCCTCGCCGCCGGCCGCCAGGACGCGGCCGTCGGGCGACACCGCGGCCGGCCACAGCGGCGTCCCGGGCCGCGAGATCGTCTGCCGCAGCCGGCCGGCGGCCGGGTCCCACAGGCGCACCGTGGAGTCGTCGCCGGTCGTCACCAGGAGGTCGCCGGCACCGGCGAACGCCAGCGACCAGACGCGCCCGGTGTGGCCCGAGAGCCGGCGCAGCGGCAGGCCCGAGCGGCCGTCGCAGAGGACCACGCCGCCGTCCTCGCCGCCCACGGCCACCGTCTCGCCGTCGGGACTGAACGCGACCAGGTCGGCGACCAGCGCGCCCCGCTCGAAGCTGTGCGACACGCCCACGCTGGCGGGCGCCAGCTCCAGGCTCCTGGCCTCCCCGGGCGCGATGGCGGCGCCCTGCCGCTCGCCGACGGCGAGCAGGTCCACCCCGGCCCGCACGCCGACCAGCGCGGCCCGCCGCCACGTGCTGCCCGTCACCGTGGCGCCCCGCAGGTCGGCGCCGAGGAGGCTGGCCCGGGTCAGGTCGGCCCCGCTCAGGTCGGCGTCCACCAGGCGGGCCCGGTCCAGGCGGGCGTCCACCAACCGCGTCCCCCGCAGCGTGGCGCCGGTGAGGTCGGTCCCGACCAGGGAGGCCTCGGTCAGGTCCGCGTCGGTCAGGTCGGCGCCGCGCAGGTCCTGGTTGGAGAAGTCCGTCCCGCGCAGCGTGCGGCCGCGCAGGTCGGCCCGCACCCCGGCCGACGCGCGGACCCGGTCGGCGATCCGGAGCGCGTTCTGCTTGGCCGCGTCGCCCGCGTCCGGGTCCGCGAGCACGGCGTCCGCCCAGGCCCGGCACGCCGCCGGCTGGGCCAGGTCGCACAGGAAATCGACCATCAGCGGCGACATCGGCCGGAGCCGCAGCGGCGCCGGGCTGGGGTCGCCCGCGTCGAACCGGCGGGCGGCGTCCGCGGCGACGAGCCACTCCATCACCGACGCGTGCACGAACGCGAACCGGCCGTCGCCCGTGCGGGTCAGCAGCGTGCCCGAGCCGACGACGTGGGCGGCCTGGTCCTGCGTCATCTGCATGTCGGCGAGGTCGGACAGCGCCGTGGCGGCGACGTCGTGCAGGTCGCCGAGCTCGATCGCGCCCTCGTGGCTCTGCCACAGGCGCAGGGCCAGGGCGGTGACGGCGTCCCAGCGCTGAACCTTGTCCAGCGTGGCCGGCGACCCCGCCACCTCCAGCCGGTTCACCTCGTACGTCAGCCAGCGGTCCAGGATCTGCCGGTACAGGTCGGCCGCGGAGATCTCGCCGGTCCGCGCCTGCGCCGCCCGCAGCTGCTCCTCGTCGAGGTCCGCGATGAACCACAGCATCCGCGGGTTGCGCGAGAGGCCGAGCAGGTCGCGCACGGTTCGCAGCGTCTCCAGCCGCGCCTCGGCCCGGGCCCCGTCGCCGTAGCGGTTGCCCAGGAACGCGCGGATCTGGTCCTCGGTGAAGTCCTCGATCTCCAGCAGCCGCCGGTTGGGCAGCAGGCCCACCCGCTCGCCGAGGGCGGTCAGCGCTTGGGCGTGGGAGACGAAGTGCTGGGTCCGGCTGGTGGCCACGATCTTGGCCTGGCCCTCGGCGGCCTGGACCAGCGTCTCCAGGTGCATCGCCGCCCGGTCGTACGTCATGCGCAGCGCGAGCTCGTCGAAGCCGTCGAACAGCAGCGCGATCCCGCCCGTGCGGAGCATGTACCGGAACGCGGCCAGGTCGATGCGGTCCTCGCCGTGGGCGGCCAGGTGCTGGGCCACCAGCTCCTCGACGGTGTGCGCCTTCTCCAGCGCCCGCAGCTCGATCAGCACGGGCGTCAGGTGCGGCAGCTGCTCCGGGATCCGGCGGGCCAGCTCGCGGAGCAGGAACGTCTTGCCGCGGCCGAAGTCGCCGAGCAGGAGGATGAACCGGCCCTGGTCGGACGCGAGCAGGCGGAGGACCGCGCCGGGCAGGTCGTCCGTGACGGGGGCGTTGAGCACGTCGAGCGGGCGGTAGCGCTGGGGCACGTACAGCTCGGGCGGGTACAGCCCGTCGCCGGCCAGGCGCCGCCGCTGCCGGGCCACGTAGCCGCGCAGGTCGAGCAGGCCGCGGTACTCGGCGAAGCTGAGCAGCCGCACGCCCCGGCTCAGCGCCTGGTAGGCCAGCTCCAGCTCGGGCGGCTCGCCCTGGTAGACGAGGACGGACCCCGGCTCGGGGTCGATCGCGTGGACCCGGGCGATGAACGTCTCGACGCTGGCCGGGGTCGGGGTCCCCGCGTGGGCGCCGACCCGGAGCTGGCGGACGAACCCCTCCTCCTGGTACGTGACCAGCAGGTGGGGCAGGTCGCCGTCGATCCGCTTGACGATGCCGCCGGCGTGCCGGAGCGCGCACACCTCGGCGACGCGGGACAGCAGGCCGTCGCCGGGGTCGGCCGCGACCTCCCACGGCGGCGAGGTCTCCGTCTCGACCGGCGCGGGCGTGGCCACCGGCTCCACCGGCTCGGGCTCCGCCTCCGGGAGCGCGGCGCGCGCCGCCCGCCAGCGCCGCGGGAGCCGGCGCGGGGACTCGGGCGCCCACCGTCCCGACCGGGGGTCCAGGTGGCGGGGCCAGCGCAGCATCCCGTCCGCCCCCAACCGCACCAGCTCGTAGCGGCGGACCGCGCCGGCCGCCGAGCCGGTGCCGGCCAGCGCCAGCCCGGAGGCCAGCTCGGCGGCCGGCGGGTCCATGCGGTCGTGGCCGTGCAGCAGCAGGTGCAGGTGCTCGCCGAGCACCCGGTCGGCGGCCTCGGCGTCGCGCAGCCCGTCGCCGGCATCGCCGGCCAGCGGGTTGTGGTGCACGGCGCCGACGCGCAGCCAGCCCGCCTCGCGGTACGGGGCCAGGCGCTCGGCGAACCAGCGCGCCTGCTCCTCGCCGATCCAGCCGTAGTGGTCCTCGGGCCGGTGGCTCTCGGCCGTCGTCGAGTTGAGTCCGGCCACGACCACCCGCAGCTCGGGGACCTCGAACAGCGACCACGGCTGGACCGCGTCGAACGTGACGTCGGGGACCTCGCGGTACAGCTCCTCGACCATCCGCGAGAAGTGCCGCCACTTCGGCCAGTACGGCGGCGCCGGCGCCAGCTCGTCCGCCTCGCACGTGTTGAAGTAGGCGAGGCTGGCCGACCGGCTGACGTCGTGGTCGCCCGGCACCACGACCAGGCGCTCGCGGGGCAGGCCGAGCCGGTCCGCCAGGCCCGCCAGGAACGCGCGCGCCTGGGCCAGCTCGCTGGGCCGGCCGGCCTCCGCCAGGTCGCCCGTGACGACGAGCAGGTCCGGGCGGGCGCCGGCCTCGGCCGCCAGCCCCTCGACGTCGGCGGCCAGCTCGGCGAGCGACGCCTCCGGCCCGGCGCCCGCGAACCGCGTCTCGGAGAGGTGGAGCAGGGTGAGCGCCGACGCGTCGCGGGGCGCGCCGTCCGGCGCCGTGCCCGGGAACCGGGGCCGCGTCGCGACCGCCCGGGCGGCCGGGAACGCGGGCTTGGTCTCGGGCTTGCCCCGGCCGGTGACGCTCCGGCGCACCGAGTCCAGCAGCGTCCGGCGCGCGGCCGCCTCGTCGTCGATGCCGACCAGGTCGATGTAGACGATGACCGCCAGCAGCCCGTCCGTCTCGCACGGTGCGACGCGCACCGGCAGCAGGCGGCGCCGCAGCCCGTCGGGGTCGGAGCGGTACGCGGCCTGGAGCTCCAGCTTGGTGTAGACGGACGTCAGGTACTCCGGCGACAGGACGGCGATCGTGCGCCCCGCCTCGTGGATGGCGCGGTCCATCCGCTCGACGAAGTTCGCCCCCGGGACGATGTCCCACGCCTGGATCAGGACGTGGTACCCGGCCTCCTCGAGCTGCCAGCCGATCCACTCCGCCCACCGGCGATCGGCGGATGTATAGCTGATGAAGAAGTCGACTGGCTTTCCCGGGCCATCGTCCCCCAAGGCCACCGCTCCCATATCCTACAGGCGCGCGTCAACCCGCCCCGAGGGCCACCGGCATACGGATATCCTAGCCCCAGGCGTGAGGGAGAACCGTGTGGGGGAACCGGGTCGACCGCTCGCCGGCATCGACCCGCTGGACTGGGTCGCCATCGCTCTGCTGGTCGCCGGCGCCGCGTTCGTCGTGACCGGCGCGCTGCCCACCGCCGTCGCGCTCAGCACCCTGCAGCGCATCCTGCCACTGCTGGTGTTCCTCGGCGCTGTCATCGTGCTGGCGGAGCTGACGGCGGAGGCGCAGGTGTTCGAGGTGATCGCGGCGCGCATCGCGATCGCCGGTCGCGGCAACTACCTGGCGCTGTTCCTGCTCTGCGTCCTGTTCGCGTCACTGACGACGGCGACGCTGAACCTGGACACGACCGCGGTGCTCCTCACGCCCGTGATGCTGGCGACGGCGCGCCGCGCGGGCATCACGGCGCTGTCCCTGGCGATGGCGACGGTCTGGCTCGCCAACACGGCCAGCCTGCTGCTGCCGGTGTCCAACCTGACGAACCTGCTGGCCGCCAACCGGGTGGCGCTGGCGCCGGCGGGGTTCGCGGCGCGCATGGTGCTGCCAGAGGTGGCCTCGGTCGCGGCGACGATGTGCTTCCTGTGGCTGTTCTACTGGCGCCGCGGCCGCCGCGACGCCGACCGCTACGTGCCGCCGCCGCCGCACCAGCCGCGGGACCGCCTGCTGTTCGGGGTCGCCGGCGCCGCCTGCGCGGTCTTCGTGGCGGGGGTGGTCGCCGGCGTGCCTCTCCAGGTCACGTCGCCGGTCTGCGCCGCCGTCGTCGCGCTGGCGTTCCTCTTCCGCGCCCGCCAGGCGCTCCGGCCGCGCCTGGTGCCGTGGCGGCTGCTGGTGTTCGTGACCGGGCTGTTCCTGGTGGTGCAGACCGTCAGCCGGCACGGCCTGGACACGGTGCTGGTCGGCCTGGTCGGCACGGGCGGCGACGCGGCGGGCGTGTTCCGGGCCGCCGGCGCGGGCGCGCTGCTGTCCAACCTGCTCAACAACCTGCCGACGTACGTGGCCGGCGAGGCGGTGGTGCCGGTGGCGAACCACCAGCAGCTGCTCGGTCTGCTGGTGGGGACGAACGTCGGGCCCATCGTGACGCCCTGGGCCTCGCTGGCGACGCTGCTGTGGTACGAGCGCTGCCGCGCGAACGGCCTCCGGATCGCGTGGCGGCGGTTCATCCTGACCGGAGCGGTGACATCGCTGGGGGTCCTGGTGGCGACCACCGCTATGCTGGTGGCGACCGCCGGACTCGGGCGGCAGGTGTGAGTCGTGTTGGCTGAAGTGCGGGGGAGGACGGAGTGGAACAGGGCACGCGCGCCGAAGCGGCAATAGACATCCAGCTCGTGCTGTACGTGCTGGATCCTGCCGTGATCGCGACGACGCTCGCCGGCGAGCGGTTCGCGATCGCGGAGGACGTCTGGCTGCGCCTGCTCGGGACGGAGCGCTCGGCGGGGCGGAACGGGCCGTTCGTGCAGACCCTGGGGCTGGAGTTCGCGGTGGAGCTGCCCGCGATCGCGATCGGCGAGGCGCTGTGGAGCTTCCTGCGGCCGCGCCGCGGCGGGCGCGGCGTGGTCACCGCCCGGATGGTGCGCCGGCGCGAGGATCGCACGGAGGAGCCCGGCGGGACCCCGGTGGTGGAGCGGCACGAGCTGTGGTTCGCCATCCCGCTGCGCTCGAACCGCGGCGCCCGGCGCCAGATCGACGCGTTCCTCGAGGAAGTGCTGGAACCCTGACGCGGAGGCATCGGCAGGGTCGGTCGGGCTCGCCCGGTCCCCGGCGGCGCTACGCTCACGTCCGGACCATGTCGAGCGAGCAGCGGCGCGAGACCCTCGTTCGCGATGCTTACTCGGCGGCGGCGCGCGATCCCGGTGGCGAGCACCCGTTCGCCGTGGGCCGGGAGCTGGCGCTGGGCGTCGGCTACCCCGCGGAGCTCCTCGACCGGCTGCCCGAGTCGGCGGTGGCGGGGTTCGCCGGCGTGGCGGCGGTGTCCGTGAACGCCCCGCTGGAGCCCGGCCAGCGCGTGCTCGACCTGGGCTGCGGCGCCGGCCTGGACAGCCTGGTCGCGGCGGAGCTGGTGGGCCCGACCGGCCAGGTCGCCGGCGTGGACTTCAGCGCCGACATGCTGGCCCGCGCCGCGTCGAGCGGCGCCGGTGGCGTCGCCTGGTGCCGGGCCTCGGCGGAGGCGCTGCCGCTGGCGGACGCCTCGGTGGACGTCGCGCTGGTCAACGGCATCTTCAACCTCAACCCGGGCCGCGACGCGATCTTCGGCGAGCTGGCCCGCGTGGTCCGGCCCGGGGGCCTGGTGTACGCGGCCGAGCTGGTCCTGCGCGGGCCGCTGCCGGAGGCCGAGCGCACCGACGACAACTGGTTCGCCTGAATCAGCGGCGCCAGGGAGGCGGTCGCCTTCCGGGCCGAGTTCGAGGCGGTGGGCTTCGGGCGCGTCGAGGTCGTGCGGGCGGTGCGCAACGGGCGGACCAGGAACCCGCACGTGCTCGCGGCCGAGGTGGCCGCTCAGCGCTGAGCGGCGTCCGCGATGGCGCCCAGCACCTGCAGGATCCGGGCCGCGGCGCCCTCCCGGTCGGGCTGGCCCGCGTCGAGCCACGCGATGACCGCGTCCACCGCCACGGTGGGCGTCAGCTGCGTGGCCCACGCCGCCCAGGCCCGGTCCGGGATCACCTCGTCGTAGTAGCGGCGGGCGATCTCCACCGAGCCGGCCCGCAGCGCGTCCACCTCGGCCCGGAACTCGGGCTCGCGGACCGCGTGGTGGAACAGCAGGCGGAAGCCGTCCGGGTCCGCCGCCGCGGCCTCGAGCAGCGCGTCCACGCTGCCGGGGGTGTAGTCGTCCCTGCCCACGGCCGCGGCCAGGCGGCTGCACGCGTGGTCGAGCACGGCGCGGTAGAGGTCGCTCTTGGACTCGAAGTGCCGGTACAGGATCACGCGGCTGACGCCGGCCTCCGCGGCCACGTCGTCGAGGCCCGTCGCCGCGAACCCGGACCGGGCGAAGGCGCGGGTGGCGGCGGCGAGGATCTGGTCGTGGCGCTCGGCCCGGCGCATGCGCATGGTTCGCTCGAGATTGTATACTCCTACATGTTTACTTTTGAATGTACCTAACGGAGTGCACGATGCGATGAGCCTCCCCACGATGCCCTTCGAGCAGCCCGACCTGCTGGCGATCTCGCCGCGGGTGCTGGAGCTGCAGGCCGAGTGCCCGGTCGCCCGCATCCGCACCCTGACGGGCGACGAGGCGTGGATGGTCACCCGGTACGCCGAGCTGAAGCAGCTGTTCGCCGAGCGCCGGCTCGGCCGCTCCCACCCTGATCCGGCGCGTGCCGCCCGGATCAGCGACTCGATCCTGTTCGGCGGCCCGGCCGACAACTACGAGACCGAGCAGGCCGACGACGCCCGGCTGCGCTCGCTGCTGACGCCGTTCTTCTCGGCCCGGCGCATGGAGGCGCTGCGCCCGCGCGTCGAGGCGCTGGCCGACCAGCTGCTGGACGCGCTCGCGGCCGCCCCGCGCCCGGCCGACCTGCACGAGGCGCTGTCGTTCCCGCTGCCCGTCCTGGTGATCTGCGAGCTGCTGGGGGTGCCGGCCGAGGACCGCGAGCAGTTCCGCGTCTGGACCGAGGGCATGGCCGACCTGCACGACCGCGACCGGGCGAGCGCCGCGCTCGGCAGCCTGTTCGGGTACATGGGCGAGCTCGTGACCCGGAAGCGGGCGCGGCCGGCCGACGACGTGATCTCGGGCCTGTGCGCCGCCGGCGGCGGCGAGTTCGGCGACGACTACGTCGCGTTCATGGCCGCCGTCCTGCTGTTCGCCGGCCACGAGACGACGGTCGTCCGTATCG
>Ga0066661_10001003_pt1 | contig 10844 bp, 8 predicted proteins | sample GraSoiAngelo_110_FD_66454 | JGI IMG/M metagenome (GOLD analysis project Ga0066661, IMG submission 66454) | Grasslands soil microbial communities from the Angelo Coastal Reserve, California, USA - 14_0903_12_30cm | ecosystem: Environmental > Terrestrial > Soil > Grasslands | place: USA... | reverse complement strand
GTTTGCGCGATCATCACCTGGCGCTTGAAGTTCTCGACCATTCTTTCATCCAACCGAACTTCCGTTGGACGCTTGGCCAGCGACATCTGATCAATCTTGTCTTGAAGCTTGAGCAAAGCGTAGAAGAGATTTTCAGGGCGTGGCGGGCAGCCAATCACGTACACATCGGTGGGAACAATCTTGTCGACACCCTGAAGCACGGCGTAGGTATTGAACGGCCCTCCGACGGAAGAACATGCGCCCATGGAGATCACCCATTTGGGATCGGGCATCTGATCATAAATACGCTTCACCACCGGCGCCATTTTCAAAGTTACAGTTCCGGCTACGATCATCAGATCGCTTTGCCGCGGGCTGGGGCGGAATACCTCCGAACCGAAACGCGCGATATCGAAACGCGCCGTCGAGGACGCAATCATTTCGATCGCACAGCAGGCCAAACCAAACGTCATAGGCCACACCGCGGACTTGCGGGCCCAGTTGAATACATAATCCACTGTGGTGATCATGAAATTCTTTTCAAACTTGTTCTGGAGCCAACCCATTGAGTCTCCTCGAAGCTTGCAACATCTATCGTAAAGCCCGATGGCGCAACAGTTCAGTTTAGGTGTGGGTGCCAGGGGTGTCAATTCGCGCGCGGGGCGCGAATCGATCTGCAATTTGTAAGAGCTCTCTGGAACGGACCTATATGCGGCCAAGAAAGCGAATGCGCGTGGTGAAAGCGCGTCGCTCAAAATCACTGAAGCGTGGCGAATTTACATCACCGTTCACGAATGCGGGATTTTTGTGGTCCGTGATGTCGTTAAAACCGGCCCGGATCGCCCAAGAGAATCCGAACAAGTGGAAACGTTTTTCCAGATGCAGGTTCAAGGCAAAATACGTAGGAAAGCGACGCAAATCCCCCGGCTGACCTGGTTGTAAAGTGTTCAGCACGGAGAACGGGAAGCCGCTACGTAGTTCTGTGGAATAAGCCACATCGAGACCTTTTTTGAGCGGGAGTAGACCCCAAGATAGGAAGCGGTTGGGCGCGTCCCAGGGATAAAGTCCCGCGACTTGCGGCCCAAAAAACGGATTATCCACACTAAAATCCACTACCTGATTCGAGCGTGTTCGGGACCGGATATAGGAGGCCATCACCGTGTAGTTCTCGCGAAAATGTTTTCTCAAGTCCACCTGAACCGCGTCGTATCGATCTTTACGGGTGTTCTGCAGGAAGTAGGTGCCAGCCGGTGCTCCGCTCGCAATGTTGTAGACGAACCCATCCTCGCCTCGCTTTTGAAGGAATTCTGTTCTTAGGTAAACAGATGCCGGCAGCTTTTTCTCTAAGCCGATGCTCCAGTTCACAACACGCGGAGCGGTAAGCAGTTTTTTATCCACCACGAACGTTGTCAGCAGCGGTGGGCCAGAGAGCTGGCCGTTTGCATCGAAAAAATAATCCAGCCTCTCGCCCTCGGAAGGGCGCGCGATCAAGAATAGACTTGTCGCGTCGTAGAGGATACCTATTCCCGCCGAGAACTTGGTAGTTGCCTGATTGTTGAGGACGTACGTCGCCGCCAGCCGTGGCGAAAGCAGCTTGCGACGCAAAATCTCATCCCAATCGAAACGCAGGCTAGGCTCAAGCAGTAACCGGTTCGTCATGAGCCAGCGGTCCTGGATGAAACCGCTTGCCTCCAAATTATAGGTAGCAGAATTGCCGCCTCCCGGGAACACTGAGTATCGGGAACAGGGAGCAGGGCTCACGGTGAGACAATTGCCATTCGCAGGCAGCGATTGGGCTTCTCGAAGAACAGAAATCGGCTGGCGGAGAAAGAATGAACGATAGAGCGGGCGATCCAAATCAATGCCGAGCTTCACTTCGTGACGGCCGAACCACTGTTGAACCGGGAGGTACAAGTTCATCAGGCCTTGCCATCTTCGAGCGATAGTATGCGACGAAAGATAATAGCTTCCCCCGGTCGTGTTCGTGGAAATGAAATAGGGCGAGTCGCCGACTGGAGTTTGTGTCATGCCATACTGAACGAATCCGAATCCCGTCTCGAGAAGTTCTCCGCCGCGAAAATAATATTGATCTTTGACTGTAGCCACTTCGGCGGACTCCGCATCGACCGGTGTAGCCGGCTGCGGGTTAAAGGGTGATAGTCCAGCGTGCGGGTCATGGAAACGATTAATCAGGAAACTCGTGGTAAGAATGTTGCGACGAGTGAAGTTCATCTGCAGCTTGGCCAGGTTTCCGATTCGCCATACCCTGTCTTGATCGCTGCCGCTTGGCAATTCGGTCACGACAATGTTGTCGTACTCGCCGTCGATTGCATCAAAGAACCACATCTTTCCTTTGCGAAAAGGACCCGAAACCGTAAACCGGGGATCCACTTTATCCAAACGTAGTCCCTTCTTGCCCTGTAACGAAGGGATGAAATTTGTAGCGGAGAACCGAAAATGATCTTCGCCAATTCCAGTGTTCAAACTGAGCACTCCTCCTGATCCCTTGCCGTATTCGGCCGAGTAGCGGCTCCGTTCGACATCTACCGATCGCAAAGCATCCGTGCTCACCCGCGCTACCAACAGTCCATTAGCGGGCTGCGTGATATTGAACCCATCAAGTAGCGTCAAAGTCTGATAAGTCTCGGCGCCATCGATGTGCGGCTGGCCGGCGTTATCTTGCACCACGCCGGGAATGAAACGGAGCGCATTGCGGTAGTCGCGCGTGGTCGGGTATGGGATGTTGAGGATGTCTAATCCGCTGAGCTGCTCTTCTGACGACGTCTGCTCGGGGTCAATAGCAGGCGGCGACTCCACCACATTCACAACTTCGCGCACCTCCCGCTGATGGGACAATGTCACTTCGACGCTGGCAGAAACTTCCACTTGCACTGACCGCAATACCGAGGCATAGAAGCCTTCCTTCTCCACTCGAAGTTGGTAAACCTCTTGTGGACGAAGATTGTCGAATTCACAGTGGCCTGCAAAATCAGTCTCACAACGCAGTGAAATATTTTGTCGGGAAGCTTGCAAAAAGACGTGGGCAGCGGCGACGGAAACCCCATTTTCGTCGCTTACAGTGATCTCCAACTTTTGCGCCGAACCTGCCGATGGGCTTTGTGGAACCGGCCCAGCAACAGAGAATGTTGCGAGAAGAACGCCCACAAATAATGACCATGCAATCATGGGCTCTGCTCCAGACCTGAAGATTGCTCCCTATCCTCTCCTCAGCCACTGTGATGCATCCAGGCGAGCATTATGCTGCCGCGCTTGCGCGAAGATAGGTTTACCGACACTACTAGAATCGCCCTGACCGGAAATACATCCTAATTCAGTTCGTGTGCTTTTCAAGGCGAGACCACAGGGCATCGCGGAAGTTCGCAGGAGACCTTTTGGTTGTTGCAGTGGAGAGGCCAAACACTGGCTTTTCGTCTGAAATAAATCGCCGGAGCCTAGGCTCCGGCGAGGGTAATGGACGTTGAGATTACCGTTGTGGGCTTTAGCCGGACTCTACGCTACCTGGCGTTTTTCTTCATCACATTGCGAGCACTTGGCCTGGATGTCTCTCCTTTTGACGCTCAAGTAGTTTTCGAACGCGTCCCACCATTGAGGCTTCAGCAAGGTGACGCCGGAGGCAGCATCCTCGGCGCGGGCGACGGATTTCGGACGCAGGGTTACCTTGCCGCCGCTAGGGGCAGGATCTGTAAATACTTTAGTCATCCGCTCGGGGAAAAGTTCGGCGGCTGTTACTTGGCGATCGCCTGACCCGCGGCTGCCCTGCCCGCTGGAACTCGCATTAGCAGGAGCGGGCGCGTCGGGCGGGTGATGATCCGGTCAGAGCCCTTGATGTGCATCACTGGCTCTTCGTCCCAGTATTTTTTAAATTCCTGCTCGTATTTCTTCCATTCGTCTCCTGAGCGCAACGCCTTCTTGTCATATTCGGGAGAATTCTCGATCTGCTCCTTCGTGACTTCGGTCGCCAGACCCTCCTCATGGTTTTCGTCGGCGGAAACTAGGTCGGCGGGGAGCAGGAAGGTTCCAGCTTCCAACCAGCCACCGCTATCGACTACGAGGTAGCGAATCTCCATGGTGTCGTGGTCAAAGATCACGTCCTCTACTGTGCCGAGTTTCTCGCCCTCAGATCCGCGAACAGTGGTGCCGCGAATGTCACGAACGTTTTCTACCCGTTGAGTCTCCAGAGTGCCGTAATGAGTCATTGTTCCTCCTTCATCTCCCATGAATTCATGACTGCTGAAGAAGCTCATTAGTGCCAGCCGTTGATCGTGGTGGCACCTCGGAACTTCTCCATATACAAGAGTGGGGCGAAGAAAGGATCAAATCAATGCGACAGGGCTCGTAGTTTTGTCTACGTCTTTTGACTTAAGAGCGCCAAGTGCGGTACCGGACTCCGAACTAGATTCGCGGAGCAAGCTGCGTTCTAATGTTGCCATGGAAACTCTCGGTTTATCGGATTCAACTCCGAGAACTGAAGGCCGCCTCAAAAGCCTGTTTTGGCCTTCCATCCAGACGGGCAGCGACGTCGATTATCTGGGAGCGCAGGGTTATTGGGTTTGCACAGTGGCAGCTGTTCTCTCGTTCATCGTTAGCGCCCTCATGGGCAGCGTGATGCTCGGACTATTTACTCTGCTCTTTTACTATCTGGGTGGTGTCGGCGTACGGGAACGTAGCCGTTACGCGGCGACTGTCATCCTGATTCTATTTGTGGCAGACCTATTTGTTTCCGGTCTAAGTGTCATTAGGGTGTTTGTTGGGGCGCTTTTGCTCTCCAACTTTCGAGCGACTTGGATTGCGTCACATTGGAAACCCGACGCAGAAGAAGCAAGTCTCCCACCACGCTTAGGAGAAACCTGGAGCGACAAGTTTGTCGACAAGCTACCACAATGGCTTTGGCCTAAGATACGGATTCCGTATTACATCTTTTCGGCTTGTCTCTTGCTGCTGACTGCTATCGGGTTAGTGATGACAATTCTTCGTCGCACCGGTTGATTTGCTGACAAAAACGCGCCGTGCGCAGAACCTAAATTAAGAGTGCAAACTGTGAGAAATAAGGAGGTGCAGGCTTCTGCACCTCCGTTTCTATCGTGATTAATTAGTGTCGCGAGGCGGCATCGGGGGAGGCGATGCGATCGAAAGGAACATTCCAAGGAATGTTGTTTCGCGCCATGATTTCCTGCATGCGGGCCACGTCCTTGGCAACATCATCCTGATCGTTCTTGCGCGTGTGTTCCAGCCACTCGGCGTAGTAGTGGTCGAACTCTCGCTGGTCATTGACTGAGAGTCGCTGAACATAGGCCGGGGAAGAGCCACTGGAGTACCCGGCCGAGCTCGCAATTTGGTCAAAGGGAACGCTGGCAGGGATGTTGTTGCGCGCCATGATCTCCTGCATGTATCCCGCATCCCTGCTGACGGCGTCCCGGTCGTTCTGGCGCGTGTCGTCTACCCACTTTGAATAGTAGCGGTCAAAGTCGCGCTGGTCGTCGGGAGAAAGCCGGCTTTGCCATTGGCTGTTTGCCGGATAGGCGGTTGCGGGATAACCATTCCCGGGATAGCCGGTGCTGGCAATCTGCTCGAACGGCACGTTCGCAGGAATGTTGTTGCGCGCCATGATCTCCTGCATGCGTCCGACATCTTTAGCGACGTCATCGCGGTCATTCTTGCGCGTGTCATTCACCCATTTGGTGTAGTACTTATCGAACTCGCGCTGGTCATCCGCCGAAAGCCGGCTCTGATATACGCGAACCCCGCTTCCGGTGCTGGCGATCTGGTCGTAGGGCACATTCGCCGGAATGTTGTACTTGGCCATGATCTCCTGCATCTCGTGCACATCTTTGGCGATGTCGTCCCGGTCGTTCTTGCGGGTATCGTTCACCCACTTTGAGTAGTGTTTATCAAATTTTTTCTGATCCTCCGCTGAAAGCCGGACTTGTCCTTGGGCAAAGCCGGGCAGCGTAAATGCAAACAGCAACGTCAGTGTTGCAAGAAACTTTTTCATTGAAAATGACCTCCTGGAGGAAATGGACAAACCAGACCAAGCGGCTGGACTTACTCGTTTCTATTACTTTTGGCCCATGTTTGAGACGACATTAACCCCGCCCTAGTTGGCCGAACTCGGCGATAAATTGAGGGCTAACATTCAACAGCTCTGCTAAACGCTTTATTTTCAGCGCTGAGTCCGAGAAGAAGCGGGCGGCGCGGCGCCGATAGAACCCAATTTTGAAGCTACAAATGAGCTCATCCCGCGCTAATCTGATTGCTATGGCTGGTGTTGCCAGTACGACTCCCCTCTCGAAAATCCGGGCTGTCAATGTTTATCGTCGCTATTGGGCGCAAATTCGAACATCTTTTTTTTGGATGGTGGTCATCTCCTTTGCGCTGCGATTGGGATACATGATGATCGCTCACAGCTATAGGTTCAAAGCCATCGGGGATAATTTCAGCTTTGGTTTCGAGATGGGACGCATCGGGCGCTCTCTCGCCACGGGCGGAGGATTTGGCAATCCCTTTAACGGATACACCGGACCGACAGCCTGGGAGCCGCCACTATATGCGTTGCTCATCGCCGGCGTGTTCCAGCGGTTCGGGATTTATAGCCAGGCGTCCGCCTTCATTTTATTGACCCTTAACAGCATTTTTTCCGCACTCACCTGCATTCTGATTTTTTTGATTGCGAAACGATGTTTCAGCGAACGAGTAGCGGTCTGGAGTGCCTGGGCATGGGCCCTTCTTCCGTCGGTAATGTATTGGTCCACGCGGTGGGTGTGGGAGACCAGCCTCGCCGCTCTCCTGCTTGCGGTGCTTTTCTGGCTGACGCTGGTTATGGAAGAAAGAGAGGGTCTAAAGCCGTGGCTGACGTTCGCAGTGATCTGGGGCATTGCGGCGCTCACCAATCCATCATTACTGGCCTTTCTGCCCGCTTCAGGATTGTGGATTTGGTATCACCGCTGGAAGCTCGGCAAACGCTCTCTGGCTGGAGTCGTTCTGGCGTCCGCTGTATTCCTGGGTTGCATTGCCCCGTGGCTGATTCGCAATTACCGTACCTTCGGACAGCCTGTTTTTCTGCGTTCGAATTTTGGTGCTGAACTCCGCATTGGTAATGGACCGGGAGCGAATGGAACGTGGATGGAATATCTCCACCCCACGCAGAACGTTTTTGAGATGGAACGTTATCGCCGCCTTGGTGAGATGGCTTACGTGAAGGAGCGCAAACAGGAGGCAATCGATTTCATTCGCCAGGACTATGGGCGTTTTCTAGGCCTTAGTCTAAAGCGCTTCATATATTACTGGGGCGGCGTGCCTCGTCAGGAAAAAATTGCCTGGCTCGCGCCGATGAAAAATGCGATCTTTTTGCTTTCCTCGGCACTTGCGTTCTGGGGGCTAGCACGTGCGCTGCGAAAACATCGACCGGGGGCGTGGCTTTTTTTTGGGCTGTTCCTTTGTTATCCCGCAGTCTATTACTTCGTTTTCCCTCATCCCCGATACCGCCATCCCATTGAACCAGAGCTCCTGATCCTACTGCTCTACGTGATTTCTGAAGCGGAACGAAAACAACCTCGTCTCGGGTCGATACCCTCGTAAGAGCAAGGCGGCTCGCATTCAACTATTTCCTAATGTTTCGTCACTCACGATTTCACACTTGCCCCGTCTAAGCTGAGTCGAGAGGGAAAGGCTATGAAGCGTCAACGCGAACTTGCTACTTGGGTGGGTGCAATTCTAGGCAGCCTTTGTGCCCTTCTATTTGCCGTGGCGCAAAGCCATGCTGCTGAAAACAGGGGACAATTCACCCAAGAGTTCCATCAAACCTATGCGCTCGCCGCCGGTGGGCGGGTGGCGCTTGCCAACATCAACGGCAGCGTTCATATCTCCGGATGGGATCGCAACGAGGTTAAGGCGGACGCAGTCAAGTATGCACGCAGCAAGGACCGGCTGGATGAAGCCAAGATTGTGGTCGATGCTTCGACGGACAGCGTCTCAATCCGCACCGAGTATCCAGACCACAACCTTACTTTCAGCGACGATGATCGGAACAATCCCGCCAGCGTTGAATACACATTATCTGTCCCGCGAAACGCCCGGCTGGACGGCATAAAGCTTATTAATGGTGCGCTGGATGTCCAGGGGATCGCCGGCGAAGTGCGGGCCTCTTGTATTAACGGCCATTTAAAGGCAAGTGGTCTGGGCGGGGCAGTTAAGCTCTCCACCATCAATAATCGTGTGGAGGCACAGTTCGATCGTTTAGGAGCCTCTTCTGTTGAGCTTGCTTCTGTCAACGGCACCGTGTTGCTGACCATGCCCTCGGACTCCAAAGCGGAACTTGAAGCTTCCACCGTACACGGCGGTATCAGCAATGACTTTGGCTTACGCGTGCGCAACCATCGCATTGTGGGACATGGTCTGCACGGAGAACTGGCTGGCGGAGGAGCTCGGATCAAACTCTCCAATGTGAATGGCACGATTGAGATTCATCATGCCAGCGATAACCGTACGCTTAGCCCAGTGAAGGATTTGAATCGTGGCTCGGATAGCGACCGGGACGAGGATGACGACAACCAGATCTAAACAATATCGCCGCGCACTGAGACACCTTCTATACCGTTGCCAGCGGCGCCACTTCCTGTAATGCCGCCTCGAAGGCTTTCAAGGCTCGATCAATCTGCTGCCGCGTGATGACCAGAGGCGGCTGGAAGCGGATCACGTTTCCATAAACTCCTCCTACCCCCACGAGAACCCCCTGACGCAATAACGCCTCGCGCAAAGCTTCGGCTTCTGTTGTAGCCGGAGTAAGTTTTTCGTCTTTCACCAGCTCCACTCCAATCATCAGCCCCAGTCCCCGCACTTCCCCGATCAGCGAATTCTGTTTTTGCAGTCCCCTGAGCTTCGACATGGCGTAATCGCCGATCTCAGTAGCGCGAGCGGGAAGATTTTCTTTCTCCATGAATTCGATGTTGGCGAGTGCGGCAGCGCATGAAACTGGATTGCCGCCAAAGGTGGAGAGATGATCCCCGGGCTTGAATGCGACTGCAATCTCCGGTCGTGTGGTAAACGCACTCAGCGGAAAACCGTCGGCAATGCCCTTCGCGGTTACTAGAATGTCGGGCTCGACACCGTAGTGCTCGATGGCAAACATCTTTCCGGTGCGAGCAAATCCGGACTGGACTTCATCGGCGATAAAAAGAATTCCATGGTGATCGAGAACCTTCTTTACTTCTTTGAAATAGTTTCGCGGAGGGACGATGATGCCGCCCTCGCCCATGACCGGTTCGACGATGAACGCGGCGACGTCGTCCGAAGTAGTGAAGCGGATCACGTCTTCGATGGCCCGGGCACACTGCCGGCCACATTCTTCGGGATCGTTCGGCCACTGCGAACGGTAGGCATACGGAGCGGGAGCAAAGGTGACACCCGGAGCGTAAGGGCCGCCCCGCCTTTTGCGTCCCACGTTGCCGGTGACGCTGAGCGTCCCCCAGCTGCGCCCATGAAAACTGGCATGTAGAGAGATGAATTCATGTTTGCCCGTGTAGAGGCGAGCCAGCTTCATGGCTCCTTCGACGGCTTCCGCTCCACCGTTGCCAAAGAAAGTCTTGGTTAGTCCGCGCGGTGCGATATGAGCAATCTTTTCGGCGAGGTCCGCCACCGGCGCCACGTGGTAAATATAAGAAGCGCAGTGCACCACCTTTTCCATTTGCGCCTTGGCCGCGGCGAGGACTTGAGGATTATTGTGGCCCGCGCTGACCACGGAAATACCCGCGAAGCAGTCTAGATATTCCCGGCCGTTGACATCGGTGACGATCGAGCCGCTGGCTTTATCGATCACAATGGGCACAACCGACTTCATAAAGCCGGTCATCACATAATCTTTGTATTTCTGGATTGTGTCGGACATAAAATTCCCTCAAAACTTTCGCGAGTGATCCTTTGCCCAGCGCTCGATCACGACTTTCTTCTCAGTGTAGAACTCGACCGCATCGCGACCCTGCCCGTGCAGCACTCCAAAGAAACTATCTTTCCATCCGCTGAAAGGGAAATACGCCATCGGGGCCGCAACCCCGATGTTGATGCCGATGTTGCCGGCAGGCGCTTCGTAACGGAACCGTCGCGCTGCCGACCCGCTCGAGGTAAACAACGAAGCCTGGTTTCCATAGGGGCTGCGTTCGAGGAAGGTAAGTGCTTCGTCGAGGCTATCGGCGTGGACCAGGCTCAGCACCGGGCCGAAAATTTCAGTATCCGCCAGGTCGCTTGTGACCGGCAGGTCATCGAGGATTGTCGGATTGACAAAGTTTCCAGCTTCATATTTTGGGATTTTCGAGTTGCGACCATCGAGCAAAACCTTGGCTCCCTGCTTCTCACCCATCGCAATGAGAGACTCCACACGTGATTTGCTTTGCGGCGTGATGACAGGCCCCATTTGAACGCCTTCATCCAAACCATTGCCCACCCGCAAGGAAGTTGCGGCATTTGTGATGGCATCCCGAAAGCTGGTTTGCGCCTCGCCGACTGTGACCGCCACCGAAACTGCTAGACAGCGTTGTCCTGCACAGCCAAAAGCGCTATCACCGATAATCTGTGTGGCCATAGCCATATCGGCGTCGGGAAGGACGATCACATGGTTTTTAGCGCCGCCCTGGCATTGCGCCCGTTTGCCGTTCGCGCCCGCTCGCGCATAGACATATTTCGCTACCGGGGTCGAGCCGACAAAGCTGAGAGCGCGCACTTTGGGATGGTCGAGAAGGGCGTCCACAGCCGCTTTCCCGCCATTCAGAAGGTTGACGACGCCAGGAGGGAGGCCGATTTGATCGAGCAACTCAAAGGCCCGCCGCATGGTGAGCGGCACACGTTCCGACGGCTTC
>Ga0066661_10001001_pt1 | contig 10861 bp, 7 predicted proteins | sample GraSoiAngelo_110_FD_66454 | JGI IMG/M metagenome (GOLD analysis project Ga0066661, IMG submission 66454) | Grasslands soil microbial communities from the Angelo Coastal Reserve, California, USA - 14_0903_12_30cm | ecosystem: Environmental > Terrestrial > Soil > Grasslands | place: USA... | reverse complement strand
TTCCCGCCGATGGTCGGCGCCTCGAGGAGCCGCAGGTCACCGGTCGTGTTGGCGTCCGTCGCCGAGGGGCGGTATGGCTGCGCGTCGGCGGCCAGCGTCCAGGGGTAGGGGAGCCGGCCGGACGCACCCGCGGGCACCGCGCTCGCGTCCGCGACAAATCCGAGCGCCGCGAGCGTCCGCAGTGTCGCGTCGTTCGCGAACTGTCCACCAGCCCGGAAGGTCGTCGGCCTGGCGAGCTCGTGGTCGGACATGAGGCGCAGTGAGTATTCGAGGAGCGTCCGCTGATCGCTCTCGGGATACGCGGTCATCGGTACGTCGTATCCATCACCACGACCGGCCCAGCTCGGCACGGTCCGCGGCACGAGCCCGGCAGCTCGCACGAAGTCCGTCCACATGTGGAGGTGCAGCGAGAGCTCGTCGCCTTTGGCGACACGCGCCTTCGTCCACGCGAGCATCGCCGCGGCGCGCGCCGCCGACACCTGGGTGGTCGCCCACACGCGCGGGTTCCACATGACTGTCATCGGGATCCGCTGCGCGTCCGCGATGCTGGCGGTGTTGTTCATCGCTTCATCGCTCGAAGCGTCGCCCTCGAAGTCGAGCGTCCAGACGACGTACTCGGGCTCGGAGATCACGAGCTCCTTCGAAACGACGATGACCTCGTGACCGGCGACCCGCTCGATGACATCGATCACGTCGGTGCCCGGCTTGGAGCCGCGAAGGTCCAGAGAAGCGGCCCACTGGATTTGGAGGCCGGTCCCGGTTGGTGTTAGGGGCACCTCCCCGCCGCCTGAGCGGAACCGAACGATCGGCCTGGTCGCCGCCGGGTCCCGAATGAAGGTGACGACGACGGGGGCAGGGTCGGGGATGGTGTACCAGCGCCGGGTGTCGTCGATCCGGGCGGCCACCACCAACGCCTCCAACGACGAGGGGGAGGCTGTAACGCCGGTGGGCGCGGCGCTCGGAGAGGTCGCCGGAGGCGTGCACGAGGCCACCGCGACCGCGACGGTGAACACCCGTGCGAGATACTTGAAGGTCACATGGCCCTCATGGCGCAGCGGCGCTGGATCATGCCCAAAAAGGCCCGGGATGTACCGGATGGTATCCCCGCGCTCGTCGCTCAGGTACTCGCCTGCCGGGGCTTCGCGGCGGCCGAGATGGCCGCCTTCCTCGCGGCGCGCCCTACCGAAGAGGGGCCGCCGATGCTCGATCTGGATGCCGCGGTCGAGCGACTCCGTCGTGCGCTCGCGGCTCGCGAGCGCATCGTCGTCTACGGGGACTACGACGTCGACGGGATCGCCGGATCGGCCATCCTCGTGCGGGCGTTCCGTCAGCTCGGGGTGGTGGTTGGCGCGTACATCCCGAATCGCTACGAGGAGGGCTACGGCCTGAACGCCGGGGCGCTTCGTCACCTCGCCCAGGATGGCGCCAAGGTCATCGTCACGGTCGACTGCGGCATCACCGCGGTGGCGGAGGCGCGGCTCGCGCGCGAGCTCGGTGTCGATCTCATCGTCACAGACCACCATCACCCGCCGGCCGAGCTTCCGGACGCGTACGCGCTCGTCAACCCTCGGCGTCCCGGCGATCCGTCGCTCGACAAGGAGCTTGCCGGGGCCGGCGTCGCCCTCGTCCTCGCCAAGCGCCTCCTCGGCGATCTCGGGTTCGGCCTGCGGCAGGATGAGCTCCTGCAGCTCTGCGCGCTCGCGACGGTCGCCGACGTCGTCCCGCTTCGCGGCGGGAATCGCGTGCTGACGCGGCTCGGTCTCGAGGCGCTGAACCGAGCGCCCATCGTCGGCGTGCGTGCTCTCGTCGAGCGCGCCGGTCTCAAGCTGGGGCACGTCGGTGCGGGCGAGATCGGCTTCGTGCTCGGTCCTCGCCTCAACGCCGCCGGTCGGATCAACGACGCGGAGGATGCCCTCCGTCTCCTCCTGACCGAGGACGCCGACGAGGCGAAGACCCTCGCCGAGCGCCTGGAGCAGCGCAACACCGAGCGGCAGGAGCTCACCCGGCAGGTCGTCGCGGGCGCGCGGGAGCGCGCGGAGGAGCGTCCCGACGCGTGGATCACGATCGTCGCCGACGCCCAGTGGCCGGCGGGCATCGTGGGCCTTGGCGCCTCCCGGCTCGTCGAAGACTACGGCCGGCCCGCGATCGTGATCGCGATCGACGGGAACGAGGGCAAGGGCTCGTGCCGCTCCATCGCCGGCGTCCACATCGCTGAGGCGCTCGACGAATGCCATGACATCCTGATCAAGCACGGCGGGCACGCGATGGCCGCGGGCTTCTCCGTCTCCGTCGAACGCATTCCCGATCTCATCGAGCGGCTGGACGCCGTCGTGCGCGAGCGTCTTCATGGCGAGCGCCCGGTGCCGACGATCCGCGTGGACGCGGAGATCGCCCCGGAGATCCTGACGAGCAAGCTCGCCCTCGAGCTCGCGACGCTCGAGCCCTGCGGTTCCGGAAATCCCAGACCGTACCTCCTCATCCGCGACGTGCGTGTGTACGACATCCGGCAGGTGGGCGCGGACGCCGATCATCTTCGCTGCAAGGTGACCGTCGGCCGGTTCACCTTCGACGCGATGGCCTTTCGCCGTGGGGACCACGCCGAAGGAATGACCGAAGCCGGCCGCGTCGACGCCGTTGTGAGCATCGGCACCGGTCTCCGCGGATTCGTCGAGCTCGAGCTCCGCGACTTCGGCCCGGTTGGCACGGCCGCCGAGATGGAACGTTCCTCGAGCGGTGCGGTGTTGGTCAGCTGATGGCGGAGCGCGCCTCGGCGATCACCTCGCGCATCGTGGGCATCACCGACCGACTGCGCCCGCAGCGGCATGGGAGCGTCGACGCCGACTCGCTCGCGAAGGAAATCCTCCGCCACTATCCCGAGGGCGACGCGGAGCTCGTGCGCCGTGCGTATGCCTACGCGGCCGAAGCGCACGAGGGCCAGAAGCGCATCTCTGGCGAGCCGTACATCACCCATCCGGCGGCGGTCGCGATGCTCGTCGCCGAGCTCGGCATGGATGCGGCGACGGTCGCCGCGGCGTTGCTGCACGACGTGCCCGAGGACACCGCAAAGAGCGTCGAGGACGTGCGGCGCGAGTTCGGTGAGGAGATCGGACGTCTGGTCGACGGCGTCACCAAACTGTCGCGCCTATCGGGACAGTCTCGAGACGAGCATCAGGCCGAGAACATCCGAAAGATGCTGCTCGCCATGGCCGACGACCTGCGGGTTGTGATCATCAAGCTCTGCGACCGCCTTCACAACATGCGCACCCTCGCGCCGCTTCCTCCGGATAAGCAGAAGCGCATCGCCAGGCAGACGATGGACATCTACGCGCCGCTCGCGCACCGCCTCGGCATCTGGCAGATCAAGTGGGAGCTCGAGGATCTCGCGTTCAAGTACCTCGAGCCCGAGCAGTATCGCGAGGTCGCGGAGCAGCTCGCCGCGCGGCGCCAGGTCCGCGAGCGCTACATCAACGAAACGATGAAAACGCTGGAACAGGAGCTGAAGAACGCCGGCATTCGCGCGGACCTCTCGGGCCGGGCGAAGCACCTCTGGTCCATCGCCCAGAAGATGCGCCGGAAGGGCGTGGGCTTCGAAGAGGTGTACGACGTCCTCGCCATTCGCGTCATCGTCGACGACGTCCCGTCCTGCTACGCAGCGCTCGGCGTGGTGCACACGCTGTGGCCGCCGATCCCCGGACAGTTCGACGACTACATTGCCGTGCCCAAGGCGAACATGTACCAGTCGCTCCACACGGCGGTCATTGGCACCGGTGGCCAGCCGGTCGAGATCCAGGTCCGCACCAAGGACATGCACGACCTCGCCGAGTACGGAATCGCGGCGCATTGGCGATACAAGGAGGGCGGCAAGGGGGACCGCGACTACGAGTCCAAGCTCGCGTGGGTGCGCCAGCTTCTCGAATGGCAGCACGACGTAGCCGATGCGCAAGAGTTCGTCGAGTCGCTCAAGGTCGACGTCTTCCAGGACCAGGTCTTCGTGTTCACCCCGAAGGGGGAGGTCAAGGGCCTTCCCGCCGGTGCGACGCCAATCGACTTCGCGTATCGGATCCACACCGACGTCGGGCATCGCACGATCGGCGCGAAGGTCAACGGGCGCATCGTGCCGCTCGACCATCGACTTGCTTCTGGCGACATCGTCGAGATCGTCACGAGCAAGGCCGCACGGGGACCGTCGCGCGACTGGCTCACGATGGTCCGCACCCCCGGCGCGCGCGAAAAAATCCGCGCGTGGTTCAAGCGCGCGCAGCGCGACGAGAACATCACGCACGGCAAGGAACTGCTCGACAAGGAGCTGAAGCGCATCTCGCAGCGCGAGCTGGGCGACATCTCCGACGAGGACCTGCGCCGCGTGACCGAGATCCTGAACCTCCACGACGTGGACACGCTCTTCGCGTCGCTCGGCTACGGCGCGCTCACCGCCGCCCAGGTCGTGACGCGTCTCGGGATCACCGACGACACCCAGCTCGCCATACCCGAGGTCGCGCCGCCGCTCCCGCCCGACACCTCGCGGGGCGGCGTCAACGTGAAGGGTGTCACGGACCTCCTCATCCGCTTCGGCGTGTGTTGCAACCCGGTCCCCGGCGACAAGATCGTCGGCTACATCACGCGCGGCCGCGGCGTCACCGTGCATCGAGCGGACTGCTCGAACGTGAAGGGCACGGCGGACAAGGAGCGTTTCGTCGAAGTCGAGTGGGAGCGCTCGATGGCGCGGACGTACCCGGTCGCGATCCGCATCGAAGGCTGGGACCGCGACGGATTCCTGCGCGACGTCGCCGGTGTGATCAGCGAGAACCAGGTGAACCTCCTCGCGCTGTCGGCGCAGGCGAACCCCGACAAAACGGCGACCGTCAACGCGACGCTCCAGGTCACCAGCGTCGAGCAGCTCTCGCGGGTGCTCGCGAAGCTCGAGGGCGTCCGCGATGTCTTCAGCGTCCACCGCGACGGCCGCTAGCACCACCGAAGCGGCTCTTCGCCGAACGCGCTAGGCGGATTCCTGGATCGGACCCACCTGCACGGCCCCGCGCCTGCGTAAGCCCAAAATGCTGAAGAAGAAGCTCGACAGGATCGTCTGCAGACCGAGTGCGATCGCGGTCGAGGAGACGACGACGATCCGGAGCGTTACGGACGACGGATCGAGGGCTCCGAAGTTCGTCGACTGCCACATCGAGAGCGCCCAAATCGATCCCGCGAGCCCGCCGAGCATGAGCAACGCGCCCAGCGTGAGGCCCACCTCGAGCGTGAGATAGCGAAAGATACGCGAAAGCCGTGGGTCGTGCGGCAGGAGGCCTTCGCTGATCGCGAACACCTTCGTGAACAGCGCGAACAGGATGGTCTGAAATCCGATGACGATCGCGGTGGCGGCATAGATCAGCGAGTGCACGCGTACGGTCGGAAGCAGCAGAGCCCCCGCGATGAGGCCCCCCAACAGAAGGACGGCACCCGGGTAGAGGAACAGCCATCGGGGACTGTAGAGGAGGAGAAACCGCAGATGACGCCACCCATCGCGCCACGTCCGAAGGTGTGGCTCGCGCCCGCGACGATCGGGCGAAAGTGTTGTTGGCACCTCTCCGATACGAAGTCCCTCGAGCGTCGAGCGAACCACCATCTCGGAGGCGAACTCCATGCCGGTGGTGCGCAGGTCGAGGCGGAGGATCGCGTCGCGCCTGAACCCGCGCATTCCGGCGTGGAAATCGCCGATGGGACTCCCGAAAAAGAGCCGGCCGAGAGCGGAGAGGATCGGGTTTCCTACGTATCGGTGGAGGGGAGGCATCGCGCCTGGCTTGATCTGGCCCAGGAAGCGGTTCCCCATCACCAGGTCGTACCCGGTGCGGAGCTTGTCGAGGAACCGCCCTGCTTCGCGAAGGTCGTAGCTCTCGTCGGCGTCCGCCATCACCACGTACACGCCGCGCGCGGCGGTGATGCCCGCGAGAAGCGCGGCCCCATACCCGCGTTCAGCCACCGCAATCACGCGCGCGCCGCGAGCCGCGGCGATCTCAGCCGATCCGTCGGTGCTCCCGTTGTCCGCGACTATCACCTCGGCATCAACTCCGAGTGTCGCTATGGCTGCGATCGCCTGGTCGACGCAGGCGCCGACCGTCGCCGCCTCGTTGAGGCAGGGCATGAGGATGCTTAGTTCTAGCCGGTCCGCAATCTGCGCATGGTGCCACATACACTCGATCGTCCTTGAGCACGTCGACGATCACCGCCACCGAAACGCCCTGGAAACGGCGGTACCGCGCCGCCCGAACGAGCTTTCCACTTTGGGCGCGCGACGATCCGGACCATCTGCTCTACCTCTCGAACGCCGGCGGACGGTTCGAGGTCTACGCGTGGAATCGGCTGATCGGAACACACCGCCAGGTGACCGATCGTCCTGAGGGCACCGGTTACCGCGTCGCGAGCCGCCTTGATCCGTCGGGACAAAACATCTGGTGGTTCGACGACCTCAAGGGGAACGAGCTTGGCCATTTCATTCGCGAACCATTCGGCGGAGGCAAGCGTGAGACCGTCGCGCCCGATCTCGAGCCGGCCTACAGCGCGGGCCTCGTCCTGGGCACGGGTTTCGGTGTCCTTGGTCGGTCGCGGGGCGACGAGGGCACGACGATCCATGTCTTGCGCGGCCGCGAGGCGCCGCGGCGCATCTACCAGCATGCTCAGACGGCGTACGTGGTCGATCTCTCGCGCGATGAGACGCTCGTCGCGATCGCCCATTCCGAACACGGGGATAGCCGCAATCCTGCGATTCGCGTTCTGGATGTCGACGGGCGCGCGGTCGCGGAGCTCTGGGACGGCCCGGGCCGGGGTCTCGACCCGGTCCAGTGGGCGCCGGTGCGCGGCGATCAGCGGCTCCTCGCGATGCACGACCGCCGCGGCCGCAGCCAGCCCCTCATCCTCGATGCCGCGACTTCGAAGGTCGACGACATCGAGCTCGACCTGCCGGGAGAGACGTTCGCCGACTGGTACCCGGATGCCCGGGCGCTTCTGGTTGGCCACGAACACCGCGGCAGGACCGAGCTCTACCGCTACGACCTCGGCACACGAGCGCTCGAGAGGCTCGCGGCGGAAGCTGGGACGATCACGAGCGCCCGCCCGCGTTCCGATGGCGATGTCTGGTACCAGCTGACTTCGGCGCGTCTGCCTCCGGCGACGCATTCGCTGAAGGACAGTGTGGTCCTCCGCGCTCCGGGCGAGCCCGCGCCGCCGGGAGTGGGATTCCGCGACCTCGACGTCGACGGGGTCCACGTGTTCATCGCGGAGCCGGCGACGCAGCGGCCTCATCCCACGATCTTCATCGTCCACGGCGGCCCGTCCGCGCACGACCAGGACGCGTTCTCTCCCGGTGTGCAGGCGTGGGTCGACCACGGCTTCGCCGTCGTCCTCGTGAATTATCGAGGGTCGACCGGATACGGAAAGGAATGGCGCGACGCGATCCTCGGACGGGTCGGACTGACCGAGCTCGAGGACATCGCGAAGGTGCACGAGCGAGTGGTCGCCGATGGCGTCGCCGATCCGAAGCGCGTGATTCTCTCCGGCGGTTCGTGGGGCGGCTATCTCACGCTCCTCGGCCTGGGCACGCAGCCAGAGCGCTGGTCGCTCGGAATTCCGATCGTCCCGGTCGGCGACTACATCGCCGCGTACGAAGACGAGATGGAGCCTCTGAAAAAGTACGACGATGCGCTGTTCGGAGGATCGCCGGTGCAGGTGCCCGATGCCTACCGGCAGAGCAATCCGATGACCTACGCGGAGCACATCCGCGTGCCGATGCTGCTCATTGTCGGACAGAACGATCCGCGATGCCCCTCGCGGAGCGTGGACATCTATCGCGAGCGCCTCCTCGAGCTCGGCAAGAAGTTCGAGGAGTACCGGTACGACGCGGGCCATGGCTCGCTGGTCGTTGACGAGCAGATCCGGCAGGTCGAAATGCAGATCGCGTTCGCCGCGCGGAACCTCGGGACACCGGAACCAATCGCGTAACGCCTCTGGGGCCCAGTGGGCTCCGATTTTCGTTACCAATCTCACATTGCATCCCTTGTAATGAATTTCCGGGGCCGGTTGGTTGTTGAATGAGCCGATCCCATTTACAGGAGAACGACCCGTATGACACAGGCCGTAGCCACCGCGTTGCCCGCCCAGGTGGACCCCCGCACCCGCACCCAGATCGTTGCCGCGGTGCTGCTCGGCTTGTTCCTCGCGGCTCTTGATCAGACCGTTGTCGGGACCGCGCTACCGCGGATCGTCACCGACCTCAACGGGAACGACATTTACACGTGGGCATTCACCGCGTATCTCTTGACGGCCACGATCAGCGGCCCGATTTACGGAAAGCTTTCCGATCTATTCGGTCGCCGGCCGGTCCTGTTGTTCGCGGTCGCGGTGTTCCTTATCGGCTCGCTGCTATCCGGTCTCTCGCAAGCTATGTGGCAATTCGTCGCTTTCCGCGCTGTACAGGGTCTCGGCGCCGGGGCGCTCTTCCCCGTGGCTCTGGCGGTCATCGGAGACATGTTCGACGCCAGCGAGCGTGGGAAGTACCAGGGCCTCGTGGGCGCGGTATTCGGCCTGAGCTCGGTGATCGGACCCGCGATCGGTGGCGTCATCACCGACACGGTCGGCTGGCACTGGGTGTTCTTCGTCAATCTCCCGCTCGGCGCGGTCGTCTTCGCGGTGATCTGGCGCGCGCTGCCGACATTCCGGCCGAGCGAGGCCAGGCCGAAGATCGACTACCTCGGCGCGTCGGTGCTTGTCGGGGCACTCGTACCAATCCTCATCGGGCTGACCAACAAGCAGAGTGGGAACTGGAGCGATCCCGCCGTCGGCGGCCTTATCGCTCTCGGCCTCGCAATCGCGGCGGTCTTCGTCTGGGTCGAGTCGCGCGCATCCGAACCAATCGTCCCCCTCGGGCTCTTCCGCAACCGGTCCTTCACGATCTCGGTCATCGCCATGTTCGTCGCGTCGATGGCGTTCTTCGCCCCGATCGTCTTCCTTCCGCGTTGGTTCCAGGTCGTGGGCGGCGCGAGCGCGACCCAGTCCGGTTATCAGATCCTCGCCCTCCTGGGCGGGCTGATCATCAGCGCCATGGCCTCGGGCCAGATCGTGGCGCGCACCGGCCGGTACAAGTTCCTAGCGCTCGGTGCCGCGGTCACCCTCGGCATCGGTCTGTTCCTGCTCTCGAACCTCCGCGCGGACACGCCGCTGCCGGTGCTCTGGACCTGGATGTTCATCACTGGGCTCGGGGTCGGCCCGATGTTCTCGATCTTCACCCTCGTGGTGCAGGGCGCGGTCGCGCCGCAGCAGATCGGGACGGCGACGAGCAGCCTCACGCTGTTCCAGCAGCTCGGGGGGAGCGTCGGCCTCGCGATCGCCGGCACGGTCTTCGGCTCGCGCCTGGTCGAGGAGCTGCCTCGTGAGCTCTCGTCGTCGGTGCCGCCCCAGGTCGCCTCCGCCTTCGGGGGCTCCGCGAGCGGCACGATCAGTCAGCTTACGGGTGTCGGTGACCTCGGACAGGCCATCCTCGCCGCGGCTCCGCTCGCCGCGCGAGCGCAGCTCGAGCCGTTCGTACCGGCCATCGTTGACGCGATCCACCGCGCCTTCTCGATCGCGACCGCGAGCACCTTCACGTTCGGTATCGCGGCGGCCCTCGTGGCGGTCATCGTGGTGGCATTCCTGCGCGAATCGCCGGCGCGGGCCTTTGCGGCTGAGGACGAACTAGCCGCGTAGTCGTCCGTCTAGGAGGGCAGGTCGGTCGCGTCCCCGGGCAGGATGACGCGCACTTCGGTCTCCGGCGCAAGGCGCGCGACTTCGCGTGCGAAGTCTCGCGGCGGGTTGCCAAGGGGGTGGGGCCAGAACCGGGCGGCCCCAAAGGGATAGAACGTGCCCCAATGGATCGGGATCGCGAGCCGGGGACGGATGCGGAGGACCGCCTCCGCGGCCCGGTGCGGGTCGAGGTGGCCGCTGCCGAGCCGCGGGCCCCAACCCCAAACCGGAAGAAGCGCGACGTCCACGCCGCCGGCGAGAAGCGACATCTCGGCGAAGAGGTCCGTGTCGCCGGCGAAATACAACCGCGACGCTCCGTCAATGCGGTACCCGAGAGCGTCCGCGCGCGGGCCGAACAGCCCGCGTCGCCCGTCGTGCTCGGCGCGGAGGGCTTGGAATGTGACCGGACCGAACTGAATCTCGTCGCCTGCCGCGATCTCCACGACGTCATCCGCGACCCGTCGCAGGAGCTTCCCGAGCCCTTTCGGAACAACGATGCGTGGCTGCCCGCGGACACGCCGCAGCGACGGCACATGCAGGTGGTCGTGGTGCGCGTGCGAAATGAGGACGACGTCGACCTTCACATCGTCGAGGAGATGGGCGACGGCGTCCGAATGTCGATGGAGCGGCCCCAATCGGTCGACGAGCAGGGGATCGGTGAGAACCCGCACACCGTTCATCTCGAGCAGGACGGTCGAGTGTCCGAGGTACCCGAGCCGAGAGCTCACCGGCCGAGCCTAATGCGGCGATCGTGATCGACTTCTACACGACCCAGCTCCATCTGGCGCTCCGCTGGGCCGGAGGCCCGGGCGCGCTGGTCCGCCGGGGCGTCGCCACAGTTGGCGTGGCCGCCCTCGCCCTCGTCGCCACCGCGTGGCTGGTCCCCGGCGTCGGGTTGCGCGACTTCGCAACTGCCTTCGTCGCGGCGGTCATTCTCGCCGCGATGAGAGCACTCCTCCGGCCTGTCCTCATCGCCTACCTCTCGGAGATCTCCGTCCTCGTTGCGACGGGCGTCACGATCCTTCTTCAGGGCCTCGCGTTTTGGCTCCTCTCGCGTGCCGGTGCGATCACGATCGATACGCCGGTGGACGCGCTC
>Ga0066661_10001000_pt1 | contig 10864 bp, 8 predicted proteins | sample GraSoiAngelo_110_FD_66454 | JGI IMG/M metagenome (GOLD analysis project Ga0066661, IMG submission 66454) | Grasslands soil microbial communities from the Angelo Coastal Reserve, California, USA - 14_0903_12_30cm | ecosystem: Environmental > Terrestrial > Soil > Grasslands | place: USA... | reverse complement strand
TCGCATCATTGATTTTCGACCAGCCGTGAGCTTGCCCGCGAAAGTGCTAGGCGCGGAATTCAACGGTAGGCCGGTGCCGTTTCGCGTCCAATCGAACGGCACAGACCAACACGTGATAATCCGGATTGCCGTGGCCAGAGGATCAAACATACTTAGAATTCGAACAAAACATGATTATGGCCTGAGTTATTGCTCGACACTGCCGGCAATCGGGGCGGCCTCGCAAGGCTTGCGCATTCTCGCTGAGACCTGGACAGCGGCGCGCGACCGTTTGAGGATCAACGTGTCGGGGCTTGCTGGCGGCCGATATAAACTGTTTGTTTGGAACGCGCAACAGATTGCTACGGTTGAGGGAGCAAGACTCTTCAAGGCTGATGATCGGACAACAGAACTCGTCCTGGACTTCCCGAAAAGCAACGCTGGATCTGCTTCGTACGCCACGATTGAAATCCAATTTGCCAGCGCAGACAGGAAACGAGAACCCACCAAGAGATAATTGAGATTGGTAAACACAATGGTTCGATTTCTAAGCCGTTTCGATCGAGTGAGAAATTCGGCGGAGCAATTGCTCTGGTGCTGCCAAAAAACCTCACCTCCACTTTACTGAACACTTCAATAGCCGATATGTGGAGCTCAACACAGATCGACGAAGTGGGTTACTTGCCGCTGGACGACTCGGGAGCCACGATCTTGTTCACCTCATCAGCGCTCGGTAAGAGCGCGGCAGCATGCTCCTAACCCGATTTCCGGGCTAGCGTTTCGGCTGTGAGAATCGCAAGCCTTCGGAAGAGCGGTTCGGCGAGCGCTTCCCTTTCTTCGCGTGGAAGTTTCAAGTGCTGCTCGACTTCCGATTCCATGTCCCGAAGTTCCTTAGCGGAGGCGGTTTCCGCCAGTCTCCGGAAAAGCATCTTGTGTGCCCCCTTCCGTTCCATCACTTCCAGTCCATCCAGTATCTGACGATGTGACGTTCCCTCCCAAATCGCGAGAATCATCGCTTCCCGAAGCCAGCGTTCCGCGCCGTACTCGGCCAGTCCGCCCAGCCCGCCGTGCACTTCCATGGCCCACTTTGCCGTTTCCACCGCAAACTCGGCCGTCCAGTATTTCGCAAGATGTGCCACCAGCCGAAACAGATGATAGCGATAGGAGTAAGGCAGCCGCTCCATCCACACGTCGTTCAGGAGCTGAACCGCATCCCACGCTAGCGCAAACGCTGATCGGAGCGCAGTCAGCCGATTCTCAAATTGATGACGAAGCAGCGGATGATCGAGAATCCGTTTGCCGAACGCGGCGCGCTGCTCGGCGTAGGAAAGCGCATCTGCCATCGCGCGCTGTGCCAACGCGACGCTCACTACGCTGTTCGCCACGCGCGAGAGGTTCAACACTTCGAGGATCAAATAAATTCCCGACTCAGCCGAGCCGAGCAGGTAGCCTTCGCTCTCTTTCAGCTCCACTTCGCCGGTAGGAACAGAACGAGTTGCAATCTTGTCCTTCAGCCGCCGAATGAAATAGTTGAGCTCGCCATCATGGCGGTATCGCGGCACCAGGAACAAGGCCAGCCCGCGCACACCCGCCACCGCTCCTTCCGGGCGCGCCGCTACAACGGCTAGCTCTGCGCTTGCATTGCTCGCAAAATATTTGTCGCCTGTCAGCAGCCAGCAATCCCCCGCAGGGCGGGCAATCGTCTCGACAGCGGCGCCCAAATCCGAGCCACCTTTGATCTCCGTCATCCACGTGGCGCCCTGCCACACGGAATCGTCCTTCCGCAAGAGTTCAGGCAGAAAGCGAAGCTGCAATGCGGCGCTGCCATATTTCGCAAGAGACACGGCCGTGCCGAGCGACACGGTGTAAGGGCAACAGATCCCAGGGTCGTGGAACGAAATGTTGTACATCAGCAAGTACGTGGGGATCAGCGATTTTTCTTCCAGCGCGCGCCAAACTACCCCGGATCGGTAACCCCTCCTCAAAATCGCTTGATATTCGCGAGGATAGAGAATCTGATCGACGCGTTTTCCGGGACGATTGAACATCAGCAACCAGGGCGTTCCAGCGCGGTCAATTGCGTTCGAAATGGCGACGCCTTCGCTCTTCCACCAACCTTCCTCGGCGTCCAGCACATCGCCGTGGGGGATATCTTGGAGCCTGCTCTCGAGAAAGCTCAGAGGTGAACGGAGTGCGTCGAGACCTGTCATTTCAGCGCATGGTAGGTCGGCAGCATGGACGCGTCAAGCCAACCGGATCAGCGGACATCTGGCTAACGACGAATGCGGGCAATCGTAATTTCCGATTATGCGACCAGAAGTTGACGGCGGCGCCAAAAAGGGGCGCTCACAAGTAATAAGGATTTGCCGACCGTGTCAAACACCGGGCCACCCTCTGCGGTTGTTCCCGCACCTCACCGGCGCAAAGCCTGAGCAGCAGGCGCGGAGGCCCAACGAGTTTCGCTTAAGGCCCTGAGTCAGGGCGTCTTGAGATAAATGTTGCCGATGTTATGCTCGCGCAGCAGGGCGTTGAACGCCTCCAGGTCTTTCCCCATGAACTGCTGAAAGTCCTGTGCCGCTTTGTCGCCGCGCTCCTTCAACTCTTCCCGCACGGCCGTCTGCTGCGTGGTAGGCGGAAAATCCGCACTGCCCTCGAGCTGGTTGAACAGATAGTTGACCTTTTGCAACAGCATCGGCGACCAGCGGCAGTCGTCCTGCCCGCGGCCGGTGAGCTTGAGCTGCAGCAGGGTTCCCTCGATGCCGGCGAGCTTCTCCCCGAGGTCGTCCGTGGCTTTGCGGACCGGTTTCGAGGTGCCGTCGGTGCCCAGCTCCTTCCCCAGGGCAACGAGTTGTGCGCGAAGCGACTCGATTTGGTTCACCGTGGCCGCCAGGGCGTTCATCTCGTCGTACAGCGCTGTTTGTTCCCGCGTTTGCGCCTGAATGTCGATCCCCGAGCCGGCGGTATGCGGATCCTTCAGCACGGTCAGCTTCTGCGTGAATTTTTCTTCTCCCACATTGAGGGTGACCGTGTAGGTTCCAGGCAGGGCCAATACCGCCATGCGTCCCACGGCAGGAGGCTTGCGCCAGCCTTCCGGTCCCAACGGAACATCCGGGGCGTAGAGCGGCGTGGTTCTCAGGCGAATTTCCGTGCTGCGATCGGAGCGCAAGTCCCACCACACGCGATTGATGCCCGCTTTGGTTTCGCAAGGCGGCGGTTCGACATCGGGAAAATCCTCATCCTCGGGGGGCTTTTTGACCTCAGCGGCACCGAGTTTAGGCGCGCGGCATTCGATCTCGCGCACTTTCTTGCCGCCGGCGTCCGTGACGGTCAGCTTGGCCACGTCCTTTTCTCCCAGGTTGGACTTGAGATAGAAATTAATGGACGCGCCGTACGGTGGATTTTTTCCCGTCGTTGGGTCGTACTCGACAGCAGCCGGCTGCGCCACCTCCTTAAAGCGATACGCATCGCGCGGCGCAAACAGATGTGCCCTGGCCGCGCCGACCTCCGGCGTAAACTGCTCGAGCGCGGTAATGTCGTCCAGAATCCAGAAGCCGCGCCCGTAAGTGGCCACCGCCAGATCGTGGAACCTCTCCTGAACGGTCAGCCAGTAGACCGGCGCGTGCGGCAGGCCGGACTGGAGCGGCTGCCAGTTCTTCCCGTCGTCGAAGGAAACATAAAGCCCGCCCTCCGTGCCTAGATAGAGGAATCCCTTGCGCACGGGATCTTCGCGCACGCAGTGTGCATAGCTCAGCATGTTGTGCGGAATCCTGCCGGTGATCAACGTCCAGGTTTTTCCGTAGTCTGCGGTTTTGTAAACAAACGGGTCGCGAACGTTCACTTGATGGCCGTCAACGGTCAGGTAGGCGGTGCCCGCGTCGTAGCGCGAGGCCTCGATGTTGTCCACCGTAACCCACTCGGGAAGGTCAGGAAGATTTTTCGTGACGTTGCTCCAGTTTTTCCCGCCGTCGCGCGTCACCTGCACCAGCCCGTCATTGGTGCCCACCCAGATCAGGCCCGCCTCTTTGGGCGACTCCGTCAGCGCGAAAATCACGCCGGCATATTCCACGCCGATGTTGTCGGGAGTCAACCCTCCGGAAATCTGCTGACGGCTCTTGTCGTTGCGCGTCAGGTCGGGACTGATGATCTGCCAGCTATTGCCGCCATCGGTGGTGACGTGCACAAACTGGCTGCCCACGTACACCTTGTTGTGATCGTGGGGAGAAATGGCGATAGGGAATTCCCAGTTGAAGCGGTACTTCACCTCCTCCGCCGGTGCGCCGGCCACATAATCGGGCCAAACCTCGACCTCGCGGTTCTGGTGCGTGCGCTCGTCGAAGCGGGTTACCGTGCCGCCGATGCTGCCTGATCCGGTGCCCGTAGACCAGATGATGTTGTTGTCCGCCGGATCCGGCATTGCGAAGCCGCTCTCGCCTCCGGCCACCGGGTGCCATGCGCCGCGCGGGATGCTGTTACCGGAGTAGCCGCCGAACTGCAGGCTATTGCTCGGGCCGCGCCACGACGGGCCGTCCTGCCGGTTGCCGTAAACGAAGTAGGGAATCTGGTCGTCCACGGTGACGTGGTAGATTTGCGCGATGGGCAGGTTGACGTGGTTCCAGGAGGACCCGCGATTCACAGAAATATTCACGCCGCCATCGTTGACCACGGCCATGCGATCCCCGTCGGTGGGATCGATCCACATCTCGTGATTGTCGCCGCCGGGATTGGAGGGCATCTTGGTGAGCGTGTGGCCGCCATCGAGCGTCCGCGAAAATGACGCGGAGAAGAAAAACACTTCGTTCTCGTTGTCCGGTGCAATCTCCGTGCGTGTGTAGTAGTGCGTGCGCCCCCGGAGCTGCCGGTCGGAGTTGACCATCTCCCAGTTCTCGCCGCCGTCGTCGGACCGCCACAGTTGCCCGAGCTGCCCGACGCTGTTCGGCTGCGGGACGCCGTCGCCAGTTTCAATCTCCGCGTACACACGATTGGAATCTTTTTTGGCCACGCGAACAGCAATTCTGCCCACAGGAGAATGCGGCAGACCATGACCCTCCAGGCGCTTCCATGTGACGCCGCCGTCTGTCGACTTGAACAAGCCGCTGCCCGGCCCGCCGCTGGTGCGGCCCCATGTGTGAATCTCGATCTGCCACATCCCTGCAAAAAGGATTCGCGGGTTGTTGGGATCCATGCCCATGTCGGAGCAGCCCGTGTTCTCGTCGACGAAGAGCACTTTATCCCAGGTCTTTCCGCCGTCTGCGGTGCGGAAGACGCCGCGCTCCGGCTGCGGCCCGTAGGCGTGGCCCAGCGCGCACGCCAGCACGACGTCTGGATTGCGCGGGTCGATTTCCACGCGGCCGATACGGCCTACCTTATCCAATCCCATCAACGACCAGGTCTTGCCCGCGTCCATGGATTTGTAAATCCCTTGTCCCACGGAGATGTGGCTGCGGATGAACGATTCGCCGGTTCCCGCCCACAATATGTTCTGATCGCTCGCCGCCACGGCCAGCGAACCAATGGACGCCACCGCCTCCGAGTCGAAGATGGGATCCCAGTGGATCCCCCCGTCCCTGCTCTTGAAAATGCCGCCGGACGCCGCGCCCACATACCAGATGTTCGGTCTTCCGGGCACTCCGGCGACAGCCGTGGCGCGGTTGCCCTCCGGGCCGATGTACCGATACTTGAGCTGCCCGTACACCTCAGGACTGATTGGCGACTGCTGCGCCGGCAACAAACAAGGAGCAACCATCAGCACTACGACGGCGATGATTGCGACGTATTTCTCTCGAACCAACCTCGCAAGCTTCAACATAGTGAACCTCTCGGATAGAATTGAAATTGTGCCGCGCGGATGATACAGGTGGGGTCCTAGCAGGTCAATGGCGGTGCGACAATCTCGTCGGGACCTAGCTTGGTGCTAGGAGAAAGTGACATCGTCGGAAGGCACAGCAGCATTCCGTCGCGGCACACTCCATCCCACTATGGAAAGCCCAGCTGCCATGAGCGTTTCCTCCGAGGAGAAAACATGAGAATACGCAGAGTCGTGATTTGCTTGTGGTTTATGCTCGCTCCGACGATTCTTTCTGAATCTCGACAGCTGCGGGCTGCCGATGGAGAAAAGCAGCTGCTCTATGTTGCCGTTCCAGGCATCCGCGACTATGTGGAATATGGCGGCGTAGGAATCCTGGTCTACGACATTGGCGCCGGACACAAATTCGTCAAACGGATTCCGACGTGGAATATGCCGCCGGGCCAGGCCCCTGAGAACGTGAAGGGTATAGCCGCTAGTGCCAGAACCGGCAAGCTCTACGTCAGCACTACGAAGCGCCTGGCCTGCTTTGATCTTGTGACTGAAAAGAAGGTGTGGGAAAGGATGTACGAAGGTGGATCTGACCGGATGGCCATCTCGCCGGACGGCAAAATACTTTATGTCCCGTCCTTGGAAGGGCCGCACTGGTATATCGTTGATGCGTCGACCGGAGATGTCGAGGCGAAGATCGAGCTCAGATCTGGCTCGCACAACACGATCTACGGACCGGACGGCTCACGCGTCTATCTTGCGGGCCTGCACTCTCCGGTTCTTTCTGTGGTGGACGCCAAGACGCACACGGTGGTGCAGGAGATCGGGCCATTCAGTCATTCGATTCGTCCGTTCACCATCAATGGGAGCCAGACGCTTTGCTTCGTCAACGTCAACGAGTTGCTCGGCTTTGAAGTCGGAGACTGTAAAACCGGAAAGGTGTTGCATCGCGTGGAAGTGGCTGGCTATCAAACAGGCCCCACGAAGCGACATGGCTGTCCAAGCCACGGCATAGCACTCACGCCCGATGAAAGAGAACTGTGGCTCGCCGATGCAGCCAACAGCAGCATTCACGTATTCGACGCGACAGTGATGCCGCCAAAACAGGTGGCTAGCATCAAACTAAGAGACCAACCCGGCTGGATCACCTTCAGCATAGATGGACGACACGCCTATCCATCAACGGGAGACGTGATTGACACTCACAGCAAACGCGTGGTGGCTACGCTCGAAGACGAAGCTGGAAGGCCGGTCCAGAGTGAGAAGTTATTGGAGTTGGTCTTCGCCAACGGTAGGCCGGTTCGCGCCGGAGATCAGTTCGGAATCGGGAGAAAGTAATACCAGCCTCATGTGTCGAGCTTGAAATTGGAGACCCAGCTACAAGCGAGGCGCCTTGATCGAGGCCACGCTCGCCCTGCCGGCGAACAAGCGGTTGGCGAGAGCAGGACTCGACCTACATTCGGCGGCGCCGAGCCGCCTCTGTAGGACGATGGGGCCGACTTCAGGCGATTCCTTTCGCGCCTTCGCTTTGCGCTCGTACGCCGCGGTTGAAAACTGGTAGATCACCACCATGGCTTGGCCCCTAGCTGTCGCTGACCTGTCAACGATGCCCATCCATCCTGGGAACAGGCTGCCGAAGTTCGCGTAGGTAAGGTGCCTAGCCCTTCCAGACGTACTTCCCGCAGGGGCAAGGAACCGTCTCCGTGGGATCTTTCTTTGCCAGCGGTTGCCGGCAGACGGGACAATGCTTATGCCACATAGGGAATCAGCCTTTTGCTCAACGATGCGGTTGCCACGCAGGCGGGCTCGTCATGCCGACCGATCATTGCGTAGAATTCTTCCCGCTGCTGAAGCGCGGTGAGAAGCGCGAGCGCCTTTCCGTAGGCGGCAATCGTTCCGGTTAGCTTGTGAAACTCAGCAGAATCCCTAACCGTTCCCCGTCTTCGTACGTGCGCATCCGCCGAGAGTTCGAGTATTCGTTCGATGACTTTGTTCGCAAGACTTGACTTGAAGTTCATGTCGCCTCCTTCTGTGAGCAAGGGTACGGGCCTCGAGACTCCATATAAGGGGAAGCCTGTAATCTGTTGGCGGATTATCCTGGAGGAGGGATACGGGCGGGTACCGCACCCTTAAAGCAGTAGGACGATTTTGCGTGGCCTACCCCCTGCCGTCTTGTCTTTTGCAACGAGGGGTTATTCTTCGCTTCGGGCTTTCAAGGGACTGGTGGCCCGGACGTTATCCCGTAGACGCTTTTGGGCTTCGGTTCTTGCGCGCGGGCCTTTGATTTTTCCTCTTTCATGCCACGAGTTGCAGAGAATCCAAAAAATGAAAATGGCTATAATGATCGCCATGTCGTCAGGCCTTCCATCTTGGCTAGTTGTACTGGCAGCAGTGATTACGCCTATTGTGATGGCTCTTACATTTTTAATGGTGATGGACTGGATCAATCGCCCGGTTTCCGTGGAGGAATGCAATTCCGATCCAAATGCAGGCTTTCATGTAGCACAGCGCAACGATGCGCTTGTGTTCTTGCACGCCCTCGCTCAGTTGGCGTTTGTAGCCGCTGGTGCTTGGCGCATCGGGCAGCGGCCTGGGGTCCGAGTCGCATTCCTGTTAGTCGCCATACCTGTTTCAGCGTTGGTGTTCCTCCTGTCATTCATGGGACTCATCGCCAGGTAGATTGGCGCTCGGGACTGGCTTCTGAACTGGGTGCCGGTGGTACCTGCTCACCGACCCGGTCCGGGAGGGTGCCAGTTCTGACTTCCTCCGGCTGACGGTCAGCCCTCGATCCGCCGATCAAAAGCATCGGTAGCGATCTTTCTGTCCTGGCCTTGCCGGCCCCACAACCAAACCTTCAGAAAACTCGTTTTCGGGTCGCTCCGCCTCAACTGTCTCTTTTGAGACATCCACGCCCCTCCACTTCCGGCATGCTTAATCTTGAGGAACTACCACTCATGAGTAGAGCTTTGACCGTCTTATTCACTCTCTGTTTCTTTCACCTCCTGCCCCTCCAAGCTGCTCCGGCCCTAGCAAGCCTCTTTCCACAGGAACAGCAGCAGGAACAGCAGCAGTATCAGCAGCAGGACCAGGGGCCTGCCTACGAAAACTTTTCACGCGACCAGCTCGACAATCTTCTATCCCCCGTCGCCCTGTATCCCGACCCGCTTCTTGCCCAGCTGTTTGTTGCGGCAACGTTCCCGGACCAGGTCGAAGAAGCCGCCCGCTTCGTTCGCGGCAACGGCCCGAATGGAGTGGATGAGCAGGATTGGGATGTCAGCGTAAGAGCCATCGCCCACTATCCGACGGTAATCGGAATGATGGCCGACAAGATTGATTGGACCACCTCGCTTGGCCAAGCCTACGTCAACCAGTCCACAGAACGTGGCATTCTCGGTGCAACACTTGCGGCGCTTGGCGCGCAGCGCAGGAAATCTGCAGTCGTCGGAGCAACAGGAAGTCTTGGAACACGACAACTACATCGCCATCACTCCCTACCAGCCGGAATATATCTACGTTCCCGTCTATGATCCGGGAATCATTTACTATCGCCGGCCGTACTACGGGCCAGCCATCACCTTTGGCGTCGGATTTCCTATCGGCGCCTGGCTGAACCTGGACTTTCACTGGGGTTACGGCGGTGGCTGGGGAGGCCTTTACTACACTGGGTGGCGCAGCGAAGGCTGGGGCAGTGGTTGCTGGAATTGCGGATGGATCGGGCGCAGCCGCGGACGCGTGAGTTTCCAAAACAACGTCTACGTCAACAACCGCTATAAGCGTGAACAGAAACGTGATCAATCGCAGCGTAAATGCGAACAACCTCAATCGCCACAATTCCGTCCACAGAAGTGTCGGCTACAACAACGTCCAGGTGAACAACAATCGCGCCAACCGGATGACCAACGCCAATAACGGGCGACCGGGCAACGGCGCATGGAACAATGGAAATAACGGACGGGCTGGCAACAGCCGGGTAAACAATGGGAATAACGCTCGGCCGGGCGACAGGCCGCTAAACACTGGGTACAACGCCCGGGCCAACAACACGCCCAGCGGCTCCGGCCGTGGAAATAGACCGGGAGACCCTGCGGGCAATTATGGCTCGTCAAACTCGCAACCCGCCGGCAACGATCGCCCCCCCCACAACCAACCAGAACATCGACCGCAACATCGATCGCGGCAATCCGCGCATCGAGCAGTACCGCGGCCGCGACAACAATGCCAGCCATGGCCGTCCGGCCGCTACGCCGCAGTGGCCCCTGCCTGGGTCGGCTCAACGCATGGACAACCGCCCCGTTTCCCAGCCGCCTCAAACGCACCAGCAAAACCAGCCAACGCAGGAGCGCCCGGCTCCGCAATCACAGATAGCGCGGCCAACTCCGCATACTTTTAGTCCCAACGAGGCACGTTTCGATTCGCGCGCCACCAGCCAGCGCGGCCAGGCTAGCCGCCAGCAAGCTCCTCCACCGAGTGCGCAAAGCAGGCCGACGCCGCACGGTGGCGAAAAGAGGAAGCCGTGAGAAACCTCCTTCGTAAATGGATCAAAACCGAAAAGGGAGATCAGCAAATGATGGGCATTAAGTCCAGATTCGCATTCGCCGCAGTATTGACCGTGGCAGTTTTCCTGAGCGTTAGCCTGTCGGTCATGGTTCCGTCCACTCTCGCCCAATCGTCCTCACAGCGCACTTTTTCTTCCGCGGATGGCGCCTTGCAGGCTCTCGTTTCTGCTGCCGTGGCCAAGGACCGCTCCGCCCTCGCCAGACTCTTCGGTCCGGATTATGACCAACTTCTCTCCGGCGATGACGTAGAGGACGCCAAGGATCTCAACGAGTTTGCCGCCGCTGTTGGCGAATCCGCTGAACTCCAGAAAGCCGGCGATTCCCAGTACACCGTCACCATTGGCAAAGACAATTGGCCCACGCCCATTCCGCTCGTGCGTAACAACGGAAGGTGGTTCTTCGATACGAAAGCAGGACTCGATGAAATCATCAATCGTCGCGTCGGCGAAAATGAATTCTCCGCCATCACTACCTGTCGCGCTTACGCGGTTGCTCAGTGGGAGTATTACACCGAGGGCGATTGGGACCATGATGG
>Ga0066661_10000999_pt1 | contig 10866 bp, 11 predicted proteins | sample GraSoiAngelo_110_FD_66454 | JGI IMG/M metagenome (GOLD analysis project Ga0066661, IMG submission 66454) | Grasslands soil microbial communities from the Angelo Coastal Reserve, California, USA - 14_0903_12_30cm | ecosystem: Environmental > Terrestrial > Soil > Grasslands | place: USA... | reverse complement strand
CGCCGGGCGCGATCCGCAGCGACACGGGCACCTGGACGGTGTCCGCGTCCAGCAGGTCGTCGTCGGTCAGCAGCGTCTGGGCGCGCATGCGGTGCGCGGCGCGCCGGTGGAGGGGGCTGGCGGCGAGCAGGACGAACTGGTCGCCGGCGGCGGGGACGCGGACGCGCTTCACGTCGCCTTCCCCGAGCACGCTCCCGGCGGAGACGTCGTGGGTCAGCATCCAGGCGTCGCGCGTCGCCCGGGACTGCGCGATCGTCTGCAGGTAGAGCAGCCCGATCACGGCGACGACGACCAGGCTCAGGGCAGCTCCGACGAGCTGGCGGCGGATCACGTCGTCGTCACCGCGGAGCTGCCTCCGAACGCCGGCTGGGCCGAGCGCGAGACGTGGACCGGCGCGCGCAGTCCCAGCAGCGGGACGGGCAGCGCCACGACCTGGTGGACGTCGGCGCTGACCGAGCGAGCGTCGGCGGTGCAGCGGCCGTCGAGCCGGGCCGCGTCCAGCGTGTCCTGGCAGCGCTGCCGGGCCGTGACGGCGTCGAGCTGGAGGCTGCCGGTGTAGAAGGAGCCCTCGTCGATCGCGGAGGCGCCGGCCTGGATGGCGAGCAGGACGCCGTCGTCCACGCGGTTGTACGCGATGAACAGCGCGCCCAGGTCGGCCACCAGCGCGAGCATGCCGGCGAAGAAGAGGGCGAGCACCAGGGCGAAGATCACGAGCGTCTGTCCGGAGCTGGAGGCGCGCATCGTCAGCGGGACCGGTACGCGGAGCTGCGGGCGGTGGCCGAGGACTCGATCGGGATGGGGACGGGGACGATCAGGCCCATCGGCGTCTCGCGGTAGTCGAGCGTGGCGGTGCCGCGGCAGGTCACTGCCTGGCCCGGCTGGTAGGCGTCGCAGCCCTGGAGCGAGCCCGGGCGCAGGTAGGCGTACTGGCGCAGCGTGCCCGTCCACGTCTGCCGCGCGAACTCGGCGCTGAGCGAGCTGCCGGCGGGCGCCGTGATCGCGGCGGCCGCGGCCAGGCTGGTCGCGGCGTCCAGCTCGAGCTGGGCCTCGACCCGGGCCAGGACCGCCAGGAAGCCGAGCAGGAGGAGGAGCATCAGCGGGATGGTCAGGGCGCTCTCCAGCAGCGCCTGGCCGCTCTGCCTCGTGCTCATGCCGCGAACGTCACCGCGTGGACCTCGGCCGCCAGGTCCAGCGACCAGTCGAGGCCGGGGATGGGCACGCCGGTCGCTGGCCGGCCCCGCAGCCGGACCGTGACCACGTCCGCCCACCGGGCGGCGCAGATGTCCACCTCGTCGCTCGGGATGGCGGCCAGCGCGGGGCAGTCTCGGTCGGGCCGCAGCTGCCTGATCCGGGTCCCGAGCAGCACCGGCGTGACGACCCTGGCGACGGCCGGGACCGCCTCCGCCAGGTCAGGCGTGTTGGCGCCCCCCGGCGCGGTGGTGCCGCCCGCCGCGACCCGGGCGCCGGCGGCGACGCCGGTCACGGCCGCGGCCCGCTGGACCGTGTAGACGGACGCGGCCATCGCGCCCAGGAGGCACATCAGGAAGAGCCCGACCACCATGGCGAACTCGACCATCGCCTGGCCGCGCTCGCCGTCTCCGACGTCCCGCATGCGTTGCATGCGGGCCAGTATTGCCGGAACAGGCGGACAAAACGCGGACAATGTGTCCGGCGGTCTCAGCTCCCCCGCGAGGCGGCTCTGACGATCCGCTCGGCCTCGTCCGCGATGGCCGCGAACGTGGCCGGATTGACCAGGCGCGCGCGCATCCCGCGCACGTCCTCGGCGGCCAGGAGCAGGCCCTGGGTCGTCGCCGGCGCCGACCGGAACCGGGCCGCGACGCCCTCCGAGTGCAGGTGGAGGGTGGACTGGGCCACGCGCACGATCTCACCCCGGCAGCGCTCGATCGGGTCGGGGAGGGCCGGCACCCGCTCCTCGCCGGCGGGCTGCTCGTCGGCCTGGCCGGAGGCGTCCGCGATCCGGGCGTGGACGATGGTCTCGGGGCTGGCGAGCAGGGCGGCGACCGTGTCGATCGGGCCGGGCTCGGGCCGCGACTGGCTGTAGGCGGCGACGAGGCCGGACTCGTCGAACAGGACGACGCCGAGGTCCGTGGGCCCGCGGAGCACGATCGCGCCGCGCCGGCCGGGCCGGATGATCGCCTCGATCAGGCCGGCGGGGTCCACCCAGCGGGCCGGGATGGGGGCCAGGCGGTCGGCCTCGCGCCAGTAGCTGGGCAGCGAGAGGGCCAGGCGGCGCTCGACGGCGGCGGCGCGGAGGTTGGCCGACTCGGCGGGCCCGAGCACGTTGAGCGCCTCCAGGCCGACGAGCGCGGGGCGCCCGGCGGGGACGGCGATGGCGTCCACCACCCGGCCGCCGACCACGACCACGATGGCGTCTCCGGTCGGCGCGCGGTAGCTGATGATGGCGTCGTCGAGCGCCGCGATCAGGGCCGCCAGCCCGCGCGCGCGGAAGAACGGCTCGGGCCCGGCGGGGACGGGCGGCAGCACCGGCAGGCCGGAGGCGACGACCGCGGAGGCGTTGGCCATCGAGCGGATATCGTAGGTCGGCCGTCCGGCCGGGCGCATGGGAGGGAGGCCGGCGGCGGGGCCGCCGATGCGTTGAAGTGTCGACACCTGCACGTCTCGGCAGCCGCCGAGACGTTGAACTTCCGGCACTTCAACGTCTCCCAACCGGTGCGGGCCCCTTAACGGGTTGGATGGACAGGCCCGCCCGCGTGCGCGAACCTGGGTGCCCACGCCACCAGTTCCCCCGGGTGGGGGGCTCTGGGGGTGGGGCGCGGCGAACTGGCAGAGAGGGGACACGCGCGGGGCGGCGGATAATCGAGCGGCCATGGGCCGGCGGACCAACCTCGCCCTGCTCGCGTGCCTGGCCGTGGCGTTCGCGACCGGCTGGCTCGCGTTCGCATTCGGCACCGCGCCCGCGCGCTGGTCCCTGGTTTTCCACGCGCTGGGCGGCTTCGCGATCCTCGCCCTCCTGCCCTGGAAGTCGATCGTCGCCCGCCGCGGCCTGCGCCGCCCCCGGCCCGGCCGCTGGGCATCGCTGACGCTGGCGGCGCTGGTCCTGGCCTCGCTGCTCGGCGGCCTCCTCCACTCGACCGGCCTGCTCCGCTGGTGGGGCGACTACACGGCGATGGAGCTGCACGTCGGGGCCGCCATCGCCGCCGTCCCGCTCGCCGCCTGGCACGTGCTGGCGCGCCCGTCCCGGCCTCGCGTCACGGACCTGTCGCGGCGCAACCTCCTCCGCGCCGGCACGGTGGTGGCAGCCGCCGGTGCCGGCTACGCGGTGAGCGAGCTGGCGGTGCGCGCCACCGGCCTGCCCGGCGCGGCCCGCCGGTTCACCGGCTCGTACGAAGTCGGCTCGTTCGTCCCGGACCTCATGCCGGTCAGCTCGTGGATGTTCGACGCCATCCCCGACATCGACCCGTCCGGCTGGCGCCTCCGTGTCGTAACACCGGACGGTATCCGCGAGTGGACGTATGCGGAGCTCGACCGCTTCGACGATCGCCGCCGTGCTGTCCTGGACTGCACCGGCGGCTTCTGGTCCGAGCAGGATTGGACCGGCGTCCTCCTCAGCCGGCTGGTCCCGGACACGGCCGGGGCCGGCAGCGTGCGTGTCGTGTCGCACACCGGCTACGACCGCCGGTTCGCGGTCGGCGAGCTGCCGGACCTCCTGCTCGCTCTGCGGCTGGGCGACGAGCCGCTCAGCTCGGACCACGGCGCGCCGGCGCGGCTGGTGGCTCCGAACCGGCGTGGCTTCTGGTGGGTGAAGTGGGTGCTGGCCATCGAGCTCGAAGCGCTGCCCGCGTGGTGGCAGCCGCCGTTTCCGCTGCAGTGAGGAGGAGCTGAACGATGACCGACTTCGAACACTACGTGCTCGGGGAGCACGTCGAGGACTTCAACGACGGGATCATCAGCCGGCGCGAGCTGCTGCGCCGGGTCACGCTGATCACGGGCAGCCTGACCGCGACCCTGGCTGTCCTCGACGTGATGGGCTGCGGGAGCACGCCGTCGGGCACCCAGGCCTCGCCCGTGTCCCGCGCGAGCAGCTCGCCGCAGCCGTTCGCCACGCCGCCCGCGCAGCCGACGACGGACGGCATCACCGTGCAGCCGACCGACCCGCGGATCAAGGTGGAGACGCTCACGGTCTATGGCAAGGACGGCGCGCAGCTGATGAGCTACGCGGCGGCCCCGGCCAGCGGCAGCGCGGCGGGAGCGATCCTGGTCGTGCACGAGAACCGCGGCCTGCTCGAGCACATCAAGGACGTCGTGCGCCGGGTGGCCACGGCGGGCTTCATGGGCCTGTCGATCGACCTGCTGTCCCGGGACGGCGGGGCGGTCAAGCTCAGCGACCAGGCCGCGTACGCCGCGGCCCTGGCCAAGCGCGCGGTGCCCGACATGGTGTCGGACCTGATGCAGGGCCTGTCGACGCTCGAGGCCCAGAAGGGGATCGGCGACAAGCTGGGCATCACCGGGTTCTGCTTCGGCGGCGGCATGGTCTGGAACACGCTGGTGGCGGGGGCGAAGGTCAAGGCGGCGGTACCGTTCTACGGCCCGAAGCCGGCCGACATCACCAACCTGGCCAACACCAAGGCCGCGGTGTTCGCGATCTACGCCGAGCAGGACACGGCCATCACGGCGACGCGGACCGACATGCAGACCGCCCTCCAGACGGCCAGCCAGAAGTCGGGCGGCCAGCCGTTCCAGATCACGGTCTATCCCGGCGTGGGCCACGCGTTCCACAACGACACGGGCGCGCGCTACAACGCGGTGCAGGCGGAGGCCGCCTGGGTCGCGACAGTGGGGTGGATGCGCAAGTACGTCCATTAGGCCGGGGGCGGGTCCGGCCCGCCGGCCGGCCCACGGGGCGGCCGGGGTAGCATGGGACGCGCACAGGTGCGCGCGTCCGCGCACGCCCGGCCGCGCCCCGCTAGCTCAGTGGACCAGAGCGGCTGCCTTCTAAGCAGCGGGTCGGGGGTTCGAATCCCTCGCGGGGCACACCTCGCGGGGCACCATCTACAACGACGACATCGCTGAACCATGTAGGGGACACGTGCTCGCCACAGTAGGGCTACCGGGACGTCCTGCAGGAGCCAACCGGGCTCGCCGACGGGCCGCACACGATCACGATCTCGGCCCGGGTCGGAGACGCGGGCGGGATGGCCCGGAAAGCGTCCAGGCTGTATCGTCTGCTTCGGTCGTTGGGTTGCCGGAAGGCGCCGGCTGGACTGTGGAGGTGGATCGAGAGATGCGCAGGACCCGTTGGCTCGTGCCCGTGCGCGCAGGAGCGGCCGCCCTCGCCCTCGCGCTGCTGCTCGGCACCGGGCCGGGGCAGGCCGGCGCCGCGGCCGCCGCGGCCTCCCCGATTCCCGGCGCCGTCCAGATCACGACCCAGGACGCCTACCGCTTCCAGGGCTGGGGCACCTCGCTCGCGTGGTGGGCCAACGTGGTCGGCGGCTGGCGGAGCGCGCCCGCGATCGAGGACGCGCTGTTCGGACTCCCCAGGCCCGGCCATCCGGATCGGCTGGGCCTGAACGTGATCCGATACGACGTCGGCGCCAGCCCGGTGCTGTGGTGCCCGGCCGCCGGCCCGAGCAGCGCGTGCGCCGCCACGCCCTCGAGTGAGCGCACCCTTCCCGTGGCCGACGCCGGCCGGGTCCCCACCTGCCCGTCGTTCGGGCCGGGCCGCGCGGTGCCGGCGCTGGCCGGCGCGCCCGGCGAGGCGATCGACCTGCGCCGGGACCGCAACCAGGTCGCCGTCCTCCGGGCCGCGCTCGACCGGGCGCCGCGGCGGTCGTTCGTGCTGGAGGCGTTCGCCAACTCGCCGCCCTGGTGGCTGACGGTGAGCGGCTGCCCGCAGGGCAATCCGGACGCGACCGACGCCCGCGACAACCTGGCCCCGGCCGACTACGGCGCCTATGCCCGGTACCTGGCGGGCGTCCTGGCCGCCTTTCACGAGCGCGGCGTCGCGTTCGACACGCTGGACCCGCTGAACGAGCCCGAGAACCCGTGGGGACAGAACAACAACCCGTACACCGGCCAGCCCTTCTGCCAGTCGGGATGCCAGGAGGGCATGCACTTCGGCCCCGAGCCGCCCCTGCGCGATACGCCCAGCATCGGGCCGCTCCTGGGCCAGGTCTGCCAGACGCTGAGCACCCACGGGATCGCGACCCGGGTCGCCACGCCCGACGGGTTCAACCCGAGCGACACCCGCGCCCTGGTGGGACTGAGCGGTCCGCCCGCGACCTGCCAGGCGCAGATCAACACGCACATGTACGACTTCGTGTTTCCCAACGGCGTGGTGCCGTACGGGCAGGGCATCAGCATCTACGACCCGACCGGGGTGGGCGGCGGCCGCCAGGCGCTCGCCGGGACGGCGCGTGCGCTGTCGCAAGGCCTGTGGATGTCCGAGTTCGGCACCGGCGGCGCGGCGGCCGACATGGCGTCGGGACTCACGCTCGCCTCGACCATCGCCGCCGACATGCGCTGGCTGCGGCCCACGGCGTGGGTCAACTGGCAGCCGGTCGAAGGGAGCGGGGGCTGGGGCCTGTTCGAGGCGCCGAGCTTCCCGGCCGAGGGGCCGGTCACCATGACCAGACGGTTCTTCGCGATGGAGCAGTACGCGCGGTTCATCCGACCCGGCTTCCAGATCCTGACCCCGCTGGACCCGGTCGACGACGCCGTCCACGAGACGAGCGCGACGATGGCGGCGATGGACGACCTCCAGCACCCGCACCGGATCGTCGTCGTGGGCACGAACCCGACCGCGTCCGAGCGCCACGTCGTGTACGACCTGGGGAGCCTCGGTCCGCGCCATGCCACGGTCACGCGGTACCGGACGAGCGCCGGCGAGAACGTTCGCCGGCTGGGCCGGACGCGGCTGTCCGCGACCAGCGTCACGGACGACCAGCCGGCCGGGTCGATCACCACCTACGTGATCGACCTGGCCTGACGGAGATCCAGGGCGCGAGCCCGAGATCCCTACACGGTCCACAGCGCCCGGGTGGGCGACATCCGGGCGGCCCGCAGTGCGGGGAGCAGGCCGGCGACGGCGCCGATGGCCAGGGCGGCGGTGAGTCCGCCGGCCCAGGCAAGGGTGGGGATGACAGTCGTCCACTGCTGCGTATGGGCGTAGACAGCGGTGGCGGCCGCGCCGGCGGCGACACCGGCGACGCCGCCGGCCAGCGCGAGCACGATGGCTTCGGACAGGAACTGGATCCGGATGTGGCCCCTGGTCGCGCCCAGGGCGCGGCGGAGGCCGATCTCGGAGCGGCGTTCCAGGACGCCGATCAGCGTGACGTTGCCCACGCCGATGGCGCCGACCAGCAGGGAGATGGCGCCCAGGCCGAGGAAGAGGCTGTTCAGCGCGCCCTCGGCGGCCGCGCGGGCGGTCAGGGCGGCCGACGGTTGGGACACGACCACCTCGTACGGTGATTCGGGGTTGGCCGTGGCCGCGAGGAGGGCGTGCACGGCGTCGACCCGATCCGTCTGGCAGCGCACGTAGATGGTCGACGGGTGCCCGCCGAAGCGCAGGTACCGCTGGGCGGCCGGGAACCCGACCAGCACCGCGGAGTCGATCTCGGGCGCCAGCGGGGCCGGCTCGAGGATGCCCACGACGGAGAACCACTGGCCGCCGACCCAGATGCGGTCCCGGGGCCAGACGTGGTCGATGCCCAGGCGCCGGGCGGCGGCCGAGCCGAGCACCGCCACCGGCTCGTGTGCGGTGGCGGCGTTCAGGTACCGTCCCTGCGCCACGGACGTGCCCACCGTGCCCGGCAGCTCCAGGCTGGCGGCCTGCACGGACAGCGCGTTGGTGTTGTTCGCGGGGATCAGCGGGCTCCGGTAGGCGAAGACGTCGCGCACGACGCCCGTGTCCTGCACGCCGGTGACCGGGCCGATGCGGGAGATCATGCCCGGCGCGGCCACGGGGAGCTCGGCGGTGGCGCCAGCCAGGTCCTGCCCGTTCGTGACGGTGAGCAGGTTGGTGCCGAGCCGGTCGATCTCGGCCAGCAGCCCGGCCTGGGACGAGGCGGACAGGCCGAGGACGGCGACGATCGCGCCGACCCCGATCGCGATCCCGAGGGTGGACAGGCTCGAGCGGAGCTTCCGGGTCCGGACGCCGACGCCGGCCAGCCGGGCCAGGTCGGTCGGGCGCAGTCGCCGCATGGTGGGCATGGCCGTCGTCATGGCAGTCCTCTTCGCGGAGTCCGGTGGTGGGTGTCCGCCACGATCTGGCCGTCGCGGAGCTCGACGCGCCGGGGCATGGCGGCGGCGATCGCGTGGTCGTGCGTGATGACCACGATCGTGGCGCCGGCGTCGTGGAGGTCGTGCAGGAGGGTGAGGATCGACTCGCCGGTGGCCTGATCCAGGTTGCCGGTGGGTTCGTCCGCGAGCACGATCGCGGGCGAGCCGACCAGGGCGCGGGCGATGGCCACCCGCTGTCGCTCCCCACCGGAGAGCTGGGTGGGCCGGGCGGTCGCCCGGTCGGCGAGTCCGACGGCGCCCAGCGCCTCGGCGGCCTGCCGTCGCCGGACGCGAGCGGGGACGCCCGCGTAGAGCAGGCCGTCGGCCACGTTGTCGATCACGCTGGCGTGCTCGGCGAGGAAGAACTGCTGGAACACGAACCCGACCCGGCACGCCCGCACGGCGGCGACCTGCCGGTCCGACAGCGCCGCGACGTCCAGGCCGGTGATCCGGACGCTGCCGGTGGTGGGCCGGTCCAGGGTGCCCATGACGTGCAGCAGCGTGGACTTGCCCGACCCGGACGGGCCGAGCACGGCGACCAGCTCCCCCGCGCGCACCGTCAGGTCGACGCCGCGCAGCGCGACCACCGGGGGCTCGCCCGGGTAGGTCCTGGTCACCGCGTCGAGCTCCAGCACCGGGAGGCTGCTCACGTTGTGGGCACCACCACGCGCTGCCCGGCGGCCAGGCCCGAGCCGGACACCTGCACGAGCCCCTCGGCGTCGTCGAACAGCCCCGGCGAGACGGGCACCAGGCGATGGGCGCCGCCGGCGCCGACGACCTCGACGGCGTACCTGCCACCGCTCAGGGCGAGGAGCGCGTCCACCGGCACCACCAGCGCGTCCTGGACGGTGCTGGTGGTGATGGCCACCCGCACCGACGCCTGATCGAGGTTCCCGGTCGCGTTCGGGTCGGCCGGCGTGATGGCCACCGCGACCGTGGGCGTGTTCGGCCCACCCTGCCCGGGCCCCGACGGGGTGGTGGCGACCCTCCCGACCGAGGTGACCTGGCCGGGAGTGGTCTGGTTGTTCGGCAGGGTGATCGTGACCTGGTCGCCGACCTTCACCTCCGACTGCCGGGAGGCGTCGAGGGCGACGGTGACCTGCCTGGCCGTCGAGGTGCCCTTCAGGATCGGCCCGCCACCCTGTCCACCCAGGGTCGCCGACAGGGTGGTGACCCGGATCGGTCCCGGCAGGAACGCGTACGCACCCAGAGCGAGGCTGCCGGTGGCCGTGACGCCGAGCGCGCCCTGCAGGCGTTGCACCCCGAGCCGGGTGGCCCAACTGAACTGATCGGAGTTCGGGTCGAGCTGAGAGCTCGTGACATAGGCCAGCGCGACCAGGTCGTGGTTGAGCTGGCGAACGTCCGCCCCGGTGACGTCGGCGGCCCGCGCCCCCGCCGCCAGAGCCCGGTAGGGCGGGGTGGACCCGTACAGCAGGACCACCGGCCGCTCGTCCAACCGGTAGAGCGCCTGACCCTCGTCGACCATCTGGCCCGCCTCGGGCAGCCAGGTGATCGTGCCCGAGGCCTGACCCAGCACCGTGTACTCACCGGCGTAGCCCAACGTGCCCTCCACGCTCGTCTGTGCCGACAGCGACCGGCGGGTCACCGTGGACGTGGACGTGGCGGCGCCGTTGTCCTGCGTTCCGGAGGCAGCGGCGTGGGACCCCAGCGGATGGAAGACGCTGATGCCGAACGGGTTCGTCCGCTCGATCAGCGTCCCGGCCCCCGCCAGGATCACCAGTGTCACTCCGGCGACGAGCGGGCCGTGCCGGCGCATCTACGCGAACCCCAGCACCGCATTGGGCGCCACAGGCTCGCACTCGTTCATCCTGGCCTCGATCTGTGTCGAATGATGGTCGATGCCAGTTCCACTGAGGCTGAACACGACGCGCCCCCCGGTTTCGGTGGGATCGGGCCAGTTCGGCACCCCGTGGGAGCGCATGCACCGGGCGAACGCCAGGTCGTCGGTCATCATCTGCTGCATCTGGGCCTGTGAACAGGCGCCGGCCACCTCGCACTGCTGGAGCGTCCCGCCATCCTGGAGCAGGTGCTGGCAGGCCGTCTGTGCCGACTGGAACTGGGAGGTGCTGACCCCGAACTGCTCCGGAGCTCCTTTGCGGAGGGCTCCGCTGCTGTCGGGGTCAGGGTAGTTCGGCACCCCGTTGGTGCGCATGCAGCGGGAGAAGGCGAGCGCCGACTGGGAGCTCGACGACCCTCCCGCGGCCGCCGAGCCACCGGACCTGGTGGAGGACGCGCCGTTGCCGCAGGCCACCGCGAGCAGGGCCAGGACGGCCGCGGCGATGATCGCGCGGGTGCTGTTGTTCATCATGCCGCCCGTTATCGCGAGCAGCCCATGACACGGGCCGAACAGCGGCTGTTACGCGGATTTCATGTGCGCTGGTGCAGCATATGGACGTGCGAGTCCTGGTCGTGGAAGATCACGTCGGGCTGGCCAACCGGATCGGCGAGGGGCTGCGCGACGCCGGGTTCGCCGTCGACGTCGTCCACGACGGCGATGCGGCCCTGCGGAGCACGACCAGCACGGACTACGACGTCGTCGTCCTCGACCGCGACCTGCCGGCCGTGCACGGCGACCGGGTCTGCCGC
>Ga0066661_10000996_pt1 | contig 10884 bp, 8 predicted proteins | sample GraSoiAngelo_110_FD_66454 | JGI IMG/M metagenome (GOLD analysis project Ga0066661, IMG submission 66454) | Grasslands soil microbial communities from the Angelo Coastal Reserve, California, USA - 14_0903_12_30cm | ecosystem: Environmental > Terrestrial > Soil > Grasslands | place: USA... | reverse complement strand
GCCTCGATCGCCCCCAGCTTCCTGAGCTCCTCCGGCGTCGTGATCTCGACCGCCCGCAGGCGGCCGGCGATGACCGGGCCCAGGTTCCGCATCCGCTCCAGGGTGACCGGAGCGTCGTCACCCACCGCTCACCTCTTGCCTTGACATTGCGAACATCTGTTCGTAGTCTGCTCCCTGCCGTTCCCCCCGTCAAGCCCTCGTCAAGCCCCTGACCTGATGCCCAGAGAGAAGCTCCAGCACGCCATCGGCGCCATCCACGTGCGGTTCGGCGGCCACGCGCTCGTCCACGCCGCCCGGCTGCCGGCCGCCCGGCCCTGGCCCACCGGGCTGCCGGCGGTGGACCGGCTGAGCGGCATCGGCGGCCTGCCCCGGGGCCGGGTCAGCGTCCTCCAGGGCGCCCTCGGCGCGGGCAAGCTCAGCCTGGCGCTGGCCGTGCTCGCCACCGCCACCCGGGAGCACGCGCACGCCGTCGTGATCGACCGCCGGCGCCGGCGGTTCGACCCGTGGATCCCGGACCGGATGGGCGCCGACCTGGGCGCCCTCACCGTGGTCCGGCCCCCCACCCCCGCGGTCGCCGGCGAGGCGGCCGTCGCGCTGGCCCGGGCCGGCGCCGGCTTCGCGCTGGTGCTGGAGGAGCTGCCCGAGCCCGCCCTGGGGCCGCTGGAGTCGGCCGCCGCCCGCTCCGGCAGCATCGTGCTGGTCGTCGCCGGCGGCGGGGAGCGGGCGCTCGCCCACGCCTCCAGCCTGACGCTGGAGCTGGAGCTGCTGGGCTGGGAGCCCGCGCGGGGCAGGCTCGCCGGGCCGCGGAGCGTGCTGCGCTGCGTCAAGAACAAGCTGGCCGCGCCCGGCGCCGAGGCGGAGCTGGTGCTGCGCTACCCGCGCGGGCCGCGGCTGCCGGCGGCGGAGTGGCCCCGGGAGGTGGAGCGCACCCCGGCGGTGGTGGTGGAGCCGTGGCCGGGCGCGTCTGCTGCGGTCTGATCCCGCACCTGGAGCTGGCCCGGCGGCCCGAGCTGACCGGCGCGCCGGCGGTGGTCGGCGGCGGCGACGGCCGTGTGCTGGCCGCGAGCGCCGAGGCGATGACCGCCGGCGTCCGGCCCGGCCTCACGCTGCGCCAGGCCGAGGCGCTGTGCCCGGCGGCGGCCATCGTGGACGCCGACCCGGTCGCGACGTCGCGGCTGGCCGAGCGGGTCGCGGCCCAGCTCTACGACCTGGCGCCGGAGGTCGAGGTCCGGCTGGACGGCCGCGCCTGGCTCGACCTGACGGGCCTCCCGCTGCCCGGCCGCGCCATCGCCGCCGCCCGCCGCTGCCTGCGCGCGGCGGCCGGGGTCGAGCCCCGGCTGGGCCTGGCCGCCGGCCCGTTCGCGGCCGCGCTGGCGGCGGCCCGGGCCCGGCCGGGCCGGCTGCTCCAGGTGGAGGACGTGCCCGCCTTCCTCTCCCCCCTCCCCGTCGCCGAGCTCGACCTGGACGCCGAGCAGCTGGAGCGCCTCGACCTGCTGGGCCTGCGCACGCTGGGCGCGGTGGCCGCGCTCGGGCCCCGGCAGCTCGAGAGCCAGCTCGGGAAGGCGGGCCGTATCGCGGCGCTGCTGGCGCGAGGCGAGGAGCCCCTCCCCCTCACGCCCTGGCGGCCGCTGCTCGTCCCCGGCGCCCGCTGCCAGCTGGAGCCGCCGGTGGACGACCGCGAGGCCCTGCTCTTCGTGGCCCGCGGCCTGTGCGGGGACCTGGCCGGGGAGCTGGGCGACAAGGGCGCCGGGGCGCGGAAGGTCCGGGTCCGGCTCGGCGGGGAGGGCGCGCCCGAGGAGTCGCGCGAGTCGGTCGTCCGGCACCCGCTCTCCAGCGCGGCGGAGCTGTTCGGGCTGGTCTCGTCCTGGCTGCGCGAGTGGCGGCCGGCGGCGCCGGTGACCGAGGTCACGGTCGAGGTGCCCGAGCTGGAGGCGGCGGGCCGGCGCCAGCTCCGGCTCTGGATGGGCGGCGACGGCTCCGCCGAGGAGGTGCGGGCGGCGCTGGAGCGGCTGCAGGACCGGCACGGCGTGGAGGTGGCGCTGGCCGTTCGCCGGGCGCTCGGCACCTCCCCGCTCGCCGGCCAGCGGCACCTGCTGGTGCCGGCGTGACCCAGCTGCTCGACCCGCCGCAGCCCCTGGAGGTCGAGGTGGACGACGCCGGCCAGCCCCGGCACGTCCAGGGCCGGCCGCTCGCCGGGCCCGTACGCCCGGTCGTGCGCTGGATCATCGAGGTGGACTGGTGGACGAGCTCGCCGGTCTCCCGCGAGTACTGGCGGGTGCTGCTGCGCGAGCGGCTGATGTGCGAGATCTACCGGGACCGCGCCGGCGGGGCCTGGTACCTGGAGCGGGTGTACGACTAGATGTCCCTTGGCTTACCGAACACTTGTTCTCTAAGATTCTCAGGTGGCCGACTACGCCGAGCTCCACTGCCACTCGAACTTCTCCTTCCTGGACGGCGCCTCGCACCCCGTCGAGCTGGTCCTCCAGGCGCGAGAGCTGGGCCTGCGCTCGCTGGCCATCACCGACACGGGCGGCGTCTACGGGGCCGTCCGCTTCCTGAACGCCTGCGAGGAGACCGGCGTGCACGGGGTGGTGGGCGCCTGCCTGGAGGTGGACGGCCGTGACCTGGTGCTCCTGGCCCGCAGCCGCGCCGGCTACTCGAACCTCTGCCGCCTGCTCAGCCAGGCCCACCTCGACCAGCCCAAGGGCGAGGCCCGGACCACGCTGGCGACGCTGCGGGAGCTGAGCGGCGACCTGTACTGCCTGGCCGCCAGCGACGAGGAGGACTGGCTGCGCGCCCTCCTCGGCTCGCTCGGCCGGGACCGCGTCCTCGTCGAGGTGCACAACCACCTCCGGCCCGAGGACCCATGGGTGCTGGACGAGCGGGTCGACGTGGCGCGGCGCCTGGACCTGCGCACGGTCGCGACCAACCACGTCCGCTACCACGACCGCGCCCGGCGGCCGCTGCACGACGTGCTGACGGCGATCCGGCAGCGGGCCACGCTGGAGGAGGTCCGCGACCGCCTGCCCGCCAACTCGGAGCAGGTGCTGAAGGGGCCGGACGAGATGGCGGAGCTGTTCCGCGAGCTCCCCGAGGCGGTGGCCACGGCCGCGGAGCTGGCCGACGACTGCCAGGTGGCGCTCGACTTCCGCGACGTGCGCCTGCCGGGCTTCGCGGTGCCTGGCGGCAAGCAGGCGTTCGACTTCCTGTGGGGCATCGCCGACGATGGCGTCCAGCAGAGGTACGGAGGCCGGAGGCCGGACGTGATGGACCGCTTGAACCGCGAGATGCAGGTGATCCAGAAGACCGGGCTGGCCGAGTTCTTCCTGATCAACTGGGACCTGGTGGAGTTCGCCCGGCGCAGCCACGTGCCCTGCCAGGGCCGGGGCTCGGCGGCCGACTCCCTGGTCGCCTACGCCCTCGGCATCACCCGGGTGGACCCCATCGCGCACAACCTCCTGTTCGACCGGTTCCTGCACGAGGGCATGAAGACGATGCCGGACATCGACATCGACTTCTCGACCGCCCACCGCGAGCAGGTGATCCGGTACATCTACGACACGTACGGCTGGGAGCGGACCGGGATGGTCTGCAACGTCGTCACGTTCCGGCCCCGCATGGCCATCCGCCAGGTCGGCAAGGCGCTGGGCTTCCCCCCCGACCTGATCGACCGCCTGGCCAAGGGCGTGGACCGCTGGTTCGCGGACGCCCGCGAGACCAACGCCGACATCGCCGCCAACGCGCCCGAGCGGCTGGACTCGGCGCTGTGGGGCCACTTCCTGCGCCTGGTCGAGGAGGTGCAGGGCTTCCCGCGCCACCTCTCCATCCACGTGGGCGGCATGGTGGTCACGGGCCGCCCGCTGATCGACATCGCCCCGGTCGAGCCGGCCCGGATGGAGGGCCGCGTGGTCGTCCAGTTCAACAAGGACGACATCGAGGACCTGGGCCTGATCAAGATGGACATGCTCGGCCTGCGCACGCTCTCGGTGGTGGCGGAGACGCTGGACCTGGTCGAGCGGGCGACGGGCGAGCGGCCCGACCTGGACGCCCTCCCGCTCGACGACCCCGAGGTCTACGAGATGTGCGCGGCCGCGGACACGATCGGCGTCTTCCAGATCGAGTCCCGGGCCCAGATGATGACCCTCCCCCGCACCCGGCCGGCGGCGTTCAACGACCTGGTCGTCGAGGTGGCGATCATCCGGCCGGGCCCCATCCAGGGCAACGCCGTCCACCCGTACATCCGGCGCAAGCAGGGCAAAGAGTTCCCGACGTACGCGCACGAGTCGCTGAGGCCGATCCTGGAGGACACGCTGGGGGTGATCCTCTACCAGGAGCAGATCATCCAGATCGCGATGGACGTGGCCGGCATGGACGCGACGGGCGCCGACCGGTTCCGCCGGGCGATGACCCGCCACCTGCCCCGCGACCAGTTCCAGGCGCTGAAGGCGGACTTCGTCGCCGGCTGCCGGTCGCGCGACGTGCCCGAGGCGATCGCGGACGACCTCTTCAAGACGCTGGAGGGGTTCGCCGTCTACGGCTTCTGCCGCTCCCACGCGGCCGCGTTCGCGCGCACCAGCTACGAGACCGTCTGGCTCAAGCTCAAGTACCCGGCCGAGTTCACGTGCGGGCTGCTCAACAACCAGCCGATGGGCTTCTACCACCCGAGCGTGCTGGTCGAGGACGCCAAGCGCCACGGCCTGAAGGTGCTGCCGGTGGACGTCAACGCCTCGGCCGCGCGCTGCCTGCCGTTCGGTGCCGGCCACGACACCGTCCGCGTCGGCTTCAACTACGTCCGCGACCTGGGCGAGACGGGCGAGCGGGCCATCGTGGCCGAGCGCGAGCGGGCCGGCGCGTACCGCTCGTTCGACGACTTCGTGGAGCGGCTGCGGGGGGCGCCGGTCGGCGCCCGGGCGGTCCGCAACCTGGTGATGGTCGGCGCGTTCGACGCGTTCGGCGCGCCCCGGCGCGAGCTGCTCTGGGGCTGGCAGGAGCGGTGGGACGGGCGGGGCCTGCGCCGCCGGGTGCCGGTCCAGGCCGAGCTGCGCCTGCCCGCCGCCGCCCCGCCGCTGCCCGGCCTGACCGAGCTGGAGACCACCCGGCTCGAATACCGGATCTCGGACCTCTCCACCGGCCACCACCTGATCCACTTCTACCGGGACCGGCTGCGGGCGCTGGGGGCGCTGCGCAGCTCGGAGGCCGCGCGGCAGCCGGCCGGCCGCGAGATCCGGGTCGCGGGCCTGGTCATCACCCGGCAGGCGCCGGCGACCGCCAACAAGATCCGGTTCTTCACGCTCGAGGACGAGACCGGCCACGTCAACGTGACGATCAAGCCGGACGTGTACGAGCGCTTCCGGCACCAGTGCGCCCACCCCGTGCTGGTGATCGACGGGGTCGTCCAGAGCGTGGACAACGTGTGGTCCCTGCTGGCCTCGTCGATCGCGCCGCTGGACGGCGCGGCCGGCGGCGGCCGCTCGCACGACTACCACTAGCAGCGAACCCGGAGACGCCTGACCGCGTTGGTCTGGCATGAGACTGGCACGACTCGCTCGCCGGACGGTGCTGGCTTCGGCGGCCGCCGCGGTCGCCGTGCTCGGGCTGGGCGCGACGGCCGCCCTGGCCGACGACTGGGGCCAGCGCGTCCCCGGCCAGCACGTGTACGACCCCGCCGGCGCGCTGACCCCGGCCCAGGTGAGCGACCTCGAGCGGTCGGCCGCCGCAGTGGACCAGGCCGGCGCCCCGACCGTGGTGTACGTCCGCCGCAAGGACGCCGACGACGCGACGACGCGGCAGGACGCCCGGGCGCTGATGGACACGTGGGCGGTCGAGAGCTCGGCCGGGCGGAAGGACGGCTTCGTGCTGCTGCTCAACCTGAAGCCCGCGGACATCAGGCATGGCTCCACCGCGCTGGTGATCGGCTCGGCCCACGCCGACCGGCTGGACGACGGCCGGCTGCAGGGGATCTATGACGCGACGATGCGGTCCCGGCTGGCGGCGGGCGACCTGGCCGGCGCCGTGAGCGCGGCGCTGCTCGTGGTGGCGCGCGACATGAGCGCACCGGAGGCGCCGCCGAGCCCGGCGCCCGACCAGACCCCACCGGCGGGCGCGGTCGCGGCCTCGCTGCTCGGCCTCGGTGCGATCGCGGCGGTGATCCTCGGGTTCGGCCTGCTCATCGCCAGGGGCGGGGGCTGGAACCGGCCGCCGGGCGGCGGCCGTCCCGGGTACGGCGGTTCGGACTCGTCGTTCTTCACCGATTCGGGCGCGTCGAGCACGTACACCGGCGGTGGCGGGGACGGCGGAGCGTCGAGCGGCAGCAGCTCGGGCGGAGGCAGCTTCTGACGGCGCCGCTGGTGGTCGTGTCCGGGCCGCCGGCCTCGGGCAAGACCACCGTCGCGGTCCCGCTCGCCACCGCGCTGCGACTGCCCCTGGTCGCCAAGGACCTGGTCAAGGAGGCGCTGATGGACAGCCTCGGCGCCGAGGACGTGGACCAGTCGCGGCGGCTGGGCCAGGCGACGTTCGCCGTGATCCTCGCGCTGGCCCGTTCGCACCTGGAGACCGGGGCCGGCCTCGTGCTGGAGGCGAACTTCGCGCTCGGCCGGTCGGAGCCGGGGCTGCGGCAGCTGGTCGCCGCCGCCAGCCACGCTGTCGTGGTCCACTGCTGGGCCCCGCGCGAGGTGCTGGCAGAACGGTACCGGGCCCGGGCCGGGGCGGGGCACCGGCACCCCGGCCACCACGACCGGCTCCGGCTGGAGAGCGGCCTGCCGTGGCTGGAGCCGCCGGCCACGGAGCCGCCCGACCTGGGCGTCCCGTGCCTGCGGGTGGACACGGCGGACCATTGGGACCTGGAAGCGATCGCGGCGTGGGTCCGCGAGACAGCCGCCTACATCCGGTAGAAGATCTGGTCCAGCCGCAGGCTCTCGATCGTCCCGCCCAGCGCGATGACCGCCACCGCGGCGGCCGACGTCCAGCCCGCGATGCGCCTCGTTCGCGCGTCGTCCGGGCGCCACAGCACCAGCACCGGCGGCAGCAGCACCGCCGCGACCAGCACGCACAGCAGCAGCGGGTTTGGCACCCACCCCTCGCTCGAGCTCCCCAGCCACCAGTTCGTCGCCGTCGCCCCGCCGAGCGCCAGCAGCAGGGTCAGCAGCGGCAGCGACCGCCGCTTCACCGCCTCCCAGGCCAGCCAGCCCGCGCCCAGGTAGACCGAGGGGTACACGATGACCCGGTACCAGCCGTACTGCTCGACCTCCTTCTCGCCCGCCAGCACCAGCATGATCACCGCGTACGCGGCCGCCGGCCAGACCAGGAACAGCTCCCGCCGGCGCAGGTTCCGGGCCGCCAGCAGGCCCAGGCCGATCCAGCCCAGCAGCCACCAGCCGTCGCGCAGCCGCCGGTTCATCCCCGCCGCGGCCGTGAGGAAGTCGAACGCGGACATCACCCCGATCCGGTTGCTCGCCTGCACGCCCCACGTCCGCACGAACTGCCCCCAGTCCACCAGCGCCCCGTAGACGACGAACAGCACCAGGCCGGCCGCCCCGGCGGCCACCAGGACGCCCGTCAGCCTCCAGCGCCCGGACGAGGCCAGGATCACCGCGCAGATGCCGGCCACCGCGATCCCCGACACCTTCATCAGCGGGGCCGCCACCGCGCACAGCAGCAGGCCGGTCACGGTCACCGGGCCCGTCACGCCGTCCAGCACGCGCACGGTCAGCAGCAGCGCGACCAGCAGCAGCACCGCCTGCGCCGACTCGGGCTCGGCGACCCGCCCGAACAGCACGGCCGCGGGCGCGGTCGCCAGCAGCAGCGCCCCCACCATCGCCGCGCCGGCGCCAATGAACCGGCGGCCCAGCAGGTAGACCAGCGGCACCGTCAGCGTGCTGCACGCGACCGGGATCAGCCGCACCTCGACCGCGTTGAACCCCGTCATGTCGCGCGCCCCGAGCAGCCACACCCAGCCGCCGATCAGCAGCGAGTACAGCGGCGGGTGGTCCATCCAGTGGTGGACGACCGGGACGGTCACGCCGAACGCGCTGAAGGCGTGGTACGCGGGGTAACCCGGGTAGTACGACCACGTGATGGCGTCGCCGTGCTGGATCAGGTTCAGCCCGGCCCACGCGAACTGGATCTCGTCCAGGTCGTCCGTGAACACGGGCGCCTGGGCCAGGCCGTGCAGGCGGAGCAGGAGCGCCAGGCCGGTGACCGCCATCACCCCCAGCACCTCCAGCGCCGGCCACGTCCCCACCAGGGGCAGGCGCAGCGTCAGGAGGGGCTGCTGGTCAGCTGACGCGGTAGACGGAGTAGCCGCCACTGGAATACACGAGCCGGGCCGTGGCCTGGAAGTACGCGGGGTTGGCGCCGACGCTGCCGCTCATCTCCTGCGGGCCGATCATGACGTAGTCCACGCCGTACTGCTTCAGCAGCCGGGGCGTGGCCGGGTCGCCCTTCAGCATCCGCTCGGCGTCGCTCGTCCGCTGCGTCCAGTCGGACAGGCCGTACGTCCACAGCCAGCCGCCGTACCCGACGACGATGCGGCGGCCGCCCAGCGTCGCGATGGGCTCATTGTGCGTCGGCGCCGTCAGGAAGATCGCGCGCGGGTCGGTGTGGCCGCGCGCCCAGTTCGCCACCTGGACCCCGCCGGCGTCGGTGAACTGCGCCGACGTCGGGTTCGACAGCAGCGACCGCCACAGGTCCACCGCGCTCGAGGCCGTGAGGAACACGAGCAGCGCGGCCGCGACCAGGCGGCCGTCGATGCCGGTCCGGAGCAGCCGTGCCAGCAGCGCGCCCACGGGCAGGGCGCCGATCAGCGTCCAGTAGGCGAAGAACTTCGTGTTGTCCCAGTCCCAGGGCTGGAACACCAGGACGTTGGGGACGATGAACCACAGCCAGATCGGAGCCAGGTGCAGACCCACCCGGGGCGGCAGCACGCCGCGCCACAGGAACGCCGCCGCCATCGCGGGGATCAGCAGGCTGGTGTTCTCGAGCCAGAACCAGACCGGGTTGTCGTGGTGGCCGCCGCTGTCCGCCAGCCACCAGACCTGGACGTGCACGGTCGCCGCCCCGCCGCCCAGCATCCAGAGGACGGCCGGCGCCCCCAGCACCAGCGCCGGGGCGAAGAACGCGACCCACTCGCGGCGCGGGTTGAACAGGGTCCAGAAGGCGGCCATCGCCACCGCCGTGCCGTACGCGTGCAGGTGGAACAGCGGCGCCAGGCCGGTCACGGCGCCGGCGAACGCGAACGGCGTCCAGCGGGCAGCGCCGGCCGGCTGGTCGGTCCGGCGCAGGGCCACCCACAGCACCGCCAGCACGATCAGGACCAGGCTGAACCCGAACAGCACCGAGCGCTGGGGCAGCAGCCAGGCCAGCACCGGGTTCAGCCACTGGTAGTTCAGGTCGCCGTTCTGCGTGAGCAGGCCCGGGTAGCTCTGGAGCGCCGAGAGGCCGGACCCGCGGACCTGGCGAAGCAGGAGCACGAAGCCGAGGCCGCCGCTGAGCGTGAACACGAGCACGGCCAGCGCCGCCCCCACCCGGGTCGCGACCAGCCGGACCCCGGCCAGGTACATCACGGCCGGGAACGCCAGCGCGAGCAGCCCGCTGCTGAGGACCAGCGAGGACGTCAGCGAGGCGCCCAGCGGCACCAGCGTCGCCGCCAGCAGGTCGATCATGAACGGATACGCCAGCCGGTGCCCGGGGTCCACCGGGAACTGCGGCGGGAAGTTGTGGCCGAACACGAACGAGCCCGCGTACGTCAGGTGCGCCGCCCAGTCCGCGTACGACCACGTGCCGCCTGCTATCAGGCCCTGCGCGTTGGATTCGTACGTCCGGGCGAGGATGGCCAGCGTGAACGTCCAGCAGATCGCCAGCAGCGCCCACAGCGGCCACGGCTCGCGGCGCCGCCAGCGGGCGATCAGGTCGTCGGCCTCGGCGCCCAACCGGGCGCGGGCCAGCCACCAGCCCGGCGCCGACGCGGCCAGCGCCAGCACGAGGCCGATGAGCACGCTGGCCAGGCCGAGCCCGATCGCGGCCGCGAGCAGGAAGTCCACCGCCGTCACGACGACGGCGCCCACCACGGTCCCGTAGGCCAGCCGCTCCTCGATCGTCAGCGACAGCCCGCTGAGGTACGTGAGCCCGGTGCCCACCACCACGCAGCCGATCAGCGTGAGCGCGGCCCAGCCGGTGAGCGCCAGGACGACGACGAGCCCGACCCCGAGGAGGGCGAGACCGAACCAGCGGCCGGCGTCCCCGTCCGGGACGCGCGGCCGGGCCGCGGTCAGATCCAGGTCCGCAGCCACATCTTTCCGATCGGGAACCCGTTCAGGTACGACCCGTTCGAGATCGGCAGGCCGGTCCAGACCGGATAGAAGTACAGGAAGGCGAGCACCACGACCGCCAGGTAGCCGGCCACGAGGTAGCGGGTCGGGAGCACGAAGCGGTCGCCCCAGAAGTCGATGCGGATCGGTCCCGCCTGCTGCATCCGCACCAGCACGAACGCCAGCGCCAGGACCATGAAGATCAGGCCGCCGAACATGTGGTACAGGAAGATGACGCGCGTGATCCGCGACCACGGCAGGTACTGCGCGACGAAGCCGACCAGGATCACCGCGGCGGGGAAGCTCCGGTGCCGCAGCACGAAGTACGGCAGCGAGAGCACCGCCGGGATGCTGGCCCACCAGATGAACGGGTTGCCGATGTCCACGATGCCGGACACCAGCGGCTGCTTGGTGACCGCGTCGACGCCCAGGCCCTGGTACTCGTAGTAGTACGCCACCGGCCGGTACAGGAACGGCCACGAGAACCACGGCGAGCCGTAGGGGTGCGTGGCCGTCAGGGTGGCGTGGTAGATGTACGCCTGCTTCTGGTACTCGATCAGGTCTGACAGCGAGTTGAACT
>Ga0066661_10000995_pt1 | contig 10889 bp, 9 predicted proteins | sample GraSoiAngelo_110_FD_66454 | JGI IMG/M metagenome (GOLD analysis project Ga0066661, IMG submission 66454) | Grasslands soil microbial communities from the Angelo Coastal Reserve, California, USA - 14_0903_12_30cm | ecosystem: Environmental > Terrestrial > Soil > Grasslands | place: USA... | reverse complement strand
TGCTGTGAGCCCGTCGCGGCCGTGCCGCCGCCAAGTTGCAACGCGTCTGGATTATTCGCCTTGTATTCGGCGACGGCCGCCTCGCTTTTTTGCAGGTTCCTCTTCAATCGTTCTTCTTCTTCCAGCAAATAACGCAATGCCTCCTCGCTGAGCGAAGCGCGGCGCTCGATCGAGTTGCGGATGTACTCCCGACCGATTGCTTCGGCGAGCCGCTGTGCCATGGCTGGATCGCGGTGCGTCACGTATAAATCGATCAGGCGCGTCCCGCGGCGGATCGCCGGCTTCACCATCCCGACCATTGCTCGACCCAATCCCTCTTCGAGTGGCGTAAATGTTGTGACACCGCTCGCGTTCTGAGTCTTGTTCTCAACCTGCGACGGATCGGTGCGCTGCGTCGAGGTGGAACTCTTATCGCCTGCGACGCTCTGACCTAGAAGCGCGCGTCCACCGTCTTCAGTCAAGCCTTCGGAGCGCACAACTCGGGCAAGAAGTGTTTGGTTAGTCAGATTTTGTTCGATCGTTCGCAGTGCCTCCTGACTGGCTAGAAACATCGAACGCATGCGCGTTGCAGAATCATCCGTAGCGAGAAAAGTCGGCTCTTGAAATTCCACTTCCAGGGCTGTGTGTCCCTGGTAAAGCTTCGGCGTCCGCGCCAGGTAGCCCAGCGCTAGAAAAAGGCCGGCCAGAACACAAATGGCGACGATCCAAATACGTTCGACGAAAGAATGCCAGAAACGTCGAAAATCGAATCTCTGTAGCCCCTCGGCGTATTGCCCGGCCAACGGCACGACTGGTTTCTCGGAATTTGGGGGAACGGTCGTTCCCGTAACAGATTGCGCAGGATCAATCACGGCAAAGTATTGGCTCGAAGCTTACACTCAAGCAGCGCGATCGGAAAGGCGAAGGCGCAAAAAAATTTCCAGTTAAAAAATACTTTCCCCGACGGTAATGGTATCGCCCGGCTCGACAAGAAAACCTCCGCCGCTTCCCTTCGTGAAGCGCTTCGCATTCACCTTGAAAACCTGATCGCCACTCGCGTTATGTCGCCGCACCGTAATTCGTTCCGGCGCAGCAATGCGGGTATATCCGCCAGCCAGCGCGACGGCCTCGAGTAGATCAATACCGCCCGGGCTGGCATCCGGCATTTCGTAACTGCCGGGTCGACTTACCTGACCCAGAATCGAGAAACGTCGCTTTGCATAGCTGAGGAGCATGACATTGACCCTTGGGTTAACCAGATAATCGCGGCCGTACAACTCCGTGAGTTTTGAAGCTGCCTGGGTCAGCGTGAGTCCCGCCAAATGGATCGAGCCCAACAATGGCACGCTCAAGTTACCCTCGGGGTTCAATCGTCCGTTTGTCCGCAGATCCTCTTCACCAAACACTTCGACCGCCACCTGGTCGTTGGCACTCAAAATGTAACCAGCCGGGGCGCTGGCTCCGCTGCTTGATGGCGGCGCCGAAATGGACGCTGGCGATGTAGAGTTGGCGGCGGGCTGCGACGCGGCGGTGCCCGGCATAATTTGGGCTAACAGGAACCCTGGGAGCAACGACAACGCGAGCGCAATCGCCAACCATCGTCCCCTTGTCCCAGCTCGCAAACGATTCAAACCGTGCTTAGAACCTGAGCGTAGCCCTAACGCCCACCTGATTATCATAGAAACTGAAGAAATCGTCTGAACTGCTGTCTTCGCGATGCAGGTAATACACCCCGGTGCTCAGCCATCTGGTAATCAGCACGTCAACGGACGGTTCGATAAACCAGTAATCATCATCCCGTGGCGCGCTGACATTCCGCTCCGCGGGGAAATAATCGGAGTTTTCATAGCCGCTGGCCAAGCCGAAGTAAACGCGCTGGAATAAACGCTGCTGGAACCGGGCGACAACGTATGTGTTCGCGAAATCTTGATCACCCAGGAACCCAGAATTATAAATGCGCCGGCCGGCGGCCAGCGTGAGATTGGTACCTTCAAACGGATGATAAATTGCTCCGAGTTCAAACACCGGTGTGGTGTAGTCACCCCGGTTGCCGTCGAACTGGCGAAACTCAGCGCCTGCCGAAGCATACAAACCTAATTTGGCTGTCGCCTGATACTGAAGACGCGCGTTCACCTGCTCGAAACTTTGGTTAGGAGTTGGTTCGTCGACCCAATCGTACCCGAAAGTGCCGCCAATGCCGACCGACAGCTTTGGCAGCCAATTGTAGTAAAGGTAAAGACCGCCCGAAACAATGTAGGAGCTGATGTGATTAGGATAGAAGTAGATCGAGGAATCAAATTCGCCCTGCAACGATAGTTTCCCGGTCAGTTCATAATTTGCCCTCAAGCGCGTGTTGAAGATGTTCACCCGGGTGGGCGCGCTTGCATCGGTGTTTGCCCAAAGCCCGGTCGTATCGAAGATGCTGTTGAGATTTGCCGATTCGAGTAGCGCCACATCTTGCGCGAGGGTCAACCTCAACCGGCCAAACTGATACCCACCCTCAAGATGAATCAGCTGGTTAAATGCGTCTTCGTCCGAGTGATTGACGAACAGAATCGCGCTCGGCATGTAGTCCAACCGAAGATAAGCTCTGCTGCGCCCCTCGATGTCGCCGAATCCAATGGTAATCTCCGGCTCAATCGCGAAATAATAATCCGAGACCCGGTTCGTATGACTGATAAAGATGTTGTCATCCCACACACCGCGCACTGTCAGTCGCAGTTCGTAGTGAAAGCGACGCGGTTCACCTGAGGAAGTGATTTCGCCACTTGGAAATACGTTCTTGGTGTCGACCCCGCCGTAAGGACCTCCTGCTGTCGGCGGCGGAATAGCGTTTGTTTGTGCTGCGGTGTAGTTCGTAGAAGAAGACCACGGCTCCGGTGAAGACGGAAACGCCTGCTCGGCGGAGGGCAATGACGCCGCTGAAGAAGGCAAAGGCTCTGCCGGTGTGGAGGGTAAGGATTGCGGTAAAGCGGGCAATGGCTCTGCTGATGTGGAGGGCAACGATTCCGCTGAAGCGGGTGGCGGCTCCGCTAACGAGGGCAAGACGTCGGGTTCAACCGACTCCTGCGCTTGCGCAGCAAGAACGGCTGCAAAGAAAATTCCTGCCACGAGGGCAAGGATTGGCCGTCGGGTGAGCGGGCGGGTGATCTCGCCGGCAGTGTCTATTGCCGTGCGGAGTGGAAATGCAGCGAAACGGTGAGTTGTTAAGGCAAAACCGGGGCGCATCGCCGCGAGAGTAGAGTGGCGCCAAAACACCGTCAACGAAAAATGGTAGTAAAAATTAGCAAAAAAAGGACTGGATTTACCAGTCGTCGTCTCGTCATTTACGTTTGCTAGCAGACGCGTTTTTCCCCGGGGAAACTTGCGTTGTGGTGGGTCGCGTTAGACGTTTAATGATCTAGCGAATCAACAGTTCAACCCTCCAGCTGTATGCCCGAGCAGAAAAAGACGCTCACCATTAACGAGATTTATCACTCGATTCAGGGCGAGAGCACCTGGATGGGGCGACCGTGCGTCTTTGTGCGGCTAACCTTCTGCGATCTTCGCTGCAACTATTGCGACACGGAGTACGCGTTTTACGAAGGAAAAAAGCAAACCCTCAAAGAGATTGTCGATACGGTATCGGCGTTTCGATGTCCCCTGGTCGAGATCACCGGCGGCGAGCCGTTGTTGCAGAAGAACGTGCTACCGTTGATGTCGATGTTATGCGACGCGGACTACACCGTGCTACTCGAAAGTAGCGGCGCGCACGATATCTCCAAAGTCGATCTGCGCGTCCATCGGATCCTGGATTTAAAGACGCCGGGCAGCGGCGAAGTGGACAAAAATCTTTGGTCGAACATCGATCATCTCACTCTGCGCGACGAAGTGAAATTCGTAATGGGATCCCGCGAAGATTACGAGTGGTCGCGCGACAAGGTGCAGCGATACGATCTGCCTTCGCGCTGTCATGCCGTGCTATTCTCCCCGATTTTCGGCAGGATCGATCCGCGCGAAATCGTCGAATGGATCCTCGCCGATAAACTCGATGTGCGGTTTCAACTTCAGATGCACAAGTTCATCTGGAGCCCGACGCAGCGCGGAGTCTGAGAGCGCCGCGGCCCTACAGTTTTCTGTCGCCATTCCGAGGTTCATTCGCTCTGGATGACAATCGTTGAGCAAAAGTGATATTGTGCGCATCATGCGCGCGCGGTTGACGAAGGATTTTACTTTCGAAGCGGCGCAAACGCTGCCAAACGCCCCGCAAGGCCATAAATGCCGCGGCGTGCACGGCCACAGTTTCAAAGTTGAAGTTTCCATCGAAGGCGATGTCGATCCAAAAGTCGGTTGGGTTTATGATCACGCGAACATCAGCGCGGCAATGAAACCGCTGCTTCAAAAGCTGGACCACGCTTATCTGAACGACATCGAAGGATTGGAGAATCCAACAATTGAAAAAATGGCCGAGTGGTTTTGGAAGAATTTGGACTCTCAATGTCCCGGTTTATGCCAGATCGTCGTGCACGAAACACCGACCGCGCGCTGTGTTTATCGAGGCAACTAGAATATTAGCGGGGGATCTTCGTGCACGAACGCCTATCGGCGGCTATAAGCTGATTCTTCCCGAAAGAATTCGGGTTTGAGTCACAGCTTCTCTTATTCACTTTGCCTCGGCAGACCCGCTCTCTTACAACTCGATGGCATAGCGCTTCATCTTGTTGTAGAGGGTGGGGCGCTGGATGCCGAGAAGTTCCGCCGCTTTTTTCTTGTTGCCCCGGCATTCTGCAAGTGCTTGGAGAATGGCGTTTCGCTCGACGTCGTCGAGAGTTTGCACGCCGCTGTGCGGTATCGCGCCGAGCTCGGCCTGTTGCAGCGCGGGGGGCAACTGTATTTCTGCCGGAAGTTCTTTGACGTCTATCAAGCCCTGCCGCGCCAGCACCACGGCGTATTCAATAGCGTTTTGCAACTCGCGAACATTTCCAGGCCACGAATAATCAAGCAGCTTTTGAAACGCGTCCGGAGAAATGTCCGGCTCTGGTTTGCCAAGTTGTTGAGAAAATTGTTTCACGAATTGCGCGATGAGCGGCGGGATGTCCTCTTTGCGTTTTCGGAGCGGCGGAACTTCAATCTGAAAAGTGTTTAGCCGGTAGTACAAATCGGAGCGCAGCCGGTTCTCCGAGAGCGCCTGGGCGATCGGGCGATTGGTCGACGCAATCGCGCGGAAGTCTGCTTTCATTGTTTGCGTGTTGCCAAGCGGCCGATACTCGCGTTCCTGGAGCACGCGCAGAAAACGCGTCTGTAAATCTGTCGGCATATCGGATATCTCGTCGAGGAAAAGCGTGCCGCTGTTTGCCGCTGCGATCATTCCGGGAAAATCGTGCATCGCTCCGGTAAAGGCCCCCTTCACATAACCGAAAAGTTCTCCCTCGATCATAGTTTGCGGGAACGCCGCACAATTGAGCTTCACCATTGATTGCCCCGCGCGCCGGCTTCGGGCGTGGATAGCGTTAGCGATCACTTCCTTGCCCACGCCGCTTTCGCCCACGATGAGAACGTTGGCATCCGATGGCGCCATCGCATCGATCAATTCCTCGATCTCCTGCATCGGTTTGCTCTTGAAAATGGGCGTCGGCCGCGCCTCCGCGATTTCCAGGCGCTTTTCGAGTTGCTCGGTTTTTTCCCGGAGTTCTTCCGCTTCTCGTAAGAGGAACTGTGTTTCCATTGCCTTTTCCACCAGACTGAGCAGTTCCTCGGGCGCGTACGGTTTGCTAATGAAATGGTAGGCGCCGCGTTTGATTGACTCGATGGCATTGTGCAATGAGTCGTGCGCTGTCAGGATAATTACCTGCACTTCGGGTAACTCGGTCTTGATCCGATCCAGCATCTCTAATCCGTCGGCGTCCGGTAGTCGGAGATCGAGCAACACGAGCGTTGGCGATTTTGATTTTAGCAACTTGAGTCCTTGTGTGGCGGTCGGCGCGGTGTCCACTTCATACCCGTGCCGCTTCAGCAGCGCTTCGAGCGTCATGAGCACAGGCCGCTCGTCATCGATGATCAGGACATGACGGTTATTTGTTTTCATTCAATTGCGCCGCCGGTATTACGCACGACCAGCGGGCTCCAGTTGCCTAAACGGTGAGAAATGACCGACGTTTCAAGCTTCTTCCGAAGACTCGCCTGACAGGGGAAGCCTAAGGGTCGTGGTGAGCGCCGAAACTTTCGGATCATATTGAGCATTCAGTTCGCCGCCGTGAGCCTCTACGATAGCGCGGACGCGATCCAGACCAAGACCATAATGGCGCAGGCTGATTTTCCGGAGCGGTTCGCGCCCCCAATTTTGGGTGGGCAAGTCAAAACGAGCTTTAGGTTCCCGTAGGATGAAGAGGAATCCCTTGTCATCGATTTTCGCTCTCGCGACAAGCGGACCCTTACCACGATCGTGCCGGAAGGCATTGGCGAAAAGCTCGGTAAATGCTTCCTCGCAAAATTGAGGATCAACATTGAGCATCGCGTCGCCGAGCTGAATGTCCCAGGAGATCTCCCTACTCTCCTTTGGAAAATCGCGGTCGATCTTCCCGCGCAAGTCATGCATAAAATCAGTGGCTTGGTATGGGATCAGGTTAGGTTTAACCTCTCCCACTGCTCTGGAAAGCCGCTGTAAAGTCGAGGCCAGACCTGAGACCATCTCGCGCAAACGTTTGATCTCGTTTTTGAATTCTTCATTCTTCTCCAGCTCACCGAGGTAAGTGGACTGCAATTCGATGGCATTTAAATCATTGCGCAGATCATGACTTAGTTGCCGGATAAAACGGATTGCGTCGCTCCACGGGACGCTCTGGGAATCTTCTCCATTCTGAGGAGGCCTGTCTGCCATAATCGGGCACATTACCGCTCTTGTTCGACTGAAAAACGGTCTTCTGACGGTTTCTCGCCAGGCGCAACCCTAATTTGCGGATCGTTGCTCGCCAAATGTCGCAGCACATGAAACACGTCTTCCGGGTCTGCGTCGATGGAGCGCGCAATTTCTTCGGCGGTTTTCCCCTCATTGGCAGCGAGTTTCTCGCTCACTTGCTTTTGAAGCTGCAACAGTCGTGTCGCCGCCTTTTTTCCAGCCTCGACACCTGGTTGATCGTACGCGTTGACATTAATTAGCGAGCCATAAAAGCCTACCGCACGCTCGTAAAGTGCGATCAACGCTCCGAGATTAAACGCGTTCACGTCTGGAATACTTATCGTGATGGATTCGCGCCCATTCTCGTAAAGCGCGCTTCGCGTTCCGCGCAAAAACCCCTCAAGATAATCGCCGCTCGTGATGCCGTCCTCGACTTCGAGCTGCTTACCGTGCCGATCTTTACGCACTTCGACGAACGTCACGAAAAAATTTAAGACGCCGTCACGCAATTGTTGAAGATAAGCGTGCTGATCGGTCGAACCTTTGTTGCCGTAAACAGCAATGCCTTGATGCACGATTTTTCCGTCGAGATCTTTTTCCTTTCCCAGCGATTCCATGACCAGTTGCTGCAGGTATTTGGCAAACAAGGCCAGCCGGTCCTTGTATGGAAGGATCACCATATCTTTGTCGCCCTTGCCGTGGCCGGCATAGTACCACATGAGCGCCAGAAGCATTGCCGCATTGTGTGTCACATCAGGCACGCGGGTCCGCTCGTCCATGGCGGCCGCGCCAGCGAGAAAACTATCGATATCGAAGCCTTCCAGCGCCATCGGGAGAAGCCCCACCGCGCTTATCACCGAGGTACGCCCGCCGATCCAATCGTGCATCGGGAATCGAGCCAGCCATTCGTTCCTTTCGGCAATTTTATCCAGATCGCTCCTAACACCGGTGACGGCCACTGCGTGTTTGTTGAACTGCAGTCCTTTCTCTTTGAATCGTGCTTCCGTCTCCAGCATCCCATTTCGTGTCTCCTTTGTTCCGCCGGATTTGGAAACCACAATAACCAGCGTTTGGGGGAGCAGATCGTCGATCCTGTCGAAGACGCGATCGAACCCGTTCGGGTCCGTATTATCGAAGAAAAAGATGTCCATTGGATCACGTGCCGACCAGAGCGCGTCTGCCACCAATTGCGGTCCAAGCGCCGAGCCGCCGATCCCGATCAGCAGCGCATGCTCGAAGCGTTTTCCATTTTCGGCCGTGATTCTTCCGGCATGAACATCTTCGGCGAATTTTTTGATGCGCTGGATGTTCTCTTCAATTTCCGTGCGAATTTCCGCAGTCGGCGCAAGCGCAGGATTGCGGAGCCAGTAATGACCCACCATCCGGTTTTCGGTGGGATTAGCGATCGCTCCCGCTTCCAATTCTCGCATCGCCGCGAACGCCTTCTCGATTTTCGGCTGCATTTTCTCGAAAAAATTCTCCGGAAATTTCAGCCGGCTGATGTCGAGAGAAAAATCAAGATCGCGGTAGTACAAAAGATATCGTTGGAAGCGCTGCCAAAGCGATGAAGAAGCCATTGTGTTAAGAATGCGATGATTGACCAATATTAAACGATATAAGCGCGTTAACTCCAATGTCAGTCTTTGAATCCGTCAAACTCAGTCGTTCTCACAAGCTTGTAGGGTGAAATCCTACACGAAATTCACATTGCAGCCTTGAATCGCGCCAATAACTTCGCCGCATTATGGCGCGCGTCCACGCCAACAAAGAGATGCCCCATTTGTTTGCAGGCCTGATCGCGCTTGGCGTGGCGGGGACCATTTTGTTCGCTGCTGGAATGGCTGTGATTCATCTCGAACGTTCCACCATTCCCTCAACCGCCCCCGATCTATTTCTCCTAAAAAATCAGGGAGTGGCCTTTCAACGTGCCGCTGCGCATGCGCCGAATGTATTGCCGATTTATGGCAGTTCGGAATTGCTAGTCCCTGCGGCTCCGGAGAGGGGGAACATTTTTTTTCGGACCGCGCCAACAGGTTTTCAACTTTCGCCCGTTGGCGGCGGAGGTACGACCCCGCTGATCATGTCGCAAAAAGTTGCCGCACTCAGCTCCGACTTGCGCGGCAAAGAACTTGCGATCTCGCTTTCGCCCGGCTGGTTTTTTGCGGCCAAGCCGGGTTGGCGAGGCTACACGGGAAATTTTTCGCTAATGGCAGCAAGCGAAATGGCCTTCGGAACCGCCCTAGATTTCGAGCTAAAGCGAGACATTGCTTCGCGGATGCTGGAATGTCCGAGCACTCTTGAAAAAAGTCCCCTGCTTGAATTCGCGCTGAGGCGGCTGGCTTCTGGGCGTTTGGTCGATCGCACGATCTTCTGCGTCCTCTGGCCACTCGGAAAAGCGCAGACTGCCTTACTGGAGCTACAAGATCATAGAGCGGCGCTCAATCACATTCGGCGTGAGATCAAACCTGCCCCGCAGCGGCATCCAGAAGTACTCGATTGGCCCAAGCTCATTGCAAGGGTAGAAGCAACCAAAACCACCGATTGGGCCAAGGTCTCAAAAGCCTCGGGCCTGAACGTGCAAATCACCCCAGGTTCTCGTGACGTGGCATTTCGCAACGGCGTGAAAGCGTCCGCGAGTTGGGCCGATTTGGAATTGCTCTTGCGCACACTTGAAAGAGTTCACGCGCGGCCACTAATTCTCAGCATGCCGATTGCCGGGGATTTTTATGATCACGCCGGCGTTTCGCGGTCGGCTCGCGAAGAGTATTACACAAAGCTTCGCGCACTCGTGCAACGATACCATTTTGCGGTAGTCGAATTTGAGGAGCATGACGAAGACCCGGCTTTTCTTATCCGTCACCAAAGTCATCTCACTGCAAAAGGCTGGGCGTATTACGATCGCGCCCTTGACGATTTCTTTCACGGGCGTATGCCACGAAGCTGACAACGTGATGATCTTCGATTCATTCAAGCGGCGGCACGATAGTGCTGCGCCTCATCCATGATAGCTGCAGATTTCTCGGACAAAGTATTGCAACTTCTCGCTTCGGTTGCCGAAACCGACGAGGTGTTGAACAATCTCGATCTGCCGCTTTACGAGTATCAGGTTCTCGATTCCATGAGAACCGTTCAGCTCATCCTAATGATCGAAGAGGAATTCGGCATCAAAGTTTCTCCGGCGGAATTTGAGCGCGAAAGCTGGCGAACACCGCGGAAAATTATCGCTGATCTCCAGCACCGACTGCACTTGTGAGCTGGCTCGAGAAACATCCGGCGGTGCATCGCGTACTGCTGATTCTCTATTATTTCGCCATCATCGTAGCGTTGATCCTGATGTATGGCCGTGGCGATTTCTCTACGCAGCCGTTTGTTTATCAGGGTTTCTGAATGGATTTGATCGAACGAATCGATCGCTGGGGCGCAGTGGCCCCGGAAGCAACTGCACATATTAGCGACCGCAAAACCTTGACATATGGTCAACTGCGCAGGCGCTCGGATGCCCTCGCTTCCTATCTGACAGAGCGCTTCGGCGATGATCGCAGCCCAATTGCGGTGCTCGGGCATCGCGAGCCCGAAATGTTAATCGCATTTCTCGGCGCGGTGAAATCCTGCCGCCCTTATGTGCCGCTCGACACCGCGTTGCCGCAGCAGCGCATCGACAAAATTTTGGCAACTTCGCGCGCGGCGTTGGTGCTGACTCCGGAAGACGTTCGGCAATTACCTGAGTCTCAGATGCGTTGTCCTTCCAGAGGCCTGCAGGGTGACGGGCCGTTTTACGTCCTTTTCACAAGCGGCAGCACTGGTGAGCCCAAGGGCGTCATAATAACCCTGGCTTGCCTCGAGCATTTCGTCACATGGATGCTCGCGGAGCACCGATTCACCGAATTCGGCGAAGTGTTTTTGAATCAGGCGCCCTTCTCGTTTGATCTCTCTGTAATGGATTTGTATTGCAGCCTCGCAACGGGAGGCACGCTCTTCAGCATCAGCCGCGATCTTATCGCAAATCCAAAAGAGCTTTATCGCGCACTTACGAGTT
>Ga0066661_10000994_pt1 | contig 10890 bp, 15 predicted proteins | sample GraSoiAngelo_110_FD_66454 | JGI IMG/M metagenome (GOLD analysis project Ga0066661, IMG submission 66454) | Grasslands soil microbial communities from the Angelo Coastal Reserve, California, USA - 14_0903_12_30cm | ecosystem: Environmental > Terrestrial > Soil > Grasslands | place: USA... | reverse complement strand
TGCTTCGTTCGTGATGCTCACGGTGCCAATGCCGGATCTCCCGATATCGAGCGGGTTCCGAGTGAACCCGGCCGGCGCCGGACCGAGCAGCTCCCACCGGGAACCCGGCCCATCGAGGGTCGCCGTTCCGATCGCGGACACGGCACCCCGCGCCGGTCCGTAGTTGCCCACCGCTCCGCCCCAGCTGCGCACCAACGCGCCGTTCAAGACGTCGAGGATGCCGATCGCGGGACCGAAGTTGCCGCGCGTCGGATTGCCGTCGGCGACTCCGAGTCGGTCGACGACCGTTAGGGCAGAACCCGGGCCCGTGACCGTCACGTTCCCCGAAGCTCCCGAAAACGTCCCCAGGATCGTCGGCGCGACGAAGCCGAAACCCGGAGCGAGGTTCCCGTTCGTGTTCACCGTGGCACCGTCAGAGATCTTCAGGATGCCGACGCCGGCGTGTCCCACACGGAGCGTTCCGGCCGTCCAGTGCGACCTTTTGCCCGTGACGGTCACCGTCCCCGTCGAATGCGGCAGCGGCGTGGCGCCCGCCACTACGGCCGGACCACCGGCCGCGATCACCGCAGCACTCGGTCCTGTGGGCGCGAACACCGCCCCGGCAGAGATATCCATCCTCCCGGTGCCGTTGTGACCGATGATCGTCAATCCGTTGAGACCACCCGAGCCGGCGGCGACATCGAGGGTCGCTCCAGCTCCGGTCATCGTGAGCGAGGCAGTCACCGGCGGTGTCGGCACGCTCAGGTTGGGGACCGCGACTGTCGCGAAGCCGTTCGCGATTACCAATCCTGTGTACGGTGTGTCTGGGGAGCCCGTGTGGATGCGGGCGCCGTCCTCTGTACCTCCGATCACGAGGGTGCCGTCCGACACGAATACCTGACCGACGTCGTTGATCGTCGACTCGGCGCTCGCGGCAGTGAGGAGGCAAAAAAGGGTCGAGGTCAAAACGACTATGTGACGACTCGAAAGAGGGCGGAACAGCCGCAATGGGTGCATTGTGGACCCTCCCGGGCGGGTGTTCGACGTTCCCGATTCGATCCTACGCGCACGAGGCGCTCGCGAAGCCGCCGAGCGTGCCGGCACCCCGCGCCAGCGCACGGCACAGGTGGGCCGAGCGAGGAGGCCGTTGTGTGAGCGGGACGATCGTAGTGCGAGGTTTCGGAGCATCAACTCGCTGAACCACGCGGGCAGCCGCAGCTTGGAGGGCGCGCGAAGTAAAGCCGGACCGACGTCCCCACATCCGTCGCCGCGTTCTCGTCGGCGCCGCGTAGCAGGAGCGCCCGCTCGCCCGTCGCGGTGGAACGGCGCGCGGACGCGCGGAAGCGATTGAGGCTGACGGCGACAACGACCGCGCGCCCTATCCGCAGCATGGGCACCTCGGTGGAGGATGGCTGGCCGGAGTCTAGCAGAACCTGAAGATTACTTCAGCTATGAGTCTGTCGCCGTCTGTTAACGACGCGGGGATTGATGAATGTGGCGGGAGCCGTCCGAGTACGCGACGAGGCTACGTCAACGCGCCGTGCTGATCCGACGCTGCCAGCGGTCCTCCGCATCGGTCCAGGCCTTCTGCTTGACCTTGAGCCACCGCCGCGTCGGCCCGGCCTCGTACAGACTCGCCTCATCCTTGGCGACGTAGCCCTCGTAGCTGCGTTCGATCACCTGCGCCCACGCCTGCAAGCCGTCCTCCGCGAGCCGTCGTACCGGGAGGACCAGGTCGTTGTCGGCGACGGCATCCTCCAGCCGAGCGCGGCGTTCGCGGAGCGGACGCCCGGTCAGGTCGTGGCCGTTGCGATGGAGTAGGTCGAACACCAGGAACATGGGCGGCGTCGCGACGGCGTCCGGGTCGGGCTCGCGCAGCCACTCGAACCGCGATCTCAGCTCCAGGTCGTAGATCGCAACTTCGCCCTCCAGCACCAGCGTGTGGGCGGACAGCTTGGCGGCCGCCGCCGCCAGTAGCGGCGCGAAGACGGTCATCACGCCGAACGGGTAACTCGGAAGGGGCGAAGTCCCCTCCGAGCCGTCAGCGCTCGAATTCGGACGCGATCGTTCCGTCGCGCCGGATGAACCGCAGTACGTCCTTGCCGTTCTTGTCGATGATGACGACGGTGCCCGGATCACCCACCGACGCCTGGTACCGCGCTTTACCGTCGGCGAGCGCAATGCTGCCAGTCGTCATGTTCATGCCCGATGGGTGGAAACTGAACGAACCGTCGTCCTTGATGACGGTTTGAGCCCGGACCGGCGCACCGCCTCGCAGCGGGTTGTACCAACCGTTCCACGTGCCGGCGAGCATCTTGAGATCCGTGATCGGCTTCTCCGTTTGAGCGACCGCGATCGCGGCGAGCGTGAACACGACGGCGACGACGATCGACGCTTTTGCGAGCATGCGAACCTCCTCTCGAAGGCCTCAGTCGTGGTCCCTGATGAGCCATCGGGCTCGGGGGGGCAGAGCCGGGACGGTGCTCAAAGCGGAAGAGGTAGCGTGCGTCCATTGAAGTCTCCGGGCCTAGCTCAAGTGCTGCGGCTCGGGGTGGCCGAGGTACAGCATCAGCTGAACGGCGGCGTGAGGCCGTCTAACTTCAGCATGCAGCCGACGGCCTTCGGCCGCGGCTGATGCCGATCGTTATGCGGTACGAGGGGACGCATGAGTGAGGCCGCACCCTAAAACGTTCGGGATGGTTGGATCCACTGCATATTGCGCGAGCAGTTGGAGGTGGTCTATGGGTGACCCCAAAGAGGACGCCACACTCAAATCAGCCAAGAGCGAACTACGTGACACCATGAAAGCCGTGCCCGGCCTGGTCGTGGTGAGCGCGCTTTGGTTCATCGTCCTACGGTATGCCTTCGATCGATGGGAACTGCTCAATGCCCTCTCAGCTGCCGACCGAGGATCGATCGCTTCCATCTTCGCTGTGCCGCTAGATCTCATCACATACTTCTTAGGTAATTACTTCGTCGGTCAATCGTTGTTCTGCCATTCAGCAGTTTGAGCGCTGATGCCGACCAGGAGTATTTCGCGGACGGCTTCACCGAGGACCTGATCATCGATCTTTCGGAAAATCTCGGAGTTATTATTATTCGTTCGCCGCGCGACATTCAGCGTTTGCATACAGAGCAGGGTCGTGCGCGAGCAAGAGATCGCGCGCGAGCTCGGTGTCCGGTACCAGCTCGCTCGAAAAGCTGACCGCATCCGGGGGTTGAGCGCGCCGCTCAGCTGCGGCCGTGGAGGATGTCGCACCAGCGCCGGTTGTCGTCGCCGCCCGCCTCGGCGCTCCCCGAAAGGTACGCGGACGCGGTCACCACTTCGTCGTCGGCGCCATCACGCGCCGGAGAGTGGGATTCGCACCAGCGCACGTCGAGAATCTCCTGGCTCGGGTCGGCATCAGACTCACAACCGGGACAGTAGGCGCGGGCGACACACGGAGTGTCCGGGAGGTCGTCCGTCACCGATCTATGGCGAGGATGAGCACCGCCATTCCTTTCTCACTCCGGTTCCGATAATTCAATGAACAGGCTGCGATTCAGGAACTATCGGCAACTCGCGTGCCACGCTGGGACGACGCTGGAATGGCTCATTGCAACACGTAACCGAAGAACGAGTAGAAAAGGTCTTCACCACACAGCGCAAGATCTTTCACCTTGTCGCAAGTGATTCCACTTCCGGAAACAAGCTTTCCTCGGCGACCTGTATTTAGTCCCAGATCGACGGCGCGCTCAGCCTTGTGCGCGAGGTGCATGCGCCCTTCATCTTTGTGATCTTCGCGTCCGGATCCGACGGGTTCGCCCAGTCCTGGTGTCGGCCTTGAAGATCACGGTATCGGATTTGCTCTGGAGTCCCTGTCATGGAGGGCTCCATCAGGTGACGCAGGGGGAGGGCCGGGCGGGGACTCCACAACCTCGGGGCCGTCCGTGCATGGTGGCGCAATACGCGCCTCCAGTCACGCAGTGGCTGCGAGAGAATCCCGAGGTCTCGGGGGCCGAAATCCTGCGGCGCGTCCGACTCGCTGGCTATCGCGGTGGTAAAAGCGCGCTCTACGAACTCGTGAAACGGCTGAGGGTTGGGCCCCCTGCAGAAGCGGGGGTCATCCGTCGATGATCAGCCAGATACGACAGCTTGCGCCACGTGTGCATCTCCCGCTGCGACAGCTCGCCTTGTGTCTTGACTGTGACGAATGCTTCGGACTTGACCTTGAGACGTGCCCGAGCTGCGGGAGCGCGACGTGGACATCTCTCTCGCGGTTCTTGGGGGCGGCCGCCTCGTCGCGGCCCCAGCGGCGCCTTGACGACAGCTCGTCGGTGGTCAACGACAACGCTAAACAACCCGAGAGGGTCCGGCAGTGCGTCATCGTGGCCCGCAATCGCAGGCATCTCTACGAGCATCTCGAGCGAGCGTTCGCCGGGAACGAAACCATTCGAGTTTTCCTAGACCGGCGCGTCGTTCAGCGGCGAGCGCATTCCGGCCCCTATGCCGTCGAACGGCGCCGTGGCGACCGCCGCTCGTCCCGTCAGACCGATGAGTTACTACGCGCGATCGGCTGGCTCATCGCGCCCCTGGGCGTCGGAGGAGGACTGAGTCTCGTCTGCCGATCATTCGAGCTTTGAACTTCCCCCTGCGCGTAATCCTCGCCCTCGTCGTTATCGGTGCCGTCACCGCAGTTGGTGTGTGTGAGGCCTCGTCACGGTGCTTCGCGTCAAGAGCATGACGCAATCACAACGCATGATGGCACTCGGCGGCATCGTGCTGGTCCTGGCGTCACTCGGTGCGTGGGTGATCTTTCTCGGGCCAGCGTATTGGGAGTAGGCCGCACTCAATTCCCTCTCACAATCTTCTCCTTGTAATACTTGAACCAATCCGTCGCGATGATCGCCTGCGCGGCCTGGAGGGTGAGCGTGCCCGCGCATACTTCCTTGTGGAGCGCGTTCTCCACCGCATCTTTGGCCTTGGCGCCGACGAGCTCCGGCGGGAACGGGCCCCGGGAGGTCAACGGCTGATTGAGGGTGCCCCACATCTCCGGCCAGAGGTTCTTCGGGTCTCGCGGGTTGCCGCCCAGCTCGAGCGAAATCAGGTGGTCTTCCTCATAGTGCGACGGCGCTTTGTCCAGGTAGCGGGCGGCGCCGAGCTGCTGATTCTTGAGGATGTTGGTGTAGCTGGCCGGCGGTCGGATGGTCTTGGTCGACCAGTTCGGGTTGCAGATGGTGTCGTTGATGTTCGCCTGCGTGATGTTGGGGTTCGTGGCGCCAGGCGTGAGGATGGGATCGGGATACAGGGAGCTGGGCCCCACCCGCGGCCCGGCCTGACCCGGCGGCACGACGACATGAGCGCCGTGGTGGCCGGCGGAAGTGAGAGAGGGAGCGCCCGAGACGACCGCGGCGGCTGCCGCTCCCACGACGACCAGATGGGATAGGGAGCGCTTCATGACGGCCTCCTTCTGGGATCGCGCTCGATCCGATACCCGCTCGGCGCTGGCAGGCACCGCTGAGTGAGGTGCGTTGGCGACGGGTGGAATCGTTTCGTGAATATGTGTTTTGGCGGCTACGTCGCGGGCCAGCCGTGGCCGGGCTTCGGGGTATAAATGACGCGTGTTCGAACGTCGGTGGCGAATGAGGTTATCCCTCCATGAGCATCTTTGATTTTCAGGCGCACGATCTCGTCCGAGTGCTCGCGGCGCTCGTCATCGGCAGCCTCATCGGCGGGGAACGCGAGTACCGGAGTAAAGCAGCGGGCTTCCGCACCATGACGATCTGTGTAGGCGCGGCGGTGTTCACCATGCTCTCGCTCCGCCTCGGCGCCGGTGGCTCACCTGACCGCATCGCGTCGAACGTCATTACGGGCATCGGCTTCATCGGCGCGGGCGTGATTTTCAAAGACGGCATCAGCATCTCGGGCCTGACCACCGCCACGTGATCTGGGTAACGGCGGCGCTCGGGATGGCAGCGGGGGCCGGTGAGTTGGGTCTCGCGGCGATCGGTGTCGTGCTCGTGTTAGTCGTGCTCGCCCTCTTTGACAAGTTGCAGGATCTGATCGATGACGTTCACCAGAAGCGATCCTACCGACTCCAGTTCTCCACTTCTCGCCTCTCGCAGACTGAAGTGGAAGGGATGCTGCGGCGGTTTCGGGTGGGCTTTCGGCTGCGCAAGGTCATCCAGGACGTAGAGACGGTGACATGCTGGTACGACGTCTGGGGGAGCCACCAGAAGCTCGACGAGTTCAGCGAGTTCCTTTTCAAGGCCGAGAATATCCTTTCGGTCGAGTACTCAGCCTGACCAATGCCTCTGAGACCGGCCCGCTCCCGATGTCCAACTGGGAGTCTATAGGGAGACTGTGTGGCCTCCTGCTCTCGTTGGGCTGAAATTCGAACACGGTTGATCACGCGTGCTATCCGGGCTTGGTCATCGCTGGAGGTGAGCAGGAGAGGGCGGCAAGTAGACTGGCCCTTGGTGGGAGTCACATCATCTCTTGCCGTCCTCGGTCGCCCGCTTCATGCTGACCTTCTCATGCGCCCTACACATCCGCGCGGAGACGGAAGGGTACGTGTTGCGTCCTGACGACGCCAGACCGCCGTGATACGCTGCCGGACGTGGCCACCACCAGACGCACGGTGTCGAATACCCCGACGGCCCCGGCAGCGCAGCCCACGAACGGGCGCGTCCGTGTCGTACGAAGCGTGAAACGTCGGAGCGCAAGGCCGCGCCGTGCATCCGTTGGTCAGCCGCATTCTGCTGAGCACCTTGCCTGGTACGCCGGGCTTACACTGATGGCGCTGTTCGAGGTCATCGAGTGGCCTGTGGCCCTTGTCATCGCCGTTGGCCACGAAATCGCCCATCGAGCCCGGAATAGGGCGATCCGAGAACTCGCGGAAGGAATCGAGGCGGGCAGCTGATCGTGCAGGCGCTGCGCGCCTCCCACGCTGCACCGCATGCCACGGCGTGCGCTTCCACCCGGTGCCCGTCGCACTTGTCGGGGAGTGCTCCATCCCCGTCGTGTAGAAGGTCGCGCGCCAGCCCCTCTCGTCATACCGCGTGAGCTGCAGATCGTAGCCCTGGCGGGCCATCCCCACGGCCAACCGTCCAATCCCCGCCCATGAGTCGAGGTACAAGCGGAGGGCGTGGAGGACGCGGTCGTACGAGGGCATGGAGCACGTGGCGAATCCGAGGGCTGCCATCAGCAACCGGCCGCGCTGTTCAGTCACGGACCGCTGTGGCGCCACGCGTCGATGATGGACCACAACCATACGGCTAGGAGAGCGCACAGCGAGGCGAGGAGAGCACCTCCCGGTCGAGCGAGCGCGCTCGGGTCGGACGGCGCAGCTCGACCCGCGAGCCAGCTCAGGGCTAGACCGAGCACGAGGCCGATCACTCCCTTCAGGAGATGACGGTTGTAGAACTGGCCGAGCCCCGGAAAGATCCCCGAGAGGATCAGCGCGATGACTCTGCGGCGGCCGCGTTGGTCGAGCATAGGGCTACTCAATGACCTGATCCGCCCGCACCAGGAGCGACTGCGGAATCGTCAGGCCGAGGGCCTTGGCGGTCTTGAGGTTGACGACCAGATCAAGCTGCGTGGTCTGTTCGACCGGAAGATCGGCGGGCTTTGCACCTTTGAAGATCTTGTCCAGATAGATCGCGGCGGTCCTCACATCGCGCGCGAGATCCGGGCCATAGGTCATGAGCGCTCCAGCCGCGGCAAACTCCCGGATGCCAGATACCGTTGGCAGGTGATTCTTGAGTGCAAAGTCCAGGATTCGTACCCTCTGCTCGAACATTGGGGCCGTTGGGTGTACGAGCAGAGCGTCAGACCGCTCGCGCAAGATAGTCGCGACAGCGACATCGAGCTCCCCGGGCGTCCGCATCGCCACCGGAACGATTCGGATGCCCAGTGCTGGGGCGACTGCTTCAGTTTCCTTCAGTCCTGCCGCGGAGCCCGGATTCACCGGGTTCCAGAGGGTGGCCACCCGCGACACCCGTGGGATGACTTCCTTCAAAATCTGCAGCTGCTTACCGACGAGGTCACCAGTCAGCAGTGTGGAAACGCCGGTGGTATTGCCGCCCGGGTGGGCCAGACTGGCGACCAGCCCCAAACCAACCGGATCGCTGACGCCGGTAAACACGATTGGGATGGCACCGGTTGCCTTCCGGGCCGCCTGGACGCCGGGCGAACTGAAGGTGAGGATTGCATCGACCTTCAGCTGCACCAATTCGATCGCAAGTCCGGCAAGCCGACCGATCTGGCCGTCAGCATAGCGGTACTCCATTAGTAGATTCCGATTCTCCACATACCCCAGTTCGTTGAGTTTCTGAATCAGCGGTGATTGGCGACGAGCAGCCTCACTCGGCATGGTGCTGGGACTGAGCACCCCCAGATGCCATACCTTTCCCGCCGTCTGCTGCGCTTCACCGATCAGCGGCGCAAGTATCAGGCTGAGACTGAGAACGACCGCGAGCCCGATCAGCCGCATGGGCACCTCGATAGATGAAGGCTGGCGGGAGTCTAGCAGACGGGGACTGCTCACTGGAGTGTGTGTGCCAAACCCATCGCGTGCCCGGATTTCCAGAAGACGATCAATTGGTGATCGAAGAATCCGGATGTTGGTTCAAGCTGGTCGGCGACCGGCGGGTGAATGACGGGTTAGGGAGGGAAGAACTCGATTCTTTGAGCCTTCCGCAAACGACGGTGGTGGCACGGGTCCTGCTGGTGTTTCTTCACGAGGGCATTGACATGGCGAACCGGGCTCTGCGGTTTGTCGGATTCACTCTGACGCTGCTGGTTCTCTCAGCCACGGCCTACGCTGCGGATCGTGACGAGGCGACGGGCGCTACCGGAGTCACGCTGTACGAGATCAGCGAACGGGTCACGTTCGATCAGGCGCAAGGAGTGATCTTCAGGAACGCCACCTCACCTCTGCAGGGGTTTGCGGCACTGGGCACACCGCTGTGTCCGTCGGAACTCTTGATCACGGTCCCGCGCATCGAGAGCTGCACCGTCATTGCCACCGGCACGGACAGCGTGTCCACCGCGACCGGTATGGGGCCCGTAAGCGGCACCTTCGACGTCGTCATCAACGCGCCGGGCAATAGCTCGGTCCACGTCCCAGACCTGCCGGTGAGCAGCGGGACGTTTAGTGGCACGGTGGATCTGTCGCTCGCCGTTCTGCACCACCTACCACTCGGCTCGATCGCGGGCACCTTCACGATCATACGGACCGCCGACCCCAGGAACGGAATGCTTGCGAATCTCTCGCTGCCCGTCGTCCTGCCCTTCACGGGGACGTTCCGCATGCCCTTCAAGCTCGGCGCACAAGGCAGATTCGAGCGGAGCGAGCGTAATGACGCGGCGTTCTACCTGGCAGACGATGTCCGCACGCTCATTCCTGTGCGGGCCTTTGAGCACTCGACCGGCTTCCCGGATGTCCGCCTGGAAGTGAGCTTCGGACCCTAGCTTCCCTGCGATGTCTGGGTTTACATCGGCCGCATACGCTGATAGCGTCCGCCAGATCAGGGGACGACGGCTGAAGACGATAATCCGATGGGGCGTCGGTAGTGTGATCGCCGCCGCTCTCATCGGCTCTGGCGTTTGGCTCGTGTGGAGCGATGCCCCGGCGTACCAGTTCCTCGTCCGGCTCTATCTGGATAAGCGCTTCCTCAGGCTCACGCTGCGAGAGTGGGGCCTCCTCGCTCCCGTGATCTTCATCGGAATGCAAGCGCTCCAGGTCATCATTGCCCCGATCCCAGGCGATCTGACCGGAATCCTCGGTGGCTACCTGTTCGGTGAATGGGTGGGACTTGTGTACTCCTCGGTCGGCCTGACGGTGGGATCCGTCGCGGCGTTCGCGGTCGGCCGGTGGCTCGGCGCTCATTACGTTCAGCGACTGGTGAGCCCGGACATCTGGCGTAAGCTCGGCTTTATCGTCGAAGCGGAGGGCACCATTCTCTGCTTTGTGATTTTCTTGATCCCCGGACTGCCGAAGGACATGACGTGTTACCTCTTTGGTCTGAGTCCCATGCCGTTCTGGGTGTTCGCGCTCGCCTCGACGCTCGGCCGTGTGCCTGGCACCTGGATCCTCTCCGCGCAGGGTGCCCACACGGCGTCAGGAGACTATGTCGAGGTGATTCTGCTTACGGCCCTGGTGGTGGCCGTCGCCCTGCCGCTGTATTACCACCGCAATCGCCTGGTCGAATGGTTTCGAGGAAAACACCTCCGCGCGGCCGAGGGGCGCTGATCCGACCAGCTTGGATCGTGTTTGCGCTGGCCTTGATGATGCCTCTGCCGCTTGCCGCGCAGGACGTGCCACGCGAGTGCCTGTGGTCGTCCGCTGGCCCACGCTGCGTAGGATCTCGTCCGGAGAGAGATTGAGCCTAGCCGCCAGGCATTCCTCGCAGCAGTAGGAGAGAAGGCTCCTGATCGCGGGGTAATGCCGCATGATGTCCGGAACCTCTGCGGGGATGCTAACGCACCTCAGTGATTCGTAGTGTTACGTTTGTTGTCCGCCGGGCCGACCTGTCGCGGCCCAGAGCGTCAACGCCCTCTAGGTGCAGTTCTGTCTCGCCGCGAAGATCAGATCCAACTCGATATGCCGAGGCGCGATCTCTCAGCAGGGTAGTTATACGGTCGTTCGATTCACGCCGAAAGTGATCACTGCCCATGACAGCGAACCCCGATGTCAGTGCGCCGACACGAGCGTGCCAGACGCTTCCCGTGTGATTCCCAGAAATCACAGCACTCGGCCGAGCCGGACGAGCCCGAGAAGCCCACCGCGAACCGGCTCCACCGCGTTTCGCTCGGCCCCGCCCCAACTACGCAGCCCGAGGTTCGCGCACTCGATGAAGCAATCCAGAGCCGTTGAGAGCTCGGCCAGGTTCTTCGGCCTCGCGAGCTCGAGGGTGACCTCATGTCCC
>Ga0066661_10000991_pt1 | contig 10907 bp, 5 predicted proteins | sample GraSoiAngelo_110_FD_66454 | JGI IMG/M metagenome (GOLD analysis project Ga0066661, IMG submission 66454) | Grasslands soil microbial communities from the Angelo Coastal Reserve, California, USA - 14_0903_12_30cm | ecosystem: Environmental > Terrestrial > Soil > Grasslands | place: USA... | reverse complement strand
AAGAGATCCCGGTTTTGTTTTCAACGACTTCTCAGGAGCATACGCCTTTCACTTTTCTACAGGAATCGGGACAGAACCCAACGCTGGCCGCAGATTGAAACACTGGATACTGAAGGAATTCTGCCTGAACACCGGCTACCACCGGAAATATTGCGATCCGGACTCGCTTGCGAGACCAACACTCAGATGCTATATAGGCTTGCCGCATGCAATTGAGCCAGCGGTTCCCATTGAACCTGCATTCGAAAGAAGGTCGCTGTTGATTCCGCGAAAGACTTGGCCCAAAGAGCCAGACTACTCAGGTACGGATCAACACCTTTCGCGCGGCACGGACTGGCTTCTAGCGTGTGTGGGCGCGATAGTCCTCGGCTCGCTTTCACTTTCTGCTCAATCGGTCGCTCTTGGGGTGGAGTCAGCGCTTCGAAAAGGGAAGCAGGCTCAGGAAGCGGGCGATTTTGTCGCCGCCGCGCAGAGTTTTGAACAGGCCCGGCACCTGGCCCCGGAAAACAGGGAGGCGTGGGGCGGACTTCTTGTGAGCTACTTGCGGGGAGAGAAACAGGCGGAGGCTTTGGCCGTTGGAGAGGCAGCCGTCAGCCGCTGGCCCCAGGACGAGCAATTCCGCCACTGGCTGGGTTTAGCGTACTTTAAGAACGGACAGAATGCGCGAGCGATTGAAGAACTCCGCCAGGCCGAAGTTCTCAATCCCAACGAGTACGAGATCCATTTTGACCTCGCTCTGGTCTATCTGAGTTCTCTGCAATACTCGCTAGCTGCAACGGAGCTCGAACAAGCGCTCCAGCGCAAGCCCCAGACGGCTCTGGCCCATCTGTTGCTCGGGCGCGCGTATCAAAACACGAACCGCACTCTGCCGGCGATCGAGCAATTCAAATCTGCCTTGCGGCTCGACCCTGCGATTCCGTTAGGGCACTACCATCTTGGCTTCGCTTACGAAAGCCTGGGCCAAACCGTCGAAGCCATCTCCGAATTCAAAAAGGAGCTGGCTTTGCGCCAAGACAGCTCCGAGGTCTTCTACCAGTTGGGGCACGCTCAGCTAGAAACGGGTCGGTTCGCTGCGGCTGCGGCAAGTCTTCGCGAGGCTCTGCGACGCGCTCCCGAAAACGCGGAGGCATACACCGATCTTGGCAAGGCTCTCCTGATGCTGGGCGACCTGCCCGCCGCTGCCAGCGCGTTGCAACGAGCGATCGCAATCAAGCCGGAGCACGCCCCCGCCCATTACCAATTGGCTCGAGCCCTCGAAAAAATGGGAAACAAAACCGGAGCAGAAAGAGAGTTGCAGCGGTTCACCGACCTGAAAAAACGGCAGCAAGAGGCGGGCGGCATGGCCTACCGGCCCAACTAATGCAGGGCCCCAGATCCTTGCGCGGTCGTTTTTCGTGGAGGCTGCGCCATGCCATCGGAGCGACCGCGTGCCTTGTCGAGAAAACAAAGGAGATTTTCTGTCCCTCCCGCATGTGCGTCTCGGTCTTGGCTCGCGAGCTGGTGACCGAAACTCGTCCGCGCGTAGGCCGCTATCCCAGTTGGTGGTGATGCTGGCCCTTTGCGGCTCGGCGCTGGCGTTTGGCCCGACGACTCGGCCGGCCCCTTCAGGGGTGCAATTCGTGGATGTAACCCGCGACGCGGGAATCGATTTCCATCTGACCTGCGGAGGGTCTGAGAAGCGCTATATCCTGGAATCAATGTGTGGTGGGGTCGCCTTCTTGGACTACGACAACGATGGCTGGCTGGATATTCTTCTCGTGAATGGGTCCACTCTGGAAGATTTGCGGCGCGGCACTAGTCCGACCAGCAAGCTCTATCACAATAACCGCGACGGCACCTTCACCGATGTTACTGCAAAGGCGGGCCTGAACCATCGCGCTTGGGGCATGGGTGTGTGCGTCGGCGACTACGACAATGACGGCTGGGAAGACATCTACATCACCTATGTAGGTGGCGGCGTCCTCTACCACAACAACGGCGACGGCACGTTCCGCGATGTGACTGCGGTGGCCGGAGTTGGCAACACCGGGCGATGGGGCACGAGCTGTGCCTTCGGAGACTACGATAACGACGGCCACCTGGACCTTTACGTGGCCAACTACGTGGATCTGGATCTAAATCATTTGCCCGAGTTTGGCAGCTCCGTGTTCTGCCAATATCGGGGAATTCCGGTTTCCTGCGGCCCCCGCGGTCTGCCGGGAGGACGCGATCGCCTCTATCACAATAAGGGCGATGGGACCTTCGAAGATGTCACGGAGCGACTGGGAATCGATCCTAACGCCTATTACGGTTTGGGAGTGGTCTGGGGCGACTACGATAACGACGGCTGGCTGGACTTATACGTGGCCAACGATTCTTCCCCCAGTCTTCTCTACCACAACAACGGGGATGGGACTTTCACCGAAGTGGGCGTGCCCGCCGGAGTCGCCTTCAGCGCTGACGGACGCGAGCAAGCCGGCATGGGTGTGGATTTTGGCGATTACGACAACGACGGCTGGCTGGACTTGGTGAAAACGAATTTTTCCGACGACACGAACAACCTCTATCACAACAACGGCAACGGGACCTTCGACGATCTCGGCGGTGCCTCGGGTTTCGCCCCCATCAGTGTGCCCTTTCTTGGGTTTGGAGTCCGATTCTTCGACTACGACAACGACGGATGGAAAGACATCTTTGTGGCTAATGGTCACGTGAATCCGCAGGTGGATGCGCATCAGTTTGGGGTCACCTACGCCCAACGCAACTTTCTGTTCCACAATCTCCGGAATAGCCGATTTGAAGAAGTGGGACTGCGTTCAGGGGCAGTGATGAGAGTGCCCAAGGTCAGTCGGGGACTCGCAACCGGAGATTATGACAACGATGGCCGCCTGGATGTGCTGGTTAGCCACCTTGACGCTGCTCCTAGCCTGCTCCGCAATGAGGGCGGTAACCTCGCCCACTGGATCCGAATTAAAACCGTGGGGTCAAAATCCAACCGGGATGGGTTCGGGGCGCGGGTGCAAGTCGTGGCCGCCGGCTTGACCCAGATAGACGAAGTCCGGGCAAATAGTAGCTATCTCTCGGCCAGCGATCCACGCCTGCATTTTGGCTTGGGCCGTGCCACCCGTGTCGACCTGATTCTGATCCGCTGGCCTTCCGGGCAGGTGGACAAAATCCAAAACGAACAGGCGGACCAGGACTTGGTTATCAAAGAGGGCCAGGGAGTTGTTGCCCGGCGGTCTTGGGACCGCAAACCCACGCCCAGTCGAAAGATTGGGGCCGAGGCAGAAGCGGTGCCATCATCCAAGGGGAAATCGCATCGATGAATATATATTCCTGTAGGGTTTTTTTGGCCGACCTACGGGAAAGCGTATTCTTGGGGCTGCCTGCACATACGCCGGGGTGCTAACTAACTGAAAGGAAAAGAGAAAATATCTGTTGACAATAAGTCTGGATTTGGCACATAAAATGTTCCGATTTGCTCTGAGTGATGGGGGGTGGCCGTCTAATGGTCGGTGGCTCACCTTTTTTTCAGCAAGAAATTAACGATCGAAAGCGAAACGCTCTGGGGAGGGGAACAATGAAACCAACGGGCGGAAATATGGTCTTTGCGATCCGGGTGGTTTTGGTCTTGGCACTCGCTCTGGGTCTATCAGCGCCATTGGCGGCGCAGATCCAGAACGGCACGTTTAGTGGAGTTGTGACCGACCAGACCGGCGCGGTGGTTCCCGGAGCCGAGGTCAAGGTCACGAACCTCGGAACCAGCTTCACTGTAATGGTGAAGACGGATGGAAATGGATTATATCGGGCGACGGAACTCCCCGTGGGCACTTACAAAATTGAGGTGAGCGCGGCCGGATTCAAGAAGGCGGTGCATACCAATTTGGCGCTGAACGCCGGCACGACCCAACGCGTGGACTTGCAGTTGGCGCTGGGCCAAGCCACAGAAGTCATCACCGTCGAAGGCGGCGCGCCCTTGGTCAATACCGAGGATTCGAGGCTTTATGAGACGGTAAGCAGAGGTCAGGTGGCCAACATGCCCCTGAACGGCCGCAACGTTTTTGACCTGATCCAGTTGGCTCCAGGCGCGGTCAACGTTACCGGCATAGATTTTGAAAACGGGCATAGCACCGTCGTGAACGGCTTGCGCCCGGACTTCATCGGATTTCTCCAGAATGGCGTCTCGAACAAAGGCCTGAGCGGCGGAGTTAATACCGTACCTAACGCCGACATCGTCGAGGAATTCCAAGAACTCACCCTGAACATGTCCGCTCAGTACGGGAACAGCGCGGCGGCCGTCGTTAATGTGGTGACGAAGACGGGCACCAATTCTTTGCACGGCACCGCGTACGAGTTCCTGCGCAACGACATTTTGGACTCCAACGAATTCTTCCGCAACGCGGAAAGGGCCAAGAAGCCACCGCTGCGGTTCAACCAATTCGGCGCCACCGCCACTGGCCCCGTCATAAAAGACCATGTGTTTTTCAGCGTGTCTTACCAGGGGGAGCGCTTCGTGACCAGCGCCCCGCCGACCACGACTCTGGCGGAATCGCCCGAATGGCGCAATGCGGTTATTGCCGCTCTACCTAACTCCACGGCTGCTCTGTTGTACAAGAATTTTGGCACCGTCTCACCCGGTACCCCTAAATTCGATTTGACCCAGTTCATTGCTAGCGGGAGATCGGGCTCTGGCAACGGCTCTTTTGCGGACTATCTCTGCCCCGATAATTCCAACGCGGCGATTGCGAGCAAATTCCAGACGCTGTTCGGAGTTCTGCCTACGGACAATTTTTCGGGCTGCAGTACAACTCCCGCTCCACGGGCCGGCTTGATTTCCCGCACCATTCCGTTCCTCAACAGCAACGTACTCGTGTTTGGTTCCCAAGTACAGGGCAACCTCTTCAACGGCAACGAATTCTCTACGCGCATTGACTGGCTTCGCAAGAATGACCGGGTGTTTGGGGAGATGTATTGGCAGAGGTCCTCGGACTCATTCGGGCCTGCGAACACCAGCAGCGGCATCCACGGCTTCAAGAACCCGCTCGCCACTTACACTCCCAACTTCCAGTTCAATCATGTGCACACCTTTAACCCGCATTGGCTGAATGAATTCAGGTTCGGATTTAACCGCAACGTGGCCGATGTCAATGTGGCCATACCCGGTGTGCCCTCGATTGGCTTCGACGATGGTTCGGCGGGCTTCGGCTCCTACAACGGCTACCCCCAATTCTTCCATGAAAACGTGTACACCTACTCGGACATGATGTCGATCACCAAGGGCAAGCACAATCTGAAGGCAGGTGTGGATTTCCGCCGGAACCTGGAAAACAGCGAGTTCAACGTGGCCCGGCCTTCGTATTACTTCTTCGACCAGCTCTTCTTTGCGGCTGACTCACCCTACGGACAGGTCGCGGGTGTCGATCCCGGGTTCGTGGGTAATAAGCCAGCGGCGCTGGCCAGCAACAACCGCGCTTGGCGCAACCTGGAGATGGGGGCCTACATCCAGGACGACTGGAAGGTGCGGAAGAATCTGACTATCAACATTGGCCTCCGCTACGACCTCTATACGCGACATGTGGAGAAGTTCGGCAGGCAGACCACCTTCCTCCCGGGGCCCGGTGGGGTGACACCCGCCAACGGCATCTTCCTCGAGGCGATTACGAATGCGAATGTGCCGGCGGGCTCCCCGGGCTGCAACACCGCGGATCAAATCCGGCGGTCAGTCCTTGCGGGCGTTTGCGGTCCTGGCGGTTTTGCCAGAGCTAGGAATCTGGGCGCCGGAGATCACAATAATTTTGGTCCGCGGGTTGGTTTCGCCTGGGACCCCTTCAGCAAGGGGAAGACCTCCATCCGCGGCGGATTCGGCGTCTCCTATGAAGGCACTCTCTACAACCCGCTCTCCAACTCTCGCTGGAACCCGCCTTTCTATTCCTTTAACCTCGCTTTCAATGCTCTTGGGGGAAATACCCAGAACGTCATTTACGGCCCGCAAACGCCAGGCCAGGCTCCCACCTTCACTGGTGCTCCCACAAACCCTGGGCAGGGTATTGGTGCGCAGGCAGTGGGGAACCTGACTGGGTGGGACGCCACCAATCCCAATACCGCGTTCCTAACCGGGATTGTATTCCCCGAGGGCATCAAAGATCCTTACATTCTTAATTTCTTTTTCGGGGTTCAACATGAGGTTTTTTCGAAAACCGTCGTCACCGTGAACTACGTGGGAACCCAGGGCCGCAAGCTGTTCCGCGCTGAGAACGCCAATCGTTTCCCCGGCATCGCATTGCCGGCAGGGACAGTTGTTGACGTACAAGGACGGACTCTCACCGGGCTCGGTCGCCGCTTCCTGAATCCCAATTACGGTAGGTTGCGCGTGTGGGAGAACGTGAGCAAATCTTGGTACAACTCCTTGCAAGTTTCCGTCCGCAGGCCGGTGGGTACGCAACTGGTGTTTGCTGTTGACTACGCTTGGAGCCACTCGATTGACACAGGCTCCACTTGGCACAGCGGCGCGACCACCGCCAACGGGGCGGCGGCGGGTGAAGGGTTCAGCCTGGACCAGACCCGACCGGAGCTGGATAGAGGAAACTCTATTTTCGACATCCGGCACCGGCTCACATTCAGCTACACGTGGCAATTGCCGTGGTTTAAAGCCCAGCAAGGATTAATTGGCCACATCCTTGGGGGATGGCAGTATAACGGGATTTGGGCGTTCCAGTCTGGCGCTCACTGGGACCCATACTGCAACGCTGGTTCATTCTGTGACTTCAATAAGGATGGGGAACGCAACGATCGGCCTGACGGAACCCACGGAAACAGCGTTGACATCACAAGGCAAATGTGGGCAAACGGCTGGTTCCCGCTCGCCGCGAACGGGACTACTCAATCTTTGTTGCCGGGTTTCAATGCAACAATGGCGCGATTCTGCAACGCCAACGATGCTCAATGCTTGCCTTTCTTCGGGGTGCCATGCCCCGGGTGCAACGGTAACCTTGGCCGCAACACCTTCGTCGGTCCGGGAATCTACAACACCGACCAGTCCATCTTCAAGAATCTCCAGCTCACGGAGAGGTTCAAAGCCCAGTTCCGGCTCGAGATGTTCAACGCGTTCAACCATGCCAACTTCACGCTGCCGAGCAGCGCCACGGGCGGCAACGGTGCTAACAGGCTTCCCAGCGGGATTTTTGGCAAAGCCAACGGGACACTTGGACCTCGCCAGATCCAGTTCGGCTTGAAGTTGCTCTGGTAACTGCGCTTTAAATCTTCGGGGGGCTTGAGCCCGGATGGCTCAAGCCCCCTGAGGTATTTTTGGGCAGTCAGGGCGAAAGTGATAGACTATCTGCGCAGAAGGGCAGCAGGTCATGCAGAGGCGGGCCTACGCGCGGAACTTCAGTGCTTTCCTTGCGCGGTTCGTTTTTCTCCTCTTACTCTCCTGCGCGGGGATGCGTGCGCAGGAACTTGGAAATATAGTTGGGCAAATCCGGCTGCCCAATGGCAATTTTCCGGAACGGATCCTGGTCACACTCCAGACGCGTGGATCTACGCTCAACAGCGTATATTGTGACCAAGAAGGGCGCTTCGCGTTCTACAATTTAGTATCCAATCCATACCACGTTGTCATCGAGGAAGAGGGATATCAACCATTCCATCAAATCGTGACCGTCAATCCCACCATAACGCAGACGACTTTGGTTCACATTGTCCTTGTCCCCACGGCGACTTCAAAAGCCGAAAGTCCCCCGGCGCTTCCCTCCGGCAGTAATCCCTATGCGGTGAACATTGCAAACTATGCCAAGGAATTTCCTGCTGAGGCTGTGAAGGAATTCGAAGCTGGAGTCAAATCGGACAAGCTGGGCAAACTGGACCAGGCCATTCTCCACTACCGGAAGGCGATACGTATCGCCCCCGACTTTTATCCGGCCCGCAATAATCTGGGTTCAAAATACCTGAGCAAAGGCGACTTTGAAGCCGCGGAAAACGAGTTGAGGCAGGCGATCAAGCTCAACCCCAACGACGCGCAGGCCTACTTCAACTTGGGCAACGTTTTCTACTTGACGAAGCGATACGCGGAGGCCGAGCACACCCTCCAGGAGGGTCTCCACAAGCAGCCGGACTCTGCGCTCGGTAACCATTTGCTCGGAGCGGTCCAAATCCGCTTGGGAACGCTCGACGACGCCGAGCGCTCTCTACGAGCTGCAGTCGCACTCGACGGGAAGATGTCCAAGACTCGCCTGGAACTGGCCAACCTGTACTTACTTCAGCACAGACAAGCCGACGCGGTTCGTGAGTTGAAGAGCTTCGTGGAACAGTTCCCTCACGACCCAATGCTGGCCAAAGTGAAAGAGGTGCTGAAAAAACTCGAGGGCCCCAACACCCCGCCCCGATAGCACGCCTGTCTGCTTCCTTTTCTCCTATCTCCAGAGTCCATGAGTACGAAGTGATTCATGGCCGGAGTTATGCCGCAAATCCTTCCGAAGCGGTTTTAAAACAGAGTAGGATGAAGTTTCATTCTTGCTGCCCCCGGACAAGTTGGCACAGCTTCTCGTCCAAGCGGCAAACGATTTCGTACTCTCGCTTTGCCGGGGCCGGCTGGTTCAGTCTTTGGTAGGCGAAACCCAGGTTGAGGTGTGCTTCGGCAAGATTTGGGTTGGCAGCCAGGGCGCGGCGATAACTCTTCACGGCAAGGTCCAATCGGTTGGTGCGACTGTATGTAATGCCCAGGTAGTTGTACGTGGAGGCGTCCACCAGCCCGAGCTGAACGGCCTTCTCGAGGTTCCTCGACGCCTCCGCGTATTTTTCCTGCCGCAATTGCAGCAGGCCGAGCTCCCTGAGAGCAGGAGCAAAATTGGGCTGGATGGACAAGGTTTTTTCGAGCGAGGCAACCGCTGCGCCTGTGTCGTCCCGGGACTGGGCCCGCGCCAACTCAAACCAGGCTCTGAAGTTCTGCGGATTCAGCGACACCGCCTGCTGGAGCCACTGCTTGGCCAGAGCAGACTTTCCTTGGAAATTGAGCGCGCGGCCGAAACCCATCATGGCTTGATCAAAACCCGGGTTAAGGTCAAGGGATCTCTGGAACTCCGTAGCTGCCTCCGCCCAGTCGCCCTTTCGCGCTGCGGCTTCGCCCAGCAAGAAAGGGATCAAATACAGTTTGCTGTCCGCCTCCTGGACCTTCTGGAGAAGAGCGCGACCCGCTTCGTAATGGCCCGCGCGAAGCAAGTCCGTAGCCTTAAGGATGGTCTTGTATTCCCACAGCTTGCTCTTGGGATCGCTCAGCCCGGAGGTGGGTAGGGCATGGCCAGCCGCGGACGAATAGGCCACGTAGCCGAGCGAACGGAGTTTTTCAATCGCTTCCTTGCTAAGTCCCGGAGTGGCTTCCTTCGCCGGAGGCGGCTGGTAATGGCTTACTAAGCCCTGCAACTGTGCCCGCAAGGACTGGACAAGCGCGGCTTGCTTTGGCGCGAGGTTTTGCTTCTCCAGCGGGTCAGCGTGAAGGTCGTAGAGTTCGGGCTCCGGGGCTTCAATGTAGTGGTAGCGTTCGGTTTCAAGACTGCGCAAGGGGCTCCAGCCAAACGAGCTGAACGGGTAAAAGGTTTCGGAGTACGCCGGCCTGGTCCCTGCTTCCTTGGCAGAAGTCATCATGCCAAGCAGGCTGGGTGCTTGAAACTGCTTCTGGATCGAGTCTTGAATTCCTGCTTGATCCAAAATGGTGGGTGCGACGCTAATGCTCTCCACCGGGGCGGAGATCTGGCGTCCTGCCACTTGTGTTCCAAGGGGTGGCTTGATGATGAGCGGCACCCGCACGGTCGCGTTGTACACAAAGAAACCATGTTCGCTTTCCCCATGCTCGCCGAGCGATTCTCCGTGGTCACTCATGAAGACGATTAACGCACCTTGATATAGTCCCTTCGTCTTTAGCCATGCCATGAACCGACCCAACTGCTGGTCCACGTAGGCCACTTCCCCGTCGTAAGGTCGCGCTCGATAGCGAGAACGAAAGGGCTGCGGCGGGTCGTAGGGGCTATGGGGATCGAACAGATGAAGCCAAAGAAAAAAGGGCTGTTGGCGCACACGACCCAGCCAGTCCAATGCATGATCCACGCTCTCTCTGGCCTTACGATCCACCAAGCCAAGGTCTTTTTGGAGATAGGCCTTCCCAGAAAACGTGTCATAGTAGAAATCGAAACCCCGACTGAGCCCCCAACTTCGATCCAGTACAAACGAGCTGATAACCGCACCTGTGGCATAACCATGCTCTTTGAGGCTCTCGGCGAGCGTCCGGAAACTTACCGAGAGCGGCTGACCGGTGAAATCCTGGACCCCGTTCGAGAAGGGGTAAGTGCCGGTCAGGATCGCGGCATGAGAAGGCCAAGTGAGGGGAACTTGGGCGATAGCTCTGTCAAACCTCACTCCCTCGCGCGCCAGGGCATCTATGAACGGCGTCTGTACCTCGCGGGATCCGTAGCATCCGAGGCGGTCCGCGCGCAAAGTGTCCACGGTGATAAGGATAATAGGGGGAGATGAAGGACGGGGTGCGGTGAGCAAAGCAGACGGAATTGTAGCGACGCCCTTTAGGGCGGCATGCCCGATAGATGAAGGACGGAGTGCGGTGAGCAAAGCAGACGAAGTCAAAACAATTCCGGCCAGGAAACAGATGGTTCTCGAGACGGTCTTTTCTCTTTTGAGCGATTTTGTCGAGACATCCGGCAAGATTTGCGCCCTCCACCCTTGTCCCCCGACATGCGCCTGCCCCGGAAGAGCTAAGCTCTGCCGGTTACCTAGGCTGCAACTCTTACGGCGGGGGCTGGCGTTGGGCTCTCCTAAGTTCTTCCTGGGCTTCCTGGTGCAATCCCTTTGCGTCGAGAGCCTTCGCAAGTGAAAGGTGCGCTTTGGCATTTTCAGGAGCCAGGCTCACCGCTTTCCTCAGCGCTGTG
>Ga0066661_10000990_pt1 | contig 10910 bp, 7 predicted proteins | sample GraSoiAngelo_110_FD_66454 | JGI IMG/M metagenome (GOLD analysis project Ga0066661, IMG submission 66454) | Grasslands soil microbial communities from the Angelo Coastal Reserve, California, USA - 14_0903_12_30cm | ecosystem: Environmental > Terrestrial > Soil > Grasslands | place: USA... | reverse complement strand
TCCTGGAGAGCAGCCCGCGAGAAGTGGAAGCTTTGTTCCGCGACTTCCTGATCCACGTCACCGGCTTCTTCCGGGACCCTGAAGCCTTCCTGGCTCTGCCGGCAAAGGTGTTCCCCCAAATCATGGCGAACCGAAAGCCGCAGGATCCCGTTCGGATCTGGGTGCCAGGGTGCTCCACCGGGGAGGAGGCCTATTCAGTTGCCATCAGTTTCCTCGAATTCCTGCGGCAAGCGACGGGCAATCCCCCCAGCAACATTCAGGGGCACACCCCAATTCAACTTTTCGCCACTGACGTCGCTAGGTGGAGCATCGAAAAAGCGCGTCTCGGTCTCTATCCGGAATCCATCGCTGCGGAGGTCTCTCCTGAGCGCTTGAAGACTTTCTTCGTTAAGACGGACGGGGGCTATCAAGTCAGCAAGCCCGTTCGTGACATGTGCGTGTTTGCTCGACAAAACGTGACCAAAGACGCGCCGTTCTCCGGAGTGGATCTGATCACCTGCCGGAATCTGCTCGCCTATCTGGAGCCCGAGTGGCAGACCAAGGTCCTGTTGATTTTTCATAGCGCGCTCAAACCCCGCGGTTTTCTGATGCTCGGGACATCGGAAACCGCCGCTGGCTGTTTGGATCATTTCGCGCCGGTAGACAGGAGGTACAAAATCTACGCAAGGAAAGAGGCCTGGCTCCGACTGCCGCCTTTCTCTGTGCGCAGTGAATACCCGGCGGGACAAGCCGAGTATGGCAAAGGCAGACGCCTCCCCAGAACCGGACCGAGCGCAGCTCAGCGCCCTCGCCCGGGAACCATAAGGGTCCCGCAGAAATCATCGGCTCGGTATCGAGAGGTCGCGGAATTGAAACGGGACGCGACGACAAGCCGGAAGCAACTGCAATCCATCATCCAGGGGCAAGAAAGCAGTGACGAAAAACTCTGCTCCGCCGACAAAGAGATCCTCCCAAGCAACGAGAAGCTGCAAAGCGCCAAGGAAAAATCGGAAATCGCCGAAGGAGAGCTGCAGCTGCAGTCCAGCAACGAAGAGCTCAGCGCTCTCAACCAGGGTTTGCAGAATCGGAATCTCGAGTGCCGTGTCTCCAGCAGTGATCTGAAGAATCTGTTGGATAACGTCAACATTCCGATCGTGATTCTGGGAAATGATCTCCGCATCCGCCTTTTCACGCCGTCGGCCCAGAAGCTGCTCAAATTGCTTCCCGGCGATCTGGGGCGCCACATCGGCGACATTAAGCCCGATCTTCTTGTGGGGGATTTGGAGCCATTGGCTCAAGCGGCCATCGAGAGTCTCGCCTTGCAGGAACAGGAGGTGCAAGACCGCAGGGGGCGCTGGTATCGGGTCCGAATCCGACCGTACCGGACCGCCGAGAACAAGATCGACGGCGCCGTGCTGGTGCTAACCGATATTGACCTGCTCAAGCGCGATCTCGACCAATCGCGGCTCTATGCCGAGATGATTGTCGAGACCGCGCGAGATCCTCTTTTGATCCTCGATGTTTCCCTCCGCGTGAAAACCGCCAATCGGGCTTTCTACCGGACCTTTCGAGTTTCGCCGGAAGATACCGAGAAGCGGCCCGTTTACGAGTTGGGCAACGGACAGTGGAACATGCCTCGTCTGCGGCTACTGCTCGAAGAAATCCTGCCGAAGCATGCTCAGGTCGATGATTTTGAGGTGGAATGCGAGTTCCCCGACATTGGGCGGAAGACGATGTTGCTCAATGCCCGGCGATTCGATGTTGAGGCGACCGGTCACTTCATCCTGCTGTCGATTCAGGATATCACCGAGCGGAAGCGTGCGGAGAATATGTTGAGCGGCGAGACCTGGGTGTTGGAAATGATCGCTAAGTGCCACTCCTTGCCCGCTGTGCTGAAGGCATTGTGTCGCGTCATCGAAGAGCAGTCCACGGGCCTGCTTTGCTCGGTTCTTCTTCTGGAGGCAGATGGAATTCATCTGCGACACGCCGCTGCCCCGGGGCTGCCCGAGGATCACGTTCGTGCCCTCGAGGGAATCGCGATCGGTCTGCAGGTCGGTCCGCGGGGCATGGCGGCATGTCAAAAGGAACCGGTGATCGTGTCCCATATCTTGACGGACCCGCTGTGGGCCGGTTATCGAGAGTTGGCAGCGCGGCATGGGCTCCGTGCCTGTTGGTCCACGCCCATTCTCTCCACAACCGGTCAAGTGCTGGGGATCGTCGCGATGTACCACCGCGCGGCGCGCAGCCCCAACTCGCAAGAATTGCAACTGCTCAAACGAGCCACGCGCCTGGCCGCTTTCGCGATCGAGCGCAAGCAAGCCGAAAACGAAGTGCGCCAACTCTCCGGGCGCTTGCTCCAGTTGCAGGACGAGGAACGCCGGCGAATTGCCCGAGAATTGCACGACAGCACCGGCCAGAAGGTCGCCGCGCTGGCCATGGACCTCGCCGTGGCCAGTGAAGAGGCCGCTGCGTTCAAGCCAAAGGCGCGCCAGGCGCTTGCGGAGTGCTTCACCCTCGCGGAACAGATTGCCGCCGAGGTCCGCACTCTTTCCTACTTATTGCACCCCCCTCTGCTCGACGAATCCGGCCTGGCTTCCGCCATTCGTTGGTATGCGGACGGTCTCGCCCAGCGAAGCGGACTTCATGTGAACCTCGAGGTGCCTCCCGAATTTGGCCGGCTGCCTCCAGAACGGGAAACCACACTCTTCCGCATCGTTCAGGAAAGCCTGACCAACGTTTTGCTTCATTCCGGGAGTAAAAAGGCAAACATTCGCATCGTCCAAGACGCCCAGCAGGTCACCCTCGAAATAAGCGATGAGGGCCGGGGATTAGCGCCGGGAACGCTGGACCAGTCTCATCCAGGCCTGACGAGGCTAGGTGTCGGCATCGCGGGGATGCGCGAACGCGTAAGACAACTTCACGGCCGCGTGGAAATCAGTTCCAACTGCCGGGGAACCTTGGTCAAGGCTATTCTGCCTCTCGGAGGGGAGTCGTGACCCTATTTCGGATCCTCGTGGCGGATGATCATGAAGTGGTGCGACACGGTGTGCGCTTCCTGCTGGAAAGCCGCCCGGGATGGGAAGTCTGTGGCGAAGCGGCAGACGGCCGGGAAGCAGTGGAGAAAGCCCTGCGATCGAAGCCAGATCTGGCGATCCTGGACATCAGCATGCCAACACTGAACGGCTTGGAGGCCACGCGCCAAATCCTGAAAATCCTCCCCCAGGCTGAAGTGCTGATTCTCACCATGCATGAGTCCGAGGAGGTGATGCGCGAGGTGTTGGAAGCGGGTGCCCGCGGCTATGTCTTAAAGTCCACCGGCGGGCGCGACCTGGTGGCAGCAGTGGAGGCCTTGCAGCAGCGCAGAACTTTCTTTTCCCCCAAGGTGGGAGAGATGGTGCTACAAGGCTACCTGACGCGCGCAGCCTGGTCCTGCGAGGAGATGGCGAGCCACCGTGCTTTGACGCCGCGCGAACGCGAAGTTGTCCAGCTTCTGGCCGAGGGGAAGACCAACAAAGAGGTAAGTGCAGCCCTGGGCCTGAGTGTCAAGACAGCGGAAACCCATCGCATGAACATCATGCGGAAGCTCAATCTCCATTCCCTCAGCGATTTAGTCCGCTACGCCGTGCGCAACAATATCGTCCAGCCTTAGTCCCTCCGGGCGGGACCAGCGCGTCTGCCGCGGGCGCAGTCCGTCCTGAGAGCCAAGAAAAGAAATATTTCACCTTACTCCTCCTTAGGGACTACTCCGCGAGAATCTACAGAATGCGCCGAATTGACGAATAGAGCTGGACTGCCTAAGTTTGCCTTCCCCCGAAATTAATGTGAGATGGTAGCGGCGGGGGATCGGAGACCGCATGCGAGTGCGACGATACGGATTCAAGATGCAGGAAGGAGCCGTAGGCCACGCGTCAGGATCTTCCCTCAAGGGAAATCCAGGCTAGGACGCCGGCTACCCCCTCTGTCAAAAGGGGAGGGTACGGTCCGCCACGGATTCTTCAGGAACCAAACCACTGCTGAGCGCCCGGAGACCTTGGTTGACCACCATCTCCATTGTGGTGCGGGGGCGGGACTGTCACCCAGACCCGCCCCCCGCAGCTTAAACGATCATGTCGTGTGAACGCATCGAGCTCGCTCATTCACGCCACGCAATCTCAGGTAGTGTCCTAATTTGGGTGTTGCTGATTACGGGTGGTTTTTTCCTGCGGCATCCGCTTAAGCCACGTTTCTTCCGACTCGTAGATGTAGCGAAACAGGGCTACATAGACCTCGGAGGCATCAAAGACCGTCTGATATTCTACGGTTCCCCTAAAGTCCACGTTTTTTTTGGAATCTCCCACTTCGGTAATCAAACTGCTTTGCAGACCGTCAATATCAATGATGGGTCGGTCAGTGGACTTATCTCCGCCAAGAGCCAAGTCAAGCCCTGCTACCTCAATACGTTTAACTTCGGAACCCCCGACGAACGAATATTCGATTTGACATCTGAGAATTGTTGCTGGGGTGCGCCCCATATTGGTGACTTTCAATCGGTGCTTACGATGTTCCCCAGCGACTATTTCCTCGTCACTCAACTGTGCCCAATTATTCACCACTGGGCGACACCATCCCACCTTGTCGAAGCGCCTACAAATCGGAATCAGTTCGACTATGACCCAAGCACGTTCGCTGTTAATCATTGCATTAGCCTGCTTCTCGATTGCGGCAGTTTGACGAACGATTATTTTCAACGTGCAAATCGCAACAATGATTGCCACGATTCCCGCGAAAAACAGTCCGATATTCGGGAGATTCTCAGGAGAAAACAGGCGCGAGAAATAGCTTTTCGGGTTATCTGCGGCCCGATTGCACTGGCAATTGGTTGCTTCCTGATTTACTACGACCCCGGCATTAGGCGGGGATGGGGGTTTTGCGGTATCTGGTTTTTTCGTGGCTTGGGCGTGGGTCTCATTGGTGGTGGGCTTGCGGCGTTCTTCCTGCCCGTGTATTGGCAGATGGACTGCAAGCACGATAGCAAACAGGTACCCCTTCATGCCCATACTGTAACGCAAATCATCAAGACGTATATCACAGATGATTCCTACATCCCCGAACGGAGATTCAGCGCGCCCGAGATCGAGATTTTGGAGATTAGCGGTCATCCGAAAGCACCTAGAATTTACGCATGGGCGCACGATACCGATGACCCGAAGAAACCCAGACGACATGTCACAGTCTTGCATATCGCTCCTGTCATTTCGGCGCCGGCAGCAGTCAGAGCTGCAATCGTTCAGGAGCTCAGAAATGCCGAGGCAGAAGAAAGCTAGGAAAGTCGGGCGTCCACGCCTTCCTAACGGAGCGGCTAAAGGGAAGATTGTGCCTGTTTGCTTCAGTTCTGCCGACTTCAAGTCTCTAGTGGCAGCAGCAAGGGCAAGCAAGCAGAGTCTTTCAGATTGGATTCGGAGCACGCTAAATGCCGCAATCCGGTAGCGGGAACTTCAAATTAGGACGCCACCCAATCTCAGCGACTCGCCCGCAGCATTCCATGGCAGTTGGTCGAACAGCGCATGCCCGTTATCTCCTCCCCTGCTGAGCAGGGCTAACAGAGCCAGTTGGATTACGCGTTTTTCCATTCCTTCCAGTCCCGGGTGAGGGCCTTGGCCATTTTCTTCGCCGCTTGGTGTAACCAACGTCCCGGGCGCCTGGCCAGATCCCTTTCGATGGCGCGAACGGCTTCGCGGCTCCCGAGATGCACATTGGCGGTTTCCCACCCCATCGAATGGAGCAAGAGGGCTTCATCCCGAGATTTGGGGAGCGTGGAAAGCTCGATCCGGGAACAGTCTGGAGCGAGCCGGCGCACGATCCAATTGCCGCGCACATGCACGAAGGGGTCCCGGACGCGCACAGCGCAGGTGATGAGCTCCTCGCACCTGACTTTTTGCGGAAGCTTCTGCGGGCTGGCCCAAACACACCCCGAGGGCACCAGCGCCTTGGCCTCGCGGACGACGCAACCGCCTCCCCAATCGGCCAGCGCGACAATGCGTTGGCGGCCCAGGCTGCCAAGCCCGGCAACCCGCCGCTTGCGCCGGTATTTCAAGCCGGGCTGCGGCAGCAGTTCTTCCAACCCGCGGCGGGCCTCCTCGGGAACCGGGCCCTTCCACTCTGGCAGCGCTTCCATTTTCTTCCAGAACACCACCGGATCGCGCAGCTCATTCAACGCCATATCGCGCAGCCACTTGTGGTGCTCCGCCAAGACAAACGCGCGGCCGCCGGAGCGCAGGCCCTCGCGGTAGCCTTCCAGAATCGCTTCGCTGGCTTGGCGAGCTCGGATGGCCAAGTGCTCCTCCTTCGCGGCTACCCGCGCGCTCGCCGCCAGGCGCACTAGATCATTGGTGTACGCCATGGGGTAAGCTTCGTCGAAATCGTTGACGCCCCAGATGAGCCGCCCCTCCGCATCGCGCCAGCTTCCGAAGTTTTCGACGTGAAGGTCGCCGACCGCCAGGACTGCCGGAGCAGCAGCCAGCTTAGGGCAGATCTCCTGCCAGAGCTGCACCCAACGATAGAAGGTCGCGCGAAGGAATGGAAAGACTCCCGCGGCCATCTGCTGATGTTTGAGCCGGAGATCAACAGGCACGAGCGTGGCGCGCTTCGCTACCCACTCCTCGTAGAGCCGGGTGGCCTCGTCGATCTTCATAGCTGCCTCCGTCTGAGCCGTATGTATTCTCCGCTGACTGAGTCGGCGCAAACTGAAATTGTTTGCGAGACGGTTCGGCTATAAAATCCACTTCGGCAGGGCGCAGAGCGCAACCGACTTGTCTCCCGCGGAGCAGTGCGCCCGGCGCTCGCTGGCCATCTCTGGCTGCGCAGGGCGGCCCGCCGAGATTCACACCAGTTTGCCGGCTTGGCGCAGTGCCATTTACGGTCCGGTGCGATTCTATCCCGCGCTGAGAGCGCCACGCCAGGCTGTCGAGGGAATATGCTTCTCTACCTGATGCGGCACGGAATCGCCATCAATCGCGAGGATCCCGATTGCCCGCCCGAAGTGGAGCGCCATCTGACTCCCAAGGGAATCGCGCGAACTCGGGCGGCGGCCAAAGGCTTGCGCGCCCTGCGAATCCGACCTGACGAGATGCTGACCAGCCCTTATCTTCGCGCGGTGCAGACCGCGGAGATTACTCGCGCGGTCGTCGACTTTCCTATTGAAAAAATCCGCAGGACCGATGCCTTGAAGCCCGAAGCCAAGCCGGCGCTTTTCTTCGAGGAGGTCGCTCGCTTGAAGGCCGATGAGGTCATGTGCTTTGGGCACGCCCCAAACATGGATGAGCTGATCGCTCATGCCGTGCGCGCTCCCATGGCCTTCACAGCGCTCAAGAAGGCGGGTGTGGCATGCCTCGAAGTGCAGTCCTTTTCCCCGCTTAAGGCAACCCTGGAATGGTTGCATACCGCGAAGACATTGCGCTTGCTCGGTGAATAACACGCCGGCTTCCCTAGCCTAGCGTGGGCTGGTCGCAGGCCGGATCATCACTGGGCGGTCGCAGACCATTTCCAGCAAGTGCCGGCTGGCCGCCAAACGAGAGGCCAGCGGTTCTTCCTCGGTGTAACCTTCCGCCCGAATCACCACCGCACCCGGCTCCTGCTCGACCCGGAGTTCTCTTACGCAACTGGTATGACCGAAGTCGAGCGTGTTTGCCAGGCGCAAGATACCAGCCAGAAGCTGTACCCTTTGTTGCTGGGCAGAAGAGAGCGAAGCGTAAGCCTTGTGTTTCGGGAGCGGCAGATCGTTTTGGTGATAACGCGCAACTACGGCCGCTAGGCGTATCTCCTCCGTTGTCCACCCGGGCGGCGGCGTGAGTTTGCGGATCAAACGATAGGAGGCCTTCGCGTGCTTCTTCTCGTTGATCGCGCGGCCGACGTCGTGCATCAGCGCCGCCGCGTGGAGGATGGCACGTGCCCGCACGTCCATGCCAGGGCATGCCAAACCGTTCGTAGCCAAACCGTCATAGAGCTGAAGCGCCAGCCGGGCGACCCGCTGCGCATGGGGGTAATCGGGATCGAGATAGGAAGCCCAAGCACCCAGCCAGTCTATGCCGGCTGACTCCAGGCGCTCCCCCCGGGGCAATGCTGCCCTCCATTCCCACCACAAAGATTTCCGGCCGAGCATCTTTTGCCGGTAGCGCTCGAGCCGTTGCTGGCGGTGCAAATCGATTTCTTTGCGCCAGCGTGCGCGCTCTTGCTCCCCAACGGCTCTCCCCAGCCGGACTAACGTCCCCCAGAGGACATCGAGATCGTGCATTTCACCAAGCAGGTCTTGCAAGCTCTTGAGCTCCCCGCCCCATTCGACGTGACGCCGCGGCAGGAAGTTCTCCACGGTATAACGAAATCGCTTCAAAGCGATGCGCAGGCGGTGAAACGCAACTTTGGACCTGTTGCGCACTGCCTGCCGGTGCCGCGCGTAGGCTTTGCTCCACCGCTCCAGCGCCAGAAGTTCAAACACCGGACTATCTAGCGGCACTTGGGACGCTCGAGGCGGTAGTAGCTTCGACCAGGACTTCCACTCTTTGTGGTCAAAATCCCGCAGGGCCTTCGAGGCATCTTCGCCCGCGAGTCGCTCACGGTCGGCAAGGATTTCCAGCAGCCGATTGCCCAGTGCGTCATCGGGAACTCGGAGCCGCGAGACCCAATCCCGCATCACCTGGATGTCTCGGAGTCCTCCGAGACCCTTTAGGAGCCGCTTACAGGCTTTCTGCATGCGTTTCCAATCAGGGTGCGAGTCGATCCGCCTAATCCCAGCAGCCATCGACCTGCACCGCCGCAAAGCCACTCGCAGATCGTGCACAGGACCAGGGGCCAGGCCGTACCCCACGTTCCCGAGCTCCTTCGGCACCTGGTGCATCCAGTACGCCAGGCCTGTCGCAGGCTCTGCGGCGATCGCTTTGGCTTTCGGCGGCATGTTCACCGCGCACTATACAATTAAATTAAACAGCAAGCTGAGGACCGGCGGGGCAACAGCGGTTAGAAGCTAGAGTTTGAGTTCTTTTTCCGGCTGCTCGGGCCGCACCAACACTGGACTAGGCGAGGAATCGACCGGCAGCAGGTCCACCGGAGCAGGGGCCGCCACCCCGGCCGGTGCGCCGTCGCCCTTCACCGGCTGCGGTTCGCCGAGCAGCACCCCGAGAATCCCCGCGCGGAGCTGCTCGAAAACGGTTCGGGGATCCGGCGAGGCATCAATCACCTCGAACTTGTATTCCTCGGCCAACTTGTCAAATTGTTCCAGCAGCGCGCTCTGGTAGCGGCGAAAGCTATCGTACATATCCTCGCTGGCGTAAAGGTCCATACCGGACTCCCAGTAGTCGAAGCCGCGCGAGAACACCACTCGGGGAATCAAGTCGTCCACCCCGATTCGCAGGTAGAAAGTGGCGTCAGGTTTCAGCGCGAATGCGTGGACATTACGCACCCACTCCGGGGCGAGCCCGCGCACCATGGCCCTGGCCATCAGGGAATAGATGTAGCGGTCCGTAAGAACGACAAACCCCGCGCGCAGCGCCGGAACGATCTCGTTTTCCAGCCTGTCGGCGAAATCGGAGGCATAAAATAAGCTCAGGGTGATTCGCCCCAGGGTGTGCCCTTGCTTGGCGCGCTTGATGCCCTTTCCTGCCAGACCAGAACGAGAAAGACCAGTGTCCAGCACCGCGCGGCCCTGTTGCTCGAGCCATTCCTTCAGCAGGCTGATCTGGGTCGAGCGGCCCACCCCGTCGGTGCCTTCGATCACGATTAGTTTTCCGACCAAATCGCCGAGGTTCATCCCCGGCAGAGCCACACCGTAGGTCTCTTTCATGGCGCCACCCGGAGCTGTTTGGCTTGGGCCAGCTTAGCCCCGACAAGTTGTCGCATCTGAGCCTGCTGCGCCTCAATTGGCAACGTCGCGTCGATCACCGTTAAACCGAATTCGGGCACTATCTTTTCATATTCTTCCAGGATGCGCGCCTGAAAGAGGCGAAAGCTCTCGTCCGGATCCACGCTCAGCTCTAGGTCCATGCCGGCCTCGTAATACTTGAAGCCGTTACGAGAGTCGTTCAGCCGCTTCATGGCTATCTCCAGTGGCACCCGAAAATAAAACGCGAGGGTAGGTTTCACGGCAAAGCTATAGAGCTCCCGAGTCCACTTCGGATCCATGCCGCGCGCCACGTCGCGGGCGAAGGCGGTGTAGATGTACCGGTCGCAGAGCACAACAGCCCCGGCCTTCAGCAGCGGGATGATGTTGCGCTCCATGCGGTCGGCAAAGTCTGTGGCATGGATGAGGCAGAAGGTCGAAGGCGTCAGCAACTTTTTCTTCTTGCCCCGTTTTGTCGTGTCTTTGACCACGAGCGAAGAGTTCCATTCGCTGAATACCACGCCGTAGCCCTCGGCTCTCAGCCACTGGTGTAGCAGCAATAACTGAGTAGACTTGCCGGAGCCGTCGATGCCCTCGACGACGAACAGTCGGCCAGGGATACGATGCTCGCCGTAGCGTTTCAAATTGGAACTATCCCCATCAGGCTAAATTTGCGCCGCATGAAGCAGAGTTAAGCTTCAAAATTATTTTAGCAGAGCCAGGGGAAATTAGAGATGGGGAATGAGGAAGACTCCGCGTTTTGCTATAAGTCGTTATTTCAGAATGTATTAGATAATGACTCGCCGATTTGTAAGAGGAGATCCCTGTGGCCGGGAGATTTCGTTCAGCAGGTCCTGGCATTGGCTCAAGCGTCCGCGGCAGTAGGCGGACCTGGCGAGAGCTTGCCGAGGTAGAGGGCCATGCCGACAGCGGCGTTCATCCCCAGGCGTTGGAGGGCACGGACTTCACGGCGACTGCGGATCCCTCCCGCGGCGGTTATGCGCAGCCGGGTCGCACGGCGCAGCTTGCGAAACCAAGCAAGGCTGGTGCCGCGCATGGTGCCTTCCGCATCCACGTAAGTGCA
>Ga0066661_10000989_pt1 | contig 10914 bp, 10 predicted proteins | sample GraSoiAngelo_110_FD_66454 | JGI IMG/M metagenome (GOLD analysis project Ga0066661, IMG submission 66454) | Grasslands soil microbial communities from the Angelo Coastal Reserve, California, USA - 14_0903_12_30cm | ecosystem: Environmental > Terrestrial > Soil > Grasslands | place: USA... | reverse complement strand
CTCAGCAATTTTTTGTGATTGCGAATGTGCGCCATCCCGCAGTCCTGGTGGAGGGAGGATTTCTCACAAACAAAGAGGACATCGCGAAACTCGCCAGCGCTGATTATCGTGAGCAAATTGCTGCGGCCATCGGCGAAGGGGTTCTTCGTTACCGCGATCTCATAAAGAGGCGTCAGCCAGCGCTTGCTGTCAGCGCGCCGGAAGGAGTCGAAGGCGAATAATCCGCCAAATGCGAGCGTCAAACCGCAAAGATCGAGATGAGAACTAAAATCGCCATTCTGCTTTTAATTGGCTGGACAGCGCCGATTCATGCTGACCAAACCATCGCGAACGCGCAGCAGGTGCTAAAGGACCAGGGTTTTTATTACGGAGAAATCACAGGCGAGAAAAACGCCGATACGATTGCCGCGATACGGCGCTATCAAATTCGCAACGGCTTGCCAATTACCGGCGAGCTCAATGACGACACTCTCCGCTCACTTCGCAGCGCTCCGTCTGCTTCGACACAGCCGGCGGCAACGAATGCGCCGTCGCCAAATGCGGACAGACCCGCTATACACGATGAATCCTCGCGGGAAACCGCGGCCGCCACTCCGGCGCCTGTTCAACCGTCGGTTGCGCCGCCGCAAGATCGCCAAGTATATCCGTCAAATCCCGGCGCTCTTCCGCCTCCAGCCGGAGGATCTTTTGCCGGCACGCCGTACGAGAATGCCCCGCCTCAAGTTCAACGCGATGTCGTAGTTTCCGCGCAAATGGCTCTTTTGCGCCGCGGGTTTTACCGCGGCGAGATCGATGGCGTTTATAATTCAGCGCTCGAATTTTCGCTGCGTGCCTATCAATCACGCATCGGGCTACCGGTCACAGGGCAGCTCAATCTGGAAACGCTGGCCGCTCTCGAATTGTTACCCGGGGCAAAGGCGCCGGTTTACAGACCGCGCCGGCGCACTTGGCGCGAACCGCCCGTGCGCGGCGAATGGATTCGGCCGTAGATGTCGATCTTTGACCACGGGAGGTGACGGTGGAAACGGGCTAAGATTTTGCGTTGTCGAATCGGAGCGACTGTAATTCGGCGAAAACTGTTCCGATAAAAATTTGGGCTTCGGCGCGCAGGAGCAGCCGATCCGTATCATCGGAGACCCAGATGGTGGCGCGCCGGAATTTACGGTGTGGCTCCAAATCGAGATTCTTGCCGAGTTTACTGAGCTGCAAATCGATTTTGATTGCGCTGTATGTGCCCGCGCGCACCGAGATTTTTTCGCGGCCGATCACCGTGACAGTGGCAAGATAGGCTGAAGTCGCAGGGTAAACGACGAGCCGGTAGATGTTGCGGTCCCGGAGCGGCTGGCTGCGCAGATAAAGCATGGCCGAATGCAAATCGAATAGATTCGGAAAGCTAAACTCGCGGATTTTTGTGGGGCCCGGGCTGATTTGATCTTCGGTCCTTACTCGCTTGACGCCGTTGCTCGTGAAAGTCAGATGGGTCGTCATTTTTCTGGATCGATAAGTCTCGGTCTGCCTGGTTTCGATTGGGCACAGTGTGTCGACATAGGCGAGCGCGCGATAATTCGCGTCCAACTTCCACAAGACGCGAACGAAGCCGGTCGTCCGTCCGACGGCTTCGAGTTGGAAGCGATCCTCAGAGGGTTTTGTAAAATGAACTTCTCCGGTCGCGGCGGTGACTCCAGCCCAGCCGAAATGATAGGTAGCGCGGAGCGGTCGGAGCTCCGGGAAAGGACCGGGCGGATCTTTGGTAACGGTTGACTGCCAGCTTGCTGCGAGCGCTGTGAAGGATGAAGCGAGAAGCAGAAGCAGGGCGAACCCGGTCGAGCGATTAGATGATTCGATCATGCGGCTCATTATGCCGGGGAACCGGTACCGTCCGGTCGGCAAGCGCGCTTGAGTCTTCACCCCTGCGGAAAAAAAACACACGCGAGGTTGACTCGCGTGTGCGCTCTGATTTGTCGGAAGTAAAGGATTAGGGTTTTGAAGCTTTCGCGGGGCTGGCGGAAGGATTTGTCGCCGGTTTCTCGCCTAAGCTCGAACTGGTGGTGGCGCGCCCCGGTTTGTTGAGAACGGACATGATGTCGGTCGTAAAATCGGTGTTATCGCGTGAATACATCACAACAGGCACGCCATTCAGGCTCATGCCGGATTTGTCAAACACGAGGTCCATATTGTTGGCCTTTACTTTGTCCATCACCACGTCGGTGATCTCTTTGACGATGCCCTCGCGCATGCGTAACGCCTGCTCCTGCAGCTGCCGCTCGCGAGTTTGACGAAACTCGGTGATCTCCCGCTCCATGTTCTTAATGTTCGCGATCTTGTCATCGCGTTCCTTCGCCTTTTGGGTCTTGGCATCGGCGCTTAACGCAGGGGCATCGAGTTGTTTGTTCAGATTGTTGATTTCATCGAGCGCTTTTTTATAGGCATCGGCCCGGTCGTCGTACTCTTTCTTGGCCGCGTTTTTGGCGTCGTTAATCTTCGCTTCCGCGTCCTTGGTCTTGGTGTACTCCTTGAACGCGCGTTGCATGTCGACCGTGCCAATTTTGAGTGTGCTCTGGGCAAGCGCTGCGACTGGAAACGCGAGCGCAGAAGCCAGTGCCATCGAGAAAAGTTTTTTCATAAGACAGAGTTAAGGGTTGTTGGAGACGCTTTAGACCGTAATAGACGGGATTCGTTCAAAATTGATAACCGACATTGAAATTGAATTTCCCGCTGCTGCTGTTCCCGTCACGTTGAATTGGAATGCCATAATCGATGCGCATCGGTCCAATCGGCAGATCAAGTCGAATTCCGACACCGACGTCGGAGACGACGTGGTCTCCACTGAAATCCCAAGCGTCGGCATGGACAAAACCGGTGTCGTAGAAGATGGCGCCACGCGCTTTCGCCACAATCGGAAAAGTATATTCAATCGTCGCGCGTGCTAGTGATTTGCCACCGATCGGCTCGCCAAACTCGTCTTTCGGGCCGACATCGCGGAAATCAAATCCGCGCAGGTTGTTTGAACCTCCGAGAAAAAGCCGATCAAAAATCGGGACGTCATCGCCGCTGCCCCACGTATCAACGGTGGCGACTTCACCATTAAAAAGCAGGATGTTGTCCCACCAAAGATGGAAATACTGCGACGCTTCCACGTCGAATCCGTAGATTTGAGTATCACCGCCGAGAAAACCGCCGGCAACGTAAGGCGACACGCTGATTCGCTGTCCATGACGCGTTAGCAAGGGACTGTCGCGACGGTCGAAAACTAGACTGCTGAGGACTTCGCTCTTCAAACGCGCTCCTTCTTGAGCTTGAATCAATGCGGAAGCCCCTGAGGATACATTGAAAATTTCGTCGTCTTCCAGGCGATAACCGAGCGTCGCATACATAAACGCGTTAAGCGGCTTGCGTAACTCAATTGCAAAGCCATATTCGCGCTGGTCGTAGATCGAGCTCAGATAATTTGCCTCACTATAAAACGCCTGACCACCGAGCGATAGCCGGCGATCAAAAAGCCACGGTTCCGTCAGCGCGAGAATAACGTCCTTGCGTGCCGTGCCGTACTGCACACGCAGTCTGAACTTCTGACCTGCGCCGGTGAAGCCGGGCCAGTTCAGCAAATCGAAGTTACCTTGCGTCAGTTCCGCAAAACCGACCAGTTGGTCAATCGTGCTGAAACCGCCGCCGAAACTGAACGCACCAGTCCGTTTCTCCTGCACTTCAATGGTGAGATCTTTGCGTCCTGCGACCCCTGTGTCTTCTGGATAGGTCTCGACTTTGGCGAAGTAGCCCAGGTTTTCGAGGCGTTTTTTACTCGTTTCCACCCGCACGGTGTTGAAGACATCGCCCGGCGCGATCAGAACCTCGCGGCGGATCACCTTGTCCTTGGTGCGGGTGTTGCCCACGATATTGATCCGTTGAACAAAGAAGCGATTGCCTTCTTCGATTTCGTAATGGACATCGATCTGTCCTGGACCGGCCGGCGAGCCTTGCGGCACGATTGAAAGATCGACATAACCGCCCGTGCCGTAGGCATCGGCAAGCGCTTTCGCATCGTCGTGCAGCGCTTTTGGCGAGTAGACGGTGCCCTCTTTCATCTTGAGCACGAGGCGGATCTTTTCCTCTGTTGTGACCTTATAGCCCGAGATTGTGATTTTGCCGACGTGATACTGTGGCCCCTCCGTTACCACGATCGTGATAATCATTGGGCCGTTTTCGCGGCGCTCCTTGCGGACGTCTTTCACCTCCACGTCGATGTAGCCGTGGTTTTGATAGAATTCTTTAACGCTATCGAGGTCCTGCTGTAACTGCGTCTCGTCGAGTCGGCCGGATTTATCGATAAACGAAATGAGCGTCTTGCCGCGCGTTTTCATCTGCTTGCGCAGAACGCTTTCGCGGAAGTGTTCATTTCCCTCGAAACGGATCCGGCTTACCGCGCCCTTTGCTCCTTCGTTGATCGTGTAGACGACACGCGCAGTTCCACGCTTCTCGTCGATGGGATCGACTCGATACTTCACATCAATGTCCGTGAACCCCTTCGCCTGATAGCGCTCGATGATTTTTTGGCGCGCTTTCTCCATCTCTTCTTCGTTCACCGGCTGGTTGATTCTCAAAGTTATGTCCTTGCGAATCTTTTTTGGGCTGATTCGCTCAGCGCCATCAATTTCGATCTCGCGCACGACGGAACGCGTCTGTAGCGCCACCACCACCTTTACACCATCACCTTGCGGTTGAGCGAAGATGCGAACATTGAGGATGGAGCCCGTCTTATAGAGATTTTGGATGTCCTGCTCGACGATTTGATCGGAGTACGGCTGCCCTACTGCGGTCCGCAATTGCGCCAGGATCCGTTCTTTGCTCACGGTTGCCGGTCCGCTGTACTGAATATCGATTGACCGGACGATCGGGAGGCTCTGTCCACGAGCGGATGCTGCGCCGAGCGTCACGCAAAGGCAGAAGAGCGAAATCGAAAACACCGGGCATCGCAGCAATCGGGAAATCTGTTTCATGAATTGAGAAGCACAGTCCCGCGCAGCGAGCCGACGCGGACGCGGGACATGCGCGTATTAGAGAATAAGAGGGCAATCGTCAAGGCGGGATTTTTCGGGTGCGGGCGGCTTGTCCATAGACAATCCGCCGCGGCGGTTAGTTCAAAAGCTCGTACCAGTTATTCCGTCGCCGTGGTTCGTAGCCGGCATCGCGAATGAGCGATTCGATTTGCGCCGCATTTAATCGAAATGTTGTCCCGGCGCTGCTCACCACATTCTCTTCCATCATCACCGAACCGAAATCGTTCGCGCCGTACTTCAACGCCACTTGGCCGATATCCGGCCCTTGCGTGACCCAGGAACTTTGGATGTTCTCGATGTTGTCCAGGAAAATTCGGGCCAGCGCCTGCGTCCGCAAATATTCCGCCACACCGGTGGGATTGTCGATCTTGAGCACAGTATGCCGCGGTTGAAACGTCCAGCAGATGAACGCCGTGAAGCCGGCGCTCTTGTCCTGCTGAGCGCGAATGCGCTGCAAATGCTCGACTCGATCTTCAATCGTCTCCACGTGGCCGAACATCATCGTCGCGCTCGATTTCAACCCGAGCTCGTGCGCCACTTGCATCACTTCCAGCCATTCGTCGCTGTTGATTTTTAACGGCGAAATTTTCTTGCGCACACGGTCCACCAGAATTTCGCCTCCTCCTCCGGGAATTGATCCCAGCCCCGCGTTCTTAAATTCCGAAATCACTTCCCGCAGCGGCATCTGGAACGTCTCCGCGAAATGTTGAAACTCCGGCGGACTGAATCCATGAATGTTGATATGCGGATATCGTCCTCGGATGTGCTGCAAAAGATCGATATACCACTCAAACGGCAATTTCGGGTGATGCCCGCCCTGCATCAGGATTTGCACGCCGCCGGCGGCGGAAAGTTCGTCCAGTTTCTGATCGAGCTGCTCGAAACTGAGCACGTAATGATCTTCATCGCGCTCCGTCCGATAAAACGCGCAGAACTTGCAGTAAACATTGCAAACGTTCGTGTAATTGATGTTGCGATCGACAATGTAGGTCACAATTCGGTTTCCCCGACCGTTATAAGACCTGCGTTTCGCTTGCCGTCGTCGTTCGTCCGCCAGCACGCCAAGCTCTTCGAGCGGCAACTGATAAAGTTGTATAGCTTCGGCCGGCGAAATTCGTGTCCCCGCCAGCACTCTTTCCGTCAACGCATCTCGATTCAACGAAACCATCGTGCCGCATTTTATATGACTCTGCCGTGTGTTGCACGTCATCATTCGGGAGAGAATGTCTCGCATTGCTTTTCGGAGTTTTGGCCGCGATTCTCGGATTCTTGCTTAATGGAAAACGCGAGGGTTAACCCCAGGAAACCGGCCAGTGATGTTTGGTGACGTGCTGTTCACCGGCGGCACACGCGTGCTCGGAGCTCAGGCGACCGATTTGTCTCTGCCATTTCTTTCCTGGCGCGACTTCGGGTTTTGCGAGTTGGCCAAAGGAAATCTGGCGCTGTGGAATCCGCACATCTACGGGGGCGCACCCTATTTCGGTTCGATGTTGTTCTCGGCGATACAAGCGACGCGCGAAACCTTCACGCCTTCATGGCGCGCGATCGCTCTGCCTGGAAGCGCGCAAGCAAATTACCAACTGCTGCCGGCGAATTACGTTTTGCGCGCTGTGCCGCTTGCCGCCGGTCATCACCGCCTGCGCGTCGAGTATGCGTCGCAAGCATTCGAAATTGGAAGATGGATTTCGATTGTTACGGGCCTTCCTTTTCTCGCGGCGTTAAGCTGGTGCTGGAGACATAAATCATCTTAATGAAGCAACGCGTCGCGATCGTTGGTGCCGGCGTTTCGGGATTGACCTGCGGCATTGTTTTTGCCGAATGCGATTTTCGCAGCGCGATTTTTGCGCAAGACATTGGACAACGAACCACTTCTGGCGCCGCCGCCGCACTTTGGTTTCCGTACGATGCCGAACCCGTCGATAAAGTGATCGCGTGGGCGCTCCAAACCTACCAGGTACTTCTCGATCTTAGCCACGATCCGAACAGCGGAGTTTCAATGATTGAACTGCGCCAATTTTCTCGCACGGGTAAAATCCAAATTCCCGATTGGGCAATTCCGCTCGGCGCTCACGCTCTTGTCCTGTCGAGCGAATATGCCAGTCCGGCTCGGACCGAGGCATCTCTTACTATTTGTCCTTCCGTATTCAAGAGCGGCTTCACGCTCAACGTCCCGCTCATGGACACCACGATCTACCTCGACTATCTCGCGAAACGTTTTGTCGCGGCCGGCGGCTCAATCCACGGCAACATGCGCTTCGAAAGACTCGAAGATGTCGGTCGCGAGTTCGATCTCATCTTCGACTGCTCGGGTATCGGCGCAAAGACGCTTGTGGGCGATGTCGATCTTGAACCGCACCGCGGCCAGGTCGCAATCGTTCCCAAGATCGACAATCTCCTCTGCGCGATTGTGTGCGACGATGCTCCACTCATGTACGCCATCCCGCGCACGAACGATTGCGTCTTTGGCGGCACGAATGAAGTCAGCGGCAATTGCACCGTCGACCCAACATCGACATCTCGCATAGTCGCCGAATGCAGCCGCGTCTTGAACATCGACAAGCCACGCGTTCTTGATGAACGCGTCGGCCTTCGCCCATTCCGCAAATCAGGGGTTCGCCTCGACCGCGGGCGTCTTCGCGACGGCCGCACCGTCCTTCACAACTATGGTCACGGTGGCTCCGGCTTTACTCTCTCGTGGGGTTGCGCAAACGAAGTCTTTCAGCTAGCGCAAAATGTTCGGTAGGGCTCGACTCTGTCGAGCCGACAATTTTCGTTGCTCTTGTCCAGATATATTTCGTCGCCGCCGTTGGTTGAGTTCGCAACGAAATCGCCCAGTTTGGATTGCCGCCTAGCGGCAGCGAGTCAGGTCATCTTGGTCTGGCGCCATACGACAGCATGGGCGCGGACTGGGTAACCGAAGCCTTTGAGGACAACTTCCCCTACATCTTGGAATGGGAGCCCCTTTCCAGCGCACAACTCGGCAACCACGTTCGATACCAGGATTTGTTCTGGCAGTGCGTGGGAGCAGAGGCGGGCGGCCAGTTGAACTGTAGATCCGAAGAGATCCTGATGCTGCTCGACAGGTTCCCCTGCTGCGGCGCCGATTCGAACTTTGAGCGGGCGCTCAGGGTGCGCTTCCTCGTGCTTGGACAACTCGTGCTGAACCCGAGTTGCGCATCTAACCGCCGCCGCCGCCGAGACGAACGACGCCATGATACCGTCCCCCGTGTGTTTAACTTCACGGCCGGCGAAATCCGCCAAGGCATCTCGAACGACAGTGTTATGCACGTCGAGCAAGGCCATGGCCGCCTCATCCCCGATTGATTGAGTTAGCGTTGTCGACTCCACGATGTCTGTAAACAGAATGGTTCTGATCGCGGGATCTCGGTCATCGGCCGCGCCACCGGGAATCAGGACTGCGCCCGACGGATTTACTTTGCCACCGCCGAGAAATCCTTCTGCGAGCTCGGGCTGTACCTCAATAATCTTCTGGGCGGCAAGGCCGTGTGCTTCACGGTGTACTTGGTCCGCTGCCTCCGCGCTCGGGGCATCGACGAGGCAAAAAACCTTTCCGCAACTCTCGTTAACCCAATACTTAAGATAATTAACACCGTACTTCTCCTGCGCTTCGAGATCGGCCACGTGAGCCTTCGCTAGATCGTCCAAATCAACGGGCTCATGAAACTCGTGAATGTCCAAGTATGTTGGCATAGAGACTTTGCGCAGCGGCGAATTTACCGTGACGCGACACGACTCGCAATGTCGATCTTGGGAGGACGACTAAGCGTTTGGTAAACGACGCAGTACCGCTCTGTCAGGCGAAGCAGCGTGGCGAGCTGCTCCTCGCTGGCGTCGGTGTCCAGATGGAGGTGTAGTCGAATTTGCTGGAACCCAACTGGCACATCCTTGGAGACGCCAAGAGTGCCGCGAAAATCGAGATCGCCTTCAGCACGAACCGTTGCATCGCGTATTTCGATACCCAAAGCAGTAGCCACTGCGCGCAAGGTGACTCCGGCACAGGCGACTAATGCCTCCAGCAGCATATCGCCCGAGCATGCGCTAAGGCCGTTTCCTCCTGTCGCTGGGTGAAGCCCAGCTTCTACGAGCGCTTTTCCCGTTTCTACTTTGCAGGTGAGACCCTCTCCCGTGCGCCCCTCTGCTCGCAGCGTGACCAATGCAGTGGCGGGACGCTCTCGGTACTGGTCCTTGATGGGCGCCTGCAAAGACCTTAACTCATCAGCGTTCATCGGTCTCCTCCCGTGCGTGGTTGCTGATTCAAGCGAACTTAAGACGCTTCAGTAGCTCCTGACTTTTGCTCGCTGGGCTTTATGTTTTGATTCACCCGAAAAAGATTGTCAGGATCGTATTTATTTTTGATGGCAACCAGGCGCTGGTAGTTATCTCCATATGTTGCCCTCACGCGTCCTTCTCCTTCGTCTCCCATCAAAAAATTTACATACGCTCCACCGGCTGAATACGGATGCAGCGCATCATAATAACTCTTCGTCCACGAAATAATTTTTTCGTTGTTCGCGGGGTCGGGATCGACACCGACCATGACCTGTGCCCAGGTGGCGTCGCGGTAATTCCAAGCAGTGTCGTTTTTGCCCACGCGTGACGCCGCACCGTTAATCGGGTAGAGATGCATCGTGGAGTGCATCGATGGAAGCGCGCCGCCAAAACGAATATGTTGAGCAATCGCTTCATCATTTATTTCGTTTACGAAATCGGCACGCCAATACCATTGCAAGCCCGGAGGATACAAGGCATCGAACATGGTTTGCAGGGCGGGCTGCGACAGCGGACCTACAAAATCGAGTGCGGCCTTCTTGAAAGCGCGGATAGGCTGAAATGTTTCCTCCGCTTCCGTTTGCGGCCCTGCATATGCCCAAACGACGCCGCACATTTTTTTCATGTGAAGACGCTCTGGGAAAGGAGCGACGGGTGGCACAGTGAGAAAAGCAAAGAAACCATTCAAATCATCGGGAGCTGTGGGAATCAAATACCGGTACCATTTCATCACGTCTGCGGTTTCCCTTAGCTCGTACAGCATCGGGCCGCCATAGACGGTATCGATAGGGTGCAACTTTAATGTAAGGGAAGTCACCACGCCGAAGTTTCCACCCCCACCGCGGATAGCCCAGAACAAATCAGGGTTTTCATCGGCATTCGCTTTCACAAAGTTCCCATCTGCCAACACGACATCGGCAGAGATGAGATTGTCGATGGTTAGACCGCACTTGCGGGTGAGATGCCCGATCCCTCCACCCAGTGTCAATCCGCCAACACCCGTCGTAGAAATAATTCCGCTTGGAGTGGCCAGCCCGAATACGTGCGTGGCATGATCGACATCACCCCACGTGCATCCTCCGCCGGCCGTTACCGTGCGCGCAGTCGGGTCAACCCGCGTGTATTTCATCGGCGCGAGATCGATGACTAGGCCGTCGTCGCAAATTCCAAAGCCGCCCGCGTTATGTCCGCCGCTGCGAATGGCAAGAAGCAAACCTTGTTCTCTCGTAAAATTTACAGACTGGATTACGTCCGCCACATCCGCACAGCGCGCTATCAGGCGCGGCCTTTTGTGGATCATTCCATTGTACACTTTGCGGGCTTCATCATAACCTTTATCATGCGGCTCGATGACTCCGCCTCTCAGGTTCGCCTTGAACTCTGTGATGGAATTTTCGTTGAGCATGATATTACTCATGACGAAAATACGCGCGGCCCTCGGCTGACGCGGTCGTTTCGGTTAGGTCAGCGCGATGGCTTGAAACGAGCTGACGACGTCGTCGGGGCCTTTTTTGGCAAAGAAGCTTTCGTAAAAGCCGGGGCCAAGGTCCCAGTAGTCGCCTTTGTAATA
>Ga0066661_10000987_pt1 | contig 10917 bp, 9 predicted proteins | sample GraSoiAngelo_110_FD_66454 | JGI IMG/M metagenome (GOLD analysis project Ga0066661, IMG submission 66454) | Grasslands soil microbial communities from the Angelo Coastal Reserve, California, USA - 14_0903_12_30cm | ecosystem: Environmental > Terrestrial > Soil > Grasslands | place: USA... | reverse complement strand
TCGCCGCGCCCGAGCAGCCGCGCCGACATCACGGCCCGTTCGCCGAAGCGGTCGCGCAGCTGGTCCTGCAGGACCGACACCCGCTCCGAGCGCGACTCGCCGGCCCCGAACAGGTCGAGCTGGCTGACCGCGGCCGTGGAGAGCTCGGACAGGGCGATCGCCATCGAGCGGATCGGCCGGCGCTCGCCGATCCGCTCCCACAACTCGAGAGCAAGCCCGTGGAGGTCCTGCGTCGCCGCCAGCCGCTCCCGGCGCCGGTGCTGGTGCCGCGACTCGCCCCCGTCCGTCCGCACGTGCACCTCCATCCGGCCCGCGACCAGCCCCTCCTGGCGCAGCCGGCGGCCGAGGCGGTCGCAGAAGCGCAGCATCAGCGCCCGCACCTCGCCGGGGTCCGACACCGGTCGGGGCAGGACGTGGGAGTGGCTGACGCTCTTGCGCGCCGCCTCCTCGAACGACTCGGTCTCGTAGCCGCGCAGGCGCAGGTACCAGGCCTCGCCCACGATCGAGCCGAAGACCTGCCGGCGCAGCGTGTGCCGGCTGGCCTGGAGCAGGTGGACGGGCGTGATGATGCCCGCCCGCCGCATCCGGGTCGCGTTGGCCTCGGAGACGCCCGTCAGGTCGGTCAGCCGGAGGCGCGAGAGGACGTCCTCCAGGTTGCGGTGGTCGATGAGCTGGAGGCCGTCCGGCTTCTCCAGCTCGGCCGCCTGCTTGGCCAGGAAGATGTTGGTCGAGAACCCGATCGAGCACGTCAGCCAGTCGCCGACCTCGTCGCGCAGGCGCCGTTTGACCTCGCGGCCGACGTCGAGCAGGTCGCGCCGCAGCGAGGGCGTGCCGGCCAGGTCCACCGCCGCCTCGTCGATGGAGAGCGGGAGCACGCGCGGCGAGTAGCTGTCCAGCAGCCGCAGCAGCCGCTCCGAGACCTCGCGGTACCGGGCTGCGTTGGGCTCCAGGAGGACCAGGTCGGGGCAGATCCTGAGCGCCTCGTAGACGCGCATGATCGTGCGCACGCCCAGCGCCCGGGCCTCGCGGGAGGCCGAGATCACGGTGCTCGCCCGTACCGCGCCGGGGCACACGGCGACCGGCCGGCCGCGCAGCTCGGGCCGGTGCTGCTGCTCGATGGAGGCGAACGCCGCGTTCAGGTCGAGGAACAGCACCGTCGGGGCCGCGGGGTTGATGCCCAGGCCCTCACCGCTCGAACGCATGTTTGGTAGTGTACCCGATGGTTCGGGCCCGGCCGAACAATCGCGCCCCTACACTGGACGCCCTCACCCCATCGTCAACCTGGGAGGACACCACCGATGCGCAATGGTCTGCGGCTCACCGCTCTGACGGCCGTCGCGGCGCTGACCGCCGTGTTCGTGCTCACCGCCGCCGCCCCGACCCCGGCCCCGGCCGTCAGGCCCGGCTGCACCGGCCATCCGCCGTTCGCGGTGTGGTGCGGCCCGCGCCAGTAGTCCGTTTTTGACTACCAGGGCCGCCGCCGGGTATGCTGCGACCTGGAAACGCTTCTCCAGATGAGGGGAGGTCGTAGGCAGAGACGGCCTCCCCCTCACCGCTCGGCGAGCCGGGCGGTGGCCTCCAGGTTTCCTCGCAGCGTCCGCGCCAGGACGGCCTCCATCTCCGCGTCGCCCGCCACCGCGCCCGGCGCCATCTCGAAGTCCGCGACGCAGCGCAGCTCCGTGCCGCCGGCGACCGCCTGGTGGCCGAACCACAGGTGGCAGTAGACGAACTGGTCGGACCCGAGCCGCCGGCTGGCGACGGTCCGGTGGCGCGCGTCCTCGACCCGCTCCACGAGGTCGCCCCCCACCCGGAAGCGCAGCCGGTCGCCGCGGCGCTCCAGGTCCGCGACCGGATGGCCAGCGCGGGCCCAGGCGGCCGGGTCGGTGGCCACCGCCCACACCTGGTCCAGCGGGGCGCGGGCGACCACGCGCACGTCCACGTGGCCGGCCATCAGCGGCTCACCCCCGACGCCGCCAGCGCCTCGATGACGTCCCGGTGCCGGCGCAGGTTGGCCCGCGCCCCGGCGTCGATCCGGCGCCGCATCGCCTCGTCGGTGAACGGCGCGCCTGGCCGCGCCTCGAAGTCCTGGACCCAGCGCAGCCGCGTGCCTGCCGGCGTCGCCGTGAACGACTGGAAGAGGTGCACGTAGCGGAACGGGCCGGGCTCGACGCGGCGCGCCTCCACGGTGCCGCGGCCCCGGTCGAGGCATCGCTCCGACACCCAGGAGTACGCGCGCCCGTCGGGTCCCGGCACGGTGGTCAGCCGGAATCGGACCCGGTCCTCGTCGCGCTCCAGCACCTCGGCCGCCGCGTACTCGCCGGCGAACAGCTCGGGCCAGCGCTGGACGTCGTTGGCGACGTCCCACACCAGCGCGAGCGGCGCCGCGATCACGATCTCGTTGTCCGTGTGCGCCGACATGTCTCTCCCTCGGGTGCCTAACCCGTGCATGCGACTTAACGGGTTGGATTGACCGCAGCCGCCGCCGGCCGTACTGTGGGCCCGCCCCCCTGGGCGGGTGGGGGCGTCGCGGCTGGGGGCGTGGGCCGGGGGCCGGCTTCGTGTCACGCTGCCAGCACCATCGCCACACACGCGCCGTATCGCGAGTGCGAGGCCACCAGGAACCGCCGCAGCGCCAGGGGTCGGGGCCGCCGCACCACGTCCAGGCCGGCGGGCACGTCCGTGCCGCCGCCCGGCGTCGGCGGCGCGACGCCGTCGCGCGCCGCCAGCAGCCCCGTCAGCACGTCCGTGCCGAAGCTGGCGCCGAAGAGGTGGCCGTAGCCCGACTTGGGCGCCGTCAGGACCACCGAGCCGAACACCTCCGCCGCGGCCGCCGCCTCGAACCCGTCGCCGCCGGGGCTGCCGCACCCCTCGGCCAGCAGCAGGTCCACGTCGCCGGGCCGGCAGCCGGCCTCGTCCAGCGCCCGGCGCATCACCCGGGCGTAGACGCGCGGATCGCCCCGGGACGCCGTGCCCTGGGCCGACCCCAGCACCTCGCCGAGCACGGGCGCGCCGCGCCGCCGCGCGCGGCCGGCCTCCTCCAGGACCAGCGCCACGCCGCCCTCGCCGGCGACCAGGCCGGCGCCGCCGCGGTCGAACGGGCGGTAGGCGAGGCCCGGGTCAGGCTCGCGGCTGAGGTCGCCGCCGGCGTCGAGGCAGAGCAGCGCCAGCGGCGAGACGGGCGCCTCGCACCCGCCCGCGAGCACGACATCGCAGCGGCCCCAGCGGATCGCCCGCGCTCCCTGGTGGAGCGCCACGGCGCCACTGGAGCGGTCGCCCGAGAAGCTCTTGCTGGTCCCGCGCAGCCCGTGCCGGATCGTGACGAAGCCCTGGGGGGCGGCCAGGAACCACCCGGTGGCCTGCCACGGGTTGACCACGTCCGCGCCCTGGCCGTAGTACTCGGCGAAGCCGCGCTCGCACAGGTCCCAGCCGCCCGTGTCGTTGCCGAACCAGACGCCGACCCGCTCCCGGTCCTCGCGCTCCAGGTCCAACCGGGCGCCGCCCAGCGCCTCCTCGACGGCGGCCAGGGCGAGGTGCGTGAACCGGTCCGTCCGGGCCTGGAGGCGGCGGCCCAGCAGCGCGCTCGCGTCGAGGCCATCCACCTCGCCCGCCACCTGGACCGGGAACCCGGCCGCGTCGAACCGGCGGATGCGCCCCAGGCGCAGCTCCCCGGCGCGCACCGGGCGCCAGAAGTCCTCCACCCCACGCCCGGCCGCGTTCACCACACCCAGCCCGGTCACGACCACGCGGTGGTCCGTCATGCCGCCTCCCGGATCACGGCGGCCGTGTGGATGCCGCCGAAGCCGCTGGCCAGCACTGCGGCCGTCCGCACCGGCGCCGGCCGGGCGCCGTCCGTCACGTAGTCCAGGTCGCACGCCGGGTCCGGGACCGCGTAGTTGGCGGTCGGCGGCACCGTGGACCGGCGCACCGCGCCCACGGTCGCGATCAGCGCCAGCAGGCTGGCCGAGGCCAGCGAGTGGCCGATGCCGGACTTGAGCGAGCTGACGGGGACGGCGCCGGCCCGCGCCCCGAGCACGCGCTTGAGGGCGTTGGTCTCGAACACGTCGTTCTGGGGGGTGGAGCTGCCGTGGGCGCTGACGTAGTCGAGCTCGGCCGCCGCCACGCCCGCCTCGGCCAGCGCCCGCTCCAGCGTCGCCGCCATCGACCCGCCGTCCGCCTCCAGGTCGGTCATGTGGCGCGCGTTGCACGTGCTCGCGACGCCCAGCACCTCGGCGTACGCCCGGGCGCCGCGAGCGCGCGCGCGGCCGGCCTCCTCCAGGACCACGAACGCCGCCCCCTCGGCGATCACGAACCCGGCCCGCGTCAGGTCGAACGGCCGCGATGCGCGTGCCGCCGGCCCGTCGCAGCGGGACAGGCAGCCGATCACGTCCAGCGTCGCGTAGCTGATGCCGTTGAGCGGGCACTCGGCGGCGCCGGCCAGCGCGAACGGCACGTCGCCGTGGCGCACCAGGTCGAAGCCGAGGCCCATCGCGTCCAGGCCCGCCGTGCACCCGGTCGTCAGGGCGGCGCTCGGCCCCTCGATGCCGTAGCGGGCGGCCAGCCAGCCGGGCACGTAGTCGAGGAAGATGCCGTCGTACGTGGCCGCGGGCAGCACCCGCGGCCGGATGGGCGGCAGCCCCCCGTCGGTCAGCCGCTCGTACAGCTCCTGCATCTCGGGCGCGCCCCCGACGGCGGACGCGAACAGGACCGCGCCGCCCGACAGGTCGCCCCCCGACGAGGTCAGCCTCGAGTCCTCCATCGCGTCGCGGCCGGCCGTCGCGCCCAGCTGCGCGAACCGGCCCAGCGCCGCCAGCTCGGCCGCCTCGGGGCCCGGCCACCGCTCCTCCAGCACGAACTCGCGGCAGCGCGCCACGCCCCGGCAGCGCAGGCCGAGCCGGTCCATCAGGGGCTCGTCCTCGATGCACACCCGGCCGGCCATCGCGCCGTCCCAGAACCGCTCGACCGTGACGCCGCTCGGCGCCACGACGCCCAGGCCCGTGATCACGACGCGGCCGGCCCCGCTCACACCCGCGACCCCCGGGCGACCCGCTCCCGGAGCGCCGCCTTGTCCACCTTGCCCACCGCCGTCAGCGGCAGCCCGGCGACCACCTCGAGCCGGTCGGGCAGCTTGTACCGGGCCAGGCCGAGGCCGTCCAGGAACGACCGGATCTCCTCCAGCGTCGGGACCGCGGGCCCTCGGGCCACGGCGTACAGGCAGACGGCCTCGCCGGACGCGGCGTCCGGCATCGCGACCGCGGCGGCCTCCGCCACGCCTGGATGCGCGAGCGCCAGGTCCTCGAGCTCGGCCGCCGCGATCTTCTCGCCGGAGCGGTTGATGACGTCCTTGACGCGGCCCTCCACCACCAGGTTGCCGGAGGGATCGCGGCGCACCAGGTCGCCCGTGCGATAGAAGCCGTCCGCCGTGAAGGCGACCGCGTTCACCTCCGGCGCCCGGAAGTAGCCGGCGATCGTGTACGGGCCGCGCGCCTGCAGCTCGCCGTCCACGATCCGCACCTCGTCGTCCAGCAGGGCCGGCCGGCCCTGGGTGCCCACGACCACGTCGTCCGGGTCGTCCAGGCGCGTGAAGCAGAGCAGGCCCTCCGCCATCCCGTACACCTGCTGCACGGCGCAGCCCAGCACGCGCCGCAGGCGCCGGGCCACGTCGGGCGCCAGGTGCGCGCCGCCGACCTGCAGCAGCCGCAGGGTCCGCGGCGGCGGCCCGCCCGTCGCGACGGCGTCCGCCCAGCGTGCCGCGAGGCCGGGCACGACCGCCGTGACCGTGACGCGCTCCCGCGTCACGACGCCGAGCGCCGGCGGCCCGAGCACGACGCGGCCGCCGCGCAGCAGCGTGCCCATGACGCCCGGGCAGCCCAGCGCGAAGTTGTGCCCGGCCGGCAGGGCCGCCAGGTAGACGCTGTCCTCGTCCAGGCCGGCGAGCTCGGCGCTGACCCGCAGGTTGCAGCCGTAGTCGTCGTGCGTGCGCGGGATCAGCTTGGGCAGGCCGGTGCTGCCGCCCGAGAGCAGCAGCAGCGCCACGTCGCCGCCGGCCGGGCCGGTGCCGTCCTCCCGTCTCGGTGCCGGCGTCCGCATGGCGGCACCGAGGTCGATCTCGCCCGGCCGCAGGCCCGCCTCGCCCAGCACGAGCAGCAGGCCCCGCCCGCCGATCAGCCGCCGTGCGACGGCCACGTGGTTGGCGCGGTGGAGCCGCGCCGGGATGGCCAGCGCGCCGGCGCCGGACATCGTGAGCAGGTGGCGCAGCTCGTGCTCGCGGTGCGCCGGCAGCGCGAGCACCGGGACGGCGCCGAGCCGCCACAGCGCGAGCAGCAGCGTCACGAACGGCACGCCGTTCGGGAGCTGGACGACGACGCGGTCCTGGCGCCGGAGCCCGAGGCCGCGCAGGCGCGCGGCCAGCCGGTGGCTCGCGGCCCGGAGCTCGCCGTACGTGACGCGCTCCTCGCCGTCCACCAGCGCGACCCGGCGCTCGCGGTCGCCGCCGGGCGGACCCAGCACCAGGTCGGCGAGGCCGGCGCCGGTCCAGTGGCCGGCGCGGCGGTACCGCTCGGCGCGATCGGGCGGGACTGGCACGTACCCCACGAGCGTCACGCTCGGCCCTCGCGGGCGGCCTGCCTGGCGAGCGCGTCACAGGCGTCCAGGAACGTGCCGTTGTCCCGGTGCTCCAGGCGGACCCGGACGCCGAGCCGCCGGGACAGGTCGAGCGAGACCTGGACCATCTCCATCGAGTCCAGGCCCAGGTCCTCGTGGAGACGGGCGTCGGGCCGGATCGCCTCCCGTTCGATGCCGAGCCCCGTGAGCGAGCCCGCGAGCGCGCTCGCGACCTGGTCGGAAGTCATGCCCGTCCTCCCTCGGCGGCGGCGACGGCCGCGCCGCGCGCCGCGACGAGGCACCCGGCCGCGGACCGCAGCTTGCTGGTGGTCTCCTGGAACTCGGCCCCGGGCTCGGAGCCGGGCACGATGCCCGCGCCCGCCTGCAGCCACGTCCGCTCGCCGCGCTGGAAGACGGACCGCAGCACGAGCGCCGCGTCGAGGCCGCCGGCCCCGTCCACCACGCAGACGACGCCCGCGTACAGCTCCCGCTCCGCCGGCTCGACGTCGGCGATCGCCCGCAGCGCCGCGCGCTTCGGCACCCCGGACGCGGTCACGGCCGGGAACAGCGCGGCCAGCGCGTCCCAGGGCGACCGGTCGGGGGCCAGCGTGCCGCCGAGGACCGACCCCAGGTGCTGCACCGTGCCCCGGCGCCGGACGGTCATCAGCTCGCGCACGGCGACGCTGCCGTGCTGGCACACCGTGCGCAGCTCGGCGTGCGCCAGCCGGGCCGAGATCACGTGCTCGTAGCACTCCTTCACGTCCCAGCTCAGCTCCTCGCCGAGCCGCTCGTCCTCCTCGGTCAGGTGGCGGAGCGGCCGCGTCCCGGCCAGCGGCTGCGTCACGACGGAGCCGTCGGGTTCCACCTCGGCCACGATCTCCGGGCTGAACCCGGCCGCTCGCCGGCCGCCGAGGTCGAGCAGGAACGAGCGCGCCGGCGTGTTCAGCGCCAGGCCGAGCAGGTAGCTGCGCGGCAGGTCCACCGGGAACGGCACGTCGACCCGGCGCGAGGCGATGACCTTGCGGACGCCGTCGCGGCGGATCGCGCGCAGCACCTCCGCCACCATGGCCTCGTACCCGGCGCGCGCCGCCGGCTCGCACAGCTCCACCCCGGTCCCGGCCAGGTCGGGCAGCTCGCGCTGTGCCTGGAGGACGTCGCAGACGCGCCTGACCAGGGCGACGCTCCGGCCCCGCACGGACGTGCCCGCCGCGTTCCACCGGACCTCGATCTCGGGCACGACCAGGTGGGCCAGCGGCGGGCCCTCGGGGCGCAGCCGGCCGGTTCCGTGGACGAGGTGGCCGGCCTCGAACGCGACGTAGCCGAACGCGCGGTACTCGGGCAGCGCTAACGAGGCGAGCGCGTCACCGAGCTGGCGCAGCGGCGCGTCACCGAGCTCGACGCGGCACGTGCGGCCGCCGGCCGCGGCCGTGATGCCGTCGCGCTCCATGACGACGTCGGCCATCGCGCCGCCGGCGAACCAGCGCGTGCCCGGCCGCTCGTAGGTGACGTATGTCTCGAACAGGTCGCTCGCGATGAGCGCGTGCGCGGCGCACCGGTCGTCCACGGCGCCCGGGAGGAATACCTGGTGATACAGAAGCATTGCGGTGCCAGGCTGCACGCCGTTCGCCCTGGTGGCGTCTGACCTGCCGTCTGCCCGCTGTCTGGGCCGGAAGTCGCGTCAATTTGACGTCTGAAGCGCGGCGGTCAGCACCGTCAAGCCGCCCCGTTCGTCCACCAGGCGGGCGTCCGCCAGCGCGAGCCCGGCGCGGTCCAGCAGGCCGCGGTACTCGTCCAGCGTCCGCTCGCGGCCCTCCCACGCGGCGAGCATCTGCACGTCCAGGTACGCGAGCGGCAGGCTCGATCCGGCGGCGCCCCTTACGTTTTCGATGACCAGGACGGCCGACGCCGGAGCCATGGCCGCCGCCACGCGGCCGAGGATGCGCGCGGCCCGGTCGTCGGGCCAGTCGTGCAGGATGTGCGACAGGACGTACGCGTCCGCGCCGGGCGGCACCTCGCGGAAGAAGTCGCCGGCCACCAGCCGCAGCCGGCCGCCGAGCCCAGGCCACGACGCGCCGCTCGCGCCGGCGATCACCTCGGGCAGGTCGAACAGCGTCCCACTGAGGTCGGGCGCGGCCTCCAGCATGGCCGTGAGCAGGGCGCCGCCGCTGCCGCCCACGTCCACGACGGTCCCCTCCGTGGGCAGGCAGCGCGCGGCGAGCAGGGCGGGCAGGTTGCGCCGAGCCACCTCCGCCTGGAAGGCGTGGAAGACGGCCGACTCGTCAGGGTGCTCGCGGAGGAACTCGAAGACGGACCGGCCGGTGGCGTGGACGAAGCCGTTGCCGCCGGTGCGCACGCTGTGCTCCAGGCCCTCCCAGGCGATGCGCGTCCACGCCGACAGCATGTGGCAAGCCTCGTCGCGCAGGCTGCCAGGTATGCCGGCGCGGAGCAGGGACGAGGCGGGCGTGTTGCGGAAGCAGCCCCGCGGCCCCTCCTCGACGAGGCCGACGGCCCGCGCGGCGCGCAGCGGGCGCCGCAGCCGGGCGGCGCCGACGCCCAGCGCGGCGGCCAGGTCGGCCAGCCGGACCGTGCCTTCGCCGAGCGCGTCGGGGATGCCGAGCCGCAGGATCGCGGCGACCACCTGGGCCCTCCGCCGGCCCCGCACGAGACAGCGAACCAGATCGGCGGTTGGTGCGTTCTCCTTCATTGCGCGGGGCAGCGTCCCGACCTGGCGCGACCGCACGGGTCGCGCCGGCGTCTCGGCGCTGTCTTCGCACGTACGGAAAGTAGTCCAATGCGTAGGAATTTGTCAAAGTCATTTTCTCGCTTGACTAGCGAGTGAGCATCTGAAATGTGTTGACTACCTGTGCCTCGTTGCATACATTGAAGGGGAGAAAGGAGATCGATTCGGAGATACCAGCCCATCTCCGGATCTCGAGGGAGACACGCATGGTCATTCGGGTGTACCTGTTCGGACGCTTCGAGACGCGCTGCGACAGACGCCAGGTGCGCTGGCTGCGGGGCCGCAAGGTGCAGGAGTTCCTGAGCTACGTCCTGCTCTCGAAGCAGCGGCCCGTGCAGCGCGAGAAGCTGGCGGACCAGCTCTGGCAGCACGTGGACTCGCGCTGCACGAAGAAGTACCTCAGGCAGGCGCTGTGGCAGCTCCAGCGCGCGTACGAGGCCGAGGCCACCACCACCGACGACGGCCCCCTACTGGTCGTGGAGCAGGACTGGATCGGCGTCCACGCCGACGCGCCGATCTGGGTGGACGCTCGCGAGCTGGAGCGCGCCTACGAGAGCGCGGTGGACGCGCCGATCGGCCCGCTGACGCCGCTGCTGCGCGAGCAGCTGCGCTCGGCTGCCGGTCTGTACCGGGGCGAGCTGCTCGAGGGCTGGTACCACGACTGGTGCGTGCAGCACCGGGAAGCGTACCGGTCGATGTACCTGTCGCTGCTCCACCGGCTGATGGTCGACGCGGAGGCGACGGGCAACTCGGAGGCGGGGCTCCTGTACGGCCGCCGGGCGCTGCAGGAGGACCGGGCCAGCGAGCGGACCCACTCGCTGATGATGCGGCTGCACCAGACGGCCGGCGACCGGACGGCGGCGCTGCGCCAGTTCGACCTCTGCGAGGCCGCCCTGCGCGAGGACCTCGGGGTGGTGCCCCAGGACAGCACGCGGCGGCTGTACGAGCTCATCCGGGACAGCCACGACGGTGTCCACGCGGCCGGCGCCGAGGCGCCGGGGGCGATGCTGGTGCTGCGCGAGCTGAACCGCTCGCTGACGGTGCTCCAGCAGGAGGTGACGGGGCGCATCCGGGCCCTGGAAGGGTCGCCGAGCCCGTAGGGGCGGCGAAAACCCGGCCTGCCTGGGGCACCTGGCCGCCAGATCTCCCGGCCAGGTGCCGGCCCTGCCCCGGCGCGCTACCGCGCCAGCAGGTTGGTCCGGTCCAGCTCGCCGCGCACCTCACGGAGGGCGCGACGGAAGTTCAGGCCGGTGCGCTCGGGCTCGATCCAGCCGTCCACCGGGCCGGTGTCGATCGAGGCGAGCGCCTCCAGCAGCGAGGCGCTGCCGGCCTCCACGCGCCTCGCCGCGGCGAGCACGGACGCCAGGTAGGCGCGCAGCGCCGCCACGTCGCCCGGGCCGGCGACCGGGCCGTGGCCGGGGACGATGGTCGCCGGCCCCAGGGCCAGCACCGCGTCCAGCGCCGAGACCCAGGCCGACACCATCCCGTGCACCGCCAGCGGGACGACCCGGTTGAAGCACACGTCGCCGGCCAGCAGCACGCGCTCGGCCGGGAACCACACGGCGAGGTCGGCCGGG
>Ga0066661_10000977_pt1 | contig 10935 bp, 8 predicted proteins | sample GraSoiAngelo_110_FD_66454 | JGI IMG/M metagenome (GOLD analysis project Ga0066661, IMG submission 66454) | Grasslands soil microbial communities from the Angelo Coastal Reserve, California, USA - 14_0903_12_30cm | ecosystem: Environmental > Terrestrial > Soil > Grasslands | place: USA... | reverse complement strand
GCGGACGCCGCTGTCGATTACCGCGCCGATCGTGGGGACCGTCGCCTCGATGCCCTGGGCGCCGTTTTCCAGCACCGTCGTCGTGCCGTTGCGCAGCATGCGCAACACGCCGAGCATGGTCGCCACCCAGGTGTCCCGCTCCGTCCAGCCGTCAGTGCAGGCGCCCAGGAACGGCCGTCGAACGTCGAGGGGAAGGCGGTCGATCAGCCCGGGAATCAGCGTGCCGTAGAAGTGCGAGTGCGCGTCGACCAGGCCGGGGATGACGAGCGCGCGCGTCGCGTCGATGACCTGGTCACCCGGCGTGCTCTCGACCCGCCCGGCCTCGGAGCCCCAGGCGACGCGCGCGATGCGGGCGCCCTCGACGACGATCGTCGCGCGCTCGGCGCGGACATCGTCGCCCGCCGGCGTGACGACCATCCCATCGCGGATCACCAGCGCCATCGTCAGCTCCGAGCGGCCGCGGGCGCGGCGAGCATCGTGCCGGCGACCCCGCGTCCGCCTTGCACGACGAGGTTCAGCCGCTGGCGGTCCTGGAGGACGCGGATGTCGTCGAGCGGGTTGCCGTCGACGACGAGCAGGTCCGCGAAAGCGCCGGGCGTGAGCGCTCCCACCACCCCCTCGCGGTGAATCGCGCGCGCCGCCACCCCGGTGGCCGCCCCGATCGCTTCGTGCGGGCTCATGCCCTCCCGCACCATGAACTCGAGCTCGCGCGCGTTGGTCCCGTGCTCGTACCGGTTGCCGATGTCCCCCCCGGCCGCGATCGGGATCTCCGCCTCGCGCGCTCGGCGGAAGCTGTCGAGCCACAGCGGCTTGTTGACATCCATCTCCTCGCGCTGCTTGGGGGCGAGGCTCAGAGTCGCGCCGAGCTCGATGACGCTGTAGAGCGTGGACAGCGTAGGCACCAGCACCGTCCGGCTCGCGCGGAACAGCGCGAGGGCCTCTTCGTCCATGCGGGTGCCGTGCTCGACGGTGTCGGCCCCGGCACGCAGCGCGAATTTCACCGCCTCGTACGACTGGCAATGGACGGCGACCGTGCGGCCCCAGCGGTGCGCCTCGTGCACGGCCATCGTGATCTCTTCCTCGTTCAACGTCGTCATCCACGTGTGCGCGTGCGGGCTGCCCTCGGCGCCGCTGGCCCCGAGCTTGATGTTGTCGACGCCATTCCGGATCTGCTGCCGGATCGCCTTGAGGATCTCCTGGGGGCCGTCGACGCGAAGGCCGAAGCCGCAGCACGTCTCCCACGGGATGGGCAGCGTGTCCGCGAGCCCGCTCGTCGAGTGCAGCACGCGGCCGCTTGCCACCACCCGGGGGCCGCGGATCCGGCCCTCCCCGACCGCGTCACGGACGGCGGCCGCCACGTTGCCGATGGTGCCGAGGTCCCGCACGGTGGTGTACCCGGCGTCGAGGATCTTCGAGGCGTTGAGCACCGCGTTGATCGCCGCCGTCTCCACCGTGCACCGGTCGATGTCCTCGAGCTTCCGGAATCCGGAGTAGATGAGATGCGCGTGGCAGTCGATCAGGCCCGGCATCACCGTCTTCCCGGCCACGTCCAGCCGGCGCGGCTCGTGGGTCCGCTCGGGCCCGAGGTCGGCCATGGCGCCGACCCGCACGATTCGCTCGTTCTCGACAAGAACGAACCCGCGCTCGATCGGCGCGTGGTCCAGCCCGTCGATCACCCGGGCGTTGACGAAGCAGACGGGCTCGCCGGCGAGCGGGGTCACGCCTGCCCTCCGAGCACCTGCTCGAACACGCGCAGCAGGTTGTCGCCGAGGATCGCGCGGGCCGCCTCGTCGTCGTAGCCTCGCGCGACGAGCCCGCGCGTGAGGTTGAGGCACTTCGCCAGCGAATCGAACTCCGGCGGGTAATGAAATTCCAGCGACTGCGCCTCCGTCCCCGTCCACAGCGTCTTGTACACGTCGACGGGCCACTGCTCCATGCAGTCCGGACCGAGGCCGACGTGCTCGGGGCCCACGAGGCGCACGAAATGATCGACGTGATCGAGGAGCTGGTCGAGCGTCGCCGTGTTGGAGCCCGAGATGAACATGTTCAGCATGTGGACGCCGATCACGCCGCCGCGCCGAGCCAGCGCCCGCGCCAGGTCGTCGGTCAGGTTGCGCGGGTGCGCGCAGAGCGCGCGGGCGTTGGAATGCGAGGCGATGATCGGCATCGCCGACGTCTCGATGGCATCGCGGGTGCCCTCGTCGCTCATGTGCGAGACGTCGATCACGATGCCCAGGCGATTGAGCTCGGCGACCGCCGCCTTGCCGAACGTCGTCAGCCCGCCCCCGGCGCCGACGGAGACACCGTCGCCGAGGAGGTTGCGCCCGTTCCAGGTGAGCCCGATCGATCTGATGCCCAGTCGGTGGAACATCCGCAGGATGCCGAGGTCGTCGTCCACCGGCATGGCCCCCTCGAAACCGAAGACGACCGCCACCTTTCCCGCCCGCTCCGCCCGGCGGAAGTCGCCGGCCTCGAGCACGAGCTGCCAGTCCGGCGTCTCCTCGAGCTCGGAGTACCAGTAGTCGAGCGCCTGGAGCGCGAACTTCGTGGGCTGGAGCGGCCGGATGTTGCGAAAGGCGAAGGTGGAGAAGTACGGCGTGTCGCCGGCCACGTGCTCGCAGACCGCCTTGACGCCGCCCGCCCGCAGCAGCGGCAGCTGTCTCCGCCCCGCCACGCCCTTCTCCCCGCGGCTGCGGCCCTCGCTGACCCCCGCGATGAAGTCGGTGTGGGCCGCGAACACGAAGGCCTCCGCGTGGAGCCGTCGCGCGCGCTCCTCCTCGGCCGCTGACAATGCACGCATGGATCGCCTCGTCGCGAGTGAGCCGTCAGTGGGTGGGCGCGTACCGCCCGGCGAGCCGGTGAATGAGCGCCTGGAAGATCCTGTCCGTGAGGTAGCCGAGGGTGCCGAGGGTGATGATGCCCACGAACACCACGTCGGTCTGGAACCACAGCCGCGAGTTGATGATCAGATAGCCGAGCCCGGTGTCGGCGGCGATCATCTCGGCCGCGACCACCGTCGTGAACGACAGTCCCATGCCGACGCGCATGCCCGTGAAGATGCCGTGCAGACTCGCGGGCAACATGACGAGCCGGAACAGCTGCCAGCGCGTGGCGCCGAGGCTCTGCGCGGCCCGGATCTTGTTCCGCGGCACGCTGAGGACCGCGGCCAGCGTGTTGAGCAGCACGATGAACGTCGTGGTGTAGGTGATGAGGAAGAGCTTCGAGCCCTCGCCGATGCCGAACCAGATGAGCGCCGGCGACAGGAGCGAGATCGACGGGACGAAGCGCCCGAACTGGATGAACGGGTCGAGGCCGCGCCGGGCCAGCCGGACGGCTCCCATCAGCAGCCCGAGGCCGGCGCCGATCGTGCAGCCGAGCACGAACCCCGCGAAGATCCGTCGCAGGCTGACCACGCTGTCCTTCAGGAGCCGGCCGGAGGCGACCTCGCCGACCAGGGCCTTGCCGACCATGACCGGCGTGGGGAACAGCACGGGGGGAAAGAACGTCGCGCTCACGACCTGCCAGAGGAGAACCAGGGCGCACACCGACAGCACCGGCACGAGCACGGCCGGGATGCCGAGGCGCCCTCGCGCCGCCGTGGTCTTCGCCGATGCCTCCGCCACCTTCCCCGCCGAGGCCACGCTCATCGCAGCGCTCCCGCCCGGCGCACTTCCTCGCTGACCATGTCGGCAAGCCGCTCGTAGAGCGCGCCCACGGCCGGATCGCTCCGCCGGCGCGGGCGTGCGAGATCGACGGGCACGATCGTCTTCATGCGCGCCTCGGGCCCCGCCGTCATGAGCCCGACGCGGTTGGCGAGCAGGATCGACTCGCCGATGTCGTGCGTGATGAAGAGCACCGTCCGCCCGGTCTGCTGCCAGATGCCGATGAGCTCGTCCTGAAGGGTACTGCGCGTCTGCGCGTCGAGGGCCGCGAACGGCTCGTCCATCAGGAGGATCGGGGACTCGCACACGAGGGCGCGCGCGATCTGGATCCGCTGCTTCATGCCTCCCGAGAGCTGGCTCGGGTACTTGTGCCCCTGGCCGCGCAGACCGACGAGGTCGAGGTAGCGCTCGGCGGTGGCGCGGCGGCGCTCGGGCGCGACCCCCGCGAGCCGGAGCCCGAACTCCACGTTCTCGACGGCGGTCAGCCACGTGTAGAGCGAATCGTCGCCCTGGAAAACGACGGTGCGCTCCACCCCGGGCGCCGTCACCGGCCGCCCGTCGACCTGGATGGCTCCCCCCGCCGGCTGCTCGAAGCCGGCGAGCAGATTCAGCACGGTGGTCTTGCCGCAGCCGCTCGGCCCGAGCAGGCAGAAGAGCTCGCCGCGCTCGATCTCCAGGGACAGGCCTTTGAGCACGAGGGGGTGCTCGCCGGCCCGCCCCGGGAAGCCGAAGTCGATGTCGCCGAACCGGATGTACGCGGCCAGGGCTTACAGGTCCGTCTGCCCCGGCGCGACCGCCTTGAGCAGCGAGGCGTCCACCAGCTCGCTCCAGAACTTGTCGATGTCCGGAATGCTGACGCCGCCCTTGCCGACGATCCAGCGCGTGCTCGCCTTGTACTCGTTGATGCTGGCGCGCTTGAGCTCCACCACGTAGTTGAGCGGCGCCATCTGCTTCTTCATCTCTTCCGGCGCGATCCGAAACGCCTTGGCCGCGATGGCGGCGGCCTCGTCCGGTTGCTCCTTGATGAACTTGATCGTGTCCATGAGCGCCAGCAGCGACTTGCCGACGAGGTCGCGGTTGGCCTTCAGCGAGTTGGCGTTGAAGATCAGCGACTGCTTCTGGATGTACACGTTGTCGTCGCCGGAGTAGGCAATGACACGCGCGCCGGGGACGACCTCCGGTCCCTTGGGCACCCAGTTGCCCCAGAGGAAGAATGCATCGATGTCGCCGCGGAACAGGGCAGGCGCCGTCTCGGTGGGGTTGATGTTCTTCACGGCCACCTTGCCGATATCGACCCCGTGCTTCTCGAAGTACTTGTACATGAAGTACTCGGCCGAGGTCCGCACGGCGGTGCCGACGGTCTTGCCCTCGAGATCCTTCGGCGACTTGATGTTCTTCGACACCACGGCGCCCAGATCCTTGCCGGTCACGGTGAAGAGGGACACGAGGCTGATCTGCGCACCCTTCGCGCGCGCCGGGACGAAGATGAACTCGGAGACCATGCCCGCGTCGAGGCTGCCCGCCACCATCGCCTCGAACGCCGGCGCGCCACTCTCGAACATCTTGTACTCGGCGGGCACGCCGCGCTTCTCCATGAAGCCCTTCTCGACCGCGATGACGAACGGGGCGAAGGGGGCGCTGATGCCGATGCCGAACGTCAGCTTCTTGTCGGCAGGACGCCCCGTCCCCACCAGCGCCAGCGTCGCGATGAGGGCCGTGAACACCACGAGTGTCGTCCGTCTCATTTGTCGACTCCTCCCTGTCACTTGTATTGATGTCAAGACGATCGCAGGCGGCGGATCAGACGCTGCGTCTGTCGCTCCCCCATCGCTATCTCCGTTCGACGAGCCCCTTCCGGGAGACGCACAAGAATAGCCCTCCCCGCTCCGAGAGTAAACGACCCGGCCCCGCTCTGCCGCAGCGGCGACGGAGGCACCGTCACCGCGGGTACCACGATCAGGCCGTCCTTGACAGTACGGTGCCGTCACCGCAGTATCCCGTCGGGGAGGACGGCCATGGCGATCATCGGCACGGGAAAGTACCGATACGAGCTGATCGAGAACTGGGCACGGCTCCCCGCCGGGCAGACATTCGGAAATGTGAGCGCCGTCGCCACCGATTCAGCAGATCGCGTGTACGTGTTTCAGCGAAAAGACCCGCCGGTGCTGGTCTTCGAGCGGGAGGGCGCCTACCTGGGCGGCTGGGGCATCGGCGCCTTCGCCAACCCACACGGCATCCATATCGCCAAGGACGTGGTCTATCTCACCGACCGCGACGATTCGGTGTGCCTCACGTACACGCTCGACGGCAAGCCGCTCCAGGTCCTGGGCACGCGCGGGCAGCATTCTGACACCGGGTGCGAGCGCCCCGGCGAGCTCGTACCCCGCTCGGCCGGCCCCTTCAACTATCCGACCGAGATGGTCCCGTCCCCTTCGGGTGACCTCTACGTGACCGACGGCTATCGCAACGCCCGCGTCCATCGCTTCACCGCCGCCGGCCGGCTCATCGCGTCGTGGGGCCAACCCGGCAAGACCGAGCCGAACCAGTTTCACCTGCCGCACAGCCTCATCGCGGGCGACGACGGCAACATCTACGTCTGCGATCGGGAGAACAATCGCATCCAGGTCTTCGCCGCGGACGGGCAGTACCTCACGATGTGGACCGACATGCGCCGACCGCTCGACATCTCCATGGACCGCGACGGGCTCTTCTGCATCAGCGAGGGCGGCGTGAGCGGGCTGTCGCCCCGGATCAGCCTGATGGACAACCGGGGCCAGGTGGTGGCGCGCTGGGATTCCCTGTCGGCCCACGGGAGCTGGGTGGACGCCCACGGCGACATCTACCTGGCCCTGGGCACCCGGGAGCGGGTGGACAAGTATGTGCTGCAGAACTGAGCCGTAGGGGAAGCATCCTTGCTCGACTGGAAGCTGATCTCGTCGGACTCCCACATCGTCGAGCCGCCCAACCTCTGGACGGATCGCATGGACCGGCGCTTCCGCGATCGGGGGCCGCGCGTGATCAGTGAGCCCGACGGGGACTGGTGGATGATCGACGGGACACGCGGGAACTCCTTCCAGGGCGGCGCCCAGGTCGGCAAGCGCTTCGAGCGCCCGGAGGAGCTCCGCCCGGCTGCGCGCTTCTCCGAGGTCCGGCCGGGCGCCTATCAGCCCGCCGAGTTCTTGCGCGAGAACGAGGAGGACGGCGTCTGGGGGTCGGTCATCTATCCGACAGCCGGACTCCAGCTCTATCGCGTGCCCGATCTCGAGCTGCTGTCGGCGTGCTTCCGCGCGTATAACGACTGGCTCGTCGACTTCTGTCGCGCGGCGCCCGAGCGGCTGCGCGGCATCGCCCTCCTCAACGTGGAGGACGTTGACGAGGCCGTCGGCGAGCTCGCGCGGGTGCGCAAGCTGGGATTGGCCGGGGGCATGATCACCGTCGCGCCGCCCGAAGAGCGAAGCTACGACCACGCGATGTACGAGCCCTTCTGGGCGGCGGCGCAGGACCTCGACGCGCCGATCAGTCTCCACATCGACACCAACCGGCCTGCGCCGCACGTGGTGGCCGAGAGCAATCGCACCTCACGGGCGGCTCTCCTCGCCAACGCGGATTACTGGGTTCGCGTGGCCCTGGGCCATCTCATCCTGGAAGGGGTGTTCGAGCGCCACCCGCGCCTGCGCGTGGGTTCGGCCGAGCACGAGATTGCCTGGGCGCCCTACTTCCTCGATCGGCTCGACTACACCTACACGCAGCGGGCTCGGCGCGCCCACTGGCATCGCTACCAAGGGGACGCGCTTCCCAGCGACTTCTTCCATCGCAACGTCTTCCTGAGCTTCCAGGAAGACGCCATGGGTATCCGCGACCGCGCGCTCATCGGCGTCGGCCTGCTCCTCTGGGGATCGGACTATCCGCACACCGAGTCGACCTTCCCGCGCTCGCGGAGCATCCTCGAGCGTATCCTGGACGGCGTGCCGCCCGAGGAGCGGCGGCAGATCACCCGATCGAACGTGGCGCAGCTCTACGGGTTTGCGGAGCCGTCGTGAATCACGAGCTGGTGGTGCGCGGGGGGACCGTCGTCACCGCCGCCGACTCCGTCCGGGCCGACGTCGGAGTCGACGGCGGCCGCATCGCCGCGATCGAGCCATCCCTGGCTCCGGGCCGGCGGGAGATCGACGCGACGGGGCTGCTGGTCCTGCCGGGCGGCGTGGACGTGCACACGCATCTCGACGCGGAGGTGGGCGGCGTGCGGAGCGTCGACGACTTCGAGTCGGGCACGATGGCGGCGGCCTGCGGCGGCGTGACCACCATCTGCGACTACGCCTGGCAGGCGCGAGGCCAGACGCTCACCTCGGCAGTGGAGGCCTGGAAGGCCAAGGCAGCGGGCCGCGCCCACATCGACTATGGCTTCCACGTCATCGTCAGCGACGGGAGCGAGGGGACGCTGGCCGAGATCCCGCGGCTCGTCGACATCGGCTATCCGAGCCTCAAAGTTTTCATGATCAACGAGTTCGGCATCGGAGACGACGCGCTCGTCCGGGTCCTCGACGCGGCGCGGAAGGCGGGGGCGGTGGTGAACGTCCACGCCGAGAACGGTGACATGCTCGACCACTGCACGCGTACTCTCTTGGCCGCGGGCCGGCACGACCCGCGATACTACGCGCAGAGCCGCCCCACGCTCGCGGAGGCGGAGGCCACCCGGCGCGCCATCGACTACGCCGCGCTGGTCGACGCCGAGATCTACATCGTGCATCTCTCCTGCGCCGACGCGCTCGAGGCGGTGAGCGCGGCCCGCCGGCGGGGGCTGCGGGTGTGGGCGGAGACGCGCCCGATCTACCTGGCCTTGACCGAGGAGCGCTACGAGATCGGGGGCACCGAGGCAGCCAAGTTCGTGGGCGCCCCACCGCTCCGCACCGCGCGGGATCAGGCCGCGCTGTGGGACGGACTGCGCGCGGGCGACATCCAGGCCATCGGCAGCGACAACACCTCGTGGACGGTCGAGCAGAAGGCGGCGGGAGCCCAGGACTTCACCAAGGTGCCGTACGGCGTGCCCGGGCTCGAGACCGAAATGCCGGTGATCTACTCGGAAGGCGTGAGCCGGGGGCGGATTCCGCTGCAGACCTTCGTGGCCGCTTTCTCGACCAATCCCGCCCGCATCTTCGGGCTCTACCCGCAGAAGGGCACGATCGCGGTGGGCAGCGATGCCGACCTCGTCCTGTTCGATCCGGCCCGCGCCGGGATAGTGGACGAGCGGCGGCTGCACTCGCGCGCGGGCTACGACCCGTTCAACGGCTTCGCGCTCCAAGGGCTGCTCGTGCTGACCCTGGCGCGGGGCGAGGTCATCGCGCGCGACGGACAATTCGTGGGTCAGCTCGGGCGCGGGCGGCATCTCTTGCGCCATCGGAGCCACACGGGCGCCTAGCGCCCGGGAATGCAGTGCACCGCTTCTCGTGAGGAATGGAGGCTCGGGAATGAGGTACCGGAGTGGGGCGGTCGTGGTGGGGCTGGTGGCGGCGACGATACTAGGCTTCGGGGCGCAGCCGGCACAGGCGGCATGCGAGCCCGACAAGGTGGCCACCAAGTATCCGGGGCTGGCCGGCAAGACCCTCAAGGTGGGGCTCGACCCGACGCTGCCTCCGATCATGTACCGGGATCCGAACAACCCGGGCAAGATCGTCGGCCAAGATCCGGACATGATCGACGCGGCGATGAAGTGCCTCGGGCTCAAGTACGAGCTGGTCGGGCTCGATTTCGGCACGCTGGTTCCGACGCTCCAGGCCGGGCAGATCCAGCTCATCTGGTCGAACATCTACTACACGCCGGCGCGGGCCCAGGCGGCCGACTTCGTCATCTACGCCACCACCGGCACCGCGGGCATCGTGAAGAAGGGCAATCCGAAGGGCATCAAGAGCATCGACGACGCGTGCGGCACGCGGGCCGCACCCATCCTGGGCACGGTGGAAGACAAGGGCTTCCAGGACGCGAGCGCCAAGTGCGTGGCCGCGGGCAAGCCGGCCATCCAGATCACGCCCTATCCGAACGCGCCGGCCACCTCACGGGCGATCGAGAACGATCGGGCCGACATCTCCATGTACGACCTCGTGCTGGTGGACCAGGTGGTGAAGAGCAACCCCGACAAGTTCGAGCGCGCCTTCTCCTTCCGCACCAACATCAAGATCGGCGTCGCGGTGAAGAAGGGCAACGAGGAGCTGGTCAACGCGGTCAAGGAGGCTATCACCGCGCTGCAGGAGAACGGCACCCAGAAGGCGCTGCTGCAGAAGAACGGGATGGACCCCTCGCTGGCCATTCCCGTCGAGGTCGGCCGCTAGGGGCGGGCGAGAGCGGCAGCCCGAGCGTCGGCCCGTCGGCGATGGAGGCGTTCCTTCAGTACCTGACGCTACCCTTCCTGCTGGAAGGGCTGTGGCTCACGCTCCGGATCTTCGTCGCCTCGATGGTGGGCGGGCTGACCATCGGCCTGCTGATCGCGCTGATGCGTCTGTCCCCCTACCGGCTGTTCTCGGCGCTGGCGTGGGCGTACGTCTGGCTGTTCCGGGGCACGCCAGTGCTGCTCCAGCTCGTCTTCCTGTTCGACGCGCTGCCGTTGATCGGCATCGTGATGCCCGCGATCACCACCGCGATCATCGGGTTCTCGCTCAACGAGGCGGCCTTCGCGGGGGAGATCATCCGGGGGGGCATCCTCTCGGTCAGCCGGAATCAAACCCTGGCCGCGGCCTCCCTCGGTATGGGTCCCCTTCTCACGCTGCGTCGGATCGTCTTGCCCCAGGCGATGCGCGCCATCCTGCCTGCCGTCGGCAACGACGCGATCAGCGTGCTGAAGGGGACCTCGCTGGCCTCGGTGATTGCGGTGAACGAGCTGACACTACGGAGCCAGCAGATCGTGGCCCAGAATTTCAAGTTCTTCCCGGTCTTCGCGGCGGCCGGGCTGATGTACCTGGCCGTCACCACCCTGATCGCGGGTGTCCAGTTCCTGCTCGAGCGGCGGGTGAGCCCCGACGTGGACCGGGGGCGGCGACCGCGGCGCGATAACGCGCTCGGCCGCTTCTTCGGGTTCCGCTTTCGTCAGTCCGAGCCGGAGACGAGGCCCGCGTCGGTGGCCACCTCCGCGGGAGCCGCCGACCCGTCCGCGACCGCGCGCGTCGACCTCGTCGAGCTGGTCGGAGCCCAGGCCGCGCGCGCGGCGACGGACCACGCCGGGCCCTTCGTCCGTTGCGCCGGCGTCTGGAAGTCGTACGGGCACCGCGCCATCCTCCAGGGCATT
>Ga0066661_10000967_pt1 | contig 10954 bp, 9 predicted proteins | sample GraSoiAngelo_110_FD_66454 | JGI IMG/M metagenome (GOLD analysis project Ga0066661, IMG submission 66454) | Grasslands soil microbial communities from the Angelo Coastal Reserve, California, USA - 14_0903_12_30cm | ecosystem: Environmental > Terrestrial > Soil > Grasslands | place: USA... | reverse complement strand
GGAGAGGCCCCAGCGACACTTTCTGCGAGGGGCTTTCCAACCGCTGTCAGCGAGACGGCTCGCCGAGGGTGGCGAGAAACCGAGCGCTGAATGCCCGCTGGGTGAAATCACGCTCCCAGCGGACGCGGCCCGCCTCGCCCATGCGTCGCGCGAGGGCGGGATCCTGGAAGAGCCTGAGGAGAGACTTCAAGACGCTCTCGGGATCCGCGGGGTCCACGAGGTAACCGGTGGCTCCATCCTCGATGAGCTCGGAGGCCGCGCCCGTCGCACCCACGCAGGCGCGACCGGCACGCATCGCCTCGAGGAAGACGAGCCCGAAGCCCTCCTCGCTCGACGGCATGACGAAGAAGGCGCAGTCGCGATAGAGCGCGTCGAGGCCCGTCTCCGTCACGCGCCCCTCGAACCGGATGGCCGCGCCGAGCGGGGCGGCCCTCGCCTCGAGCCGCGGAAGGTCGTCACCCGCTCCCGCCACCACGAGGCGCGCGTCCGGAATCTCGGCGAGGAGACGGGGCCAGATGTCGATGAGGAGATCGTGCCCCTTGTAGCGCTCGGATGATGCCATGCGGCCCACGATGAGGGCGAAGCCGCCTGCGGCCGCTCGCGCCTTGTGATCGATGGGCTCTTCGAGAGCGGGCGTGGCGAGATGGCACACCGTGACGTCGCGCCAGGCCAGGTCGGGGTTCGCCTCGCGAAAGCGCCTGACCGTGTGCTGCGAAATTGCCAGGAGGCGGCCCGCGCGCTCGAAGGCCACGCGCTCGAGCCGGCGGAGAGGCCGCCAGCACTCGATGCCCACGAGCACCGTCGCGAGCGTGGCGCGACGCCACCAGGCGAGGAGCTGGGCCAGGGGCCCCAGGCGCAGGTGAAGACAGACCACGTGCGCGGGCGAGGGAGCTCGGCGGAGCATCCGGGCGGTGAGCGCGGTCAGGCCGAGCTTGCTTCCGCCCGCGCCGGCGAGCCCGATCCCCTGCCCGGGATCGGCGACCGTCGAGGTTTCGTCGTGCAGCGCGAGCACGCGGACCGGCGCGAGCGCGCGCGCCACCTGTCGTGACATCGCCGAGACGCCGTCCATCCCGGCGAGCCCCGGGGTGACGACGATCGACGGGGCGCCGTGCACTGCCGCGCGATACCACTCGGCGAGATCGGCGGCGACCGCGTCCCAGGCGTAGCGCCGGCCCACGAGCGCTCGTCCCCGCTCGCCCATGGCGCGCGCGCGGGCGGGATCGTCGAGGAGTGTCCGCATACCCGCGGCCACGGCCTCCGGCTCCTGGGCGACCCAGAATCCCGCCCCCACGGTCTCGATCTCTTCCCACGGGCACGTCCGTGTCGCCACCACGGGCACGCCCGCGGCCATGGCCTCCGCCGCGCTCAGCCCGAAGCTCTCGGAGTCCGAGCACAGCACGAGCAGGCTCGAGGCGGAGAGCAGCGCCCACTTGTCGGTCTCGCCGAGCTGACCGGCCCAGTGGACCGCTCGAGCGGCGAAGCGCGGCTCGATCTCCCCACGATGGGCGCGCTCGTCGGGACCGGCGATGACGAGGCGGGTGTCGGGCCGGACGGTCAGGACGCGGTCAAAGGCCTGGGCGAGGAGGTCCAGACGCTTGATCGGATGAATCCGCCCGAGAAAGGTGACGAGGGGCGCTCCGTCCGGCACTCCCAACCGTCGGCGGATCTCCGATCCGGCCGCGGCAACGACGGCCGGCGCCTCCACTCCGTTCGGCAGCGTGACCACGGGAGCGCCGGGCGCCCACGCTCGAACGGCCCGCGCCTCGGCCCGCGAGGTGGCGTGGAGGAAGGTCGCATCGAGCAGGCTCCGGCGCTCGATCAGTCGGTACGCGACGCGCTTGCGCCAGCCACGCTGGGCGATGGAGCCGGGGTCGAGCATGCCGCGCGGCGAGATCACGAAAGGCACTCGGGCGCGGCGCGCGTGGCGCGCCGCAGCCCACCCCGGCACGCTCCAGAGGCCATGCACGTGGACGAGATCGCTTCGCGAGACGGCGTCATCGAGGGCGGCGCCGAGACCGCGGGCCCCGAAAGACCGCCGGGGGAAGCCGCGCGGCAGGTAGCGCACGGGCACTCCCTCGTAGACATTGCCCTCGAGCGGCGAGCATGGCAGCTCGGATGGCCCGTCGGCCGTGGTGGTCAGCACCTCGACCTCGACGCCCTGGCGGAGGAGGGCGCGACAGAGCCCGAGCACGCTCCGGGGCGGCCCGCCATAGCGGAAGGCGGGCGCGAAGTAGGGCGTGACGTGGAGGACTCGCATGGAGCCGGCCCTCAGCGTCCCAGCCGCCGGCGTCCGGCCCGGCGGGGCCGGGTCGAGCGCGAGCCGCCCGAGTGCCAGAGCAGGACGCGGTCCAGCACGAGGGTGAGGCCGCCCAGATAGACCATCATGGTCACGGTCAGCCCCAGCGTCTTGACCCAGGACCGCTCGAAGATGTAGAGGCACAGCCAGAACATCACGGTGGCCAGCCCCACCGCGAGATCGCGATGGCGGATCGCTCCGAGCCACCAGTGGTACGCCATCCCGATGAGGAAGCCGTAGACGAGGACGGGCAGGAACATGAGGGGCACGCCGAAGTCGACGTAGGACTCCGCCGCATAACCGAAGGCGATGTTCGTCCCTTCCTTCGCGCCCGCCACCCACACTCCGGAATACTGCGTCACCATCTCGCTGTCGGAGATGACCTCGCCCTTGTCCGGGAAGAGAAAGCGCGGCATCACGAGGTTGGTGAGGGCCCGACCCAGGATGACGCCGTTGGTGTGCGGCAGGACCTGGGGCACGCGGCTCACGGCCAGGGCGGGGTAGTAGACGACCCACAGGCGGTCGACGAACTTGTCGACGTCCTCGAAGAGCTCGGTGTGATCGTTGTTCAGCCACGCGCCGGTCAACGCCGTGATGCGCTTGAGGCGCGCCTCGCGGGACTCCGCGAAGACCTGGCTCTCGAAGTCGTGACGGAAATCCTGCCGGATGGCCATCCACAGCACGCCCGTGAAGAGCATGGGGACGGCGAGCACGCCGAGCACGATCCAGTGCTTGACGCTGCGCCGATCGAAGACGCCGAGAAGGGCGACGGCGGCGAGCATGATCGGCTCTCGAAAGCCCGCGAAGAAGCCCGTGAAGCCCAGGGGGATCTCGCAGAGGAGAATGACGGCGATCCAACCCCAGCGGATGCGCGGGTAGGTCAGGCGCCGGAAGATCATGAAGAGGGTGGCCAGCCTCGCATAGGTCAGGGCGAGGATGGCCTGGGTCAGGGCCGGCACTTCCCAGGCGAAGCTCTGGATCGTCCCCGTCGCGATGGTCGTCCCCACGTAGACGGCGAGCAGGGTGGACCACGTGAAGGCGTTGGCGAGCCGCGGGTCGCCGCTCGGCCTCGGCGAGACCAGGACCTTCATGCCGAGCACGAGGCCGAGGAGGAGCGCGACGAGACAGCCGAGGCCGATGAGGACCATGGGCCGGTAGTCGCTCAGGTCCATGGTGTCCAGCGACCGACCGGTCAGCGCGTGGTAGTAGACGCCCATGGTGATCTGGGCCCACTGGAAGGTGAAGGCCATGGCGAGGACGGGCGGGCCGTCGGCGGTTCTCAGATACCGCCATCCCGCGCACAGGACCACGATGCCGGCCGCGGCGATCCAGTCCGCCGCGATGATCCAGGCGCCCGTCGCGGCCGCCGCCACCCCGAAGGCCCAGACCACCGGAGAGCCGTTGAGCGGTCCGCTCAGGGATTCCCCGGCCGACCGGTAGCTTCCGGCTGCGGGCAGCATCGACATCGCGGGGCGATTGAAGCGCAGCATGGCTAGGTCAGGATCCCTTCCTCGTCCGCCGTGGCTCCGACCACGGTGTGCGGACGGGCCAGGGTCACGCACGCGGCCACGAGTCCGGCCGTGGCCGCCGCGAAGGAATACATTTCCGCGCGCGCCCGGCAGGCCGGGACCGCGTCGTGGCCCGCGCGCAGGCGCGCCCGCACCCGCTCGAGGGAGCGGGCCAGCGCCGCCACGTCGCCTGCCGCGAACGCCTCGCCCGTCTCGCCGGGCGTGATGAGGTCGGGGGCGCATCCCACGCGATCGCTGACCACGCAGGGCAGCCCCGAGGCGAGCGCCTCGTTGACCACCAGGCCCCAGGTCTCTCCCCAGTCGCTCGGCAGCGCGAGACAGTCCGCCGCGGCGTACACGCGGCCGAGCTGGGTCTGATTCAGGAAGCCCGCCCAGTGCAGCTCCACGCCGAGCTTGCGCGCCTCGGCACGGCACTCCGCCTCCAGCTCGCCCGCCCCGACCACGAGCAGGCTCACGGGCGGATCCATCCGCGCAATGGCCCGGACGAGGTCCAGGGGACACTTCTTGGGCTCGAGCTTGCCCGCGAACAGCACCACGAAAGCAGAGCGCGGGAGACCGAAGGCCGCGCGGGCCGCCTGGCGCGCCTCCGGCGTCTGGTGGGTGGCCGCGGCACGCCCGAAGAACTCGGTGTCGATGCAGTGCGGCGCGTCCCAGACCAGCGAGTCCCTCGCCCCGAAGCGTCGGAGATAGGCTCGCGCGTGGTGGCCGACACAGAGATACCCGTCGAAGCGCCCGAGCAGGAGCCGCGTCCGGAGCCTCCACGGCCAGCGCCGCCAATCCGTGGGAGCGGTCCCGAGGTTCGTGTCACCGCGATAGAGCGTGGGGATCCCCTGCCCCCGGCATGCCCAGAGCGCGCGGGCGAGCGTGACGGAATGCCAGCCGGGGATCAGGGCGATGTGGGGCCGGCTCTCCCGGATGGCCGAGGCGATCTCCGGAACGTCGAGGCCCCAGAAGCGGTCGCTGTGCACGCTCTCTCCCGGCCGCGAGGGTCGAAGGACGCGACAGCGGTACCCGTCGGTGAGTGGCACGTCCCATTGAAACGGCTGTCCGAAGCCCGTCCCCTGCTGCTCCGCCGTGGGCTGCGTCGCGTAGAGCACGGTCAGGTCGATGTCGCGACAGCGCGCTGCGATGTGGCGGAACCACGGCGCGTAGTACTGGACGGGATGCGTGAGGATCGCCGTGAGCCTGATGGGCCGCATGGCCAGCACGGCGCCCGGCTTTGTTTCCCGCGTCATTCCCAGGCCCGGTCGGCGAGGAGAGGGCTGTCCCGCCGGACGAAGAGGACATCACCCATGCGCAGGCGCTTGTCCCGCGGCCGCTGGGACAGGCACGCGAAGTCGTACAGCTCGAAGCCCCGTTCGCGGAGGAACTCCAGCATGTCGACGAAGACGGCCCGCCCGTTGTCGTTGATCGGATAGAACTGCAGCTCGGTCAGGATGACTTCCGTCTTTTCCAGGAGCGCGCGGGCCCCCGTGAGGGCCGTGACCTCGTGGCCTTCGATGTCGAGCTTGAGGAGGGCCCGGTCCGATCGCGTCACGCGCGGCGCGATCAGCGCGTCGAGGGTGGTGGCGGGACATTCGACCTCGCCGGGCGCGACCTCCCCCGCGTGGCCGACCCAGGCCCCCGTTCCGCCACCCTCCTCGCCGCCCCCGATCATCCGGACGCGCGAGATGCCCGGCTCCGTGACGGCGACCGCGTGCACGACCACGCGGGGCAGGCGCGCGGCGAGGGCGGTGAGCTTCGCTGTGCAGGCGGGCTGAGGCTCGATGAGGAGAAACGTGGAGTCCGGGAAGGCCGCGCGCGCCAGCTGCGTCCACTCCCCCCGGTTGGCCCCGCAGTCGATGACCACCCGCGGCGCGTATCCCGCCCTTCGCAGGAGGAGGAGGGCGTCCCGCATGCCGTCGAAACGATTCGCCGGCCAGCGGTGCACCGAGTACCCCCCCGTCGTGAAGAGCGCCCGCACGCGCTCCTTCAGCCGGCTCATGCCTCACCGGCCCTGGCGGCCACACCCACCCGATCGAGGAGAGCGGCCAGCTTGCCCGCCAGCGCGCCCGCCGACCACTCGCGCAGCGACTCCCAGTTGACGGCTCCCGGGTCGTAGCGCGGGTTGTCCACGAGGGCGGCCAGCTCGTCGTAGATCGCCTCCACGCGCGCGCCGGCGCGGTCGGCGTCGCCGTAGGTGACCACGCGGGCCGTGGGCGACGCGGCGGTGCCGCGGAGGACGTCCACCACGCTGCTGGCTTCGTGGTACACGGCGAGGAGCGGGCGCTCGGAGAGGAGCGCGGGGTAGAGCTTGCTCGCGGTGTAGTGCCGCTCGCTGCTTCCCATCAGGAGGATGGCGCTGGCCTGGGTCTGGACCGTCAGGGCGTCCAGGTAGTCGAGCCGTCCCGGCATCTCGGTGACGCGATCGGCGACGCCGAGCGCGCGCGCCACGGGAAGCACGCGCCAGGGGGCCCCGGGCGTCGTGACGTTGCTCGTGCCGAAGAAGTGCAGGCGAAGCCGCGCGTAGAGATCAGGGCGCCGGCTGCCGAGGAGCGCGGCCGCCTCCAGGACGGCGCGCAGCGTCTCGAAGCCGAGAGGAAGCAGCGTTCCGACATAGCAGAGATGCACCTGCCCGTCCTTGGGGTCGAACCACGGGTTGCTCCGCAGCTGGCGCCGGAGGGCGTCGAAGTCCGCGGGCTCGCCGCCCAGCGGAATGTCGGCGCACGGCGTCTCTCTGACCCACGGATAGCGGTCGTGGAGCAGCTCGTAGGTCGCGCTCGACACGGCGGTGATGGCGTCGGAGGCTCGGAGCGCCATCGGCTCGAGCCGCATGGCCAGAGCCCGGCTCAGCCGGCTCTTGAGATCCGGCCGGCCGCCGGCACCGCCTCCGACCGTCTCTCCCCAGGCGCCGACCCACGGATCCTGGTAGTCGAGCACGAAGGGAACGCCGAAGCGCCGCTTGAGCCAGGGCCCGAGGAGGGCGGGATAGGCCGGATAGATGGTCACGAACAGCGCGTCGAAGCGCTCGCGGCGCAGGAGCCCGACGCAGGTGCCCAGGAGTCCGGTGAAGGCGCGCAGACCGAGGTCGCCAATGCCGAGCCGGCGCGTCAGAGAGGCCGGCCACGCGCGCGCATGGACGACCCGCAGCGACGGCGGCACGAGGTCGGCGAGGGCGGGATCGAGGCGCCCCTCGTAGTCGCGCGGGTCGACGGCGACCACCGTGGGCTCCCAGCCCCGCGCGGGGAGATGAGGAGCGAGCAGGCGCACGCGATGCGTGGCCGCGTTCGTGTCCGGCGGAAAGTGCGGGCTCACCATCAAGACGCGGCGCACGGCCTACCTCACCGCCTCCACGTAGAGCGAGTACGGCGCGTGCTCCTCGCGGTCCTGGCCGAGCTCCGGATCCCGCGAGATCTTGTATTCCGCGCGCTCGATCCGTTCGAAGCCCGCCGCGCGGAGGCGATGGGCCAGCGTCTCGAAGTCGTACCCCCAGCGATGCTCGTCCCACTGGTGGAAGACGTGGTTGATGATGTCCATCCGCGTGGGCAGGTCCTCCGGGAAGGGATCGGGCACCGCGAGCTCGCGGAAGCCGGACAGGTCGCCGCGGCAGTACGCCTGCAGATAGCGCTCGGCGTCGGGCACGATGATCCGCAGCACCCCGCCGGGGCGAAGGGCTCGGTGACACTCGCGGAGGAAGTCCGGCAGCTCCTCACGCGTCTCCAGGTGCTCGACGAACTGCTCGACGCGGATCCCGATGGCGGCGCCGGCGCCCAGGGGAAGCGAGCGCCGGCAGTCCCACGAGATCACCTCGGGGCGGCACGCGAAGAGATCCAGGTTCACGAAGTCTGTCAGGACCTGCGGGCCGCAGGCGACGTTGGCGCGGAGATCGCGCCGGCGCCGGAGGGCCGCGAGCCGGCGGCGCCGCCAGGGAAAGAGGCCGTTGGCCAGCCAGGCGAGGCCCGCGTTGGCCTCCACGCGGAGCTGGTCGAAGAGGAAGCGCGTGATCGGCATGTGCGCGAATAGCCACTGGCCGAAGCGCTGCTTGAGCGTCATCCCAGGGGCTCCGCCAGCCACTCCGAGCTCAGATCGGGGACGAGCCCGGGCTCGAGCGAGGTGACCACGTAGCCCCAGGAGGCGAGCAAGTCGCGGCACGCGCGCCGCTGACGCTCTCCGTGCAGGGCGAGATAGATCGAGGGACGGTACTTGGCGAAGCTTCGCGCTCCGCCCCGCAGCACGGCATCGTCGCTGCCCTCGACGTCGATCTTGACCACGTCGGGCGGCGGCGCTCCGCTCTCGGAGAGCCAGTCGTCGAGCGTGACGGCCCTGACCTCGACGCTCCCGCCCGCGTCGGCGTGAAACTCGCTGGGCGAGTCGCCCTCGGCCATCTTCAGGGTGCCCGTGGCGTCGCTGACCGCCACGTCGCAGACCACGACCCCCTCGAGCCCGTTCAGCGTCAGGTGGCGTCTCAAGAATCCCAGGTTTCTCGGCATGGGCTCGAAGGCGACCACCTGACCCGACGGTCCTACCGCTCGCGCGCTCGGCAGCGTGTAGAGGCCGACGTTGGCGCCGATGTCCCACACCGTCATCCCGCTCTGGAGCCGCGCCACGAAGGGCGTCAGCTTGTCCCGCTCGAGAAGGCCGAGCCACGCGCCGTGAGGCGCCGAGCCCGCAATCCAGCGCATCCCGCGGCCCGGGCCGCTCAGGATCGGCACGATGGCCGACGACGGTATCAGTCGTAGGGGCAGCCGGATCAGCCGGGCGAGTCGTGATCGGAAGGCTGTGGGCGTCCGTCGGTTCAGCCCCATCGAACGGGTCAGCCTCATCGACGGACCTGCCTCATCAAGCTCTCGTAGAGCGCCTCGTAGTCGCTCACGATCGTCTCGTCGCTGAAGCGGCGCTCCGCCTCCGCGCGACAGGTCGCCCGGTCGATCACGCCCAGCCGGCCCACCGCCTCCGCCATTCCCTCCGCCGTGTCGCAGAGGAAGCCCGTGCGGCCGTGGTCTATCCCTTCCGGGACGCCCCCTCGACGGAAGGCAATCACCGGCGTGCCGCACAGCAGCGCCTCGGGCAGCACCACCGGGAATGGCTCCTCCCATTCGATGGGCAGGAGCAGGGCGGCGGCGCCGCCGAGCAGCTCGTTCTTTCTCAGGTTGTCCACGGGTCCGACGTAGGTGATGAGCCGCCCGTCGATGAGGGGCTGGATTTCCCTCGCGAAGTACGCGCGCTCGTGAGGCAGCGAGGACACGTTCCCCGCGATCTGCAGCGGGCGGTTCAGCCGGCGCGCCACGGCAATGGCGGTGTGCGCGCCCTTGCAGCGATCGAGCCGCCCGAGGAACACGAGGGGCGCCGCCGCGGGGTCGACGTCGGTGCGGAGCTTGTACTGGTCGACGGGGGCGCAGTTGTAGACGACGCTCCAGTCGCCGCCTCCGGGCCGTCCCGTGTCGCGGATGGCCGCGCTCACCGCCGTGTAGTGAAGGCGCCGCGCGCCCAGGGCGCGGGCCAGCCGCATGTTGCGCGGCGACACCGTCCGCATGTAGGTCTGCACCTTCGGAAGGTCCCACCGGAGAATGCCGGCCAGATACGCGAGCCGGCCGAAGTTGTGGACCAGATCGAAGCGATCGCGCTGTCGCCAGAAGCGCCCCGTGACGAGGGCGACGTTACGCACGTTGCTGGAGCGCGTCCACTCGCCCACCTGTCCGAACGGCTCGCAGGCGCCGAGGGTGGTCGAGCCCGGCGCGGCCCAGAGGGTGACGCGGTGGCCGCGCCGATGCAGCCCGTCCGCGAGGTCGGCGATGACCCGCTCGATGCCGCCGTAGTGCTCGGGCGGCACCGGGATGAACGGATCCATCACGAGGAGAATCCGGAGAGTCATCGCAGCGCCTTCTCCACCGCGCCTACCAGCGCGCCGCTGTCTTCAGGATGCTCCCAGTGCCAGCGGCGCTGGGCTGCCCGCCAGGCCGCGGCCTTGGCGCGGGCCAGCGACGTCTTGTCGTGCGCCCAGCGGGCGAGCACGGCGGCCATTGCCGGCGTGTCTCGGGGCGGGCACAGCGCGGCGCCGTCGCCCAGTCCGGCGGCAAACTCCCGCTGCCCGGGCGTATCGGTGAGAATGACGGCGAGGCCGGCGAGCACGTAGGTGAAGGCCTTGTTCGACAGCGCGAGCCGGTTGTTGACGCTGAAGCCGGGCTCCACGGCCAGCCCGACGTCATAGCCCGCGCACGTCTCGACCATTGAATCGGGAGGCACGGGTGCGTGATGAAGGATCCGGAGCCGGGGCGCTGCCTTGTCGGCGAGCGACCGAAGGCTCTCCAGATAGCCCGGCACGGGACGCCCGCGGAGGTGGAGCTCGCCCGCGATGCCGCCAAGGCCGGCCGCGCGCACGACATGCTCGAGCCCGCGGCCCGAGCCTATGGTCTGGCTGAACCAGTAGAGCCGGAGGCCATCGCCGGGGCTCGCGTCGAGGGCCGGCGGGCACGACGGGAGCGGGAATGTGTTGTGCACGATGAGGGGATGAACGCCGTACTTGTTCCCGTAGGCGGCGGCAATGGCCGCGCTCGAGGTCGTCAGGACCTGCGCCTCGGGTAAGACGTCCTTCTCGATCCGTTCTGCCAGCCCGTGACCCAGCGCCGTGTCGGCGCCGCCCGCCTGCTCCGCGCTGTGGAAGTCCTCGAGATCGAGGGCGAAGGGGACGCCGGCCCGCCGGCCCGCCTCCGCCGCCGCCCCGATGGCTCCCGTGGTGCCGCCATAGAAGAGATCGGCGGGCTCGGAGAGCGCGGCCCGCACGAGCTCCGGATGCGTCCGGGCATAGCCGCGCAACACCAGCGGCATGGACGCGCGGGCGGGTCCCAGCATTGCTGACAGCCGTCGCGCGAGATGGTATCGAGCGCCGCCGCGCAGTCGGGCGAGGGGCGCGGTGGCGCGGCTGTAGTCGACTTCCATCCACGTCCACGCGCCGGGCCGGCGCCTGCGCACGTCCGCGTCGGCGGCCACGGCCCAGTCGACGTGCCGCGTGCTGACGAGGCGCACGGAGTGCCCCGCCGCGGCGAGCGTGTCGGCCGCCTTGAGCATGCGCGGGCAGGTCGCCAGGTGCCCCGCCGTGATCACGCAGATCCGCGCCATCACGCTCTCCACGAGTACGAGAGCCGGTGCGCGA
>Ga0066661_10000965_pt1 | contig 10964 bp, 14 predicted proteins | sample GraSoiAngelo_110_FD_66454 | JGI IMG/M metagenome (GOLD analysis project Ga0066661, IMG submission 66454) | Grasslands soil microbial communities from the Angelo Coastal Reserve, California, USA - 14_0903_12_30cm | ecosystem: Environmental > Terrestrial > Soil > Grasslands | place: USA... | reverse complement strand
GGCGGGCCAGGCGGCGCGGATTATGCCGACCGCTGGCTCGAGCTGGCCCCAGCCGTCCACCTCGCGCAGCGCGCCGACGCAGACGAAGCGGCGCGCCGACGCCTTGTTGGACCCGAAGGGTGTGTAGTACCCGTGCCGGTCGAGGATGTTCATGATCGCCACGGCCTGCGGGTCGTGCGCGACGTAGTCGGCGCGGAAAGCGTCGCGCGGCTGCGGCGCGATCCGCCGCGAGTTCCGGCCGCTGAAGATGTGCGCCTGCCGGGCCAGCGGCACGCCGTGCAGGACCTCGCAGAGCGCGGTGGTGTAGCCGAGCTCGACGAGGACCAGCCAGCGATGCTGGCCGTCGAGGATCCAGTGCTGGCCCTCGCCGTCCCGGACGACCACGAGCAGGCCCAGCAGGTCCGGGTCGAACTCGCGGATGATCTTCCGGACCAAGTGCTCCCTCAGCTCCCGCTGATAGGTGCGCGGAACCGCCATGATGTCCAGCGGCAGCTCCTCGACCGTTCTCCGGGCGGACGGCTGGCGGCCGTCCCGCTCGGTCTCAGCGGCCCGGTGCGCGGGGCAGACGACGCCGTCGCGGACGTAGGTGCCGCAGATCACGCACCTGCGGGTGCCGGCGTACGTTCCAGGTCGTGCGGGCATCTCGTTCACCCCTCCTCTTTGGTGATTCGATGGACGGCCAGCTCGCGCCGGACGTCGTCGATCCAGCCGGCGAGCTGGTCCAGGGCGCGGAGCAGATCCCGCCGCTCCGGTCGGTCGAGCGCGGTGACCAGCGCCTCCGGCCGGTAGCCGGGCAGCGCGATCAGGCCGTGGTAGGCGGCGCGCATGCGCTTCCGGGCATCGGCGGCGATCGCCGCGTGGCCGGTCGAGCGGTCTGCCGCGCGGCCGGTGCGGCCCTCGGCGTGCCTGAGCAGGCCGGCGGTGCTGCCCACTCGCTTCGCGGCCTTGGCGTGCTCGACGTAGTCCCGCCTGACATCCGTCGGCACGGCCGCGACCCGCTGCCACAGATGCGAGTCGTTCTTGCTGATGCCGAGCTCGTCGAGCGACGTCCGCGCCGCGGTGCCGTCGCCGGTGGAAACGGTCCAGGCCGTGGACCGTTTTTGAGGACGGCCCCCGGCGAGCTGGCCGTCCTCGCGGAGACGGTTCAGGATCTCTCCGGCCCTGGCCTGAGCCTCGATGCGGATGGCTGCCGCGTCGTTCGCGGCGTCGATGGCCGCGTTCACGATCTCCGAGGCGACGCGCTGCGCCTCGGCGAGCCGGGCGGCCCGCTGTGCGGCGTCCATCAGGACCGTCGCAGCCTCGATGACCCGGTGGACATCGGGCAGCGACTGCGCCTCGACGAGGCTGCGACGCGCATGCGAGATGAGGGCCAGCGTCGTGACCGTGTCCGCCGGTGCGGTGGGCACCGGAAGGTCGCTCGTCATCGCTCGACCCCGGCGACGCCATCCACGACACGCGGCTGCCGCTCCTCACGGAGCAGACGACGCGCGCGCGGAATCGACACGCCGGCTCGACCGGCGACCAGCACGGCCAGCCGCGCGAGCTGCTCGTTGGTCAGCGCACCCCGGTGCCGCCGCAGAAGCCGCCTCACCTCCGCGCGTGCGGGCACGCGTGCCTGCTGATTCCGCTCCTCTGAGTGGCCGTCATCCGCAGGCGCATCGCCATTCACCGGCACGTCGGCCGCTTCGATGAGGCGGTGGGACGGGCGGCCGGCCAGGCCGGTCAGCTGTGCCCACACGACGCTCATGTCGAGGGGGGCCCCACGCGGGCGGCGGCCCGCCGCGAGCGTGTGCCACAGCCAGAGCGCGATGGCTGGCACCCACGCCTGCATGAGGACGGCGGTGGGATCGGGCAGGGCGGAACGGACGTTGGCCGCGATCATCACGGCCGTGGCGGCGACCATGCCCAGCCACACCTTCCAGGTGCTCAGGCGCAGCCGCTTGTACTCGAGGTAGACGACCATCATCGCCACGTCCGCGATGTCCACGGACAGCGGCCAGACGTATGCGGGCCAGCCGCGGAACGCGGCGAGGGACTGGCCGAGATCCTGCTCGGCGCGATAGCTCATCACCAGCGCCAGGCCGGTGACCATCCAGGCAAGCAGCTCGCCGGCGACGACGCGCCATCCGTGTTCCAGCCCGGCCATCTCAGCCAGCCGCCGCTGCGCCCGGCTCACGGTGGTGTCGCTCATTTGGCGGCCTCGGACTGACGGGCCGGACGGACGGGCTGTGCCGGTCCGTAGGTGACGAGCCAGGCGGTGGTGAAGCCATCGGGCAGCGGTGCCTCGGGAGCTGGCTGGACGTCGAGCACCGCCAGTCCGGGACGGATCAGATCCACGGCGGCCTGGACGAGCGCTGGTGCAAGCGGGCCGGGCTCCTCCCGATAGAGCAGCTCCGCGTGACGGCCGCTGCCGCAGTAGACGCTGCACACGTGCCCGTCGGTGGAGACATAGATCGGCTGGGGCTCTCCGTCCGGTGAATCGACGGTGCCGGCGAAGCGGACGTCGAGCCACTTCACCGCTCGGCCTCCTGCTGCGCCTCGGCCGGACGCGCGCTCGACCGGGAAGCCTGCAAGTCTCGAGCCGCCTGCTCCGCCTGGTCGGCGAGCTGGCGCAGTTGCGCCCAGCGATCGAGGGCGGCCGCGTAGACGGGATCGTCGAGGGCCCGGAGATCGTCGGGCCCGATGCCCATCCGCTCCTCGACACCCTGCCGGACCGCGTCCACCCAGACCAGCGCGGTGCCCTCCAGCCGGCGCATCGCATTCGCGGCCTGACGTGCGTGAGCGGCGAGGCGGCGATGTGCCTGGCGCTCCCACTGCTGGGACTGCTGGCGCTCGGTCACCGCTGCGCCTCCAGTTCGAGTCGCCCACGATCCACCGAGGCGACCCGGCATTCGACGATCTCCTGGTCGTGGGCCTGGACGAACCGCTCGACGTGGGACGAGCAGAGCGGCAGCCAGAGCTCGGCCAGCTTGTCGCCCGGGCCGAGGTACAGCCGGACATCGGCGCCCGCGTCCTCGCGCTCGACCGGCGAGCCGCAGACAGCACACTGCTGGTGGCCGGGCGTCGGTGTCGGGAAGCAGAACGGCACGAGTCGAAGGAAACCAGCCGCCGTTTGAACCGACTACTGCACGTGACTATGAAAGATCGTGCATAGTCGAATGCACACCGTGAAGCCCGCGCTCGTGGTCCAGGTACGATCATGCGACCGATGCAGGTCGATCGATCAGGAGGTGCGCAGCCCGTGCGGGACCATTGGTGGTGGCGGCCCGGCTGGCACGTCGGCAGACGTGCCTACACGTTCCACATTACGTTCGACGACGAAGCCGCCGTGGAGGGGTTGGACGAGCTTCATCGTCTCGCGACGGACTATCAGCGAAAGCTCGCGACGCTGCCGGGGTTGGACATGGTCCCGCTCCAGTGGCTGCACCTGACGATGCAGAACGTCGGGTTCACTGACGAAGTGAGTGAGACCGAAGCAGCGGCCGTATTGGACGAAGCCCGCATCCGATGCACCAGCCTGCAGGCGTTCGAGCTCGTCATGGACGAAGTGGAGGTGCGCGGCGAGGGCGTAGCTTTGCGACCCCATCCTGCTGATCCTGTCTGTCAGGTACGGGACGCGGTCCGCGCCGCGATCGGTTCCATCCGGGATGAGGTGCCAGAGGCACCAGAGCACGCTCACGGATTCGAGCCACACGTCAGTCTCGCGTATAGCAACAGCGAGGCGCCATCGGAGCCGGTCGGCGACGCCATCGATCGCGTGGCGGCCGGGGCGGCGACGCTGAAGGTGCGGGCGGCGAAACTGATCGTGCTGGATCGAGACGAACGCGTCTACCGGTGGACGACGTTCGGAGACGTTCCTCTCGGGCCGTCGTGAGCGAGGTCTGACCTACGAACTGATGGTCGCGAGCATCTCGTCGAGCTGGCGGACGGCGGAGCTGTCGACATCGGACAGGTACCTGGCGCGAGTGGTTCGAACCCGCTGCACCCCTTCCGGGAACTGGGCGCGGCTGGCCGCGGTCAACGCCTCCCCGAGCAGCACGCACGCCTGGTCGACATCACCACGCTGCGCGTACCCGGCGGCCAGGTCCGCGTGCTGCAGAGCGCGCTGGAGACGCTTCGGATCCGTCCGCGCCAGCACCGACTCCGTGATGGCGATCACCTCGTCTGGGCGCCCCCGAGCCATCGCACAGATTCCCCGATAGGCGTCCACTCGCACCTGGTCCCAGCCCGACAGCATGTCCTCGTGGCCCTGCTCCGGCAGGCTCGCGTAATGCGCCGACGCCTCCAGGTCGCGGTAGCTCGCCACAGGCTGCCCTGTCACCGCGAGCTGCTGGGCACGGTTGGCCAGCAGCCACGACCGCAGCGCGGGCGACGCGGCGTGCTCCGCCAGGTTGATCGCCTGGTCGAGCAGCGCCAGCGCGGCCGTCGGGTCGGCCTCGCCGGGATCGCGGTGGATGGGCGAGTGGAGTCGGCTCCGCGAGGCCAGCGCGTGTGCCTGCACGCTGACGTCGCCCGCCTCCAGGGCGAGATCATGGGCCACGCTCCAGTACATGAAGGCCTCGGTCAGTTCCTGCAGGTTGAACGACACCCACCCGGCCAGGATCGCGGTCTGCGCCGCCGTCGAGCGGATGCGTCTCGAGATGGACGACGAACGCGACTTCAACCCGAGCACCGTCAGGTCATCGAAGTGCCGGGCGATGGCCATGCGCACCGCCGCCGGCGCCACGGTGTTGTGGAGATGGAGGTAGTTCCTCGTCAGCGCCGCCATCTCGTCCAGCAGCCGATCATCGGGGGTGGCGCCGAACCTATTCCGGGCCATGTCCAGGACCGCTGGTCCTATCGCCAGGCACGGACCGGCGAGCGCAGCGAGCCGGCTCAGGAACTCGCGTCGACCAATCGTGTTCATCCAACTCGCACCTCACTCGTGCATGAAGCAGGGCAGTGTCATCGATGGCAGTAACTCGAAGTAGTTCGAAGGAAAGCAGACGGTTGTTCGACCGGCTACTGCAAACCACTATGCAAATCGTGGATGCCGTGCATTCCGCGGCGCGATAGCCATAGGCGTACCGATGTTCGTGATGCCGTCGACTGTCTACGAGTTGGTCGCGGCCAGCAGCTCGTCGAGTTGCCGGACAGCCGGGCTGATGACGCCGGAGAGGTACTTGGCCCGGGTGGTCCGGACCCGCTGCACCCCCTCCGGGAACTGCGCCCGGCTCGCCACCGTCAGCGCCTCGCCCAGCAGCACGCACGCCTGGTCCACGTCCCCACGCAGCGCGTACGCCGCCGCCAGGTCCGCCTGCTGCAGGCTCCGCTGCACCCGGCCGGGGTCCGTCCGTGCCAGCACCGACTCCGTGATCTCGATCACCTCACCCGGCCGACCCAGCGCCATCGCGCAGATCCCCCGGTACGCGTCCACCCGCACCTCGTCCCAACCCGACAGCACGTCCTCGTCGCCCTGCTCCGCAAGGCTCACGTAGTGCGCCGACGCCTCCAGGTCCTGGTAGCTCGCCGCCGCCTGGCCCGCCACCGCCAGCTGCTGGGCACGGTTGGCCAGCAGCCACGACCGCAGCGCCGGGGACGCCGAGCGTTCGGCCAGCCGGACCGCCTGGTCCAGCAGCCCCAGCGCCGCGGCCGGGTCGGCCTCGCCAGGATCGCGGTGGATGGGCGAGTGGAGCCGGCTCCGTGAGCCCAGCGCGTGGGCCTGCACGCTGACGTTGCCGGCCTCCCGGGCCAGGTCGTGGGCCACGCTCCAGTACATGAAGGCCTGGGTCAGGTCCTGCAGGTTGAACGACACCCACCCGGCCAAGGATCGCCGTCTGCGCCGCCAGCGAGCGGATCGTCGCCGAACTCGAGGGCGCGTGTGACTTCAAGGTGAGCGCGGCCAGATCCTCGAAGTGACGGGCGATCGCTGTCCGCACAGCCAGCGGCGCCACGGTGTTGTGCAGGAGGACGTAGCTCCTGGTCAGCGCCGCCATCCCGTCCAGCAGCGGCCCGTCGGGGCTGCCGACGAACGCGCGCCGTCCCGAGTCGAGGACGGTCGGTCCGGCGACCACCGGCGAGGCCGTGAGGGCCCTGAGCCGGCGCAGCAACTCGCTCCGGTGGGGCTCGCTCATCAGTCGCAGCTCGTGCTCGCACACCAGGGCCAGAAGTCGCCGATAGCGAGGACGCGGGCGGGGACCCGGACGACCCTTCTCGCCCTTCTCCCAACGGTAGACGAGCGACATGTCGAGCCCCGGGTTCTGCTCCTCGGAGACCTGGCACATGCGCTCGATCAGCTGAGCGCGGGTGAGGTCTGCATGCTGCCGAAGCAGCGAGATCGCATCGCCGATCTGCGGCTGGTCGAGGCGGTCCCAGAGGTCAGAAAGCCAAGCGACATCGACATGAGGGTGAACCGCTCCATCACTCGTGTGATGAAGGAGCTCGCGCGCTGTCTGCAGGCGTTGCGGCGGAGGATTCGCCTCACGTTGCAACTCCGACTGCAGTTCGACGAGCGATTGATGCAGCAGAGTCTGCAGTTCCGACGTCGAACGTATCCAGGCCGTAGTCAGCCCGGCATCGAGAAGGCGCCGACGAAAGTCCGCCTGGCGAGCAGTCTGCTCGTCCGGTTGATCCACGATCAGATCGGGTTGAGCGCCCTCACGAATGATGAAGATCAGCCGGTGCAGGCCAAGAGCAGTCGCCTCGTCGAACTCCAACTCCGTATACGACAGTTCGGGCCGCCCGCGGACGACGGCGCCGTAGCGGAGACCGATGATCCCAACATAGATGTCAGCCTGACCGACCATGCGGCTGAGGAAGACTCGCCAGGGCCCACGAGCGGACAGCCTGCGCTCCACCAATGCAGGACCGTTCATCGGCCTGGCCGGAGCGCACCACAGGCAGGCGGATCGAAGGCAGCCATCGTGTCACGAAGCTACTTCCCAGCAGGTAAGCGGAGTCTGCCGAACGTCTCGTTTACACGCTCTGAACGAATTAAGCCAGCAAGCTGCGTGTGAGCTGCCCGCTAGTAACGGTCCTGGTCGACCTGACCGGCAACATCGACCTCCCGATCCCTCGTGCCGCGCGGCTGCTCGCCGTCGACTGCCGCATCCCCGCTTGCCGCCAAGTCCAGTAACATTCCTCGTCAACTATTGGCGGAGGAGGGCCAGCATGGCACGACGCGTCTTCTACAGCTTCCATTTCAACGCCGACGCTTGGCGCACTGGCCAAGTCCGGAACATCGGCACGGTCGAAGCGAACAAGCCGGTCACAGACAATGAATGGGAGACCATCAAGAAGGGTGGCGATGCTGCCATTCGCCAGTGGATCGATGGACAGTTCTATGGTAAGTCGTGCGCAATCGTCCTGATTGGCGCAGCGACGGCAGGTCGCAAGTGGATCAAGTACGAAATCGAGAAGGCGTGGAACGATGGGAAGGGTTTGCTCGGAATCTATGTTCACAATCTCAAGGACCACGCCGGCAACAAGACGACTAAGGGACGAAATCCCTTCGAGGACTTCACCCTCAACAATGGCAAGACCAAACTCTCCAGCGTCGTCGAGACCTACGATCCGCCATATACTGCTAGCACGAGCGTCTATGCATACATTGCCGTCAACCTAGCGGCATGGGTCGAAGCAGCCATCGCCATTCGTGACAACCATTGATAACCCTATACGCGCCTTCCGCCCGGCCACCCGTGCAGGATCTATGAGATGCTCGGCGTCAACCGGCTCCGGCTATATTGATGACGTACGACGAAACAACGACTAACGGAACGCCCAATGGCCAGTGGCAGGTATTCATCTCATACTCCTGGCAGACGACGCATGCACTTGCCAAGCAACTGCATACAGCGCTCACCCGCCAAGGAGTTCTCGTTTACTTGGACTCGGACGAGATCGGTCCAGGCGAGCCGATTCGACGAAATGTATTCGAAGCACTTCTGAACGCACGAGTGATGGTTGCGTACGTCGACCCCGTCTACTTCTCCCGACGGTACTGTCAAGAGGAATGGGCGACCGCTCTCGCCGCATATCGATCCATCGTGCGGCAAGGTGGAAGCCTTGCTGAACGAGCCTTGGCATTGACGTCTATAGTCGTCGTTCAACCGATCGCCGCACCGAACTCGGAACTGATATCACACATCCCCACTGAGCTGCTAGACACGAGATGGCCGGCCGCTGACGAAACCGACACTATAGCCAATGTGGTCAGGCATCGTCTGATTGATCAGCCCATCACTTTCGGAGAGCGCTTGATACGGCTGAACGAGCTGGACTCGCTCCGAGACTGGCTCTATCGACCCGCCGCCTTCCGCGTGGCCCTGAACCTGCCAGGCGGACACCAACTTGTGGGCGCATGGGAGCCAGACGAGCAGGAGAGGCGTGCATCATGGGAACTCTATGTTGAACTGCAATCCCGTGTTGCAGTAGTGGGCCGCCCCGGCACATTCAGAGAGGCCCTATCATCTCTGCACAGTCTGTTCAGCACGTCACGTAGTCTCCTTCGCAGCTACGGCCCGTCGATCGCGCGCCCCAAAGGAGCTTCAGACCTCTCCTTCGGCCACGTCGCCTTCGTGATGATCAATGACATATTGCGACCACTGCTTTGGGAATGGCACATACGGCTCTTGGACTACGAGACTAGTCGCGGGCCGGACGACTCTCCACGAGAGCACGAACTAAGGTGGCAGTATGCGGACGACTTTCAGACTGCCTTTGACGAGGCGCAACTCCGCTTGCGCGGTTTGGCAGACCTACTCAAACGAGTTGCCGAAGTACCGTGACATTTGATGCAGGTGAAGGAAGGACAGGAGTGACTGAGCCGGCCAACAGCAACCGACAGCAGAATGAGTTCTTCGACACCGTCAGAGTGAAACACCTTGAATTCATTCAGGCTGTTATCACTCGAATGGGAAACAACGGATTTCTTCTCAAGGGTTGGGCGCTTACAGTCGGTGCCGCATTCTTTGGTTTCGCCGCAAGAGAAGTGAGTTGGTCAATAGCGACCGTCGGGCTAATGCCGGTCGTCACGTTCTGGGCTCTCGACGCGTACTTCCTGCACCGCGAGCGTCTCTTCCGACATCTCTACGATGCGGTGGTGAGCGGTGATCCGCGAGTTGAGCGCTTCACGATGGACTATCGAATGTTCCTGGGTCCAACATGCAGGTACCGGGACGCAGTGACGTCCATGCCGCTACTGTTCTTCTACGGAAGTCTTGCTGTAGCGGGCTTGGTCCTGATCGCCTTGACGGCTCTTCATCCCGGGAGTTGAGCCTGATGGTGTTAAGATGCTTACTCGCAGGCGTGGCGAATCCGCTCCGCGATCTCATCCTTAACATCATCGCGGTACGCCACGCTGGGTGGCCAGATCCTTCCAATCCGGTCATGGTGCCATCTCGGAACTATGTGGAAGTGAAGGTGAAAGACTGTCTGAGATGCGGCCTCGCCCACAGAACTGATCAAGTTGAGTCCATCGGGATCGAGCGCCACTCTGACTGCATTTGATACTCGAACCGCTGCCTGCATGATGAGTCCCGCTAGGCTTTCGTCAACGTTCCAAAGGTCGGTTACATGTCGTTTAGGGACGACCAAAGTATGACCCAATACTGCAGGCGTTAGCGGGAGGAACGCCACAGCTACGTCAGTCTGGCACACAACGCGCGCGTAGGCCGATCCGTTGATGATCCGGCAAAACTCGCAGTCCACATCGATGGATCGCATTGATTCAATCATATTCGAGGCTGCATCCGCGCGGTAGGACTCGAACCTTCATCTCCGGAGGTTTGGGCCCGGGCGTCTGCCGTTCCGCCACGCCCGCGCTCAGGCAGTTTCGTGGTTGATCGGCCTGAACACTTCCTCGAACTTCATGTCGAGCACCGCGAGTGCGACCGTGAGACCGGTGTCCCGGGCCTGCGAAGGGGCGTGAGATGGTGCTCCGGCTGACCCGATAGCGTCGACAATCTGGTCCATCGAGTCGAACTCGCCAGCTACCTGACGACGCACGAGCGCGAGACGAAGGACGATTACGTTCATCTCGGGGTCGATGCCTTTGAAGTTGACCATGGCTCGCCGAGGCCCCTACCATGCGCGCCATCCGCAAAGGTCTAGCCTCGATAGGATTGGGGGACGGCGGTACCTGATTGCAGGAGCCCGTAACGCGGCTACGACCCGGTAGCGTCGAGTCGAAGGCACGTCCGGGCCTCGGCGTGTCCGGCCACGTACCTGGCCCGGGTGGTGCGGACCCGCTGCACCCCCTCCGGGAACTGCGCCCGGCTCGCCACCGTCAGCGCTTCGCCCAGCAGCACGGATGCCTGGTCCACCTCACCTCGCAGCGCGTACGCCGCCGCCAGGTCCGCCTGCTGCAGGCTCCGCTGCACCCGCCCCGCGTCGGTCCGCGCCAGCACCGACTCCGTGATCTCGATCACCTCCCCGGGACGACCCAGCGCCATCGCGCAGATCCCCCGGTACGCGTCTACCCGCACCTCGTCCCAGCCCGACAGCACATCCTCGTCGCCCTGCTCGGCCAGGCTCACGTAGTGCGCCGCCGCCTCCAGGTCCCGGTAGCTCGCCGTCGCCTGGCCCGTCACCGCCAGCTGCTGGGCACGGTTCGCCAGCAGCCACGATCGCAGCGCCGGGGACGCCGAGCGCTCGGCCAGCCGGACCGCCTGGTCGAGCAGCGCCAGGGCGGCGGTCGGGTCGGCCTCGCCGGGATCGCGGTGGATGGGCGAGTGCAGTCGGCTCCGCGAGCCCAGCGCGTGCGCCTGCACGCTCACGTTGCCCGCATCTCGGGCCAGGTCGTGGGCCACGCTCCAGTACATGAAGGCCTGGGTCAGGTCCTGCAGGTTGAACGACACCCATCCGGCTAAGCAGGTAGGCACAAGTTGTGTCCGTAACGCGCGGAGCGCGTGCAGGGAGACGGCGCGGCGGAAGGGGGGCGGCGCAAAAAAGTAGCCTCGTGGGCGCTTCTCACCACGTCCAAC
>Ga0066661_10000961_pt1 | contig 10968 bp, 8 predicted proteins | sample GraSoiAngelo_110_FD_66454 | JGI IMG/M metagenome (GOLD analysis project Ga0066661, IMG submission 66454) | Grasslands soil microbial communities from the Angelo Coastal Reserve, California, USA - 14_0903_12_30cm | ecosystem: Environmental > Terrestrial > Soil > Grasslands | place: USA... | reverse complement strand
GGCCTTTTGGGCCACTGGGCGGTATGGACTCGCCGCGCCGTCGGTCTCTTAGAGGAATGCCATGCCGTCGTGTCCGGAACAGGAAGCGTTCCCAAGAACCTGCTCCAAAGGAGCGTCGAAATTACCGATGCCAATGCGGCCTTTTTCGACGTGTCGCACCACTTCGCCGGCTGCATCGCCGGCCTGCATGAGGTCCTGCGGCGACAAGGCCTGCTTGAAGGAATCTGGTGCTTGAATCCCCAGGAAACCCTAAGCCCCGGCCAGCAAGAAGAGATCGATCGTGTCTACGCCGCGTATCCCCATCTAAACGACGATGCTTTCGTCCTCGAAGGCCGTGACCACTGGCTGAAGCCCTGATTGCGCTTTCCGCCAACTCGGCCGCACGTGCTGACCACGGCAACGGCCAACCGGCAGTCGACGACTCGAAATCTTCTGTCCTGGGATAACGATCGCGAATAGCCGCAATCGAGCTTACCGCCGGCCACATGGGGTTCCAAGATAACTCCCAGCGTGGGGCGGCTTCCCATATTCCCCATCCTCCACTTTGCGTTTCTGTCCGGTTTCGCGCTGCCCATGTTCGCTCGCGCGGACACGAGTCACTCATCACCTCCCCTGCTACACTGATCCTCCCATGGCTCGTCAACGCCTCGGCCAACACTTCCTCGCCGATCTCCACTGGCGCGAAGAGATCGCTCGCGCCATCCGCGTTTCGCGTCATTCTACCGTTCCGCTCCCGCGCGACGATCAACATTGCTGGATCGAAATCGGTTCTGGTCATGGTGAGATGACCCAACACCTCCTCGCCGCTGGCGCTCCCGTTCACGCCATCGAAATCGACCCCATGTTCATCGCGGGCCTTCGCCACCTGGCGCAAGAATTCTCTAATCTCACGGTCATCCCCGGCGACATTCTCGAAGCCGACCTCGCGGCCATCGCTTCCGGCGGCCGCATCCGCCTCTACGGCAATCTTCCTTACTACATCACCTCGCCGATCCTTCATCACCTCTTCACGTTTGCCGATTTCATCGACGAAATACACGTCGTCATTCAGACCGAAGTCGCTCTACGCCTCGCTGCGCGACCGGGTACACGTGATTACGGCTACCTTTCCGTCGTCACCCAGTTCTACGCGCGTCCCGAATTTGTCTTCGAAATTCCTCGGGAAGCATTCGCGCCGCCACCGGAAGTCACCTCGGCCCTCGTCACCCTCCGCCTGCCCGGCGAACGCGCAAAGCTGTCCCTCAGCGACGTATCTGGTTTCCTGAATTTTGTGAAATTGTGTTTCTCGAAGAAACGCAAGACGCTGGTCAATAATCTGCGGTCTCTTGCCAAACCCGATCGTGTCCGCGAAGCGCTCGCCACGCTAAACCTGCGTCCCGACTCTCGCGCCGAACAGCTCCCCGTCGCCCAACTCGCCGCGATTCATTCTCTGCTGGCTGGTTCGTGATGGACCTTCGATGGTCCTTCATCTCTTGGATGGAACTTCGCGACTTGGGTGTCTCGCTATCAGGGGATGCTCTCGGCTTCTTTTCTCACCGCCGCCACCAAGCGGTCCGGATAATCGCTCATGATTCCGTCTACTCCCGCTGCGGCGAGCAGCCGCATGTGCGCGGGATGATTCACCGTCCAGCACACCACCTGCAGATCTTTCCTGCGGGCTTCGGCAATCAGCGCCGGCGTCACCAGATCTCCCCGCACGGCCAGCTGCCGCGCGCCGATGGCGACGGCCTTCTCCAGTGGATTTTCGATCTGTCCGTCGTACAGCAGCCCGGTCATCAGCGTCGGCTCGATTTTCCGCAAACTCAGTACGATCGCGGCGTCAAAAGAAATCACCACCGCCCGCGGTATCTCTCCCGATTCGCGCAGCGCGCCAATCAACGCGTGTTCCCCGCCCCAGGATCCGCCCGGCTTGATCTCCAAATAAAACACCACATCATGTTTCTTGGAAAACGCTAGGATTTCGTCCAGTGTGGGGATGCGTTCTCCGGCGAACTCACTCCCGAACCACGACCCGGCATCCAGCCGCCGCAGCTCCGTGAGCGTCATATCATGCACTGTCCCCTGCCCGTTGGTCGTTCGATTCACCGTCGCATCGTGAATGGCAACCAAACGCGCATCGCGTGAAAGCTGCAAATCCGTCTCGATGAAATTGGCTCCCAGGGCAACAGCTTTCTTGAACGCCGCCATGGTATTTTCCGGCGCGTTCCCCGATGCTCCGCGATGCGCAATGACCAGCATCAAGCTATTCTCCACGCCTCAAACCACGTCCGCTCAACACTGTTACTCTCACAAAGTCTCCCTTTCCGAAAACAATCCCACACTCCTTGCGGCCAATGTAGAGAGTATGCTAGCACCTGACCCTGGCACCGAACCGTGCACCCATTTGGCTTGCATCTTGAATCTAACTGGTGCAAGAACCATAGAACTTCTGTCCGGGAGGCCATCATGAGAAAGAAACTCTGTGCCCTGCTTGTAGCCGCGCTGCTTGCCACGCCGATGGTAGCGTTGCCCTATTCCGCCGCCGCTCGGCCGCAGAATGAAAAAAAACAACGCAGCGAATCAAAGTATCGGGAAAAACTACACAAGGAAGTCCGTCACCAGCTGGTCATGCTGCCGTGGTATTCCGTGTTCGACAATCTCGCGTATCAGGTGGACGGCGACAAGGTCACTCTATCCGGCCAGGTGACCCGGCCGGTCTTGAAATCCGACGCCGAGGCTGCGGTGAAGAGCATCGAGGGAGTCGCCTCGGTCGTGAACAACATTGAGGTCCTTCCACTCTCGCCAATGGATGACCAGCTCCGTCGTGCCTTGTACCGCGCCATTTATGGGGACGCCGGGCTCTCGCGTTACTCCATTCAGGCCGTGCCTTCCATTCATATCATCGTGAAGAATGGCAACGTTACGCTGGAAGGGGTTGTCGACAACGAGGCTGACAAGAATCTCGCCGGCCTGCGAGCTAATCAAGTTCCCAACGTTTTCTCTGTCAGGAACAATTTGGTCGTCGCGGGCTAGGCCAAGGTATACTTCGCGCGCACCGGGCCACTCGCTAGGCGGCTCCTGGTACTCCGGCTTTGTATAGTTGCCGCGATATCCGCCGCGCTGTTTCCTTCAATGCCTCGATGATCCGCGGCATATTGGTCTGATCCGTTTGCGTCAGCGTCCCACTGGCGCCAAGCGCTGCCGTTACATTTCCCAGGGTGTCGAAGATGGGCACTCCCAGGCACCGCGCACCCAAACTGTTTTCCTCGTCATCCACCGCGTAACCCGACTGCTTCACGTGCTCCAGGTCGGCGAGCAGTTTTGGCAGGCTGGTGAGGGTCTCCGGCGTTCTCTTCTTCAGACCGTGCTGCTTGGCGATGGCCTCCACGTCATGCTTCGGCAGCCAGGCCAGCAAGCATTTCCCGACGCTCGTGGAATGCAGAAACATCCGCCTCCCCACCCACGTGTTCACCTTGAAAAATCCGGGCGCCTCTACCTTCTCGATATAAACCGCTTCGCTCTGGTCCAAGACCGCCAGGTGCACGGTCAGGTGAATTCGCTCCACCAGCGACCTCATAAACGGCAGCGCCACATCTGCGATGTCCAGGTTGGCTTGGGCATCTCCACCGAGACTCAATATTTTCAAGCCCAGCCGATACCTCCCGGTTTCCGCTTCACGCCGCAAGTAGCTGCGTTTTTCTAGAGTCCTCAGGATGTAACTCGCGGAGCTCTTCGGTATCCCGAGCTTGCGGCTGATCTCCGCGTTGGTCAGCCCCTCGCGCCTTTGCGCGGCTGCTTCCAGAATACTCAGTGCCCGCTCCACCGCTGTGGCCGGACTGGTCTCCGTGGCCGCCATGGCCGCCCCCATAAAAAATAGTTATCGCCCAAGTATAGAATAATTGTTCAGCATACTGAACACCATCTTGTGGCTGCGGCGATGCTCCTGTAGAAGGAAGGGGGATGGTGCCCTGCTAGTTCGGCAACCCGCTTCCGTTCGAATTTCGTACTGGAAAGGACTGACCTACAGCATGGCTACTACCGCTAGCAGCAAGCCAAATCCGGGGCTCGCTCCCTGGCCCTTTTCAAATCGCGTCGTGGCGGTCAATTCCGCTCCACCGGAGTTCGACGCTGCTCGCGATCTCCCTGCGGGCTTTGTCGAATTTCTTGCGCCGCTACACGCCGCGCTCACACTGCGGCAGCGCGCGTTGATCGCCCGCCGCGATTACGCCCTGGGCGAGGCCCACGGCGGCAAGGTTCCCGATTTCCTGCCGCCCGCCGTGGCGACAACAAATTCGTGGCGCATTGAGCTTCCCGCCTGGTGCGCGGATCAGCGGAACCAGATGACCGGGCCCGCCGATGACGCCGATCTTGTCGTGAAAATGCTGAATTCCGGCGCTCCCGGGGTGATGCTCGATCTGGAGGACTCCATCGCCAACGCCTGGGAGCACCATTCGCAAGGCATCAAGAATATTCTCGAAGCGCTCGCCGGCGGTCTCACCTACTTCGACCGCAAGCGCAACAAAGCCGTGGGCATCCATCCTAGCGCCACGGTAATTTTCACGCGGCCCCGTGGCTTGCACTTACACCAGGCTGGCATTCTGCCCGGGGAATTGCTTCCGGCTTCGCTCTTCGACGTCGCCATGGTCGCGTATCAGGTGGACTTCAGCGCGCTGAAGCATCCTCTTTGTATTTACATTCCCAAGTCCGAATCCGCCGACGAGGCTCTCTGGTGGCGCGATCTTTTCCAGATCATTGCCCGCCTCAAGGGCCTGCCAACGAACGCCATCAAGTGCATGGCGCTGGTCGAATCGCATCCGCTCGCTTTCCAGATGGAAGAATTTGCTTGGAATCTTCGTGACCACATCGTGGGACTCAATCTCGGCCGCTGGGACTATATGGCCAGCTTGATCCATTTCAATCTCGAAAATCCCGAGTGGGTACTTCCCGATCGCAACACCATTCCGCATAATGTTGCGTTCTTCCAGAATTTGCGCAATCTGCTGCCGGAGATTTGCCACAAACACGGGATGCTCGCGATCGGTGGCATGACCGCACTCTTCCCCAGCCGCGAAGACCCGGAGCTGAACGCTCGCGCGTTGAAGGCCCTCGCGGAAGACAAGAAGAACGAAGCCAACTCGCTGATGGACGGCGCCTGGACCGGGCATCCCGATCAAAACGAAATTGCGGTGAGCCAGTTCCCTGCCCCCAACCAGCTTCAGGCGCGGCCGGCGAACGCCGGCACACATCCCGATCTTCGCCCGATTCCCACGGGGGTTGGCAAACGCACGCTAGCCGGAACGCGCGCCGCAGTTCGGACCGTCATTCGCTACCGCCACGGCGTGCTCAACGGCAAGGGTGCGAGTCTCCTTGATGGCTACATGGAAGATCTCGCCACCGACCGCATCTACCGGTTGATGATCGCCCAGCGCATGAAGCATTCCGACAAAGTGGAAGTCCTCGATGAGGGAGGCGCGCCGGTTCGTCACACGCCGGAACTCATCCGCGATCTTTTTGACCAAGAACTCGGACGGCTGTTGCGAGAGAACGCGAAAAGCAATGACCCCGAGCTGGCGACCACCCTCCGCGAAGCCCGCGGCATCAGCGAAGAAATGATCCGCCGCGCGGAGTTCAATCCTGCGTGAGGAACGGTTTAGAGTGGCACAGCTCAGGCTGTGCTCGGAGGAAAGAGTCTTTCCTGCCCCCAGTTGTTTTTGTCGCCTTGACCACCAACACAATCCAACCCGCTAGGTCCCTCGCGCGCGAACCACAACCAAGAACAGTGTTCGGACATATTGTTCGGACATATAATGACGCCGATGGGCAGCTCTCCCTCATCCTATGGGACGGACGGGGCCGCGTTTCGGGCGAGTCGACCGGACCTATACCTTCGCCTGCATTGCGTTAACATTTTCGTGCGCGATCAAGATCGAAGTCTGCGTTTCTACCTCGATCAGCTAGGCTTCCATCTGGCCTTTGATACCAGGCTTCAATCCGGTGACCGCTGGGTGGCCGTCGCCCCTCCGGATGGGTCCGCGATCCTTTCGCTTGTTGTTCCCAAGCCCAATTCTCGTGAGTACAATCTCATCGGCCGCTCCACGCAAGTTGTCTTTGTCACAGAAGATGTCGCTGCCAAGTTTCAGGAATGGTCCAAGCGCGGGGTGCGCTTTCAGCTTGCGCCTCGGCTGAAGCGCATCAAATATGAGCGCCCCGAGCAAGCCCCTGCTTCAACGCCATCATCGATGCTGCTCGGAGAGCAGGAACCCATTTGGGGTGGAGTGTTCGCACGCTTCAGAGATGTCGACGGGAATTCCTTTTCGCTAGTGAGCTTCGACGAGATGACCCAGGCTGTCGAAGCGCAGCGCCGCGCGACGACCGAGAAGCTGGAATCGGAGCGCCGCGCCGCCCAGGAACTGGAAATTGCCAAGCAGGTGCAGGCCAGGCTCTTCCCGCAAACACTGCCGCCGCTGAAAACGCTGGAATATGCGGGTACTTGCATCCAGGCGCACAAGGTTGGCGGTGACTATTACGACTACCTTGATCTAGGGCAAGGGCGGCTCGGTCTGGTGATCGGCGACATCTCGGGAAAAGGAATCGCCGCCGCTCTCTTGATGGCCAATCTGCAGGCGAATCTCCGCAGCCAGTGCGCCATCGCGTTGGATCAGCCGCAACGGCTGTTGCGCTCGGTAAACCGGCTATTTTGTGAGAATACGCCTGACGGCGCCTTTGCCACACTCTTCTTTGCCGAATACGACGACAACGTGGGCCGCTTGCGCTACGCGAATTGCGGGCATCTCTCCGCCCTGCTCCTCCGGGGCGATAACACCCTGGAACGGTTGGATTCTACGGCCACGGTCTTGGGAATCTTCAAAGAGTGGGATTGCTCGATCGGGGAGTGCCAGCTTCACCCCGGCGACACGCTCGCACTGTACACCGATGGCATAACCGAGTCGTACAATTGTGCAGAAGAGGAATTCGGGGAAAGCCGCCTGATCGAAGCATTGAGGCGACACCGAGAACTGCCTTCACCGGCCCTGCTTGCCTCGATCGTTGCTGACGTGCAGCGGTTCAGCCCTCACGAGCAGCACGACGACATCACTCTAATTATCGCAAAATGCGGGTGAAACCAAGACTTAACCCCGCGTGCGGATTCCAGCGAGTTTGGCAGCACCAATCCGGCCTGGCCTTAGAAGCAGCACACCCGCGATAGGAATCAGGAAGAAACGCTGGGCCACGACTGCCCGTCGGGATAAGACCGGCGCCTTGGGAGCGCCGGAGCAAAGCCAGTGGTGGTGGAATTCTTCATTACGGCTTGAAAAGCCTCCTGGAAGGCCTCCATCTCCGGCTGCGTGCCGACGGTGATGCGCACGTGCGTCGGCCAAACGGGCCAGGCTCGCCCGATATACACATTTCGCGCCGCCATCCGGTCGATCACTTCTTTCGCCGGCCGCTGGGCATCCAGCATGAAACAGTTGGACTCCGAAGGGACGTAGGAATAGCCCTGGCGCGCAAGCCAAGCAAATGTTTTTTGCCGGATGGAAGCATTCAACTGTTTGCGCTCGGAGACGAGATGCTCATGCTTCAGACTCGCGGTTGCGGCCGCCACTGCGGTGATCGGCATGGCGCTCCAGCCTCCGAAGGTCTCCAGTTTGGCGAGCAAGTCGGGGCGCCCGATGGCCATTCCACAGCGAATCCCGGCCATGCCGTAAATCTTCGAAAACGTTCGCAACACGATCACGTCCTGATCGGCCTTCACCAGGTCGAGTGCAGAAACGCCGTCCGAAAAATGGAGGTAGGCCTCGTCCACGAGCACCACCGAACCCTTTGGTTTCGCGGCCAATAACTGTTCGATGCCGGAATGCGGCGTCATCGTTCCTGTGGGATTGTTCGGCGTACACACATAGAAAAGCCCGGCGTCCGGCGCCGCCGCTAGCATCGCCTTGATATCGTGCGAATACGTTTTGGTCAGCGGCGTCTTGGCGATGCGGGCTCCGGAGATTTTCGCCGCGCGCATTCCGGCTTCGTAGCCGGGATCCGCGGTGACGTAGCTCCTGGCCGGCGAAGTGAACGCCAGCACCGAGAAATGCAGCGGTTCGCTCGAGCCCGGAAAGACGCGCAGGTATTCCGGTTTCAGGCCTTCCATCTCCGTGAATGTTTTGACGAGTTCTTCCTTTAACCAGTAGGAATATCGCCCGCCCTGCGGTGCCATATCCACGATTGCCTTCCTCGCGGCGTCGCACGGCCCCAGGGGATTTTCATTCGCGTCTATCACCACCGCTCCAGGATGAAAAACATTGCGATCTTCCGCCGCGAGAGATGCCTCGGTAGCGATACGGAAAGCTGCCGCTGCGGTAGCCGCAGCCGACAACTGGAGAAACGCCCTCCGCGAACCTCTTGAAAGCATCTCGTTCGTCTTCATCCGGCCCTCCTGAAACCGCGAATCTTTCTATGCAAACAACCACCCAGCCTGCGCCTCACTATAACACCGAATCGGGGGATCATCTAAGCGGCAGTCGCATCAGTCACCGACCGGACCCTCCTCTGGATTTTGGCCGGCCCTGGCGGTCTAATTTGACGGCGAAGATCGGATAGATTCCCACGGGCGCTTTGCTCCAAACTTTCCATTTCGAGCGCGCATCGTGAATCTTGGGAGGCCGCATGGCTCAAGCAGCAGGGAATACTCCCGCTACCCTCGCCATCGCCCAGCGAGTCGAGGCGCTGGACTGGAACAACGCCGAGCAGGCTCTTTCCGAGCGCGGCTGTGCGGTTACCGCTCCCATTCTCTCGCCTGCGGAATGCGACTCTCTCGCCGCGCTGTTCAACGATCGAAGCCGTTTTCGCAGCCACATCGTCATGGAGCGCTATCGCTTTGGCATCGGCGACTACAAGTACTTCGCCAACCCGCTCCCGGAAATAATCACCAATCTCCGGACCAGCATCTATCCCCACCTCGCCGAAGTCGCCAATCACTGGGCGGAGGTTCGTGGTGAAAGCACGCCTCCTTATCCTCGCGAACACACAGCGTTCTTGAAAATCTGCCACCAAGCCGGGCAGACAAAGCCAACCCCGCTTATGCTCCGCTACGAAGCCGGTGGCTTCAACTGTCTTCATCAGGATCTCTATGGCGACGTCAGTTTTCCCCTGCAACTGGTTTTCCTGCTCGGCCAGCAAGGACGCGATTGGGAAGGCGGAGAATTCGTCCTCGTCGAGCAGCAACCCCGCGCGCAGTCCAAGCCGCAGGTGGTCCTTGCCGATCAAGGACAGGCCATTATCTTCGCCACGCGTTACCGGCCCGTGAAGGGTTCGCGTGGCTACTATCGCGCCAATCTACGGCACGGCGTCAGCCGGGTACATCGCGGTGTGCGCTGCACCCTGGGCATCATCTTCCACGACGCCATGTAGCAGCGAGACCATTCGCCTGTCCGAATTCGCACTCCCGGTCCCAATTCCGGGCACCGGCATCTTCGATCTTGCCTGGCGTGCCCGCTTAAGTCGTTCTCGTTCAGCAACGTAGCTGATCGGCGGATGGTCAGCGAGTTGCGCATTTAGCTCATTTGCAGTGGGAGGTCTGACGATGGATACACTCACGCAAAACTTGCGCTATGCCGTGCGCACGCTTTGGAATAGCCCGGGCTTCACACTGGTTGTTGTGCTGACGCTGGCTCTCGGCATCGGTGCCAATACCGCCATTTTTTCAGTGGTGTATTCGGCCCTCCTACATCCACTGCCTTATCGCGATCCCGACAAGCTGTTTCATCTCGGCGAGTCACGCAATCAATATGACGACCGCACGGCCGGTGCGCAAGCGTCTTACCCGGACTATCTGGATTGGAAGCGCACGGCAAAAAGCATCGAATCCTTAGCAGCGTACAGCGGCGACGCCTTCACACTTACGGCCAATGGCGAGCCCAAGAACACTTTCGCCGCGCAGGTTACTCCCAGCTTTTTCTCCACTCTCGGCGTTAAGCCCGCTCTCGGACGTGATTTCCTGGACGCCGAAATGCAGTCCGATGGTCCACACGTAACGATCCTCACGGATGCCTTCTGGCGCACCGAGTTTGGCGCTGATCCGAACATCATCGGGCGTATCGTCCACCTGGGCGGCAAGCCCGTCACCATCGTCGGCGTTCTTCCGCGCGACTTTGAATTTGCGCCCGCCAGATCCGCGCCGCTGTGGGTTCCCATTCACCAGAGCGGAGATCCCCTCGCGCGCCGCAGTCTCCGATGGCTTAGTGTTTTCGGCCGGCTCGCTCCGGGCGTCTCCCCCGATCAGGCCCGTGCGGAAATGCAGAGCATCAACGCACAGCTTGCCAGCGAATATCCAAAGGAAAACAGCTCCACGTTCTTTGTCATGGAGAGTCTCAGGGAACAAATCGTGGGCAAGGTTCGGCCCATCCTACTTATACTTCTAGCAGCTGTGGGATTCATCCTTCTGATCGCCTGCGCCAACGTCGCCAACCTGGTTATGACTCGTTCCATCGGCCGGCGCAAGGAATTTGCCGTGCGTTCGGCTCTCGGCGCGAGCCGGGCCAGCCTGCTGTCCCAGCTGCTGACGGAAAGCCTGTTGCTGTCCTCTATCGGCGCGGCCGTTGGGCTTCTTGGCGCTCAGTGGGGCGTGAATTCGCTCCTCGCTGCCATCCCCGAATCTCAGTTACAGTCCATGCCTTATTTCCGTGACGCGGCAATGAACCTCCCGGTCCTTCTCTTTCTTGGCGGCGTCACCGTGTTGACCGGAATTGTCTTCGGGCTGGCTCCCGCTCTGGACGCAACGCGTGCGCCTCTGAACGATGTCTTGAAGGATGAGTCGCGGGGTGGCACGAGCGCAGGTCATGCTCGCCTGCGCAACACCCTGGTCATTGCCGAAATCTCAATTTCTCTCGTCCTGCTGGTCAGCGCCGGACTCCTCCTGAAGAGCTTGCACATCCTTCTGGGACAAGACCCGGGCTTCAACTTCCACAACGTTTTGACGTTTTCCGTGAATTTGCCGGACTC
>Ga0066661_10000959_pt1 | contig 10985 bp, 6 predicted proteins | sample GraSoiAngelo_110_FD_66454 | JGI IMG/M metagenome (GOLD analysis project Ga0066661, IMG submission 66454) | Grasslands soil microbial communities from the Angelo Coastal Reserve, California, USA - 14_0903_12_30cm | ecosystem: Environmental > Terrestrial > Soil > Grasslands | place: USA... | reverse complement strand
CCCCGCCTGGATCCAGGCGCCGGCCGCCGTCGCCCCGGACTCGAACGCCCGGGCGCGGGCCCGGCTGTCGGGGCTGTCGGCGTTGCCCGAGAGGTAGGCCAGGCTCCGGTACCCGTGCTCGGCCACCAGGTGGTGGAGCAGCGCCCGCATCCCGGACTCGTTGTCGCACCGCACGTTCATCGCGGCGGAGGTGGGGCTGCCGGCCAGGGTGACGATGGGGACGATGTCCGCCAGCCGGGCCAGGTCGTCCGCCGGCAGCATCCCGTCGTGGAGGATCAGCCCGTCCGTCTTGCCGGCGACGGTCCCGATCCGGGCCGCCAGGTGCACGTCGTCCACACCGACCGAGCTGACCAGGACGTCGAAGCCGCGCCGCTGCGCGGCCACCTCGATGCCGCGGTTGATGACGTCGATGAAGAGGAGGCTCTCCTCCTCGTCCTCGAACGGCGTCTCGCCGCTGCGCCGGAAGACCACGCCGACGACCTCCTTGAGGCCGTTGGAGAGCGCCCGGGCGGCGCCGTCGGGCACGAAGCCGAGATCCCGGACCGCGGCCATCACCCGCTCGACCGTCTCCGCCCGGGGGCTGCGCTGCCCGTTGAGCACCCGCGACACGGACGCGATGGAGACCCCCGCCCTGCTGGCGACGTCGTAGATCGTCAGGGCCCCCTTGGGCCGCCTGGCCTCCGCCACCTCTCTCCCTCGGCGACGCCCGCCGGACATCGTCAACCGACCACCGCCGGTTTTGGGTAAGCGCTTACCGCCCGGCGAGCGTAGCACAGGGGAGGAGAACGCGCAACGGGTCGGGTGGGGCCGGGCTCAGCCCCTCGCCACGACGTCGCCCTGACCGCTCGCGGACACCATGGGCTGCGTGCCGGTGATCGTCCCGTGCCAGGTGACGTGGTCGAACGAGCCGGTGATCTGGACCGCGTCCACCCGGTCCACGACCACGGTGTTGTTGCTGCCCACGATCGCCACGCGCGGGCAGTCGCCGGTCAGCGTGATGTGGTTCGTCGAGCCGGTGATGCCGACCGGACGTCCCGCGCAGTCGTCGGTCACCTGGGCGCCCGACTGGTTGATCGCCAGCTGCCCGCGGCCGGCCGGCGGGGCAGGCGCCTGGGTGGCCGGGGGCGGCGCCGCGGGCGGTGCCGCCGCCGGGGGCGCGGTCGCGGCGTCCGTCGCCGGCGGCGCCGCGGCGACTCCCGCCGGTTCTGCCGGGCCGGTGGAGCGGCCCTGGTCCACCACGCCGGAGCCGCCGCACGCCGCGGCGACAAGCGTCACCGCGATGATCGTCCACCTCGCATTGCGCACAAACATGGCCCCGCACTATGCCCGTGTAGGACGGGCCGGACCAAGGGCCTACCATGCCAACGGATGGACATTTCCCGCCAGCCGGCGGGTCGCCCCGCGCCGCGGACCCACACGGTGGCGACGCTCTATCACGTGTACCAGGAGGCCCGGCGCTCCGGCCTCTCGGAGCGCGAGCTGGAGGCCGCGATGGGCCTCCCGAGCGAGTCCCTCCGCGACTTCGACCTGCGGGTGGGCGCGGAGCAGCTGTTCGGCGCGTGGGAGCGGGTGATGCGACGGCTGCGGGACCCGGCGTTCCCCGTGCGGGCGGCCCGGCGCGCCGTGGCCGACCTGCGCAGCCCGGTCGCGCTCCTGGCCACGTCCAGCCGCACCGTGCGCGAGGCGCTGGAGCGGACCGTCGAGTACGGCACCGCGTTCACGACGGTGTACGCGCTGAGCCTGCAGCCGTGGCCGGACGCGGTCGCCGTCGTCTTCGACGGCCTCGGCGCGGGGCGGCTCGGCGAGCGCTGCGAGGCCGAGTTCGCCCTCGCCGACTTCGTGGCGGTGGGGCGGGCGACCCTCGGCCGCGCCCTGCGGCTGGGCCGCGTCGCGTTCGCCCATCCGGCGCCTCCGTCCGTGGCGCTGCACCGGCGCCACTTCGGCCGCGGCGTCCGGTTCGGGGCGCCGCGGACCGAGCTGACGGTGCCGGCGGCGGTGCTCTCGCTGCCGCTGCGGACGACCCGGCCGGGTCTGGCCGCGTTCCTGCAGTCCACGCTGGAGCGGACGCGGCGCCCCGCCGCCGCCTCCTACTCGCTCCGGGTGCGGGCCGCGCTGCTGGAGCGCCTGGCCGACGGCGAGGTGACGATCGAGCACGTGGCCCGCCGCCTGCACGTCAGCGCGCAGACCCTGCACCGGCGGCTCGGCGAGGAGGGCATCGCGTTCCGCGAGCTCCTGGACGAGACGCGGCACAGCGTCGCCGTGGACCTGCTGGAGCGGCCCGACCTGAGCACGGCAGCGGTCGCCGAGCGCCTGGGCTTCGCCAGCACCCGCTCGTTCCACCGCGCGTTCGCGCGCTGGACGGGCACCAGCCCGCGGGCGTCCGCCGCCCGCGCTACCGGGCCGGCGGCTCCACCGTGAGCGCGGCCCGGCTCCGGGCCCAGCGCGAGCGGAGCACGATCGCCAGCAGGTTGTGCGTGATGACGATGGACGACACGAGGCTGGCCAGCACGCCGATCGCCAGCGTGATGGCGAAGCCCTTGATCTGCGGTGGTGCGGCGAACACGAGGATGCCGCTCGTGATCAGCGTGGAGACGTTGGAGTCGCGGATCGCCGGCCAGGCCCGCCGCACCGCGGCCTCGACCGCCGGCCCGATCGTGCGGCCGCCGCGGACCTCCTCCTTGAACCGCTCGAAGATCAGCACGTTCGCGTCCACGGCCATGCCGACGCTGAGGATGAACCCGGCCAGCCCGGCCAGCGTCAGCGTGATCGCGAACAGCCGGAACGCGGCCAGCACCAGCAGCGCGTAGGCGACCAGCGCCAGGCTGGCCAGGAAGCCCGGCAGGCGGTACAGCACCGCCATGAACGTCATCACCACGGCGAGGCCGAGCACGCCGGCGGCGACGCTCTGCTTCACCGCCTCGGCGCCGAGCCCGGCGCTGACGCTGCTCGACTCGACGACGTCCAGGGTGACCGGCAGCGCGCCGTTCTGGAGGCCGGCGGCCAGGTCCTTCGCCGACTGCCGCGTGAACGCGCCCTCGATGACGCCCTGACCGTTGGGGATCTGCTGGAGCGTGTACGCGTCCACCAGCAGCTTGGCGCCGGCCGCGCCGCCGTAGCGCTGGTACGCGGTGGCGGCCACCTGGTCCCAGTGAGCGACGTCGTCCGGCGTGAGGTCGAGCCAGAACGTCAGCCGGCGCTCCGGGCAGTCCACCTGGCCCGCCTGCGGACACGTGGCCTGGAACGTGGCGCCGGTCAGCTGGCTGTAGACGCCGGTGCCCGCCGGGTCGAACTGGTACGCGACCTGCCAGCCGCCGCCGCCGTTGGGGTCGAGCTGGGCGCTGGCGCCGGTCAGCATGTCGCTGGTCATCGCGGTCAGCCGCGGGCGATAGCCGGGGACGGGGCCGCCGGTGATCGCCGGGTCGGCCACCCACCGGGTGACGACGAGCTGGTACCGCTCGCCGATCAGGCGCGCCGCCTCGGCCGCGGACACGCCCGGGAGCTGCACCTCGATCCGGTCGTGCCGGGAGCCGCCGGCCGCCTGGATGACCGGCTCGCCGACCCCGATCGCGTTGACGCGGGTCTCGATGACCCCGATGGTCCGCTGCTGCACGCCGGCCGGGTCCTGGCCCGGGGGAAAGCCGGTCATCTGGAGCGTCAGCGAGGTGCCGCCGGCCAGGTCGAGCCCGAAGTGGCTGGCGACGCGCCAACCGCCCAGCTCGGCGGGCAGCCACGGCACGGTGCCGGCGGCGTCCACCAGGAGCGAGAGGACGAGCGCGCCGGCGACGACGACCCGGATGGGCCAGTCCAGGAGGCGGGTCACGGGTGGCGGACCAGCATGCGCCGGGTCTCGCCCAGCGAGATGGGCGCGGCGATGGCGAGCAGCGCGCCGGCCACGGCGACGATCGGCGGCGCCTCCACAGTCTGACCCGGCCCCGCCCCGACCTCGCCCCGTGAGCGGAGCGCGGTGTGGCGGCGGGCGACGAGGTGGCGGCCGTCCCGGGTCCAGACGTGCCACGCCTGGTTGCCCAGCTCGCCCGAGGTCGTCGCGGCGCGCGCCTGCCGGCGCGGCTGGACGCCCCAGGCGTCCAGGGCCCGGACCAGCGCAGCGGCGGTCACCGCGCGCTATCCCGCGACGGCGACCGCCGTGAACGTGACCGTGCTCAGCGCGGACGTGTTGTGCGAGGTCACCGCCATGCCGCCGAGCATGGTACCCGTCTCGGCGAGCGTCACGGTGGAGCCCGGCACGGCCGTCCACGTGACGCCGTCCGGCGACGTGTAGGCCGTGAACGTGCCGCCGGTCCCGGACCGGGCCACGCGCACGAAGGCCGGCGCCGCGCCGGCGAGGCCGGCCGCCATCCCCGCGTTCGCGCCCGCCGACGGACGGTACTGGACGACCAGACCGTTGCCGGGTGTCACCTCGATCGCGTAGTAGGCCGAGCCGGCGCTGCCGTCGTGGCGCAGCATCACGCCCGCCTTGGCCCAGGGGCTGGTGTTGCTCTGCGAGGCCACCTGCGCGCTCACCGTGCCGGCCGTCCCGACCGACTTCGAGACGAGCCGGAACTGGTCGGCCGTCCCCCAGATGTCGCCGCCGCCGCCCTGGACGGTCCACGTGGACCCGTTCAGCGCCTGCGTGCCGGCGGGGACGGGACCGCCCACGCCGGCGCAGGTCCAGCCGGTCGGGCAGGCGGGTGGTGCCGGGGCGGTGGGGGCGACGCTCACGCCGTCGAACGTGACCGCGCTCAGCTGCGAGGTGTCGTGCGACGTCACCGCCAGACCGGCCAGCATGCCGCCGCTGACGCTCAGGGTCGCGCTGGACCCCGCCACGGGCGTCCACGTCGCGCCGTCGGCCGACGTGTACGCGGTGAACGTGGACCCCGAGCGAGCGACCCGCAGATACGCGGGGACGCCGCCGGCGACGCTGGCCGGCATCGCGGCCGCCGCGCCCGTCGCGGTCCGGTCCTGCACGACCAGACCGTTCCCGGGCGTCACCTCGATCGCGTAATAGGCCGAGCCCGCGTCCGCGGTCTGGCGGAGCATGACGCCGGCCTTCGCCCACGCGTTCGTGCTGCCCTGCGCCGTCACCCGGGCCGTCACGGTGGCGTCGCCGGCGACCGGCAGCGCCGCCAGGTGGAACTGGTCGCTCGTGCCCCAGATGTCGCCGCCGCCGCCCCGCACCGTCAGGGTGGTGCCGCTCACCGTCTGCGAGCCGGCGGGCATCGCGCTCCCGACGTCGGCACACGTCCACCCGCCCGGGCAGCCGCCGGGCGGGGCGCCCGCGCCCACGGCCACGCCGGTGAACGTGACCGTCCCGGCCGCCTGCGTGTTGTGCGAGGTGATGGCGAGGCCGGCCTGCATGGCGCCGCTGACGCTCAGCGTCACGCTCGAGCCCGGGACGGGCGTCCACGTCAGCCCGTCGCTGGACGTGGAGGCGGTGAACGTGCCGCCCGCCCGCGTCGCCCGGACGTACACCGGGGTCGTGCCGGCCAGCTGCGCCGCCATCGCGGCGCCGGCGCCCGCCGACGGCCGGTACTGCACGACCAGCCCGTTGCCGGGCGTGACCTCCACCGCGTAGTACGCGGACGCCGCGTCGGTCGTCTGGCGGAGCATGACCCCCGCCTTCGCCCACGGGTCCGTGGCGCTCTGCGCGGTCACCCGGGCCGTGACCGGGCCGTCGCCGGCCAGCGGCTGCGAGACGAGGTGGAACTGGTCGCTCGTGCCCCAGATGTCGCCGCCGCCGCCCTGGACCGTCCAGGTCCCGCTCGCGTCCAGCGTCTGGGCGCCGGCCGGCGTCGCGCCGCCGACGTCCGTGCAGCTCCAGCCGCTCGGGCAGAGCGCGGGCGGGGTCGGGGCGCCGGTGGCCACGGCGACCGTGTCGAACGTCACCGCGCTGCGGGCGCCGGCGTTGTGCGACGTCACCGCGAGGCCGGCCAGCATCGCCGTGGCCGCCGTGATCGTCACGCTCGACCCCGCCACCGGCGTCCACGTCGCCCCGTCGGCGGAGGTGTACGCGGTGAACGTGGCGCCCGATCGCGCCACGCGCACGAACGCGGGGGCGGCGCCGGCCGGCCGGGCCGGCTGGAGCGTGCGCAGGCCCTCCAGCGACCGGTACTGGACGGCCAGCCCGTTGCCCGGCGTCACGAACAGGGCGTAGTAGACGGCGGCGGCGTCGTCGCTGCTCTGCCGGAGCATCACGCCGGCCTTCGCCCACGGATCCGTGGCGCCCTGCGACGCGACCCGGGCGGTCACCGTGCCGTCGCCCGACAGCGGCTGCCAGACGAAGTGGAACTGGTCGTCGGTGTCCCAGATGTCGCCGCCGGCGCCCTGCACCGTCCACGTGCCGTCGCTCAGCGACTGGTCGCCGACCACGCCCGGGTTGCCCACGTCACCGCACGACCAGCCGCTCGGGCAGGGGCTGGCCGAGGGCGCCGGCGCCGCGGGCGCCCCGGCGGCCCCGAGCGCGACGCCCGAGAACGTGACCGCGGTCGCGGTGCCCTGGACGCCCGAGTCGGCCGCGGCGCCCGCCAGCACGTCCGCCGGCATCGGGATGACCGCGTTCGTCCCCGGGACCAGCGAGTACGCCGTCCCGTCGGCGGACACGGCCGCCTGGAACGCGTCTCCCACGCGCCGGATCTGCAGGTGGACCGGGAGGGCGGTGGCCACCGTCGCCAGCCGGAGAGCGCCGGTCCCGGGCGTGAGCCGCCCCTCGACGGCGAGGCCGTTCGGCGTCACCAGCACCGCGTAGAACGGCGAGCCCGCGCCGGCCGTCTGCCGCACCATCAGGCCCTCCTCGGCGCCGGCGGACTGCTGGGCCGTGACGGCGCCGGTGACCTGGCCGTCCCCGCTCAGCGTCCGGGTCACCAGCCGGAACTGGTCGGCGGTGGCGCCCACGCCGGCCCCGCCCGCGTTCACCGTCCACGTGGCGCCCGACACGGCCTCGGAGCCGGCCGGCGCCGAGCCGCCGACGTCCTGGCAGGTCCAGCCGGAGGGGCACGTGGGGTCGGCCGGCGGGGGCGGCGGCGGGCTCGCCGGCAGGCCCCAGGCGTACAGGTGCCCGTCGACCGAGCCGGCGTACACCCGGCCGTTGGCGACGGTGGGCGGCCCGTAGATGGTCGAGCCGGTCGTGTAGCTGTAGAGGCGCCTGCCGGTCGCCGCGGCGACCACCTCGACGGTCGAGCCGGCGCCGTCCACCACGAGCCCGTTGGCGTACGCGACCGCGGCGATGACCGCGGCCGGGTCCGGGTGCTCCCACAGCACGGCGCCCGTGCCCGGGTTCAGGGCCCGGACGAACCCCTGGGCGCCCGCGCCGGCGATGGTCGTGTTGCCGCCGGCCACGTAGAGGACGCCGCCGGCGAACGCGGCGGACGCGGTGGTGGCATCGCCGCACGTCGGGCAGGCGCCGCCGTACGCGATCAGCCGCTGCCAGACCGGGCCGGCCGCCAGGTTGCTCCGGTCGAACGTGTACAGGAACCCGTTCTTGTTGGCCGAGGCCACCAGCTGGCGGCCGCCGGAGTCGGCGAAGAGGATCGGCGACGTGCTCCAGTCGGAGTCGTCCACCATCGCGTCCGGCGGGATCTTCCACGCGCTCTTCACCGCCAGCGTCCCCGCGTCGAGCGCGACGATCGCCTGCGAGTACGGCTGGCCGTCGGCGCCGGGCGAGCCGGTCGTCACGAAGATCGTGCTGGTCGCCGGATCCAGGCTGGGCGAGGTCCAGATGCCGCCGCCGACCTGCCCGGACACGACGGCGTTGAACGTCGCCACGACCTGGTGGGTGGACAGGTCCACCTTCAGCAGCTGGCCCGGCACGAGCGGGCAGTCGCCGAAGCTGGCCACGCCGATGTACGCGAACCCGTTGGACAGCAGCGGGCTGGACCAGTTGTAGTGGCCGCCGGTCGCGCTGTTGTCGCCCGTGGGGACGGACCACAGCACGGCCCCGGTCGCAGCGTCGAGCGCGTACCAGTTGCTGTCGCCGCCGCCGACGTAGACGACGCCGCCCTGGACGGCGGCGCTGGACGTGACGCCCGCGGCGGGCGGGAAGCAGGCCGGCGCGCTGGTCACGCCGAGGAACGTCTTCCACCGCTGCGTCCCGGTCACCGCGTCCACCGCGTACTCGCTCCCGTCCCACGACCCGAAGTAGGCGGTGCCCCCGACCACGGTCGTGCCGGAGGCCACCGGGCCGCCGGTGGCGGCCGACCAGAGCGGCACGAGCTGGCCGGCGTTGGCGGTGCCCAGCGTGGTCTCGTCGAGGTTGGCGGACGTTCGCTGGACGTCGTGCAGGTACGTCGGCCAGTCACCCGCGGCGGCGAGGGCCGGGCCCGGCGCCGGGCCCAGGAGCAGCGCCAGCGGGACGGCGGCCGCGCAGGCGAGCAGGCGCCGCGGGTTCACCGGGTCGCTCCGAGCACGGGCTTCGCGGCGGGCGCGGCCGGCGCCGGCAGGCCCGCGTAGCAGGCCTGCATCGCCCCCTCGGCGGGCCGGCCCAGCGGGTTGTAGTCGTCGGCCGAGAGGTCGGCCCCCGGCATGGACGGCCCGGCCGCCCACCAGTACAGCCCGCTGATCGACCTCGTCGTCGCGGCGCACGTGGCCTCGTAGTAGGCGCGCTGCTCGTCGAGGTTCACCTGCGTCCCCGCGAGCCGGTTCCACGGCTTGAGGTGCGCCCCGGTCTTGGGAGCCACGCCCACCTCGGTGAACACGATCGGCTTGCCGAACGGCCGGTCCAGGCCCTGGAGCAGGCCCAGCCAGCGCTGCCAGTCGGCGGTCATCTGCGGGACCGAGGCGACGGCCGGCGTGCGGTCGAGCGGGAAGTACGCGTCCACCGACAGGAAGTCCAGCAGCGACCAGAAGCCGGTCCGGAAGTCGGACGCGTTGGTTCCCCAGTTGACTGAGTACGTGATCTGGCCCGAGAAGACCTGCCGGACCTGGGCGATGAGGGCCCGCCAGCCGTCCACGTTCGACTCCATCGAGTTGAGCTCCGAGCCGACCCCGATGCTGTCGGCGCCCTGGCGCTGCGCGATGCGCGCGTACGAGGTGATGAGGGCGCCGTAGCTGGCGAACCAGGCGGCCGGGCTCGAGGGCTGGATCTCGCCCCGCCAGTTGGGGAGGATGGTCGCCTCGTCCAGCAGCGGACGCAGCATCACGGTGAAGCCGCGCGCCCTGGCCTGGCCCACCAGGGCGGCCAGCGCGGCGTCGGACGGCGTGTCCCGGCCGGCGTGGACCGCGTTCGACCGCAGGCCGTCGGTGTAGACCGGGAACGCGATGGACAGGCTGTTGACGTCGTCGCCGACCAGCTGGTCGAGCAGCTGCGCGTACGCCGCGAGCGGCGGATCCTGGGCGTAGACGAGGAGGGACAGGCCGGACTGGAAGTCACCGGGCGACGTCCGCGGCCTCGCCACCAGCTTCAGCGGGGTGGGGGTCGGGGCGGCCGTCGCGCTAGCCCCGAGAGGTAGCGGGGGCAGCACCCTCCCGACCTGCCGCGGGACTCCCGACCTGCTGACGTACGCCACGGCGATCCACCCGAGCAGGGCCAGGGCGAGGACGCCAGCCACCACCGTCTTCCACCGGCTCACCGAGCTCCTCCTCGACCAGGCCGTGCCTGGTCTTCTCCCAGTAGTGCGGTCGCACGACGACCTGGACGGCCGCCTTCCACGCGGCGACGCTCATGAGCATCCAGTACAGCGGCGCCGCGAGCATCCACTTGGCGTTGCGGTGGTTGCCCAGCAGCAGGCAGCCCGTCACCAGGTAGTAGGCGAAGATGAAGTTGCCCAGGACCATGCTCACGATGCCGAGGTAGAACACCGGCGCCGGGAACAGCTCCTGGATCAGCGGCGACCCGGTGGCGGCGTAGGCCAGCGTCAGGCCCCACAGCAGCGGGTTGCACAGCGTGGTGAGCGGCGTCGCCCCGACCAGCAGCTGGAACGCCAGGAAGTTGCCCGGCCCCAGGTCCCGCCACAGGCGCAGCGGCGAGCGCATGTGGACCAGGTACGTCTGCATGTAGCCCTTGAGCCAGCGGGAGCGCTGCCGGACCCAGTTGCCGAGGCGGCTGTTCGCCTCCTCCCAGGTGATCGAGTCCAGGATCTCGACCCGCCAGCGCCGCCGGGCGATCCACATGCCCAGGTCCAGGTCCTCGGTGACGTTGTACGAGTCCCAGCCGCCGAGGGCGCGCAGGGCCGAGGTGCGGAAGTGGTTGGACGTCCCGCCCAGCGGCACCGGGAGCCCCCGGCGCGCGAGGCTGGGCAGCAGCATGTCGTAGAACGTCCCGTACTCCGCCGCGAAGAACCGTGTCAGCAGGTTGGTCTGCGGGTTGTGGTACTCGAGTCTGGCCTGGAGGCAGACCACGTGGCGGGGCAGGCGCCGCATCGCGACCACGGCCTTCTTGAGCTGGTCGGTCGCGGGCCGGTCCTCGGCGTCGTAGATCACCAGGTACTGGCCCCGCGCTCGCTCGAGGCCGATGTTGCAGACCTTCGGCTTCGTCCTCGGGTACGAGGGCGGCACCAGCACGATCTCGAAGGGCGGACCCGGGTTGGCCGCGTAGAGGGCCTCCAGCGTCGGCGTGTCGTCCGCCTCGCAGAGCAGGAGGATCTGCAGCTTGCGGCGCGGGTAGTCGAGCTGGCGCAGGCTGGTCAGCAGCCGCCGGACGACCCGCGCCTCGCGGTACAGCGGCACGAGGATCGTGTAGATCGGCAGCGACTCCTCGTCGAGCTTGTCGAGCTCCCAGGGCGCCACCCGCACGGGCCCGTGGCGGACCGCGTCGGCCGTGACCAGCGACTTGAAGGCCATCAGCACCGCGTAGCCCAGCGTCACGACCGCGACCAGCCCGACCAGCGTGCCCACCAGGTTCAGCCAGGCGAGCAGCCCGGCGGCCACCAGCAGCACGACGGCGCCGGCGACCTGGGCGCCGCTCACGGTGCGGTCGGCGCGGTCCCGGCGGGCCTCGAAGCGCCGCCGCTCGTCCACCGCGTTGGACGGGAAGACGGCCCCCAGGTCGGGGGTGG